>OLQT01000180.1_pt1 | contig 53195 bp, 45 predicted proteins | sample 1672651 | NCBI WGS metagenome assembly OLQT01 (sample SAMEA3136709, study PRJEB25190) | human gut metagenome | biome: human gut; feature: human-associated habitat; material: faeces | place: Austria | collected 2013 | reverse complement strand
CGACGTGGCGCCCTGAGCGCGAAGCGCGAGGAAGTGCCCTTGGGGTGCAATCTCGTGCAGGCAGTTACGATTTCGTCGATAGTTTCCCACGATTCAACCGGATGCTGCGAGATCACCGCGTCCCTTTTGGGGCCTTGCAATGACAAATCTGATGGCCTAAGCCACCGAATTTGTACTGCAAAAAACCTGCGCCTGCCGCTGCAAAGGGCCTATTGTCCATTCCCGGAACGCAGCTTCTCTCTTCGTGCCTGCTTTCGCTGTTCCTTTTTGAGCCTGCTTTTTCGCTTCCGTATGGCGGCGCGAAGCGGCGGGACGATAAGGAATAGCGAGGCAACGCCTAAAATGATGGAATCGACAATGATGAACGTCCTTGTTCGCTGCCAAAACGGCGCAATACCGACGGAAATCGGATAAAGCTCTTCTTCCCCGCAGACCGCAGAAATTAGAGCGAACACGTTATCTCTGAATGCTGGTTTTCGGACGTAGGTGAATGTGATCGACTGGCCAGTCACGAAGCATTGCTCCAGTTCCTCTGCGGACGAGAAAAATTTCGTTGTTTCTTCTTGATATATGGCGACTGATGTGCCGTTTCTCAATTTCAGCTCATACAGCGGCCTATAGGACCGATTTCCATAGATGTCTGCTACTGCACTTTCCTGAATTTTGATGCATTCTTCTGTTATTATTGTTGTGTTCCCGCATTTTACGCCAATATAGATCGCAACATCACGCCACGCGATCAAGGAAAGCAGGCACAGCATCGAAAATGCGATCGCAGCACGGGCGGAAAGGGAAATCGATCTTCTTTTCTTTTTCTTCATGGCCTATTGCCCCGTTTGACTTCTACCGGGTCTCCGACGCACCCGAGAAAGACGGGCCTTCCTGCGCGGGCAGCATGATAATAATTGGTACGGAGTTTTTCCCAAAAGGCGGGAGAAAAGTAGGCTCCCGCTTTTGGCTCATAGTGATAGGCCGCCTTGAGATATCTGCGGAGCGCCTCGTATAGTGCCGCACTCTCCGGAACATATGCGCCGCTGCAGGCGGGAACAAGGTACAGGCGGCCGACCTCGTATGTCCGCGACATGGCATTCCCCCTGCGGCAATTGCAGAATTCAATTATTGCTGCCTCCGGCATGGAAGCGCTGCATGCGGCTGCAAGCCCGGCCGGGACGATACGGAACTTGCACAAGTGCGTGGACATTTTGTCCTGCACAGCTTCTATCATGGAAAGCGGCGGAACGGCGGCATTTCCGATCCAGAATGTGCCGCCCCGTCGGTCGATTTCCTGAAGGAATCGGACGGCATCCGGCTCTGCGTGGAAGAACGATATCTGACGGGACATGATGGACTCCTTCTATCATAGAGATGTACTGCCGGGCTGCGGCGTGGCTCAGTGCCCGGTGCGTACAACGCGCCGGGTGGTTTCTATGATCGACGCAAAGAAAGCGGCAAGTTCGGCATCCGACAATCTGGCCTGCGCCTTCAGTACTTCCAGCTCCGCGTGCATCCGGCGCGCAACTGCCTCGGAAGAGCAACGGTCTGCCGGAATCAACTGCCCGGTTTCTGCCGCCATGCGGGAAAAAAGACTGCGATCGTGAAGATACAGTGCGGTGTATGCTTTCAGCATGGCGATCCTCACTGGCGGACAGAAGAAATAGCGCTGTACGTCCCGAGCGGTCAGCAGATACTCCATGAGAAGCTGCGGCGTAGCGATCCGTTCAAAGAAAGGAAGCACCTCTTTCTGCAGAGCGCTGATCAAACGGTCGACGTCTATCTGTTTGGAGTTTCGGCCGTTGGTGATCTCGGAGATACGCCGACCATAGGTAAGATATCGCGTGCTGCAGGGTATGTAGAGTGGCATAATGAAATAAGTCGGGTATATGAGACTTGACGGCCGTTCAAACAGAATGCACTGCATGATATCGTGATGCTCGCGGGTATATAGCCGCCCTTTTTTAGAAAAGCCTGCTTTGATGATAAATCCGGATAACGCGGCGGGGATGATATCGCTGCTCATGCGGAGTGGCCTCCCTTTGACATGAAATGGAAAACGCCGAAAGCAGGCCCGCTGCGGCTTTCCCTGAGCGCCATGCAGGTCGGCAATATTTGCGGTATTGATTTTATGGCGCACGGCCCTCAGGTTTGTCATTGCGAGGAGGCCGTAGGCCGACGCGGCAATCTCGGGAAGGCACTGCCGATAGGTACAGACCATCATCAAAACGCCACGCGCCAATTGCGTCTGCCAATGGCGCTCATCGAGCGCCCTGTACAGGGGCATTCAACGGAAGGAGAGCACTGGTGCACCACAGCAGGGGAGCACGGCGGTGAGAACGGTATGCTTCTGCTTCCATTATGACGGATCGCGCAAAAATGTCAACAAAATTTTCAAAAATTCCTCTGCAGAGCAGGTGGAAAAAATTCGTCAGAAAACCCGCCGCCAACTTCATTGGACGAAACAAATCGCCGGAATTTTACGTCACATTCCGTATCGTAACGAGATGCGTCGGCGTGAATAAAATCACGCAGCCAGAAATGAGATAATCAGGAATGTAGTCTATCATGAGTCAGAATAAGGCTAGTTAACTTGAAATTATGCTAAAAGAACTGCCTGTTGACAAATGAGAATGTCTCGTGTATGATCAAATCAGGATTCGGCATCGCCGAACAGAGACATGATACAGGAGGAGAAACCATTGAAAGCGGGAAAGAAACTGTTAGCGCTGCTGCTGACGGTCTGCATGCTGCTGTGCATGCTGCCGACGGTGGCGTTTGCTTCCGGCAGCGATTATCTGAAGATCGCCATGCTGGACAGCGGCCGAAAGTATTTTTCGGCAGATTGGGTCAAGGCCTTCCTCTATGAGGCAAAGGCGGACGGCTATACGCACGTCATGCTCGCGGTGGGCAATGACGGTATGCGCTTCCTGCTGGACGACATGTCGCTCACCGTGGGCGGCAAAACGTATTCCAGCGACGCGGTCGCCTCGGCTATCCGCGCGGGCAACAACGCCTACACGACGGCATCTTCGGGCGAGTGGACGGAAAGCGAGATGGACGAGTTCTTTGCCACGGCCAAGAAAGCCGGCATCGAGATCATTCCGCTGCTGAACAGCCCGGGCCACATGGACGCGGTGCTGTATGCCGCGTCCTCCCTGACGGGGACGAACTGCAGCTACAACGGCTCGAGCCGCACCATCGACGTGACGAACGACACGGCCGTCCGGTTCTCGCAGGCCTTCCTGCAGAAGTATGTCGATTACTTTGCGGGCAAGGGCTGCCGCTATTTCAACTTCGGCGCGGATGAATACGCCAACGACCGCTACACGAGCGGCTCCATGGGCTTCGGCAGCCTGCAGAACAGCGGCAAGTATGGCTACTTCATCAAATATGTCAACGAGCTTGCCGCCATGGTCAAGCAGGCGGGCATGACGCCCATCGCCTTCAATGACGGCATCGAGTTTGCCAACAAGATGAGCGCCTCGGTCGGCTCGACGACCTACACGTTCGACCGCGACATCGTCGTGTGCTACTGGTCCGGCGGCTGGAGCGGCTACACGCCCCGCACGGCGGCCAACCTTGCCTCGGATGGCTTCCGTATTATCAACACGACAGGCGACTTCTACTATGTCCTCGGCAAGAACGACAGCTTCGACAATGGTTATACCTATGCCGCCAACTGGAGCAATTATAAGGTGTGCGGCACGAGCCTGAGTGCCTCCTCCGTGATCGGCGGCATGTTCTGCATGTGGAGCGACTATCCCGGCGCAGAGACGCAGACGCAGGAAGCCAAGAAGATCCGCCTGCCGCTGCGCGCCATGGGCCTCGCCATGGACGGCGCCTACACAAGCGGCATGGACACGTCCGTCGTGCCCGGCGGCTTCAACGCCGACGGCTCCATCAACACCGATCCTCCCGCGCAGAGCCACGACTACCGTCAAACTGCCTCGACGGCTGCGACCTGCACGGAGGCGGGCAGCGTGACCTATACCTGCGCCGACTGCGGCGACAGCTACACCGAGACCGTTCCCGCCCTCGGCCACGATTACGCGGCGGCAGACGATGCGGGCGACACGATCTACACCTGCACGCGCTGCGGCGAGCAGCATTCCGAGCTGCTGCCGCGCGAATATGTCTCCGTCAAGACCGGCAAGACGACCGAGGCCTACACGCTCGAGGGCGAGCAGACTTTCACCCACACGGGCGACGCCGCCATCGCGCGCGGCGAGCTGACCGTGGTGCAGGGCACGGGCACGAAGGTGCCCTATTCCGCCAGCGCCTCGGCCTCCGTCTCCGGCTATACGGACGGCGGCTACAACTGCGTCGCCTCCAAACTTATCGACGGCGATACCTCCACCTACTACTGGTCCACCAGCAGCCAGACGTCCGGCATGTATGCCCGTGTCGACCTCGGCGCGGAGGTCCGCTTTGACGCCGTGCAGATCAGTGCTCCGGCGCACGGCGACTACTGCACGAACGCCAATGTCCAGCTTTCGTCTGACGGCCGCACCTGGACGACGATCGGCACGTTCACGAGCAGCCGCAGCACGGCTGTGACGAAGACCTACGCCGTCCCGTCCTCCGTCGAGAGCTTCCGCTACATCCAGGTCGCCCTCACGACGGCGCGCAACTACTGGTGGCAGCTGTCCGAGATCGCCTGGGGCAGCTATGACGGCGCGACGTTTACCCGCGCCGCCGCTTCCGGCACGGTCCAGACCGGCACGGCTCCCATGACGGAGGTCCGCTTCACCGGCGTGGCTGCCGGTACGACGTACTACGTCATCGGCGGCACCCGCTATGTCATCGAGGTCGAGGCCGACCATGTCCACAGCTATCAGGAGGTCAGCCGGACCGCCCCGACCTGCACCGAGGACGGCGTGACGACCTACCGCTGCGAGACCTGCGGCGACACCTATACCGAAACGACTCCGGCCACCGGCCACAGCTACACGGCCGCCGTAACGGCCCCGACGTGCACGGAGAAGGGCTATACGACCTACACCTGCACCGCCTGCGGCGACCATTACACGGCGAACGAAGTGGCTGCGCTCGGCCATGATTATGCGGAGACCACCGTTCCTGCGACCTGCACGGAAAACGGCTCCGTGACGCACACCTGCACGCGCTGCGGCAACAGCTACACCGAGACCCTCCCGGCCACGGGCCATACCTACACCGTTTCCGACAGCGAGGCAACCTGCACCGAGGGCGGCAAGACCGTCCATACCTGCACCGTCTGCGGCGACACCTATACCGAAACGACGCCTGCGCTCGGCCATGATTACAAGGCCGTTGTGACGTCCCCGACCTGCACGGAAAAGGGTTACACGACCTACACCTGCAAGCGCTGCGGCGACCATTACACGGCAGACGAGGTGGCCGCGCTCGGCCATGATTACAAGGCCGTTGTGACGGCTCCGACCTGCACGGAAAAGGGTTACACGACCTACACCTGCGCGACCTGCGGCGATACCTACACGGCAGACGAGGTGGCCGCGCTCGGCCACGACTACAAGGCCGTTGTGACGGTTCCGACCTGCACGGAGAAGGGCTACACGACCTATACCTGCAAGCGCTGCGGCGACCATTACACGGCGGACGAGGTTGCTGCGCTCGGACATGACTACGAAGCCGTCGTGACGGCTCCGACCTGTACCGAAGACGGCTACACGACCTATACCTGCAGGAACTGCGGCGACCGCCGCACGGGCCATGTCGTCAGCGCGCTGGGCCACTCCTATGAGTGCACCGAGAACGGCAATGACCGCATCTACACCTGCACGCGCTGCGGCGATACCTACACCGAGGCCATCCTGCCGACGGTCGAGGTCAAGCTCCAGCCGGGCGAGACCTACACGTTCCACACCGAGGACGCCGCTGTGACGGAGTCCGCCGATCCCGCCGTCGCTGCGACGACGATCGAGGCGCTCTCCGGCGGCTATCAGCAGGTGACGGAGCTTGCCGAGGGGACGTTCCTCCTCGTGAGCGGTGACCGGATGCTGACGGCGACGGCCTCAACGTACTACAGCTCCTGGGATGGCGCGGGCACTGTGAGCGGCCTGACCTGCGCGGCCTACAGCACGACGGGCGACCTGTCGAACGCCCTGTGGACCGTCACGGCGGTCTCCGGCGGCTACACCGTGCAGAGCGCGGACGGCCGTTACCTGAACCTCACGGAGAGCACCCGCTCTGCAAGCGTGACGCTGACCACTGCGCCGCAGGTTCTCACGATCACGGATCTCGGCAGCGCCTTCTCCATCCGCTTCAGCGATACCTATCTCGACCGCTACAGCACGACGTTTGCGGGCGCCTATCCCGGCGATGCGAACGCGAACGAGCGGTGGCAGCTCTATCGCGCGGTTCCTGCGGGCTATGACGTGACGATCACCGGCGTGGCCGAGGGCGCGACTCGCACCGTCATCGGCGGCGTGCGCTATGCCGTCACGGTCCACGCCCATGCCTACACGGCCACCGTCACCACGGCGGCGACGTGCACGACGCCCGGCGTCCGCACTTATGCCTGCGCCTGCGGCGAAAGCTACACCGAGGAGATCCCGGCAACGGGCCACAGCTATGTCCGCACGGAGGAAAACGGCAATTACGTCTACACCTGCTCCGCCTGCGGCGACAGCTACTCCGAGCCGGTGAAGACCGCGACCTATGACTCCGTGAGCAGGCTCACGTCCGGCGGCCGCTACGTTCTCACGGTCTACGCCAGCGGCGGCTACTATGCCATGACGCACAACGGCACGACGATCGGTGCGCAGGCCGTCACCATCGAAAACGGCCGGATCACCTCCGACGTGACCGAGAGCATGCTCTGGGATTACTCCAACGGCTGTTTCAGCTTCCAGAGCGGCACGACGACGTATTACCTCTATAAGTCCGGCAATTCCTCTCTGCGCATCAGCACGTCTGGCACGAGCGTCTCGTACTGGTATAACCGTCTCGGCTTCGGCAATGCCTACCTGCGCTACTCTAACGGCTCGTTCTATCTGACCCGCTGGAACTATTCCTACTGCTACCTGTTCCAGGAAATGAACGGAATCTGACGGGAAAAATGCGACCGGGGCCGGCTCGAAAGAGCCGGTCCCGGTTTCGTCTGTCAGAAAACCCGCCAAGCCAAAGGTTTCGGAGGGAAGAAACCGTCAGGGTTTCCTTTCGCGTTCCATCACCCGCCGCAGCGGCAGAATTGCAAAATCATGCTGCAAAATTTGATTTTGCAATTCTGAAAGCAGCTTGGCGAAAAAGCCCCAGAGGGACTTTTTTTGACAGGCCGGTCCCAGTTTTGCGATTTTGATGGTGCAGAAAATAGAGAGGATAGCGGAAAAATGATGGCCGTGGTATAACATTCTTGGATAATATGCTTGATAAACTGTAATTTGTTATTTACTTTTTGTGCTGCGCGTTATATACTAAAAGCGGCAGATGGCGGAGTGAGGACACGGCGCTGTCTGACTGAATTTCGGAGGGAACGATCATGAAAAAGAGACTGCTTGCGCTCCTGCTGTGTGTCGTAATGGCCTGTGCGCTTCTTGTTCCGGCATTCCCCACTGCCGCCGCTGCGGAGGTGACAGAAACTGACAAGGAGATCCGTCTTTCGTGTACGGATACATGTGTAGCCGTGATCAACAAGGAAACCGGCGATTTGACCTTTGAAGGCGATGGAGAGATGGTCCAAGGTTATGACATGAAGGTCCGCTTTTCCGATTACAGCGATTATATTCGAAAGGTGACCCTGAAAGCCGGTATGTTTCATATTCCAAGCGGTGCATTTGAAAACTGTACCCGGCTCGAAAGTGTAAATCTGTTTTCGGCCGCAAGTATTTTAGAGAATGCATTCAAAAACTGCTCAAGCCTGAAAGATATCGAAATCACGGGTAATGTAAATTATATTTCCGGAAGTGCTTTTGCAGGCTGTATAAGTATTACAAAATTTGATCTGAGTAAATATAACACTTTTTATAAGATCGATGAGGCAGGGGCCCTATATCGGGATACCAAGCTTATTCGGTACCCTGCGGGCAGAACCGGAAGCTATGAAGTCCGTGCTATGACGAGAGAAATCGGTGAGGGAGCGTTTGAAGGCTCCTTAGTCCACGATGTTGCACTGCCTGACTCTCTTTACAGAATCGATGAGAGAGCATTTGCGGATTGCCCCAATCTGACCGGGCTTACCATTCCAAAATCTACGGTGAACATTGAAAGGTGCATCAGCTTGGGCAGCCCTAATTTCCGCGGGTTTCAGGTGGAGTCGAATAATCGTTTTTATTCTACGGATTCCTATGGCGGGTTATACACGACAAAGAATTTATCCGGAAACCTGGAGTTTAAAGAGTGCCCGGGGGGCTTCCGCGGGAAGTATGTCCTGCAGGATGGAACGCGGATTGTAAACGGATTTCATGAACATGACGGTGTGACGGAAATCTGGATGCCGGACAGCGTAACAGAAGTTTACTATTCTGACGGCTGCAAGAATCTTAGCAAAGTCAGACTATCTAAGAACTTATTAACAATAGATTCTACCGCTTTTAGAGACTGTGCCGCACTGCGGGAGGTCGTGTTTCCGGAGAGCGTTAAAACAATCGGTGAGCGCGCCTTTTCTGGCTGTATTTCACTCAAGCACGTCTATTTTATGGGAGATCTGCCTGAAATCGGCTGGCTCAGCTTCGCTGGCAGCAATGCAATAAGTGACTTCGTTGCTGCGATCCCCGGCATGGTGTTTTATTACCGGGAAGGAACCTCAGGATGGGGACCGACAGTTTTTGATCAAACTTTAAGCTACCCCACAGCGGTTTGGACAACAGCCCCCTATACGGATGCCAGCCCGGACAGCTGGTATGCCTCGGCCGTGCGGTATACTTACGACAATGGTCTTATGAACGGCACAGGCGAATACAGCTTTGAGCCGGAGAGCAGCATGACCCGCGCGATGCTTGTGACGGTCCTCTGGCGCTATGCCGGACAGCCGCAGGCTGCTGCCAACCCCTTTACGGATGTTCCGGGCGGCGAGTGGTACACGCAGGCTGTCGCATGGGCAGCGGAGAACGGCGTGGTCAACGGCATCGGCGGCGGTAAGTTTGATCCGAATGGCCGCGTAACCCGAGAGCAGGCAGCGGCGATCCTGTTCCGCTATGCGCAGAAGGTTGGCGCTGCGTCCGCGGAGCGTGCTGATCTGTCCGGCTTCCCGGATGCGAACGCCGTGTCGGATTATGCCAGCGATGCCATGCGCTGGGTTGTGGCGGAGGGCATCATCGGCGGCAGCCGCGAATACGACGGCCGCGATTGGCTCAAGCCGCAGGGAAGCGCCACCCGCGCACAGGTTGCGGCGATCCTCATGCGCTACATTGAAAACGTTACAAAATAGGGAAAAGGAACGGCTGCGCCCCGGTTTCGGAGCGCAGCCGCTTTGCATGGTTTGCGTGGTATGGTCGGAGGGCCACAGCATAAAGCCGCAGCCCTCCGTCTTTATGTTATATGAGGGAGCCTTCACACAAAGTGATCTCGTGCAATCATGGCCAGCCGCTCCCGCAGGTCGGGGCTGAAGCCTGCGAGGTCCTCGAGCGTGATGGTCTTGTCACCCAGCAGATAGAGCAGGTTATAGTACATTTCGGAGCGGCTGACATCGGCCACGACACCGACGCGCTTCTTGTCCTTGCGAAGCCTCTTCTCCAGCTCCCAGAACTTGTCGGATGCCTTGCCGGGCCCGGCCAGCAGGGCCGCGTAGGATTCAGCCAGCTGCTCCATGCAGCGCTCCTGCCACTCCGGCAGCCTTTTGCGGAACAGCTTCCAGTCGGATTCGTTTACGGGCAGCATGGGGGACCTCTTGTGTAGAATAATTTGACGTTTGCAGGGATGACAGAATGTCTGATGCGGCTTTACTCCTTCTTCGGCAGAACGCAGATCGGGGTTCAGCTTGCCCAGAATGGAGTGGAGCTTCTTGTCCGAGAGGGCGGAATCCACCTCGTAGGTGGCGTACACCCGGAACGCAAAGGGGACCGCCGAGCTGCGGTTCAGCTCCGCGAGCCGCTGCTTTACATCCGTGGCATAGCCGAGCTTCCCATATTGCGGGAAGGAGGGATTCGTGAGAATGTAAATGTATCCGGTCGTGGTCGTCTGGGTCCTTTCGTGAGGGTGGAAAGATTGTGCTATTTTGGGCCTCATAATAGGCCTCCCTGGCATCGGAGATCAGCATCTCAATACTGATGTATTTAACGGCTTGCTTCTTCGTCTCAGCGCGATTTGTGCGGATCGCAATCGTTATAGGTCAAAATATTATGGATCCCGGCGTTCTTTGTCTCAGCGCACCGCGTGCGGATCGCAACCGAGACCCAATCGGCGACGTGGCGTGGTGTTACACTTTGTCTCAGCGCACCGCGTGCAGATCGCAACGGCAAATGTGCACAAAGCACCGCGTGCGGATTTGTGGAATGCGCTGTGAGTCGGTAGATAGCTTTTCGCAGCACGAAGATCTGCTGCGCGCTGACTATTTTCCCGAGCTCTTCTGCTACCAAAGCAGCCTCCGCTGCCATTAACGGTAGCCCCGGACGGACAATCGACCGGTTTTCTCCGGTGCGAACGGCACCGGCATTTTATGTCTTCCTGGCCTTCGCGTCAGGCAATGCTTCTGCGGATGCCCATACTGGAGGGTGTTTTGGGGAGAGCGTGCAGGCGCTCGATTTCCCGATGATGGTACTGCACAAAGGCGGGATAGTCCCGCGCAAGGGAATCGAGATCAAGAGCTTTTGACATAGAGTCATAATGCTGCAGCAGGAAGGCGGAATAGAGATCACGTTGGAGATGCTCACCGTCCTGCATTTCGTTCCAACGCCGGGAAAGAGACTTTTTAACATATTCACCGGTCAAATGATTATATTGGCTTGCTTTGATGTCTGCCGGGTTGATCTCTACAACATTCGGCAGCCCGAGAGACTTGCATTTTTGCCGCAATATTTCGATCAGCATGGCGGGTGCCTTGTTGGCAATGGACTTTCCAAACCGCTTTTTGCTTCGGGGCTTTCCGGTCTTTTCAGATATCACGGTCTTCTTTGCCCGGTGCGTCAGGGAAGACCATTCCATTTTTTCCACATAGAAATGATCACCCAAGGACAGCAAATGGTTCGCCAGTTGAATGTGCTGGAGCTTTCGTATTTCAGCCTGACGGTGCTGCAGATATTTCAGTTCCTGTTGGCTCCTCCGATATCGCTTGGACTTATTATGTGTTAACTTGACACCGCGCCGGATCGTGCCGTCCTCGGCATAGTTATCCGGGTTGGTTGCCCTTCTGCTCCGGTCCATTTTTCGTTGCAGGCAGCGCTTTTCCTGCTCGATGTTCTGTACCCGATCTGCCAGTTCGACGAGTCTGGCCACCCCGGCGGCGGAATACGCCAGTGTTTGCGGCCCGATGTCCAGCCCGACGGGGCCGCTGCCGATAGGGTGAACCGCTTTTCCGGTAACGGGATCGGCCTTGATCGCAGGCTTCCCCTCCAGAACGAGCTGGGCATACCAGCGGTCTCTGCGCTTTCCGGGCCGGCGGACCAATCGGACAAGCTTTACTCTGCGCTGCAGCATATCGGTCTCGTAAGCATTGTCCGGCGATAGCTTCAGCGGCAGCTTCAGGCCCTTCCACTCGATGTAGGGCCCGCGGAACATGATCTCCGTGCCGCCGCTTTTTCCCGTTCTGGAGTAGCCCTGCACAGAATTTACCTCACCGGGCTTTTTGTAATGTACCTTCTTGCCGCCCTTTTTGAACAGGAGCTTATCAAAGGCCGCCCAGACCTGCGGTGCGATCCCATGAACGGCAACGCTCGAGCCGATGTTGTCACGGAAGTGCTTGTAATATTTTCCCATATCTGTAGTAAAGGAATAATCCGTAAACCCGGCCGTTTTTAAACTTTTTCGCCGCTCTTTGTATAGGCCTTTCAGTTTGGCTTGATCACCGGGATCATTCCAGTCCAATGCCCGTATTTTCCGTTCATTCTCCCGATATTCGGCAGTCTGCTTTACCTGCGCAAGCCGTTTCAGCTCTGCATGGACCAGCGTGTTATAGAGCTGCCGCGCGATCTCAAAGCGCTTGGCAAGACGGTCCTCCTGCCACTTTTCCAGTTTTAACGGTAAAGTCAGGCAGCAGGTATCTGTATTGCTCTTTTTCACAGGACTCCCTCCTTGCCGGCTGCAGCAAAACACGATCCGGATCGTTTAGAACTATTTTATCATTAGGTGTGCAAAAATACAAGCTGTGTGACAGCAGTTTCCTGTTCAAATTCCTTTCAAAACTGCAAGAATAGAATTGTTTGCGGAGCGCTGCAGCGCCCCGCAATGTCTTTTTATCAGTTCATAATTCCATACCGCTTCATCAGCTCGATCCGCTCTTTTCCCAGCTTGATGGAGCCGGAGGCGCTGCTGTCCGCGCCGGACTGCTTCTCACTGGCGTAGTGTGCAATGCGCTGCACCCACGCCACCGGCAGCAGATATGGGCGCTTTTTAAGATAGGGATAGCGCCGCTCCAGATACTCCCGCTTGGGGAACACCGTACTCAGAACGCTGCTCTTCTCGCCGGTGCGGTTGGCCTTGACGGCGTTCAGCGTGACGGTGGAGGAATGGAGGCGCGTTAGGTCGTTGGAGCCGTACACGCCGCCGCAGAGGGTGTCGTGCAGCAGCGGCTCTGCGTCGATGGAAGCATCCAAAGGCATGGGCAGGTCAAAGTCAATGCCGAGATAGTCTCTGGCAATGCGGAACGCTGCCGCGGCAAACGTCGCCGCATGAACGCTGGCGCATTGGTCATGCAGACGCTGCCAGTCGATCTCCGCGTGATACGCCCGCGCCCACAGGCCGATGTCGCAGAACTGCCGCAGGCCGATGCCGCTGCGCACGAAATGCTTATAGGCGTGCAGAAGCAGGTACAGCAGGTGCTCGTGGGGCGGCATGGTGAGAAAGCTGTCGGTTTCGACGGGTTTGAGGCTGGCAAAGAAGTGGTTCAGCTCGTCGTGGGCGTCCTCAGAAGAATCGAATAAGCGTCGGTGCAGCTCGATGTAAAGCGGGCTGCCGTTTTTGGTGTAGGACACCTCGTCCGCCGATGCCAGTTCGTCCGCAGGCGTGTCGGTGGTTAGACCGTTCGCCAGAAGCTGTTCGTGGCAGGCCATGAACTCGCCGTCTGGAATCAGAAGATCGTCGTCCGCGCTGATGCGGTGATCCTTCAGCGGATATAGGCGGCTGCAAAGCTACCCCTTGACCACAATGGGATGCAATCCCGCCGAACGCAGCTTATGATAAAGGTCGGAAAACTCCGCCGAACGCACGGTCTGGTTCAACACCTGCCCAATGACCTGTTGCTTGGTTACGGCAAACAGAGCCACGTTCTCTTCGGCAGCAGGCATCTTGCGGACGGCCTCGAAGAGGATCGGCAGCAGCTTCTGCTGATTGGCCAGCGTGAAAATGGCAGGCCAGTCCACCTTTTCGGCGGGCAGATCTCCGCCGGAGATAGCAGCTTTGACGATATGGAGAAATTGTGTTTCGGTGGTGGTCAGGGTCATGTTCGTGTGCCGAACCCTTTCTCTGGATTTTTCGATGGCGCGGGCAATAAGCAGCGAGGTGGAACCGATGAACGCGCCCAGCGTGTTGCAGATCACGTCGTCCGTCTCCGCAAGCCCCAGCGCGCAGCGGTACTGTGTGTACTCGATCCCCGCGCTGAGCGCGCAGCCGACAAGTGTTGTGAGGATGATTCTAAGCCTACGGTGCCACTTCTGCGGCAGCACATTGGACAGCGTCAGCCCCAGCGGAAAGAAAAGGAAGACGTTCATCAGCATCTCGCGGTAGAGCTCTGGTTGCTGGAGTGCGGCGGTAAATGTGGCAAATGGGGTGAGGATGAGTTCGTAGCTGCCAGGGGTACGGGTTAGGATGGTGGCGTAGAGGATGGCTATGACAGCTGCACAAAACAACACAAAATTTGCCATCGTCCACCTGCGTAGTCGAACTTTTGTGCGCAGATATCCCCAAACAACAACAGCTATAGCGATAGATAGAATAATACTCAGCAAAGGCTTTGAATAGATTGATTGAAACATAAATTATTGTTATCGAACGTGGAACGATAATTATGCGGCAATGCGAAGCACGGGACAGTAGCTGAGGCTGGCCGGATTTATACATCTATTTCCTATAGTCCCGCTTGCAATTAGATAGAATTATTGTATCCGTAAATGTTGATGTTGTCAACCGGTGAAGTCTGCTTACCTCATAAATGCAGCCTGTTATGCGCATATGTGGATCACAATGTGCAATTTGCAAACTGCCGTCCGCTTTGTTGCCCTCTATTCGCATAATTCCCCATTGTTTGCAGACAATAGCAATGTGATTTCGAACGCATAAAGTGGAGGAGCAATATATGAAAGCAACCGGCATCGTCAGACGCATTGACGACCTCGGGCGGATCGTCATCCCAAAGGAGATCCGCCGTACCCTGCGTATCCGCGAGGGCGACCCGTTACAGATAACATTGGCACGGTGGGAAAGGTTTTGCTTTGCAATGGACGATCTGGCGAAACGGAACGGCTGGAGTTAGTACATAATGACGAAAGCGGGAGCGTAGACCGTAGGTATCCGAGAGGGATGAATCATGGAAACGAATCGCCCGAATCTATTGCAGCGCAACGGATTCGGGCGATTTTCTCTGTGTCAATAAGGTTAGTAAGGGTAATTGTTATACGCGCCTTTGCGCTACTTAAGTGTCACTGGTACGGCATTTAGCCTGTTTTTTGAATCAATGATCGATTTATAAATATCTTTGATTCCAGCTTCTCTTGCCATGCTGACAACAAGATTTTCTTCCTTTACTCCCATTCTTAAACCTAGGATAATCCCGCTTGGAATCCATTCCATTTCAACTATTTATTTTTCGGCGCTTGCCATATGATTTGCACGATATTCTATATCTCTATATGGGAAAGTCTTGCAATCAAAAATACATGCCTTGGGCAAAATGCATGGTGGTTCAATTTTCTCAAACCATTTATACGGGGTAAACCAGATCAGATAGTCTATTTCAGTGTTTAGAAAAACATCAAGAAACGCCTTATCCAAGAACCACAAATGAGGATTCCCTGGTTCACCTTGTGGTGAACAAACAACAGCGTCTCTTTCGCATTCAAAATAGGCAGAAGATTCGTCATAAACGAAAAAGATGACACTATAGCCCGGATGATTACATTTGTATCTTTCTATTTTCGATATGTGATTTTCGATCGTTCTTTTGAAGTCGTCGCGGTAGAAAATATAATTATGATCTTCTCGCGTCGGTAAATCAGTTACTGCATTGATTATTAAGTCAGGGATTATAAGCCCATCCCCTATTTTCTGTCGAATTTCTTTTTCGAGTTCGTGTTGACGAGCACGGTTCGCGTTTAATATCTTTTTTCTGCCTTGAATGCTATGGTCATCGACGCGCATCACATCCATCATCAGTTTCTCGACATCATTATAGAAATCCGGAGGTAAGTCCCCTTTACCAGAAGAATCAATCCAGTTACAATTTACTGTTGAATCACGCAAAGAGTTACATATTTTTTTAACTATTTTGCTCTCTGATAGGAAACACAACTCCTCGTCTGATAATTCCGCAAATGCATCAATCAAATTTTTTTCGCGCTCTTCAAACAACATTCATACCCACCTCACCCGAAATATTTCTGCATCAAACTATCAAACAACAGTTTTGCTTCGTCCAACGCCTTCTGTACGGCAACTTTTGATTTGTCGGTCTGTTCGACGAAGGCTGCGAATTGCTCCTGTAGCTTCAACGGAGGTACCAACACGGGTAATGCACGCAGTTGTTTCATGTTTATGCTTGCAATTCCAGTTGTCTGTTTTGCACATCCGAGAAAATATCGTTTAGCCTTCTGATGATGCAAATACTCCGAAAAGTATACGGGAAGAATTCTCTCTGTCTGTAACCGCACACGGAAAATATGATTCTGGTGAATAGAATTCTTCAGCGACTTGGTAATTACAGATCCACGCCCCAGCTTATCCGGATTTCCACCTTCAGTCATCAACACATCATAAGGCAGCAGACGATACTGTTCAATTTCCTGCTTTGTTGCCATTATTGTCTTTAACGTAGTCCAATCAATATATCCGTCTTTTACATTTGAGACAGCCATATAAGGCACTTCAATCAGCTCTGTCTCACGAATTTTCCGACCTTTTGTTATTCCTGATACAACATCCGACAGTGTATCCAACGTAGATTCTTGCCATGTCATATCATTCAAGAGCATATCGCCAAACATCTCGACAAATCGGGCTTTGACAAGCTCATCCAGTTTTTGGAGCTGCTGCTGGCGAGCTTCTATAATTTTCTCAGCTTTATCAAGCACATCCACAATTTGCTTCTGCGTTGACAAAGCAGGTATTGGCACCTCAAAATTGCGTAGTATAGAAAGATTAATATTATTCTGCGCAACTCCTCGTCCCAAAGCGGTTACATGCGACTTCTTAGATTTAAGGAAGTAGTACAGATAATCCGTTAAAGCTTCCGACTGATTTTTGATAGTAATTCCAGCAATAGCTTGATTTGTACAGGCTTTTATTGTCAGTATTCCCACTTCGCCAAGCGTTGCAAAAATAGTAAATAGAATTGTTCCGGCCGAAAGTATTTTTGCAGACGAGCCTTCAAGTCCTGCCTGTGTAATATACTCATCCACTTCACCGACATACTTTCCTTTTATATTCCCTATTTTAATCCACGGGATAGTGCCACCCTCCCAGAATTCTGTGATTGCCCTTGACGGGGTCCCACCAGAAACAACATCGCAGAGTTCCCCAAGTTTGTATTTCATTCCTTCATCCCCACAAATCCGAATTGTCATTCCTTCTCATTTTCTTCGGTAACGCTCTCAATCATTCCGACCACAGCATTTCCAAGCAGCATCGTCTGCGCATTTCCGGAAGTAACAACAGACCGCCCGGTTTGGGATTCGATCTCCTTCCGGGCGTTTCCTGCAACTTTACCACCCTGTTTGGCAACGGCACGGTTCTCCTCCAATCCGTGTGGATTCTGCGCGTTGGTAAGTTCCGTCGTGGTGGCCTCGGCCAGCATGTTCAGCGCCAGCTCCAGCGTGCTCATGTTATCCCGCAGATTTTCTTTTTTCAGGCCCTTGTAGTTTTTATACTGCCGGGTGGTCATGCCTGACCACGCTTTTGTGACCTCGTCCGTTAGAATTCCGTATTCTGTTCCTTTTTTGACCCCATGGGCATCCCATGCGTCTGTCAATTCCTTGCGGGCGCGAATGGTCTGCAGCCGCTGATTAATCCATTCGGGAGAATAACCTTTCTTTGCGTAGGTATCCAGCGCGCGCTCGATGGTCAGCTCTGGATCGATGATTTCCTCAATGCGCTCACGACCGACCATAGCCAGCCACAGCTTAAATGGTTCTGCTTTCTTGGAAGGAATGGATTGGATGATGCGAAGAAGCTGCTCCGTGGTGGCTACATCAGTCAGACGGCGCTTGCCGTCAGCCGCCTTCAATTTCAACTGCTGACAATTTGTCAGCAGTTCTGATGCCCCTTCTGACTTTAGTCTTTCTTTTAGTTTCGCCCAATAATTGCTGGCGCCTCTTGGTGTCGATTGTTCTGTCAGGGCTTTGACAACATCTACAATTGAAAAGTACCATTCTTCCTTAGTCTCATCCCATGCAGTACGGATCATTTGATCTTCAAACATTCGCAGCTTATCATTCTCTGTCATGCTCTGTCTCCTTTCAGCATTCCCTCCAACTCATCCATCGCAGTACCGATTTTCTTCTCCAGTCGCCGCAGCTCCGCCAAAATCTCGTTGGTAGGCGGATACTCCACAGGCTTATACTCGGTTTTCTTATACTTGTTGATGGACAGGTCATAGCTATTTTCTACGATCTCCGCCTTGGGCACGAAAAAGGATTTTTCCGTGCGCTGGCGGTCTTTTTCGGCATCCAGATTGCGGAATCGTGCAATGATATCAGGGATATCGTTGTCTGCCACCGGGCTGCGCTTATCGTCCAGCAAAAAGCCGTCGGCGGTCATATCATAGAACCACACATTGTCTGTACCACCGTGGCCGGTCTTGGTGAAGATCAGCACCGCGGTAGGCACCCCTGCATAGGGCTTGAATACGCCGCTGGGCATGGAGATCACGGCCTCCAGCCGGTTGCCGTCCACCAGCTCTTTGCGGATGGCTTTGTGTGCGGTGGAAGAGCCGAATAGCACACCGTCTGGGACGATGCAGGCGCTGCGTCCGCCGATGCGGAGCATCCGCAGGAACAGAGCCAAAAACAGCAGTTCCGTTTTCTTGGCCTTGCAGACTTTCAGCAGATCTGCCGAAACGGTGTCGGCATCCAGACTGCCCTTGAACGGTGGATTGGCAAGAATCAGAGAATACTTTTCCTTGTCCGGGTTCTGATCGGACAAGCTGTCCCGGTATTCGATAAAGGGATTGTCAATGCCGTGGGTCATCATGTTCATCGTGCCGATGCGGAGCATGGTTCTGTCCATGTCGTAGCCGAAAAACATGTGGTTCATATAGTGATCCTTCTTCTGGCGGTTGAAGAAGATTTCTTCTTTGCGGTGCTCCTTCAGGTATTCACCCGCAGAAACAAGGAAGCCGGAAGTGCCGCAGGCCGGGTCGCAGATCACATCGTCCGCTTTTGGGTCCATCAGCTCCACCATCATGCGGATAATATGGCGCGGAGTACGGCACTGGCCGTTGAGGCCTGACTGGGCAATTTTGCTCAGCAGATATTCATAGGTATCGCCCCGCACATCTACCGCCTGAGATTTGTTCATCAGGCGATAAATCTTGTCCAGCGCATCCACCACTTTGGATAGCAGAAGCGGCGTGGGCAGCTTGAAAATGGCATCGTCCATGTACTTGGAATAGGCGCTGTTCTTATCCCCGTGGAGGTTCTTGATGAACGGAAACACCCACTCCTGCATCACGCTGTACATTTTTCCGGCGGGGGAATCGTGGAATACACTCCACTTAAGCTGCTGGCCGTCGATGGTACGGTCACCGACCTGCACCTCATCCGCAAAAATGCTCTGATACGGCAGCCCCAGCATGGCAGCTTCCTTGGCCCGGAGATTGTCGGTGTCATCCAGATCATGGATGAACATCAGATAGGTGATCTGCTCAATAACATCCAACGGGTTCACCAGTCTGCCCGCCGCAAAATTATCCCAGAGGCTGTCGATTTTGTTTTTCAGTTCGCCTGTAATCATTTATTGTCTCTCTCCCGGTTCCAAGCGTAAGAAGTATACCGCCCGCCGCTGAGCTTTGTGACCTCGCCGTTTTTCAACAAATCCGCCAGCGCGCGCTGGACGGTGATCTGACTGATATCCGGACATTTGGCCATGATCTCGCTCTTGGTGATCTTGCCAAGGTGATTTTTGATGATCTCGCGCACCCGGTCTGGCTTGGAAAGCCCCTTGGTGGTCAGCAGCTCGATTCGGCTCTCAAAATCCCGGTACGCTGCCGCCAGAACGCCCAGCATATAGGTGACAAAAGGCGCATAATCGTTCGTCCCCTCGTGCCAGTTGCAGGAGCTGGCTTGCAGGGCTTCATAATAGGTCTCCTTGGTATCGGAGATCAGCTTTTCGATACTGATATATTTGCCGACAAGATAGCCGGAGCGGTACAGAAGCAGCAGCGTCAGAAGTCTGCTCATGCGTCCGTTGCCGTCGTTGAAGGGATGGATGCAGAGAAAGTCCAGAACAAAAATGGGGATCAGCAGCAGCGGGTCAAGCTCGGCGTCCTGCGCGGCCGTCTGGAAGGCGTCGCACAGCGCCGTGATGGCCTCCAGCGTTTCCCATGCAGGGACAGGCTTAAATCGGACGATCTGCTGGCCGTCCGGCAATTCTTCGGCAATCACATTGTCCGAATTCTTGAAGCTGCCGCCGATGGACTTACCGCTGTACTTGTACAGATCCCGATGAAGCTGCAAGATAACGGACGGCCTAGGCGGAATATAGTCATGGCTTTCATGAATCGTTGCAAGCACATCACGGTATCCGGCAATCTCCTTCTCGCTGCGGGTCTGGGGCATGGTTTTCTCGCGGACGATTTTTTTCAGGCGGTCGTCCGTCGTAATAATGCCTTCAATCCGGTTGGATGCCTCGGTACTCTGAATCCGCGCAACCTCCAACAGGCTGGAAAGCGCGTCGGCTTTGGCCTCGATGAAGAGGTTCTGCTGCCCCTTGTACTCATGAATCTGCGTGAGATAGGCCACGATCTCCGGCGTCAGGAGCTGATTGTATTCTGCTTTGAAGTGAAAGGCTCTCATTCAAGTTCCTCATTTGCGTTTTAATTTCATCATAATCGCCTCGATGATATAATTATAGTATACCCATACCACAACATCACGTCAATCTCAATTCCATCATTTCTGCGCAAATGATGAAATTGGCAAGGCAAATGATAACGCAGCGCGTTCCAAACCATCGCCCTCCTGCTTGCATTTCTGCAAGATTTCAGGAGGGCTTTTTTGTTTTCTTGAACATGTGCCAGATTTCACAGGTCTACGTCAATTTCTCCGTATATTCAGGTGACAAGGAAAAATTGTCAGAAAATTTTGAAGGGAGAAATTGCCTATGAACCTATTTGATACCGTGAAGGCTGCCGTCATCCCGCCCATGGCGGCGGAGCGGTACGGACTGCCGGTCAGGCAAGGGAACATGGTCTGCTGTCCCTTCCACAATGACCGCACGCCCAGCATGAAGCTGAACGAGGATTACTTCTACTGCTTCGGCTGCGGGGCAAGCGGCGATGTGATCGACCTTGCGGCAAGGCTGTTCGGCCTGAGCGGCTATGATGCAGCGAAGAAGCTGGCGGCGGACTTCGGCATCACCGGGCAGAAGCCGTCCATTCTCGCAAGGCTACAGCGCGGCAAATCGCAGGCGGAAGCCGAGAGCCGCAGCTTCCGTGTGCTGGGAGATTACCTGCAAATCTTGCGGGACTGGAAGGAAAACTGCGCCCCGCAATCGCCGGAGGACGCCATCGACCCGCGCTATACGGAAGCCTGTCATATGGTGGAGCGCATCGAAAATATGCTGGACATTCTGACCTGCGGTACGCCGCAGGAGCGCGCCGAGGTGGTGGCCGACATGCAGAAGGACAACCGGCTCATGCGGATGGAGGCGCGGAACCGGCAGATCAGGGAGGACGAAGATGGAACGAAATGAACCGCCCCGCTGGATGCAGCACAAGCACTTCAACGAAGTCCTGTTCTGCGAGGACTTTCTATCGCCGCACCCGGTGGTCTGCGTGGACGGCAGCTTTTTCACCGTGGAGGGCCGCGTTGCTGACGAAGAGGGCATTCGCAAGCAGATCTACGAGATGCTGCGCCCGCACTTCACCAGCGGCACCGCCCGCCGCGCCACCACTCTTCTGGAAACGCTCAGGCTGGAAGCTTATACGCCGGAGCTACCCATTCAGGAGGATCGCATCCACGTTGCCAACGGCACGCTGTTTCTCAACGGCGAGTTCCGCACAAAAAAGGAGTTTTGCCGCAACCGGCTTCCCATCCGATATGACCCCAGCGCGCCGCAGCCGGTGACATGGCGGCGGTTTTTGTCCGACCTGCTGGAACCGGAGGACATCCTGACCTTGCAGGAATACCTCGGCTACTGCCTGATTCCGACAAACCGCGGGCAGGTGATGATGCTGCTCAAGGGCAACGGCGGCGAGGGCAAGAGCCGCATCGGCGTGGTGATGCAGAAGCTGCTGGGCAGCAACCTGAAAAACGGCAGCATCGCCAAGGTGGAGCGCAGCCCCTTTGCCCGCGCCGATCTGGAGCACGAGCTTTTGATGGTGGATGACGACATGAAGCTGGAGGCGCTGCAATCCACCCACTATCTCAAGTCCCTCATCACCGCCGAAATGCCGATGGACTTGGAGCGCAAGGGCGAGCAGAGCTATCAGGGCAGGATGTACGTCCGGTTTCTTGCCTTTTCCAACGGCGATCTGGAATCGCTCTACGACCACTCGGACGGCTTTTACCGCCGCCAGCTCATTTTGTCGGTGAAGAAAAAGCCGCTTGATCGCGCGGACGACCCCTTTCTCGCGGACAAGCTCTGCGGCGAGATTGAGGGGATCTTCCTCTGGTGTCTCGAAGGTCTGCGCCGCCTGCAAGGAAACAGCTTCCGCTTCACGGAGAGCGCGCGGACGAAGGCCAACCGCGAGGACGCGCGCCGCGAGGCCGACAACGTGCTGCTGTTCCTGCGCTCCGAGGGCTACATCCGTCTGAAGGCCGACAGCGCCATCCCGTCCGCCGCGCTGTACGGTATCTATTGTATGTGGTGCAGCGACAACGCCTACAAGCCGCGCTCCGCGCGGACGGTGAGCATGACGCTCAAAAAGCACGCCGATGAGTTCGGCCTGGAGCACGACAATCACATCCAGAACGCCCTCGGCAAGCGGGTCAACGGCTTCTGGGGCATCGAGGCGCTGGTCGCGCCGCCGGTTGTATGAGATCAGACTCATATTTCTCCATCCCATCCATCCCAAGCATCCCCAAACCCCCGGATGGATGGGATGGATGGGATGGATGGGATAGATGTTTTCAAGTTCAGCCGTGAAGGAGGACGTAACCGCCGATCTGGCGGAGCTGAAACGGAAGGGGTATCTGCAAAGCAGGTGAAAACCGGAAAGAAATTTGCACGGCGGCAAAAGAATTTTGCGAAACCGCGCTGCTCGGAACTGCGCACCGGCTTCACGGATGCGCGTGGGGCTGCACGGAACTCTGCGAAGTCACGCGGTTTCGGAAAGTCGATACCCCTCGCTTATGAAGAAGGCATCGACCGCCACGTTTCCAGCGGATTTCGGAAAAACAGAATATTACGCCAAACAGCGAAGCAGGTTTTCGGAAACAGAAACCCGCTTCGCTGTTTTCATCACGAAAATTTGGGAGGTTTTTATGAGCATCAGAAATGAGATCAAGGCGCAGATCGTCCGCGCCGGTTTTACCATGCAGGAGGTGGTTGACCGGCTGGCTGACGAATACGATTGGAGCGACAGCGTCTCCAATCTGTCCGCAAAGCTGCAAAGGGAGAGCATCCGCTATAAAGAAGTCGTAGAGCTGGCCGACGTGCTGGACTGCGACATCGTGTGGATGAAGCGAGGGGCGCGCCGATGAAAGCACAGTTTGCGATTCTCCGCTTTGCCAAGTACAAGGGGCCGGAAATCGGGCATATCGAGTCTCACAACGAGCGCACCAAGGAGAAATACGCCAGCAATCCAGACGTGGACACGTCCCGCAGCCACCTCAATTTTCATCTGGTGACGCCCCAGCGCAAATACCGCGCCGAGGCGGAAAAGCAGATCGCGGAGGCGGGCTGCCGTACTCGCTCCGATAGCGTGCGCGTGGTGGAGGCGCTGGTAACGGCCAGCCCGGAGTTTTTCAAGGGTAAGAAGAAAAGTGAGGTCAAAGCCTATTTCACCGAGGCGCTGAATTTCATCCGGGAACACCAAGACCCGAAAACCATTATATCCGCCGTGGTGCATATGGACGAGAAAACGCCTCATATGTACCTTTGCTTTGTCCCGCTGACAGCGGACAAGCGGCTCTCCGCCAAGGAGATCGTTGGCAACAAGAAAAAGCTGACGCAGTGGCAGGACAGGTTCTGGGAGCACATGGTCAAAAAATACCCCGATCTGGAGCGCGGCGAGAGCGCCAGTCAGACCGGGCGCGACCATATCCCGCCGCGGCTGTTCAAGGAGGCTGTCCACCTGAACCGAATGAAGGAGCAGATCATGACGATTCTGAACGACACCAATCCGTTCAACAAAAAGACCAAGCTGGACGAGCTGGAAGCGCTGCTGGGCAAATACGTTCCCGGCGCGGAGGCTCTGCGGACGAAGCTCAAAAAGTACGACGCAGCCTACAAGGCGCTGACCGCCGAGAACGCGGCGCTCGAAAAGCAGCTGGGCACGGTCTCCAAGGAGAGCGTCCACAAAAAGCTGGAAATCAACGAAAAGCTCCGGGAGCTGGACGAGCTGCACCGCATGGTGGACGTCTTGCCGCCGGAGATTTTGCAGGCGGCCAAGCAGGTGTCCGCGCATAAGCCGCAGGAAAGATGAGGAAACTAAGGATGATGAAGGATGCTGGTTCTATTTGGAGATGAACGTCAGGGACGATCAGAAGCTTGTTGAAATCTGGCTGACGAATGCAGAAAAAATTGACCCCGTCCTGCGGGAGGGGCTGAAGGAGATTTACGCCAAGTATAAGACGAAGAAATACATGGTCGCCGTGTTCGAGTCCGGCAAGGGCGATCTTTATGAGAACACGCGGGATCTGCTGCTCTTCAACCGCCGCCGCAGCGCCGAAAAGGCCGTGCAGCAGGCGAAAAAGCAGAAGGCCGCGGGCATGGAGCGGTAAGCTGCGGGCGGAAGGGAGCAATCCCTTCCGCCCGTTTTCTGTGCGCCCGGTGAGCGCACGTTCTGTAAGGTGAAAGTCCCGAAGTCGCCCGGTAGCGGGAAGACTTAGCCAAAGGCAAGGGTGTCCGTCGTGAGGCGGAATCTGAAGAAAGCCGGATTTTAGGGGTTGAAAGGTCCCCTGATGGGCAAAACTCTGGCCTGACGAACAGAAATCGCATACAAGGCCGTAAATGAGGGTGAGTTTGCAGAACAAAACAAAGCCCAGTAGCTACACGGAATCATTCGCGGTAAATGCGGCAGGTAAAGAGGGAAAGAACGTGTGAGTACCCGGGGAGGTCTTGCCGACGCAAGGAAAAAATGCGCAGTAACAACGAACGGCAAGAAGTCAGCAGAGGCCATAGTACTGGTGCTTTTCCACTGGGAAGGGCCGAACAATCGTTAGTCCCAAGTAGATTACAGAAGGAGGTCAACATGAAGAACGCAGAATATCAGGGCAACCTGAGCTGCCCGCAAAGAGCAAGTGCGGAACACGAAGGGTATGCAGGAGCGCAGAGTGTTGGCGGTCAGGACGTAAAGGAACAGGACGGTGCGGATCTGCTTGAAAGGATTCTGAGCAGGGAAAACCTGAACAGGGCCTACAAGCGGGTCAAGACCAACAAGGGAGCGCCGGGAATTGACGGGATGACCGTTGAGCAGGCGCTGCCCTGGTTGAGAGAACACCGGGAAGAACTTCTGGAGATGATACGGCAGGGGAAGTACAAGCCCCAGCCGGTGCGCCGGAAGGAAATTCCCAAGCCGGATGGCGGAGTGCGAAAGTTGGGAATCCCAACGGTCGTAGACCGGATCATCCAGCAGGCAATTGCACAGCAGCTAACACCGATCTACGAACCGTTATTCTCGGACAATAGCTTCGGCTATCGTCCGGGCAGAAGCGCCCAGAAGGCGATTCTAAAGGTGAAGGAATATGCGGAGCGGGGATATACTCAGGCGGTGCTTGTGGACTTATCCAAATACTTCGATACCTTAAACCACGAATTGCTGATGAATCTTCTGCGAAAGAACATCCATGACAAACGGGTGATTGAACTGATTAAGCGGTATCTGAAAGCCGGAGTGATGGAAAACGGACTGCTGGTGAAAACGGAAGAGGGTTCTCCTCAGGGAGGCCCGCTCAGCCCACTGCTTGCAAACATCTACCTGAACGAATACGACAAGGAGATGGAAAGACGGGGCGTACCGGTCATCCGCTATGCGGATGATATTGTAGTTCTGTCAAGGAGCAAGCGAGCAGCCGAGAGGCTTCTGGAAAGCACCCAACGGTATCTTGAGGGAAGACTGAAACTCAAGATGAACGTAGAAAAGAGCAGAGTTGTCAGCGTATTCTCGACCCGAAATTTTAAGTTTCTGGGCTTTGCGTTAGGGAAGGGGCGAAAGGACGTGTATGTCCGAGCTCACGCAAAGTCCTTGAAGAAAGCCAAAGCAAAGCTGAAAGAGCTGACTTCCCGCAGTCAGGGCAGAAATGTCCGAGTGGTGATGCAGAGAGTAAAGGTCTACATCCGGGGCTGGCTTGGTTACTTCGGGATTGCGAGCATGAAGACAACAATGCAGAGATGGGATGAATGGCTGCGAAGAAGGTTTCGATGCTATATCTGGAAACAATGGAAGAAACCCGGAAAGAGAGCGAGGAGTCTCATTCAACTGGGTATACCAGAATGGCAGGCATGGGCAGTAAGCAATTGCCGGAAAGCCTACTGGCACATGGCTAAGAACGGCCATGTACAGCGGGCAATCTCGAAAGAAAGACTCGTACAGGCGGGATATTACAGCATCCTTGACCGGTACGAGTCTCTGCACTTATGCGATTGAACCGCCGTGTACCGAACGGTACGCACGGTGGTGTGAGAGGTCGGGGCTATTCAGGCCCCTCCTACTCGACTTTTTTGCCCAAATTTAATCCATAATATCACAGTCCGATCCGGCGCATAAATCCGTCATAGGTTTCTACACTGGCTTTATCCGTTTTCGTGACCTGCTTCATCTGGCAAATCCGGCTCGGAATCAGGCGCAGATTGGCAAACAGCCGCACGAGCCATGCCAGCGGCAGGAGCCAGTGGCGGTTCCGCAGAAATGTATAACGCGATTCGATCTCCGTCGCCGGAGGAAACAGCATCTTCCGCAGGACACGGCTCCTCGACGGAGCTTCGTCCTTTTCGTTACGCAGTTCGATGACGGCATGATCGCGGGCATGCCCGAACAGATCGGAATCCAGAGTGTAAGACAGCAGCCTGTCCAACGCTTCTGTGTCTGGTTCTGGCAAGGGGAAAATTGTCTTAGTTCCGAACCATACGCGGCAGGCGTTCATCACCGTATAGAAGAATTCCGCCAAATGTAGCGCGACAAACTCTCCTGCAATGGCTTGCCAATGCAGGCTGTCGTCCTTGTGCTTTATATACAGCGCAACATCCAGATACATCCGCAGTCCCGCACCACCGCCGTACAGGTGCTTGGCCATGTGGCAGACCGTGTAGATAAAGTGAAAATCATCCTCCGGACGGAAGCGAAGCCCGTCATCCGGTTCAGCATGTGCCCATGCGGCATCAAAATATGCCTGTAAATCAGTCCTGCCGTCCAGATTGCCGTCCATGAGGTTGGTGTGGATTTCGTAATATTCCGCATCTTTTATGTAGGAATACGTCGGTTCCCAATCCTGCTTCACGGTATAACCTAACGACAGCATCAACTCATGCACCTTCTGCCGATCCTCTGGATGAATGAGCAGGTCGATATCGCCAAAGGTGCGAAGCTCCGGCGTAGGATACAGCTTGCGGAGATAATAGCCCTTCACCGGCATATGGGCGATGCCATGCTCCGTAAAGCTTGCCGACAAGGTCTCGAAGTCCACGCAGCGATTGAGATTCGCGGCAACCGTGCCGTACAGCAGCCCATCGAGCTGGCGGCAGACATTCGGGTCGTCAAAGAGCTTCCAGCGTTTGTTTTCATACGCCAGAATTGGCAGGAGATTCTGTTCTGTTGCCGTCCGCCACAGATGCGGGATATTCCAGAGTCCATCCGGCTCCGGCGGGGTATCCTGTACGAAGCTGTGTAGGAGGCGCGGGAATTGTATATCTGACATAGATGTTACCTTTCTTGGGTGGTTTCCGGCACAAGGTCGATCACGACGATCTCCGGCGGGTTATTGATACGCGGAATCATGCCGTGGCCTGCGAGACCGGAGGTAATGACCATCTGCATATGTTCTCCAAGGCGGAAATATCCTTGGTCGTATTCCGGAAACCAGCCCTGCATGGGCGCATACAGTCCGCCGATGAAGGGCAGCCTGATCAGCCCGCCGTGGGTATGCCCACTGAGAATGAGATCGACATTCCACAAGTTGTATGCACCGTTGAAAATAAATGTGTCTGGCATATGAGCAAGGCAGATTTTCGGCACATCGGTGTCCTCAAATGCCTTGAGAAACTGATACTCCGGCGAGGAAGAAAACTCCTCCTCGCTGCGGCCAAAATAAAAGGCGTGTCCCATGGTGCCGCCAATGCGCAGCGGCTGACCGGCTATCGTCACGTCCACATAGCTGTCATTGACGATGACAGCACCCGCTTCTGTTACCTGCGTAAGGAGTGAGGTGTCGGTTTGCATATATTCCAGTTCATGGTTGCCAGGGGCAAAATACACCGGTGCGATTTCATGCAGTCTCTTTATCAGCCGCAGCAGTTCCTGTACATCCGTTGGATCTGCACTGCGGTCGATCATATCGCCATCAAGAAAAATCGCGTCCGGGGTTTGCTCCCCGATCTTCGCGATCAGCCGCGAGTTGTCCCGCCCAAAGGACTTCCCATGCAGGTCAGATAGGAGAACAATGCGGACGGGACCGCCGAGATTTTGCAAGGCAACGGAATAGGATGCAGTGCTAATTCGAATGTTCGTAAGGACAATAAGGAACACAATAATTAGCACAATAAGAATAAACAGTAGTGTACGTTTGATCATTTCCTGCGTAAAAAGCGCTTGATCGATTCAACTCGATCATCCCCAATTAATTTGCGCAATAGAATCTTCGGCGAATTCTTAATGCGTTCTATGCGATACTTTCGCCAACGAGCTTTTGTTTTCTTCTTTTCCGTTGGTGCAACCCATGAACCATTGAAATGATGAATGCAATATGTACTGCCTGTAAGCTCAACGATTCCGGTATGGGTATCTTTGGGGCAGAAAAAATCTTTTGGATAAAAGGTAACCTCTTTTACCGTTTGTAATGCGTTATCAAAAGAAAACCCATGCCGTGCCATATAATTTGTTATTGCTGTAACATTGGTTTCCAAATTCACTGAGCCGTCGTCTAACACAAACCGTTTTTTGCTGTACTCATTTAGCCATTCTTTAAATGTCGAATGATCTTTTTCACAAGCCATAATTCCTGTAGGAATGCGATCCACTGCTTCAAACCCACTAAATGCACTTTCTTGCAAAAAACAATCTATTGGCCGTACAAGTTCAACGTCGGTGTCCATATAGATACCGCCATAGTTAACAAGCGCCCAAAGCCTAACATAGTCTGAAACAAAAGCCCACATCTTCTTGTCATACGCTTGTTTAACATAAAGTAAGCTGCCGTTAATATCAAAATTGCTCTCATCCCATCGCACAATTTCATAATCCGGGCAGTATTTTTTCCAGCTCTTAATGCATTTCTGCGCTAATGGCGGCAATGGGTTTCCGCCGAACCAACAATAGTGAATAATCTTAGGTATCATTATTTGGCTCCTTGTATGTTACCATCTTAAACACATATTTTAGATACTCACTGGATGACAGGCTTCTGTTTTCAAGTGGCACCGTATATCTGTCAACAAAGGATTCGAGCTTCTTGTCCTTGCTCTTCAATTCCAGCATCAGCGTATCATAGAAAACAGGCTTCGGAATGTTATTGCTCTGCTGATATTTAAGATAGTCCTCTATTGGTTGATTTTCCGCTATAGTGCCGCCGGCAAAAGCCGCATCCATAGCAGCCCTGCGTCCGTTTTCCGTAAAGCATACCATCATGCTCACACCGGTTTTGTCTTCCTCAAATCTTGGTCCCCAGTAGTCGCCGAGGCGGATATCCGCTTCAGAATCCGAGCGCCATCTGCACTCATAGCAGCTCTCCATATAGCAGTTGCCTACTTCAAACATACGGAAAAATGGATCGTCCTTTTTTGAGCAGCAATAGCTTCTCTCTCCGTCAGAAGCATACAAATATATATCCCGCCAGGACTTTGGCTTGTATCTGAAAACCATCTGCATCCGTTTGTTATCAACTCCAGAGGTACGGTGTATGAAGTCTCCATACTTTTCATAGAGATGATAACTCGGAACGCCATGACAAACCAAATCAATAAAAAGGACGTTGTCCCAGCCTTGCAGCGCACGCCGCGCTGACGCTATCTGACAGGGTGTACCGAATACAGCGAGTGCCGTACCCTTATCCTCGGCACAAAGCTTTTTTATTACATCCGAAAAATCGCTCTGGATGTACTTTGAGCCCTGAATCTTACACAGTTCGCTCTCGTCAGATATCAGTATATGTTCAGCTCGCTGTTTCTCCGCATTGAACATACATCCTGCAATCTTATAGCCCCTGCGAATCAGCAATCTTGCTATACTGTATGCCGCGCCGCCGCTTGTGGAATTGAGCAGTACATTGCTGTCCGGATTTTTGAAGGAATACATCTGCGCATCCTTTGCCGCCCGGTTCATGGCCTCTGTTCCAAACGGGCATACTTTTGTACATTTGCTGCACTCCACGCACATTTTGCCATCGAGTTTTGCAGTAAGAAAGCCGTTGCCGCTCATCTCCATTTTTATTGCAGAGGTCGGACACACGGCGGCACACGCTCCGCATCCGCAGCACAGGCTGCTTCGTGCTTTAATATTTGCAACCCGTTTTTCCTGTAGATTAACGTGCGAAAGTGAATATCTAAGGTATTCCAAAGATGTCACGCGCAGTGGGCTCAGTGCGGTATCGGCATACTCGAAATCTGCCGTCGTTTCCGCTATCTCTACGGCGTTACTTCCGGAGAAAAGCCGATCAGACATTCCCGTCAGCCCAAGCAGATGCTCAACACGCGAGTTTTGACTTTTCGGATCGTTTTTCCCGAACCGTGCAAATGCGGTGAAATTTCGGTGGAATATCAGCGAAAATGCCATTCCGTGGAACGAATCTGTGCAGACATACTCCGCATTTCGAAACAGTTTTACAAATTCCTCCGGTCCTACGGGCTCAGTTACGCATCCGCTGCGTTTGGTATCCTGCTCGAATACCGGTATAATGCGCAACGCGAGTCCCATATCTGAAGCCGTTTTTTCTATTGCCGCCCAATGCTCGTCGCTGCTGCCAAGCATATATACCAGTAGGTACCGTTCTGTTCTATCTTTGCCGATACAGCAGATTTCTTCCCATCTTGCCGCGTCAAGCAACAGCGTAGGGTCAGCCACTACTTTTACTTGACGTCCGGTCAACTCACTTATGAGCTTGGCTCCGGAGTCCTCACGGGCCGACAACGCACCAAATCCATCAAGCAGACGAGATATATCCGCCTTGATATATCTGTCCCTGATTTCTTTAGCACCCATGCTTGATGCATATGCGATTTTTTTCGCATTATCGCGAACAAAATTCAAATAATAATGCGGGTCATATGCGAGCGGCGACCATACTTGATCGCTTCCGCTGATAAAGGCATCAAATTTATCGTTCAGCAGTTCGAGGTCTGAGAGTGTACGGCACGGTTCAGTGAATTTGATATTTTTTTCGAGGAATGCATCGAATGCCCTATCCTGCAGCTCTGATTTGAACCTGCGCAGCTCCGGTTCTGATGTTCGAGTCAGCTTATTGTGGATTCTCCGCCTGAACTCAGGTATGCTGTAATCCGGCAACGTCCTAAAATATCCGCATGGACGGTACTGTATAAGCTGCGGGTCATGCCCCATATCCCTCAGCACAGCTTGCATGGCGGCTGCCTGTAAAGCTGTTCCATAGTTGCGATAATGATACCACGTCATAACGGCAAGTTTCATGGACTATTATCCTTTCATTTCAACAATCGGTGGCGGCAATTCAATGTTCCCCCACGCCGTTGTTCGCCATGGCAATCTTCCTGCATCCTGCCGCTCAATGGTAAAATTCAATCCGGGTACCCAATCTACTTCCTTAGATGTACCAAATTCATTTGAAAGGAAAAAAACATAAAATGATTGATAATTCCCTGGTGCCAGAGTCGAAACATTGAATGCGAAATCAGCTTCTGAAGCCTCATCTCGCTGTCCATTAAACAGATTATAACCAAATGAAGCACATACCTTAGTGTTGTCCATTCCCTCTACAACCCATCTAAAGCTCATGTTCCTCACATCGTGGTTGTATTTCCACTTTATGTGTAGTTTGATTGTCTTTGCCTCGACAAAGGTATTGCTGTCTGTATCAACATAATTTGCCGAAAGTATCCTTGCATCATCACGTTGAATATATGCCATTCTTCGATAATCAGCATAATCTCTGCTGATTGCTGTATTCATATTGGCATCCATATATATGTCAATCGCCTTTTCCACATCCCCGTCGAAGATCAGCCTTCCGTGATCCAGCACAATGCACCTTGTGCAGAGCTGGCGGATGGTATTCATGTTGTGACTGACGTAGAGGACCGTGCGGCCCTCAGAATTAGCGGCATCGCCCATTTTGCCGAGGCACTTCTGCTGGAACTTCATGTCTCCCACGGCGAGAACCTCATCCATGACCATGATCTCACTATCGAGATGTGCGGCAACGGCGAAGGCCAGTTTGACATACATGCCGCTGGAGTAACGCTTCACCGGCGTGTCGATGAACTTTTCCATCTCCGCAAACTCAACGATCTGGTCGAATTTGCGGTCGATCTCTGCCCTCGTCATACCGAGAATCGCGCCATTCATATAGACATTCTCTCGGCCCGTCAGTTCCGGATGAAAGCCCGTACCAACCTCCAGCATAGAGGCAACGCGGCCGTTATAGCTGATCGTCCCCTTGGTCGGCGCGGTGACGCGGGATAGAAGCTTCAGAAGCGTGGACTTACCGGCACCGTTATGGCCGATGATGCCAAGCGCTTCGCCCTTCTTTACCTCGAAGGATACATCGTCCAGTGCAAGAAATTTCTCACCCATGTGCGTTGCTGCGTCGGAGCCGATCTTGCTGTTGGGGTCTTCCTTGCCCTTCAGGCGGGCCATCCAGCTTTGAAGATCGCCGCGCAGCGTACCGCCGCCGATGGCACCAAGGCGGTATTCCTTGGAGACATGTTCGATTTTGATTGCAATTTCGTCCATTTTACTTCCTCAGACTGTATCCATAAAGGTTTTTTCCACGCGGCTGAACAGTACTATACCAAGAAACAGGAATACCAAGGTGGTACCCCAGCCGATGAGATAATAGCTCCATTCCATCGCGCCTGTACCTAAATAGGCATAGCGGAACAGGTTAACAATGGGAGAAATCGGGTTGCACATATAAAGCGTATGCCACTTTCCGCCGGGTGCAAAGGCACCAAACCGGAACATATCATAGGCAATTGGTGAGCCATACATCCATAGCTGTACGCCGAAGCCGACCAGCATGGCAAGGTCGCGGTATTTCGTAGTCAGTGCGGAAATGATGATACCGCAGCCAAGGCTTAGCATCGCCAGTTGCAAGACGATAAGCGGTGTCATGAGCATCCAGAGATTCGGATGCACGCCCTGCTTTGTGACAGTGTAATAAACCAGAAAGATCAGCAGAAAGCCATACTGAATGGCAAAGCTGATCAGCTCCGAAAACACCGTGGAGATCGGCATAACAAGACGCGGGAAATAGACTTTTCCCATCGTCGCGCTGTTGGCGACAAACGTATTTGCTGTTTGCGTCAGGCAGCCGGAAAAATAGGTCCACAGCACAGTACCGGCAAGGTAGAAGATAAACGGCGGCACGCCGTCCGGTGACAGCCCCGCGATGTTGCCGAACACCAGCGTAAACACCACCGTCGTTAGCAGCGGTTGAATGATTGCCCATGCCGGACCGAGGATTGTCTGCTTATATTTTGACACAAAGTTGCGCTTAACAAAGAGGTAAATCAAATCACGGTAAGCGAAGACCTCTTTTAGGTGCAGGTCAAACCAGCCGCTTTTGGGTTTGATGACTGTGGTAAATGTTTGCTTTTCCATAGAGTCTCCTTCTGCTACAGCAGAGCATACAGTTTTTGCATAATAAGGGCGTTGTCATGCTCAAAATCGTGGCAGCGCAGCGCCTCGCGGAGAGCTTGACGCAGATCAGGCGTGCGATAAAGCTCGGCTGCCGCGTCGGCAATCGACGCCGCATCTAGCTTGCAGAGTCGGCCCGTTTTCCCATCTTCGAGTTGTTCTTTGGCAGCATTTTGTGTTGCCAGAATGGGCACAGCCAGCAGCCGCGCTTCTAACACCGTGACGCAGTGGCCTTCAAACCGGCTGGGCTGCACATACAAATCTGCTTGTCGAATATAGGGATAGGGATTGTCCTGCATTCCCAGCAGTGTCACATATCGATCCATTCTAAGCGTATGGAGCTGCGCCCGCAAGGAAGCTTCTTCCGGCCCGCCGCCGACGATCCACCAGTGGATATCGGTCAGGCCATCCTGCACCAGCTTTGCGCAGGCAGCAATGGCAAGGTCCATGCCTTTGGCGGGCGCGAGCCGCCCGCAGGAAACAATGTTGAAGCAATCTTTTGGGAAAACTATATCCGGCATTGCCATGCTCTTTGTCCGCACACCTGACACGTCAATCAGATTGTTTACCGCAATGATTTTCCCGGCGTAACACGGACGATACGCCTTTAGCTTCTCCGCCAACGCTTCTGAGACAGCAATTACCTTTTCCGCCTGGCGATACCCCAGCTCATCATGATATTCCTTCCGCATCGCGCCGTGATGATAAAACATCAGGAAGCGGTCAGCGGAAACTGCTCGGACAGCAGTTTCCGCTGACCGATCGCTGTAGATCACCGCCGTATCAAAATGCTCTCCGCCCAACTGCTTCTTTACATAGGCAGCATACCGCCTTGCTTCCGGTGCACGCAGTATGAGACGCAGGATGCGCCAGATCAGGCGGCGGAGGTTTGAAGCGTGCTGTGGCTCCTCCATGAGGTTGTACATCCGTTTATAACGGTAGCCTTCCCGAAATGTCACCGCATGCTGTCGGTCGGAGACGATCAGGCGGCTTTGCGGTGTAATGCGGTACGCCATTTCCTGACAATCCCGCAGGATCAGGCAGGTCACGTCGTACCGATCGTAATCGAGCCGGTTCAGCAGATTCACAAGCGCCGTCTCAATCCCACCAATCCACAGCGCTTCGGTAATAAAAATGAGCTTCTTTTTCATCTCTCAAACTCGCTCTTCTCCGGCAGGATCATCTCGAATGCGCCGCGCAGCTGCGCCGACAGTACCTCAAAATCCACTGGCTTCTCCGGGTCGTTGATGCAAAGCATGTCGTGGCACTGCTCCCGAATGATCCGGCACAGCTCGTCCACGGTGTCCCCGTCAGCGCAGGACACAACATTATCCGTGTTGAATGGTGCAAACTGTCCGCTGGCTACCTGCCACCACAGGCACACCCACTGATTCAGATCCTCTGCACTGCGGAAGCGGTGCGAGGTTGTCCGCGCCAGCAGTTCTGGTTCCGCGTCCCAGACGGCGGCAAAGGCGCTCTTTGTATACGCCGCTGGGGCATGCAGGTTTTTAAAGCCGGTGAAATAGTTGGGAAACAGCTTTTCCACCGCCCTGGTGCGGAGGTTGTCCTGCCAGCGGTAGGCGCGATTGGCATATTTTCCGCCGTATTTCTTTACCTGCGTGCGCTTGTTGAAGTGCACGTTGATCACACCGAGATCATTCACCGCCGCGTGCTGCCAGATACCGATCTCGCCCACCAACTCAATGGGATATTCTCCACCATAGGTGCATGGCAGTCCATCTCGGAAAAACGCAGTCTCCGGAACCGAGCGAATCAAAAACATATCGTCGTTGAAGTATACAAAATGCTCCGCCAGCCCCGGAATGCGGTGTAGGTTCATCTCGATGGCATGAGAGCTGAAGGTCGGCAGTACCTCCGGCGGGAGAAAATCCGCGTGCTTCACATGGTGCAACTTCGGATGCGCCAGATTAAGAAACGCCGGAACATGCCCGCAGGTGACAAAGTGGATTTTCCGCACCCACGGCGCAAATTTCTCCACTGCGCGAAACCAGTAGGGCATCAGCCCCCAGTCACGAAAACGGTTCGGCGCATTGCTATCGTCCAACGTTTTGCCTTGATATTTTGCTTTTTCTGCCTGCCAGACGGGGTCACTCCCGTCCACCCACAGAACGACAAAGTCGATGTCCATGTTAAGTCTCCTTAAGGAATCTTTTCCCCACCATCTCCGGGCAAATGCGGTTCACGGCGAGGATTAGAACCGCTTCTACGGCGGCGATCAGGCAGGTCACGCCGAGCACCCAAAGCGGGTTGCTGTTTCCCGGAACGGTATACAGCACGAGTTGATGTGTTCCCATAATGGTAAGCGCATTTTCACCAATCTTTGTTGGCCATTTCCACGGGATCAAATGGGCAATGCCCATCACAAAATACAGTCCGCACACGCCGCTGATAAGATACAGCACCGGCGTACGCAAAACAGCATCATAAAAGCTATTTCCCAGCGAGAATTTTAGGTAAATTGCCGATGTGACCACCGTTATCAGGAAAGCGGTGACGATTTTGCACCATTTAAATTCCGCCAGCGGCTTTTTCAACAGGTTTCCGGCCAGCATGAAGACAAAGCCCAAAATGCCGCGGAACAATAGCGCTTGCAAATGTCCCCCCCTTGTGGACATCAAAAACCGAAGCCCCAGTAGCAGCACCGTACCTCCCACGCCCCACGCGATCTTGCGCGGGAAGCGAATGTACAGATAGTAAAGTACACACGCCAGAAACATCGCTGGCAAAAACCAGTCCGCACTAACATTGCAGTGCATGGTCAGCATCAGACGGAGCCCCTCTGCAAAAGAAACAGAATGCAGTACGAAATGCTTGTAGAGGAGAGCAAGACACTCAAAAAACAGGTACGGAATCAGAAGTGTTCTTGCCTTATGGACAAAATACGCCCCGGCGGAGCGCCCGCGCCACTTTTCGCCGTCGGTCAGCAGGCCGGACAACACGAAAAACGCAGGCATGTGAAACGCGCCGATCCACTCCTGCGCCAGCGTGTACGGGATGATATTGTACTGCGGATTGGCGTAGTTCAAAACATGCTCCAGTACCACCAACGTGATTAAAATCGCACGTGTAGTATCAATGTATGTCAGACGGTGGGTCATTTGTATAATACCTTTCGCAAAATTTTGCACGGGTCAGGCAATTGGCATCGAATATCAATCACCTCGAATTGCGTTGTTGCAGCATAGGTGTGCAGCCCATCTACCTTCCATCCCGGAACGTGCAGATTCTCCACAAGCAGCCGACCGATTTCTTTCTCCCCGTAGGGTGCATCCGAGCAGCGACATTCTTCAAACAGCACGCCGTCTCCATAACTCATCGGCTGATTGAGTTGTGCCGGGCGAACATACCGTCTCCCATCAGCAAGCATTCTTCCCGCTCCACGAACCTGAAGGGAGTCAAAATTTGGCCATGGAATCTCTGCCAGTTTGATATCGTCGCTCCAATCCAGCCAAAATACTTTGGGGAACACGCACTCGTTTCCTGCCTGCGGCAGAAAAGTCAACAGCAGGAGTTTGCCATTCACGTTCTGCACAGTCGTATCAACTGCATTTTCCTTCAGCAGAGTCGTTACATATTCCCAATCCGTCGGAAAATGCGTTGCCTTTAATAGCTGAACCTCGTGAATCGCACAGGATTCCGGGATCATATACCACTCGCCATCGTGTTTGAATACAAAGGGATACGACAGATGATATTCCCGTTCTAATGCAACTGCTGGCTGCGATGTGGTTCCGTTGGCGTAGAGTTCTACGACCTCGATTCGCCCCTTGTCATGGTGCGCAGCCTCATAAAATAGATACGTCTTTCCGTTATCCTCCGCCAGCATCGGGTCTGCCACCCAATAGTTACGGGTCGCCGGCATCACATAATCCGGCTGAAAGTGCTTACGTTCCCATATCGGCGCTTCCTGTGCATCTCTTTTTCGGATTGCAATTGTAAAACAGTTTGGCGTCCAGAACAGGCGCTCAAACAATGTTCTTTTTTTCATCTTTGTCCACCCAGATAACATTTGGCAAGGCGATAAATGCGGCTTCCGACACTGCGGAGCGCACGATATCGCATGAAGAATCTAATTTCCCCATAAGAATTGTTCATCATCCAGCCATATAACCGTTGGTCGGCAACAGATAGCTTCTCTATACTTTGCACTTCTCTATGAATGTTTTTGCTCTGCTGCACAGCCGTACAAAGACACTTCATATCGTCATTGTCCGCTGTTTTCAATTTGAAATACGCCGCTTCCAGATAAAGGCGAAGAATAATCTCACTTAAGCCATCAATCGGAAAACAGTCTGCTCCGCAAAGCTGCTCATTCAGGGCGTAAAAAGGAGCAACAACTTTATCTGTATATGCAATAACATCTTGAATTCTTTGAATCCTATCTACTGTGCGATCGTGGCCAAACTCGTTGACATAGCAGTAATAGGTTTCTGGTAAGGCCAGGATAGTATTGCAGCAACCTACCAATACGAGCGAGAAATGCAGGTCCTCATAATTGATTAAAGTTGGGTCAAAATAGATCTGATTCTCAGTGAGTATGCTTTTTCGGATGAGTTTGTTACACATTGTTGTAAAATAATTCTTCTCAAACAGCGCACGGAAATGGAGTCCCAAATTTTTTTGTGTTACTTCCATAGGGGTGCTGCATGACATGGTCTCCTGCATGACGATCTTTTCGTGATGCACATACAGAAACCTCATTCCGAACATAAGGCAATCGACGCCATCCCGGATTGCTTTCAAAATCAACTCCATGTTCAGCGGTGCTACCGTGTCATCTGCATCCACAAACCAGAGATACTCTCCCTGCGCCTCGTCGATGCCACGATTGCGTGCAGCGGAAACACCTGCATTTTTCTGATGGACACACCGAAGTTCCGGATATCGGACACACAGCGTGTCGCATAGTTTTGCTGTGCCATCCGAAGAGCCGTCATCGACGAGCAGAATTTCGTAGTCCGTCAGTCCGCAGGCACGAATGCTGTTCACCGTGGCCTCCAGCGTTTTCACGCAGTTATAGCAGGGAATAACAACACTGAATATCATTTCACTGGCACCTCCCAACTGAAACGATAGTTCAGGTAATCGTCAATCGCATTGGTAATTGTGATATTCAAGTTTGTCGTATAGTAGTACACCCCAGCAAGCAGAACTACGCAGAGTATTGCTGCGCTGCGCTGCTGATGTGTCAATGCTAAGTGTCGGATTTGATAGCCGTTATTCAGTCTTTCATCGCGTTCTGGGTAAAACATCATAGGCAAGTAAAGAACCAGAAACTGAAAGTAGTAGTCTGTCAGGCGCGTGAACACATTGTCGAATCCAGAGAACATCTGCAATATTGCGGCAATAACTATTAGGTTAAACAGCTTTGAGAAGTTCTTACCTGAGAAGCCCCGAAGCGCAACTCCTGCAATTAGGAGAGCAACGATCATTATAAATCGGCCACCAAGTCGGTCGTTGACCATATAGGAGGCTTCTTCATAATAAAATTCGCTGACAAAAGTAACGATTTGTGTGCGGAACAAGAAAATAAGTCCAGCGCTCGCAATATAGATCAGCAGTTTGTGCATACTTAACTTACTTTTAGCAAACCAGTAAGCCGGCAGGAAAACAAATGCAGGCGTATGAATACACCCTGCCAGCACCGTCCAAAGGAAAAATTTTCTCGGACGTTCCTCCATGATGCCGGTAAACGCAAACATCAACAAACCCATGGCTAATGCCTGCTTAATTGCACTGAATCCAAAGATATAAAAGCCGAAACAATCCCATAGCAAATAGCTTAACCACGGTGTTGGGGAGTAACGATAGATGATAACCGCAACGGCAATCTCTGTGACGACCGCAATCACGATTAAAAGTATCTGAAAGTTGCCATTTGAAATCAGGGATAGCAGCTTTGACAGCCATGCAAAGCCAAAGTTTCGTCCGCCATTAAACACCTGCTCGCTGAACCATCCATTGACAGGATATATTCGTGTGTACTGCCCGGAATATTTCAAGAGATCACCCGTCAAGTACATATATCTCCAGCCGCAGACAAAAGCGTGCAGAACAGCCATGAGCGCGATATATGCTTTCTTTTGTCTGCCATGCTGCGGGAGCAAGACGCCAAAGCCCAGCACCGCTGCGACCATATAGTAATAGACCCTTACGCCCATTTACTTTCCTCGTTTCTTCCGTAGTTCTCTCTCAAAAAACGCTTCCGTATCCTTCGCCAGTTTCTCTTGCTTGAAGTCTCTGCCACGAATCTTTGCTTGCTCCGCATAGTGCTCCAGCAGTCCCGGCTCGGTAAGCATCCGCTTGACACCTTCATAGAATGCTTCATCATCATTCGCAGTGATAAGCCCATATTCGCTGTCACCCAGCAGTTCATGCATGCCAGAAACGTCAGTGGTAACGATGGGCTTTCCTAAAATCAAACCTTCCGTAACGAAGGTGCTGAAGCCTTCAAATATAGACGAGCATACCAAAATGTCGGCTGCATACATCAGGTTATACGGATTCTCACGGAACCCCAGCAGTTTTGCCGACGCTTCTAAATGGTTCTCATGAATATACGCTTCCAGTAGAGAACGTTCTTCGCCATCGCCGACAATCCAAAGGTCATGGTCAAGGCCATCCTCCAGCATGCGCTTGTGTGCAGTCAGCGCGCGTATAAAATGTTTCGGCGCAGACAATCTGCCTACGGCAGCAATGGTCAACTTTCGCTTGGATACATCCGGCGACAGCGTCTCAGCAGATTTTCTCAGTATCTCGCCGTCATCTATCGTGTTGTACACCGTGACTGCCGGAACCGTATCGCCATATAGCTTTTCAAAGCTTTTTCGGACATTTTCAGAAACACATACGGCAAGATCATAGCGTGCGTAATACTTTTTTGTCGCTGCTGCGAAGTCATCCGGATTTGCCCAGTTTTGCAGATCAGAATGCACCCATGCCAACTTCAGCGCCTTTGCGTTGGTAGAACTCGCCATGATTTTAGTAGAACCGCATTCCAGATAGGCAACCTCGATATCGTAATCACCCTTGATGCGCAGCGGATAGGTCAGTCCAGCCGCCGCTTCGGCACGCATCCGAAGCTCGTTGATGCGATTCTTCGCCGGATAGCAATACCTGTAACGAATCCCCGGCGCGAGATATTTTCCCGCATCATCCGGATACAGCGTCTGTACAGTGATGCAGAACTTCGTCTGATCCATCGCATTCACCAGATTGCGCAGGACCTTTTCCGCTCCGCCACCAGAGAGGGATTCGATGAAGAAAAGAATGTTGGTCATGTTGTCTCAAACAGTTCCTCTAATTGCTTTGCTATATTCTGATATGCGTACTTATCTCTCATGTCTCTATCAATATTGCTGCGAATCCGCCCCATCATTTTCTTTTGCTTTACCAGCGAGAAAAGTTTTAGCTTAAACTGCGTATATTCTTCTGTTCCATTTGCTTGTTCATATACGATTCCCGCGTTGCATTCCTTAATAATTTGTCCCAACTCACTATTTGGTAAGGAACCGGTTATAATTGCAACAATTGTTTTTTCAGCAGAAAGTAATTCAAAAACTTTTCCGGTAACTACGCCACGATCTACTTCGCTATTATGTGAACAAACCAAAGTACAGTCAGTACTCCCCATCAGCTCTATGACCCTTTGATGCGTTATGTACCCAAAGTCCCTACATCTATCCTTCATGTTGTGATCATCAGCCATTTGAAGAAAAGTTTCGCTTTCTCTTCCTGCATATTCTATAACTACATCATCAGGTAAGATTTGATTTTCTTGTATTAGCTCATGTAGAGCCTGAAACAAAACAGAAAAATCTCTTCTTCCTTGATATAATGTTCCTGCATAGAAAAAATGGAGCGCATTGTTTTCAGCATTGTTTATCTGCCCTCGTTCATATGAAAAGTCTTCCGGATCAAACCCATTAGGAATGTAGTGTATTTTTTCTCTGTCAACATCTGGGTAGAAAAATTTCTCAATAGCCCCTTCAGATACGACAGTCACCATATCTGCTTTTCGCACAATTCGGTGCTGTGTAATGTCGTTCCTCCGGTATGAATATTTATTAAATAGCTCATAACAGATCGGATCGCGAAAATCCGCGACCCATATATCCGCGATTCCCTTTTTACGTATATACTCTCCCAATTTATGCGTGCAAACGTCTGGATAACTTGAGTACACAACGTCAAAGTGCTCTCCCGACAGTTCTTCTCTAATCTGTCGTGTCGCATTATAAAACCAATCATAATCTGCTATCCAGAAATAAACTGCTTTTATTTGTGAAACGATCCACGCTTGCAGCGGTTTCTTTGCAGCTTTCATTTTCTGCTTTGTTCCGCTTTTTGTAATTCTATTTCTTAAAGAGAAAATTGTTTTTTCAAACCATTTGCTTCTATTTACCCGAATGCACCTCGCATTCTGCATTTCATTAGGCAACAGGCTCTCGTCTATTTCCATATCGGAAGTTATTGCGCTTGTCACAAGCGTAACTTTCAAGTTTCCCCTTAGCAAATACTTCGTCAATTTTGTATTAGGAATCGATGCGCAGTTATTCTGCGGCGCAAATGCGGAAAAGATAACTAGTACGTTATTCATATGTCCTCCTGCACATAACTTACAATCGTTCTGTATATTGTGCTCATGGAATCAGTCACATCTTCGTATACGTCATATAACTCGTTGACCGACTCGGCTGATATTTCCCTCTGTGCATTTAGTATTCCCGTCACCCATTCTTCATTGACGAGCGGCAGTCTTTGCACGCTTTTTGTAATACAACCATCTGTCGGGATCAGATTGGATACAATGCAAGGCAGTCCATTTGCCTGCGCTTCGATCAACGCAAGCGGTGTCCCCTCAAAGAGAGACGGAAACGCAAAAACATCCAGTGCAGACAAGATTTCTGCCACCTCGTCTGTATTTCCCATCAATTTAATATAATTAGTTGCTTTTTGTTCGTCTATCGCCTTTTGGAGTCTTTCTCGATCTTCTCCTTCTCCAAAAAGCAGCAGAATGGCGTTTTCTCTTTTCTTTCTTATTTCTGGCATCAGATTGATCAAAAAACTCTGATTCTTTACCGATACATAATGACCTACATTTCCGATAACAAAGCAATCCGTAATCTGCAGAAACTTCCGCTGATAGTCCCTGTTCTGCTCGGAAAAACTATACTTCGATATGTCTATTCCGTTTTTTACCACACGTCCATGCTCGGCAAACCATTTCGAACCATATAATGCTTCCCCAGCTGCTACTCCGCATGCAAAGAAAACATTCCCGCAGGATTGAATTAACTTACGCATAACAGCGCGGTAAATTATCCGACTTTTTGATTTACCTCTCTCATCGTCAACAGTATGTGAATGGCACATGCGGCATGGTACATGCAACAGCTTAGCCAAGAACATGACTATCCCGCAATGAAACATCGTGTGACAATGCACAGCATCATATTTTTTTCTTCGAATTAGTCTATATAAATCTCTTATATGCAAAAAAACGTTCTCTTGGGGAGCGTATATATGGAAAACAGAATTACCTTTTTCGATAATCCGTTTCTCATATTCGCCTTCTTCGCTTCCAAAAACAACATAGTCGAAGTGAAAGTTCTTATCAGCATATATCGCTATATTGGCTGCGACTGCTTGTGCGCCGCCAACATTTAGCTTTGCGCAGACTTCTAACACTTGAATCTTTTTAGAAATGTCATTCATCACCGCTGCGTTTTCCTTTTTATCCGATCAGTTTTCTTCGTAACCGTATAATTCTTTCAGCTCACGCTTGACGTTTTGATCTGTATACAGCCGCGCTTTTTCATATCCGGCCTGTCCAAGCCTCTGTCGAGCGCCGCTCTTATAAAGCTTGACCAGCACTTCTGCCAGCGCACGGCTGTCACCGGCGGGGATCAGGTATCCCGTCACGCCGTCTTCGACCAGTTCCCGATGCCCCCGGTTTTCCACAGCAATGACCGTTTTTCCGCACAGCATACCCTCAATCAAGTTTAGGCCAAGCCCCTCGCGATGGCTGCATGATACAATCACGTCAGCCGCCGGGACAACTCGTTCCAAATCCGTTCGATAACCCAGCAGTCGAATATAGCCCTCTGCATGATTTCCTGAGATCTGCTCCCGCAGGGTAGATTCCAGCGGCCCGTTTCCGGCCAGCAGGACCTTCAGCTCAGGAATACTATCATGACAAAGTACTGCCGCGTCGATCAGTGTCCGCTGATCTTTATTTGCGTTCAGCTCGCCCGTGCAAAGCACGACGAAATCCTGCGCTGACAGTGATTCTTCTTTCCGAAGCGCTTCTTCCTCCTTCGCAGAACGCGGATGGTAGCGCGACATCGATACACCTACGCCGTGAATATGGCAGGTTTCAACCCGGAATCTGCTCCGCGCAAGCTGATAGTCCTCTTCATTGATGGTGATGAGCTTGTCCGTATGGCGGCACATAAACTTCTCCACCGGATACCAGATGAGCCAGTTTTTCTTCGGCGCGCCCTTATAAAAGTGGAAGCCATGAGCGGTATAGAATACCTTGGTGCCGCGCTTGCGGGATTTTCGTGCAGCCAGCCGTCCCACAACGCCGCCAACCGGCGTATTGCAGTGAATTACGTCGTAGCTGCCCTCGTCAATGATCTTTTTGAGCTGTTTGTAGGCTCCAAGATTTTTCGGTGAAAACGGCGACCTCTGGAACGGCACGTCAAAGACCTGTTCCACAAAGTCCAGCTTCAAGCCGTTCTTTTCGGCAAGGTTGTTCCGCGCCGCTACATGGACTTCGCAGCCGTGCTCATGCAGCATGGCCACAAGCGGCTTGTGAAACTGGCAGATATGCGATTGTACAGTGGCGATAAGCAAAACTTTCTTCATAAATCACATGAATTGTCCGTAGATACTTTTCTTTCCATAACCTTCTGGATTTATCATTCTTACCTGCATCCATTCGTAACCCGGACAGTTATTCCCCTCTACAATAACCGGCCCATTCGAGGTAATCGCAATATCCCATCCGACATACCCCACTTCTGGCACCACTGCACTTGCCTTTTCAACTAATTTCAAAACGTCATCCCAAAACGGTATTACGAAGCCTTTGAACTTCACGCCGGTCTTTGGATGAACGGTATAGAGCTTCTCTTCATAATCGCAGGCGTCACTGATTACCTCGCCTGTTCGGATATCAATGTTTGCAAACATTGCATTTGCCGATGCGTTTGTAACTTCCTTCTCGTTTGCCACGGCAAGCGTGGCAGCCAAGCATGCAAATTTCTCCTGATTTCTCGCTGTTACGACCCGAACGATATTGACCGCCTTCGGGTTGAACTTTTCCATAAGCGCATGCTGAACGATCCATTCCTCGACCATTCCATCCGGAAGAGACTGCAAGTAAGCAGCTAACTGCTCATTTGTGTATTCCTCCGTTTTAATTACAATGATGCCCTGCGCCATCGAACCTGCGATTGGCCTATAAATTATCTTATCTCCAAATCCGGATACTACCTCTTCCGTACACTCCCTGTTAAACACACATTTTCTCTTCATGAAATCTTTAAATTTCTCGCAGAGAAGCTTCTTATTATCGAAATAGATTTCAAACTCCGGATCATTGTTTACATGCTGCATCCTCTGGCTGAGTCTGTGCGTAACAAACGTTTTTCTGTGGCTCGCATCCAGTTCATAAAAGCCAAACCAGTAATAATTACGAGGACTTGCCCCATATCTGATCATGCACCAGAACAGGTCGGCATACTGTGTTACCCCTCCCCGCCATTTTTTACCATTTGTGCGTATTTCCTTGATTGAACCCAACACATAATCCACTTTGCTTATAACATCTTTTAAATAACCCATTGTGCTCCTCCTATCAGAACGGTCTGATAGACGTTATAAAATAGTAAATCTTATCCATCCACATCCGCTTATTATTGTGCGCTACATCTCTTACACTGATATTCGTCGCATCAATTGCAGGACATAGCTCATGTGTAAAATCAATATGTGTTCGGTCTGCAATACGATCCGCAAGAGGTACCATCAGCATGAGATCAGAAAGATGTCGGTTATTATATGGAACAGTCACATCGTGGGAAAACATATGCTCGCAGCTTAGAACATCCGCGCCCCAGCGGCTGTCCCGCATTTCCAGATCGATGATGTCGCTCCAGTCGTAATTGAACATATGCTCATTGTAGGCAGTGCTGCGGAGATACTCTCTGTATCTGGCATCCGTCGCGTACATCAATGCCGGATTCATCAGAAAGATGTTATTCATTGCATTGACACGCCGCGCCGTACATTTCTTCTGCATTTGCTGCACGCCGTAACGCTTGTAGTAAAATGCACGTCCAATCTCCGAGGTCCATGATTTTACTTCAACATCGAACGGATTCGCCTTCCGAAGGTAAATCCGCTTCATAATGTCGTTGTGGTTAAAATACCGGCGGTTGCTATTCACGCATAGAATTGCCCGAACCAAATCGTATTCCGGATAAACGGACTTATCCAAGGGGATTTCATAGGTAATGTGTGGGACGCCAACCGCTTTACAGATCGCTTCTGCCGCGTCGCAATCGACTTTTTCAGCAGGCTGCGAGTTATAAGAAAAATACTGGTACTTTTCTTTTACATGAATCGACGCTGCCAACGAGCCTTTGCTGTCCCGACCGCCGGTCACGGACACTGCCGGTCGTTCCCATTTCTGCGCGATCAGTCCGAGATTGCTTTTCATGGTCTCCGCAATCTGGTGTACCGTTTTGCGATACTCCTCCTCGTCTGCACACATATGGATAGGCTCACGCGGCCAAATACGAACGGTTTTGAATTTACCGTCTGAATAAATTACATAGTTGTTGCAAATCAGCTTCTTTAGTTCGTGATAGTGGCTGATATCTCCTGGCAGCCCTTCCCCGTACAGGTGATACCAGCGGTAATGTTCAAGCTTGGTCACATAGTCATCACGGTGAAGCTGCTCAAACAGTGAAACCAATTCTTCGTGAGAGCAAAGATAAAAATGTCCGTCAATGTTTCCATAGTAAGCGGTACGCATACTCTCAAAGTCTCCGCAGAACGTCATGCGCTCCCCGGCAATCATTCCAAAAACAAATAGTCCCGTCAAATTGTTAATGGTCTGAAGACCGAGTTCAAAGCTGCCCTGAGACTGCTCCGCAAGGGTACGCAGAATGTCTATTTCATCTGCCTGATTGGAAAAGGGATCATATGCGTGGCCAATCAAAAAGTAAGTAATTCCATTCTTTTCCATGGCGTATAGCTTTTGCCGACAGTGAAGCCAGATATGAAAGCTGTCCGAAAGAATTTCCTGCCGCCAGTTTCCGAAGAAGGGAAACGCGTCTCTGACTGTGAGATTCTGATTCGTAATCAGGAAACCCTGCTCAAAGATGGAGGACTTATATTCCGGAAAACGCTCGATATTTTCTTTTATATATGCCCAGTTTTCATTCATCCCAAGTTCTCCTTTATCTTCTCCCACAGCCTTGCCCGATTTCCCTCTCCCACAAAGCTGTTATGCGGGGTCAGGAGCACGTTTTTCATTTCCCACAGCGGGCTGGTTTCGGGCAGGGGTTCTTCCTCAAAAACGTCCAGCACTGCGCGGCCGCCGCTCTGCAGCCACTTGGTCAGCGCAGCCTCGTCTGCCAGTGCGCCGCGGGCGACATTGACGAAGATCGCGCCGTTATGCAGGCAGGAAAAAATTTCCTCGCTTACGATGCCGCGCGTCTCCGGCGTCAGGGCGATGCAGCACACCAGAATATCACAGGCCGCCGCAGTCTCCGCCAGCTTATCCAGCGGCAAGACCTCGTCAAAATCCGGCAGCTCCCGCACGGTGCGATTCACGCCGGTGATATGGCAGCCGAAGGCGTGCAGCCGCTTCGCGATCTCCCGCCCCACATCGCCGCAGCCGAGGATGCACACCCGCTTGCCGGAAAGCTCCAGCAGGCCGCGATGCTTCTCCCACTTGTGCTGCGCCTGATTTTTCGCGAAAAACCGGCTCTGCTTATATAGCTGCAAAATGCCGCAGACGGCGAACTCCGCCATCGGGACGCTGTACACGCCCGCAGCGTTGTGCAGCGCAATGCCGCGCGCCCGGATATCGTCCAGCGGCACACGGTCAAGCCCCGCGCTGGTAAGCTGGATGAGTCGCAGGCTCGTAAAGCGCTCGATGGAATTGTAGAGGAACAGGCCGTTGCACACGACCGCCTCGTATCGCTCCGGGCAGTCTACCGGGGCGCGTTCGTCACCATGAACGAAGACCTTGTGCCCGGCAGCTTCCAGCTGCTCGCGCTCGCCGCTATTGAGTTGAAACGCGCCGGTCACCAAAATGTTCATGCGTTCATTCCTCTCACGATTTTTTCCACGCAGGCACAGACCCTGCGGTGATTCTCGTCAAAACGCTTCTGCGTCCAAGCGGCGCAGTCCCGCTCCACGCGGCGGATATCCGCCACACCCTCGGTGAAGATGCGCCGTATCTCGTCCATGTCCGTAATTTTGCCTGTATTGCAGAAGCTGCGGGACAGAATGACGTACTGCGAGCCGAGACGGTAATGCTCGCCGATGATACACTCTGCCGACAGCATTCCCGAGCCGGGGCGGCCCACGCCGCCAAAGCCATAGGGAATACTTGCTTCGCGGAGCTCGGCGCAAAGCCTGTCCACCGTGCCGTCCGCCAGAAGCTGGAACATGAACTTCTGGTGATAGCACAGGTGCAGGTCGTTGAGGCCGATGTGCATCTGGTCGATGCCCGGTATGGACAGCGCCTCCGGCAGATTGTCTGCCGCCGTATCCGTTTCCAGCAACGGCATGACCTTTGCACGGCCATCCACCATGCTAACAAGCCGACGCAGATCATCCGCGGTGTGCCACATGGGCAGCATAATGACATCCGCGCCGTTCTCAACAGAAGCATCGATCTCCGCCTGAGAGTTTGGGTTCAGCGGATTGACGCGCGCCATGATCTCTGTGCCGCCGCCAACGGCAGCGCGGACTTTTGCGATATCCTCCGGCACATGATAGGACTGCACAGTATCCATGCCGCCCTGCCGCTCGGCCTTGCCCAGCACTTCCATATCAATGAAAATGCGGTCAACGCCTGCGTCCGCCGCGATCTTTGCGACCGTCGGGTCGTTGGTGATGTACATAAGTTTCAGCATATGTTTTCCTCAAACCGTCGCGCCGGTATTGACATTATCCTCGTTGCGCAGGACCTTGAACACGGTCATGAAAAGGATCTTGATATCCAGCGCAAGCGAGACGTGCTGCGTGTACCAGACGTTCATCTTGATGCGTTCGTGCCACTCCACGCCCTTGCGGCCATGTACCTGCGCCCAGCCGGTGATACCGGGGCGAACGTCAAACATATGAAACTGTTCTTCCGTGTACTGCTCCACCGGCCAAGGGTGATAGGTCAGCGGCGGGCGCGGCCCGACAATGGCCATATCGCCGACAATAATATTGATGAGCTGCGGAAGCTCATCAATGCTGGTTGCCCGAATAATCTTTCCCACCTTTGTCACGCGCGGGTCGCCCTTTCCACTGTAAACACCGCTGCCGGTGTGCTCCGCACCGTCCGTCATAGAGCGGAACTTATAGATGGTGAAGACCTTTCCATGCAGGCCCAGCCGCTGCTGCTTGAACAGCACCGGCCCCGGAGAGGAAATCTTGACTGCGAGTGCGGTTATCAGAAGCAGGGGTGAAAGAATAATGAAAGCAATCAGCGAGAGAACTGTATCAATCAATCGTTTTCCAATCTGTTTATACATGCAGCTTCGTTCCTATCCGCCCCGCCGATGGCAAGGGAACCTCAAAAATCTTTGTAATTCGTCATACTCTAGAGAAAATGGTATGAGAAATGACTATTTTCCTATTTAATTATAACGCAAACGGCGGAAATGCGCAAGGGGAAAGCAGAAAATATGTGTGGAGATGTGTGAAAGGCCGCAGCGCGGAGCTGCGGCCTGGTGATACGGTAAGATAGAATTGGGAAGGGTATTTGTAATAATTCGCGATTTCGTGTCAGACTTACAGCTTCATGGATTCAATGAATTCCGTGATTCGGTGATAAACTGCATCGTCTAAATTAGGATATCTCTCTAAAACGGTGTTTGCCCATTCTGGTCCATGTCCGCCTACTTCCCTGACAAAGCACTCCAGTTCACCAACGGGAACAATATAAATGCCATTCCCTTGGAGTACCTGCTCCATGTGCTTAAATGACGCAGTTGCATTTCCGGACGGAAGTGCCGAAACACCAGAACTCTTTAGTTTACTCCATATTGATGTGGTTGAAATAACATCACGAATCTGTTTTAATTCATTTTTTGATAACTCCGCACTCTTGCCGTTATCCATAATTTGTGAAATTGCTGCTTTTGCTGCGATCCGATTGATTTTTTCCTTGTCGCTATGGAGGTTGGATACGATGTTTTTATAGTCCGTCCGGATAGCATCATAGTCTATTCCGTATGATTCAACAATTCCCTGAAATACCGTTTCGTCATTCAAAACATCGATGTCAGTGATCAGTTTTGTATTGACGTTCAGCGATCGAAGTGCTTTGACAATCTTTGCCATGCGATGTTTGCCGCCGCAATGAATGAACAATGTTTCAGAGTATTTTCCCTGCCGCTGCTTAATGTGGCTTTCAATAATGGAGTACATTTTGCAGTCCGAATCACTTTCACAGAGAACGACTGTTTTATGGAACAGACTGGCCATAATGTTAGAGTATCTTAGAATGGGATCGTTCCATACCTGCCTGAATTCCTGATTATTGAGAACTGAGAAACTGTTAGTATCTCCTTCTCGCGTGATCCGAATGATTTTTATCCTGTTCGGGCAGGCTTCAAGCAACCCTTTGATGATCTCTTCACTATGCGTAGAGATAAATGCCTGCTGTTGATCCGCTAATGTCTGACCAATGATTTGCCCCATGATTCTTGCCTGTGGTGGGTGTAAAAAGGATTCCGGCTCGTCGATCAGATAGGTACGATAATAGTCAAGCATCAAATATAAAAGGATGCCGGTAAAACTCTTGATGCCGTCGCCTTGATTCTGAACCTGCTTATAGGTATCAAGAATTCTGGCATATGCTTCCTGACGGTCTTGTTCATCTTTGTATTGCCCAGTTAGCTGCACGGGCTCTCCGATGCACAGGGGAATCTGGGACCCGTATTGCGTATTTGGTGTGACTTCAATACCGAAGGCTTTTTTGAAGCTATCAGAAAGCCACTTCCGGTATTTACCGTCGAAAGCTGCATAGTGGATAGGATGCTGCTTACTTGCGTTGCGCGGGATACTGTCGGGGGGATTACATATTGTCAGGCGAGCAGCAGTATCTAAATTAGCAACAAATAGAGCTCGATATTCTCCATAGTATTGCTCGGAAAGAAATGATTTGTCAGTACTGTTATATATATGCATACGGTGATTTAGTACTATATACGTGGTGAAGCCCCCACGGTGTTCGCCCTCAGATAGCTTTTCTAAAGTTGCTGAGATTGGAAGATTGTTTTTGGTAATATTAATATCTGAAATTACTGTGGTCGGCATTTTCTGCTCAGAAAGTGTATAAATATCTTTTAGAGATTGACTTTTTCCGGCGTTATTCGGACCTACGAATATGACAATATCGTCTCTTGAAATATCTAGAGACTCTCCGTTGTTGAATGTGATTCTGGAGATATATCCACCGGCTTTTTCGTGGTTCATATTGACATCCTCCTTTTATTTTGATGAAGTTACGTGCTCATGTAACAGTTTTTCGACAGTAAACTCAATTGGAATGATTTACGGCTTGGCACTGTACTACGTTCAGCCACCATTCCCATTCCAGCCCCACTCAACCGCGGCTACTGCAAGGCATGCATAAAAAGCCTGCTGTTTACGTGGCTCGTCCAATTTTTTCACGGCTCTGAACAGTTCTCTTGCCGCACGGACGACCTTTTGCATATCGACATCCTGTTCCGCTCGCCGAAGCTGTTCCTGCGCGTAATTGATGAGATTTGTGAATTGCGTTTCCCCCAAATCGCTATCAAGGTTCATATTATGCCCTCCCTCGCTGTGCTCAGATTTTGAATCGATCACGATACCCGATTATACCATATCCCGGAACATAAAATAATTTCAATTTCTGAAAAATGCACCATATTCCGCCCGACAAATTCCGACACGCGCCCTTCCTTTTCCTTCCTTGTCTTCCATTCGCATAATTCCCCATTGTTTGCAGACAATAGCAATGTGATTTCGAACGCATAAAGTGGAGGAGCAATATATGAAAGCAACCGGCATCGTCAGACGCATTGACGACCTCGGGCGGATCGTCATCCCAAAGGAGATCCGCCGTACCCTGCGTATCCGCGAGGGCGACCCGCTGGAAATCTACACGGAGAAGGACGGCGAGGTGATCTTTAAGAAATATTCGCCGATGGGGGACCTACAGGCGGTCGCGGCGCAGCTGTGCGAGTCCATCGGCAAGAACACCGGCCACATCGCGGCCGTGGCGGACCGCGACTCCATCATCGCGGTGGCGGGCGCGCCGAAGCGCGAGCTGCTGGAAAAGCGCAACTCCGCCGAGCTGGAGCAGCTGATGGAGCAGCGGCGCAGCTACCGCTACCACGGCGGCGAGAGCCGTCTGCGCGCGGCGGAGTCCGTGGAGCGCTACCACCTCGGCGTGGCGGCGCCGATCGTGGCCGAGGGCGACCTGATGGGCTGCGTCATGCTGCTCATGGGCGAGCACGACGCAGCGCCGACCGAGTCGGAGCAGGCGCTCGCGCAGACGTTCGCGGGATTTTTGGGAAAGCAGATGGAGAGCTGAAGGAGAAAAGGGAAGATATTCGGGGCCGGGAGGCCCCGATTTTTTCGTATTTTCAAAAATAAAGGTAGAAAAAAGAGGCGTTCAACGGTATAATTACATAGTAGATCAGTATGCAACAGGAGGGAACGGCGTGAAGCTTGCGGCGCTTTTGGGAAACGATACGCTGAAGCAGCGCCTTTCTGCGCTGCAGGCCAAGGGCAAGCTGACGCACAGCTTCCTGCTGACCGGGCCGGAGGGCTCCGGGCGGCACACGCTTGCGCGTATCCTCTGCGCCGCCATGCAGTGCACCGCGCCCGGCGAACGCCCCTGCGGCGTCTGCCCGCAGTGCCGCAAGGTGCTTGACGGCGCGCACCCGGACATCTGCATCGTGGATGACCCCGAGAAGAAGACCATTCCCGTCAAGCTCGTCCGCGATGCCTGCACCGATCTGTATATCCGCCCGAACGAAGGGCAGCGCAAGATCTATCTGTTCCCGCGCGCGCAGGACCTGAACCAGCAGGGGCAGAACGTCCTGCTCAAGAGCATCGAGGAGCCGCCTCCCTACGGCACGTTCCTGCTGCTGGCGGAGCACGCCGAGCAGCTGCTGCCGACCATCCGCAGCCGCTGCGTGGAGCTGCGCCTGTCGCCGCTGCCGGAGGCCGTATTGCTTCCCGCGCTGCGGGAGCGTTTCCCGGACGTGCCGGAGGGCACGCT
>OLQT01000156.1_pt1 | contig 56432 bp, 44 predicted proteins | sample 1672651 | NCBI WGS metagenome assembly OLQT01 (sample SAMEA3136709, study PRJEB25190) | human gut metagenome | biome: human gut; feature: human-associated habitat; material: faeces | place: Austria | collected 2013 | reverse complement strand
ACTTTACCGCATGAACGGTCATCCCGATCTTGCAAGAGAACACATGGAAAAAAGTCTCTTTCTTCTTGAACAATATAATCTGCTTTATACCAATGACAGCATTCCGCAGATTACCAACTATGCTATGTTACTGACAGAGCAGCAAGATCCTGAGAAAGGAATTTCCATACTGCAAAAATTATTAAAAATCATCAAAAAATATAACTCTGATAGCTGCCTAGACTATGCCACAGTACAAGAATCCATCGGAACCATCTACCTGTTGACCGCTAATCTTCCGCAGGCTAAAACACATTTCAAAAAGCATTGAAAATTTATGAAAAGGTTGGGGCAGATAATACGGAAATGATTGAATCAAAATATCAGGAAATTCAGGAATTGTATCCACAGATGGGAATTGCCCTTGCAAAAGGAATCCTGTCTTCTAAACTTAAATAAAAAATTACGACAGACAAAATGTCCGCCGTTGGTAACTCTATGGTTCCGAGATAAAATAAAAATAAAACAATAGAAAATACATCCAATATTATAAATTTAACACTTGACATTCACTCATGTTGCCTGTTGCCAATATTATTTAAATGATTTTTCAAACACGCTCTGAAATCTTAACAAATCTGATAAAAAGGCTATTTTTTATCTATCACTATAATGATATCTACAAGCAAGAATATAAATATTTTCTTCATCAATTCTATAAATCAGTCGATCTTTGTCATTGATTCTTCTACTCCAAAATCCCGATAAATTTCCACTTAAAGGTTCTGGCTTCCCCACTCCAACATTTCCATTTCTTGAAATATCATTTAATAAATTATTGATTTTCTTCAGTGTTTTGCGATTTTCTGTTTGCCAGTATACATAATCTTTCCATCCATTATCTGTGAAAATTTTATTCATCTTTTACCTCAATCAAATCATGTTCTTTAAATTTTCCAGATTCTAATTGTTCTTTGGATTCCATTAGCCAATCATAATTCGATTTATTTCCCATCACATATACATTTTCCATCAGATTATTATACGTTTCTTCAGAAATCATCACAACATTTTTATTATTTTTTCGCGTAACAATCATTGTTTCGTAATCATTGGTTGCCTTATCCATATAATCTTTCATATTTTCACGAAAATTTGTATAATTTACTGCTAACATTTCTTATCTCCTTTCTGTACAATTTCCTGTACTTTTATTATAATGTACAGTTTTCTGTACGTCAACAAGATCTTAAAAAATATTCCTTTTTCACTATTGTGAATTTTTTTTCTTTGGCATAATAATTAATCCTTCCAGAATGACTTATAAAGTCTGACCCACATTTTCCTCTACCTACGGCAATAGGCAATAGGGAGTAGCCTCTTTTATTACTATGCTTTTTTTAACCAGTTAAATGCACAAGTTGCCAGAACAGCGGCTCCGTACGGAAGTACGACTTCATCAAAAAGCACTCCCGGATTGTGGTGTTGTACACTACATCCATCGACATGTGCTCCATCATGAAATATGTGCTTGGAACTTGCTCGAAAATAAAAACAAAATCATCCGAAGGCGTTACCAGATAATTGGTTCTTCCAATAATATCCGGAAGAACTTCTGTTGCATATCCAGCCAGTTCCTCTGTAAGTTCCGGATCAGAATAAGTAGAAGGAACATCGGAAAGTACTTCATAATACGAAAACCTTTTTTCATCTCAGGCTTTTTCACTTTTAATCCTGTATGTCCGGAGTCATATATTTCTAGGGCTTTGATAAATTCTTTAATGGACATTTCCTTATATTCCTGCTCTGTCATCGTAATCGTTTGCCCCTTTCTCGGTTAGCTTTGGCTAATATTTTACCATAAGCTTTCATTATGTACGCTGTTTTTCTTATAAAAAACAAAAGGGACTGGCCCTCTTACAGGAAATGTAAGAGGTTTAGCTTCCTTTTGGAAAAAGCTCTCAGTTTACAACAAAATATACAGCTAATCTTCTTAGTTGCCTACCCGCCAATGGAATATTTGGATTCAGGCGTTACCCATGCCTTCCTACGGTCTATGATTATATTAGTACACACCATTCAAAATATCAACAATTTATTTAAATTTTTCCATCAAAAATGTACGTGTAACAATAATCCCAAGATGTTTCATATGAAAACGGAGGTACTCTTTATGCAAGAACTCAGGAATTCATCTAATATTTTTCTAACTGCGTAAGGCTTTGCAAATTTAAGATATGCATCACTTACATAGACTATGCTATTACCGATTGACTTAATCCACATAGCCGGATACAAACTTATAGTGACTGACCCACTATTACTAAAATAGCTAACCAGATGAAAACCGGAAATCATTCACAGTCCGTCACATCGCCATTCATAAATTTTTTACATAAATCGTACTTCGTGCTGCACCTTCTTTTTTCAAATAATTTTTCTTGACCATGTCTAATAAAACAGCTCTTGCTCTCCGTTGCTTTACTCCTAGAAGTTCTGCAGCCCTGGCAGTTGTAATCGAGCCATTTTCCAAGACATCTTTATAAATATGCTTCATCTGCTCATTATCCGGCAGTCTTTCAATAGTATCTGGCACATCATCGACAGGCTCAATCTGCTCTCTATAGATATTAATACGTAAATCAACATCACCACCGATAAACTCTGGCTCCCTCAATCCGGCTACCTTCACTTTACCAATAATTCTAGGAATGCCACTTCCCCAATATTCAATTAAATTCATATAAGAAAACGCATGTGCAAGTGCTTCATTTCTGATTTTGGAACCCTTCTTTCATACGCTCCAAAGTTTGTCCCATTGGTAATTTACCTGAAGAAGTGATTTCCATCCGGTTATCATAAACGGCAATCTGTATTGTACCATAATCCAGATAACTGCGATACACCATTGCATTGATAATCAACTCACGAATAGCATCCGTGGGGATTTCGTAAATATCCTGACGATAAAGCCCTTCAATGGTTGCACCCAAATGAATGTTTCGCAGGACAAATTGGAATGCTTCTTCTATTTGTTCCCAGATTGGACCAGTATACTCCCTCCGATCAACAAAAATTTCTTTGGTCGTTCCCTTGAATACGCCACACTATGTTGCAATATGAAGTCCTCCGCACCCTGTTAAAATAGCATAAGCATTGGTGGGATAATCTTTTCCATCTCGCTCAATTAATATGCCCCAGGAACGAAGCTGCTGTCTTCCAACATCTTTAATAGATGCTTTTTGCTCCTTATTATGAGAGTTTTCTTTCATGGCTTTACAAAAAGCATCAATATCTTGATCCGTGATAATCAGCCCGGTACACAAAGCCTGATCAAAATAGCGATTACTTCCTTCAAACATCAGCTCTTTTATCATATATTCATCTGCAAGACGGGTAGTTCCGGCAACGCGGACATATACACCACCCTCTCTGCCAAGAGCCTTGATATAATATGGCCTCTGTCTGCCTTCTGAAATTGCCACTACAATGATTGTTTTACCTTGAATTGTTTGTAACGTAATATCTGGAATAATCGCCGGTTCACAGCTATCCGACACAGCATTAGCGATAGTATCCATTTTTTTGAATATATCTTCCTTATCACAGCCAACCACCTCATTGGTTTTATCGGCAATTCCAAAAATAATTTTTCCTCCGGTTCCATTTGCAAAGGCAACTACCGACTTCATGTATTTTATACTTCTCTCCGGCAAGTTCTCTTTGAACTCTACATTCTTGGATTCACCTGAAAGAATTTCTTGTATAATCATGATGAGAACACCTCACTCTTTATTCTCCAATAAATGCTATGCATAATCAGCCTCTTCAAGATACTCTCTTAGCTCAACCTTTCTTTTATACTCCTCAAGGTTTCTTCGGTATTTCTCGATATATTCCCTATGTTCAATATAGACAAAACCCTTCAATTTTTCTTTAAGGCTTTGCAAAAACTGAATTTTATCTATAATCAACGGAACTTCGCTACCTGACCACGAAGCCGACATTGGAAACAAGTTGATTTTCCTGAAATCTTCAATATTTTGATTATCTTTTAAATACTCAAGAATAAAATCCAGTTTCCAATGGGGCATAACATTAACAACCACATCAATTAACTTACTCCTTTTAGATGTATCCTTACAATTCTCATGTAAACTATCAAGAAGCCATTCCTTTTTTCTGTTTTTTACAATATCCGATTCTTGTTCTGCTTCTCCAAAAAGTAATTGAATCGGAGACTCTATTAAAAATAACATACCACCATCTACAATAACCGAGTACGCATAGTCGATACATTCTTTCCACTTCTCAGTGGACCAAATCAACTCAAATATCTCTTGCTCATCTCCATCACAATGTGAATGGTTCTTCACCCAATCTACATATTCTTTCCATATATTTGGGCATTGTTCGAATATTCTAATAAACAGTTTTCCGCCATAATCCACATGGTCACTTATTTCAAGAGCATTCATATAAATTTGAGATAGTGTACCAAAATCATCTTTGAAAAGTTTCAAAAGGACTTCTATATCATCATCTCGGTACACATATCCCAAAAAAGCTGCTGACAGAGTCTCTTTTTCCGCTATTTGTTTAAGAATGCTATTCTTTAATCCATTATCTCTTTCCCCATACCTTATTAGCAATGTAACCGAAGGTACTATCGGATTATCTCCAGCCAAATTTCTTTCCGAAAAGCTGCTGTAATCACGAACAACTGTGTCCGTGATACCACGCTCGTTAATACACTCCCAAATCAGAGACAGCCATGTATCTTTCTTACAATACTCAACTCCATTCAGCAAATTATATGTTTTTTCGTAACCAATGTTAGAAAGCAAAAAATCAACTTGCCTATAGCCGTTTAATCTGAACGGGGCATCACTTTTAAAATACTCTTCAATCACATCTACATAAAAATTCGGATTTGTTTCTAGTAGCTCAAAAACTATATCCAGTCCTCTGCTTAAAGACCAGAGATTTCTTTCACCAACCGTATCTTGTAAGAAATTACATGTTTTAAACAAATCTATATAATCTTTAAGACCATATGAATCAAACTCCGCAGCTATATTAGCCTTTCGAATTCTCTCATCTTCTTCAATGGTCCTTCCAAGTAAATGCTCTCTTGATAGAATCCTATACAATCTAAAATCATGATTATTCTCAGAAATCAAGTATCTCTCATCAATTGGACTATTTATCCGACCAGCAACTTCTCTGTATCTATCAATTATTCTTGCATCGAAGAAATCAATGTTATCTTTTTTTATCACCTCAGCAAAAATCGTATCAAAATCCGATTGCAAATAGGCCATGGAATCCTTCTTTTTTAATCCCTTAAAACGGACTTCAAAAAGAATGTCATTAACTATATCCCGGTATTCCTGTTTTGTACGCAGAACTCCCAGTGTCCTCCAGATTTTATTACGCAATAATGCTATTTCTTCGTCAAAACCTATCGTCATTTTAATAAAGTTGAAAGCTCTGCTATTCTTTACTTCTTCCGTATAAGAAAACTCTGTCTTCAACGCATATTGTGCGACGTGGATATAAAGTATACTGAAATTATAGTTTTCGCCTTCATTAGTTGCTTCCCAAAGTCTGTCCATTAGCACATTTTCATTTTTATATTTGTTATTCCAAGAATACTTATCATAAAGAAGATAGTTACAAATCCCAAAGTAAAAATCCATTATTAAATCTGGACGCTTTTCAAAATATGACATAAGAAGTTCTATCGAATCATTAAATGATTCCGTATACTTAAATCCTCCAAGAATTTCTATTTCTTTTGTAGAAATATTCTGATAATTCTTTTTAGAATTCACATCAAAACTATGCATATCAAAATCCACATACTTTTCTAGTTCTATCTTCTTTTTTATGATACACAAAGCTTTATCTGGATTCACCTGGTGAAAAGCCTCTAAATATTCCATGTCTTGCCCGTCTGGAGCATTATTCCACGCAGAAATAATAGAATTCTCTACATAGTGAACAGTATCCTCGGAATTAAAAATGTTTATTATAGTTTTTAATGCATAAACAGCTTTTTTCTTATATCGCGGGAAAGCAATAGCTATTAGATTTTCAATGCTTATCCATCTTTTTTCATACAAAACATAGTATAAAATGTAATTCCCAAGGCTTTGATCTGAAACCTTAGTTATTTCGTTTTTAAACCAATCAACAAGCTCAAGAGAATAAAGTTTTTCTACTGCTTCATCCTCCCTAATCTCAGCGCCATACTTTCTCTTCAAGTCGATATATAGCTGGTTTTCTTCCCCTTTTACAGGCCCTGCAACCGTAATTAAGAAAAGCATTATGATATCATCTTTAGTTAGACCAGCTTCACTTAAGATGCGACCGTAATAATTTCTAAATATGTCTTCAGCATTTCGAATAGCCTGATACCCTTCATCAACAGATCTGATTCCAGCCAAGAAAGCCAGTCTTGCATTACCATTAGCTATCTCTGATATTTTTTTTAAAAAATCAGGATTTAGAATCTCCAAATCTACTTTCAGAATATCCTTGATTTCTTCATCTGTAAGCCTTTCTATCTCTATAACTTTAGGTACAGTATACTTCGATACAGTATTAATTACTCTTTTCCTTGCATAATCACGTACGGTAATCAAAATTTTAATCTCGTACTCAGGCGGAAGCATCAAAAGAGTTTGTAACACATTATCCATGCTGACCACCATATTAGCATCATCAAAGAATAGCATATATTTGCCGGGATTATCGATATAATACTTTATATCTTCATACAAAAAATTACCATTACTTCGAACACAATAAACCTTATATTCTTTGTCATCCCATTCACGACATACTTCTATCGCTAATCTTGTTTTTCCAATTCCAGATGGTCCAGTCAAAACCGTAACTGTATTATTTCGTATGCTCTCACATGTATTATCTATTTCTTTTTTTCTATGCAAAAAATCACAATTAATTGGTGCATTGATACCGTTTGCATCATAAGCTTTGACAAAATCCTCAATATCAAAAAACTGATTCGTATCAATCTCAACCCCAAGTTGATTCTTTGCAATATGCGGATATATCAGCGCTAAATCATGAGAAAGTGTGTCAATCCCAATAAGTTCTATCTCAATACCTTCCAACAGTTCTATAATGCTGTCAAATTGCTCTATGTGTATATTTGTAGAACAATGTCCACAGATAATCTTCTTGATTTTGTCATTCTCCAATGACAGTTTCGCTGTATTAAAACATGACAAAATATCAGCCTTTATCTTATCTGCCGGCTGAGAACTTACACTTCCGTAATTTATTAGTATATACTTTCCATCTTCTGTTAACACATAAGCATCTGGAGTCCCTTTTGTAGGCTTATTAGTCGCCGTCTGTACCCCTAATGTTTGAATATTTGTAAACTTATATTTTTTATAAAGATACTCATCAAGCAGTGACTGAAAGGCCCCTCCTTCCAACTGCATGACTTTACTTTGTATAAGATTCACATTGCTCAATTAAATACACCTTCTTATACCACTACAATCTTATCATTTTTTCTTTCTATAACTCTTCGGATTCCCAGCCGGACATTAAAATTCGTAAATTTTTCAACCATGCTTGCCTGATTCGTGAACGGAGATTGCAGAAGCATATGTAATGGGCCGCCCCTTTTGTTACAATAAAAAATTTCTATTTCTATCATGCTTTTTTTAAAGCATATCTCGTATAATCTCCGCTGACAGATTTCCACCTCCATGCTGACTGTCACTTCCAGATGCGGCCATTGTAAATAAATACCTACTATCTCCTTTATAAATTAATTTATAATGCCTTCCCTCTTTTTCGATAGCAAAACCATATGCTTTTAAATCACATTTTAAACTATCGCCTACTTTTGTATATCCTTTTAAAATACGTTTAATATCCTTTCGCTTTTTATCCACTGCCCCTGTAATTTCATTACATTCTAAAATATCCTGTAATATATGTTCTTTACGTGTTTTCTTTTTCACCTGGCTCATTTGATTATGTAGCATCTCTAAAATCTGGTCTTTTATTTCCCCCTCATACAGCTCATCTTCTACACCATAATATATAAGTGGTATTTCTGTTACCTGTTCATATTTTGCTCTTAATCCTTGATTTTCTGCCTGCAATGCTATAACACGATTATTTAATTCCTTAATTGTGCGCTCTTTTTCTTCAAGTTCATCAGAAAAATTTTCATAAACTTCTGAAACTTCATTTTCTGCCTTTGCTTTCTTTTCTGTAGCACTTACATAACGCAATTTAAGAAGTTCGTTTTGAACGCCCTCCCACGTCATCATTTTATCACGCGCCTGTTGATTCATATATCTACACACTATATTCACAATACGGTCTAGTAGAATTTCTTCATGCTTCTCATATCTTCCCGTTGTAATAATTTTATATAATGCAGAACTACCAGGGTAATAGATACCAATACTTCCATGATGAGAATTCATGCCATGACAGCTTTCCTTAAGTACTTTGGATACATCAGTATCTTCTTCCACAAGAGTATGCGCAACGCCGCGCAATCTATACGCTAAGCTTTGAACTCTTAGTGGATATCTTCCCCAGAATTTTGTTACATATATTACCGGCATGGAGTATATAGTATTTCTACATATAATATCTTCAATAACTTTATAATTGTCTTTTTTTATCGGGATGACTCTGTCACTAATTTCCAAACCATTATCCATAGCAATATAGCCTCTCTCTAGCAGCATATTCACCAAAATCGGCGTCTTAAATTGAGGACTAAAACCTATTGTATCCGCCGTTGTCTCTCTATCAATCTTAATAGAAAAGACATGTGTATTGAAATTCACAACAATATCCGTATTCCATATAATATTATTTTTATCAAACTGGTGAAACCGAATCGCAATCGTATTGTAAGTTTGTATTTCTTCAATAGCTAATGATAAATCTTTTTCTTCAAATTTAACATTTCTTTTCTTTCCATCCCACTTTAAGTTAGAAATTTTATTATGAGGACTCCCTTGATTCCATCCATGATTTAAAAGAGCTTTACTGGAAACGCTGGAAAATAGAAACTGCCATTGATAAATACAAATATGATATTGGTGCTGTTAATTTTCACTCGAAAAAAAGAGAATTTATCATACAGGAAATCTGGACGAGGATGATTCTTTACAACTATTGTATACTGCTAGCTTTTCAGGTACCAGTCAATCATTCAGTAAAACATAAATATGAACGCCAGATATCGTATACGGATGCAATTGATATTGCAGAAAATATCTACATCCACATACGAATCTGAACAATAAAACTTTAATACAGCTACTCTTACGGTATATCCATCCTGTCCGCCCCGACAGAAAGGAAACCAGGAAAAAACGCCGTTCCAGAAGATGTATTCCCTTTACATACAGAATAGCTTAAGTTTTCCAATTTAGAATAACGTATTTTTGACAGATTTGCAATCTGTCTTTTTGTGGTACCCGAAAAAACTTTTTCACCTAAAAAACCATTCTTTGATTTGTAAATTCCTTCTATTTTTCAACATTTATAATACAAAACAATAATAAATGGTATGAATAATTTCCAGTTTTCATTTAGTTAGATATCTTAATGACAGTGGGTCTGACCCCAGATATCTCCCCGAAATCAAACAACTGATCAGCCAGTTTGGTAAGATTGGTAACAACCTGAATCAGATTGCCCGATACTTTAATCAGGGTGGCATTATTTCATCTGAAATGAAAAAGGAGATTAGAAAGGCACTACGGGATATTTATGAAATGAAATATGACATGGGTAAAATGGTGCGGGAATTTCGGGGCGAGATGTAGATTGTGAAAGTTAGCAAAACTTAAAAAATTTCCATATCTTTATGAAATTGGAGATGTGGTGTGGAAAAAGCACTGCTGATTCACGAAATTTGTGGCTTGGCAGTGCTTTTTGGTTGTCTTTATTTATTGTATTGGTGTGGGGAAGCTTTCTTGTGAAAGTTAGCAAACTTTAAATCATTCCCAGTATATTAACGCCATTTTTACTTATTTGGCGCTATTTATGGCGTTATTGGCGCTGTTGTTAATATTACTTTTTCCCATAAGGAACCGATACTTCTGCCTCCATGCTCAATTCGATTTCAGATACATATTTATAAAGTAGTCCAAAGCTCACACTGACTAATTTCTGTGCTTATTGTAAAATTATGTAGAACGGTCTACCCCCAGATTTTCCCTATTCCATTCTTCCCAGCATAGCTGGGGGATTAGACTTTTCATTTACATGCATAGTTATCTTGTTAACATATAGCTACACAATATTGCATACCGGCTGGGCGAGTGCTTTTAAATCATCCCACGAATCTGCTTTTGCAATATCATCTTCGTAGGCAATCAAATATCCCCATTTTTGATTCACGTATTCCTCTACCGTAATAAGACGTCTAACCAAAGCTTCTGCTGCCTTACGCTTTGCCTGAACCTTTGCATCATCACGCCCTCTCTGATCTTTCCCCTCAATTATCCAATAAACACCCAAATCATCACGTGCTACAAAGTCTGGGAAATATCGATCTTTCGCATTATAATAAATGTAAGCTCCATGATGCATATGGAGTCGATGCCACCATACAATATGTGGGGAAGTATTAAGTAATTTTGCCAATACATATTCTCCTCTATATGAATCAAACGACTCCGCTTCAAATAATGATTTAAACCATCCCGAATAAAATCTCCCACGTACAAATTGGTTCTTTGATTCAATAGGATCATAAATTTTATCCCCTAAAGTTAACGTATAGCGATCAAACTTTATTTCTTTAGGTTGAATTACTGGTATTTCTTTTGTTGAACGCTGAACAGATTCAATATATGCTTTAACAATATCTTGTAGCTGAATTTTTGCTGAATCAAGAGACTTTATTGTCCATGTTTCAAAAGTAACTGATTTCATAAACTTAGGAACCAAATATTTTTCAATGTAACAAATATTTTCTTTAGTTGATGGAACAAGTTGCATATACATTACAAGTTGACTAAGCGCATTGGCAGCATCACTATATTCGATATGTATTGAATCTACCTCAGCACTCTCTGTATCCACCACACGTAGTTTTTTTCCAAGTGCTGCCACAATTTCTTTTCTATAAAGGACATCTCCCGTAGAAGTAACCTTCTTTGCTGCCTCCTCTATACTTCTATCTGATATCTCAGATAAATCTATCGGAGGTTGCTCCAGTTTAACAATTGTCACTGGAAATTTGTAGGATACATCTTTAAATCGAGGATTTCTGTCTATGAAAACTGGCTCTAACAGAATATCATCTCTTATGCCATTATCGCCAATTGTTCTTATTCTAACAGTTGTTCCCTCTGCATTATTTACTGTTACTCCATTATCTAATACTCCAAAAGCAACAGAATCGCGGACAAATGTATGATTATCTTTCTTTAATTTATCATCATTTGAATATACAAAAACATTATTTTCTCTTGTACTGTCACAAAAATCTTCTCTATCTATTTTTTCTGTAGGTATTCCTGCTTGTTCTGCTGCATTACGAATAGCTATATCTACCTTCTCCTTGTCAGACATAGCGACTGCATCTTCCAAGCCAAACTGTTGAAGCACATTTTCCGCTACTAGTAACTCATGAAATGATTGATGAGCAATAATATCTAACTGATCTATTTGCCAAACACCCGTATACTTTCCAAATGGTAATCTTAATCCACGTCCCATAGTCTGCTGAGTTAACACCTCTGAAGCCATAGCTCTGAGCGTAACAATAACAGCAATATTTTTTACATCCCATCCTTCTTTTAGCTTATTAACACTTACTACTGCAAGAACTGGCGAATTAGGCAGATCAATATTTTCAAGTAATCTCTGTGTAGAATCATCTTCATGCTTAGAATCCACCTGCAAAACAGCAAGCTGTTTTCCAAAATATTCGGGTGTTCTAAGCAATTGTGTCACCTGTGTTGCATGAGCAACATCTGCACATACGACAAAAACAATCGCATTTAATGAATCTTTTCCTTGCTGCTTAGCGTAAACATCATAATATGCTTGTTTAATTTTTCTTAGTTGCAATGCATCACGTAACTGTTGTTCTTCAGATGTCTGATCTGCTCCATATCCACCCTTTCTAAAAGCTAAAACTGGAGCTTTAACAAATTCTTCCTGAATAGCTCTATATAACGGATACTTATATATTACATGGTCTTCCTCAAGTACCGATGCTGTGAGACCAATAGTTGCAGCAGGTTGCAATTCTCTAAGTGCAGCATTGAATGCAGCAGCACTTGAAGAATACAAATGTGATTCATCTGCAATCACTACTAAATCATTCAAATTCTTTAAATAATCAAAGAGCACTCCGGTATTCTCATCAAATTTTCTAGTTTTTCTTCTTTCAGCATCCTTTGATGAGCCATGAGTACTACCTTCTGCTTCTTTAGGTGCAATTAATTGCTGAATATTTAAAATAAACACTAAAGCAGGCACTTCTCGACCATAAGAAAGTTTTGGAGTTCCATTTATACGAGACCTCCATGCAGAATAATCTTGAGGTGTAACAATATCGGGTGGAACTTGTGCCCCCTCAATATATTTATCGTTACCTGGAACAAAATTTTGCACTGTTTTAGACTGTACAACTTTCCCTGGCGTAACAATTACAACATTACCAATTCCCTGTCTACGCAAATACTCAATAAATGCAGCCATCAAATATGTCTTACCTACCCCAGTTGCAAGATTAAGTACTTGCATGATATTTGTATCATAATCTCCGTCAAGCGTAAAAATTAGTTCTCGCAATGCTTTTTTATTTGGTGTACGAAGATCAAAATCAGCACTTATAGATTCAATCAAATCCGAATCATATGAAATATTAAGTTTCTTTACCATTACTCATTACCCCCTTTAGAATATTGGAAGATATCATCTGGAATAACAATTATCTTGGAACCTTTGCGCACTTGACGAAGATACTGTCTCACTCCATCCATCACGCTCATGGCAGCTATAACAATAATTTCTCCACATTTAGTTTGTGGTACAAGCCAATCTACTATCTCAACAGTAACCACTCCTTCAATTACCTTTAATAAAGAATTTCCTTTTCTTCCATCAAAAATTGATACATCCTCTCGTTTTAGTAATGAAAATCCTAAATTGGCAGCAATAGACCGAATAAGTATATCTCCTTTAGCATGTTCAGTTAATATGACTCTATTCCATTTCAAATCATAATCAAAACATTGTGGCGACAAGTGTGCTACTTGAAAACCGCCTCCACCATGCCAATTGATTACCTCTTTCGTATTTTGTGTCTTAGCTAATGCCTTGAGATTCTTAATCGTCTTGTCCCTTTTTAATTCCTTATTATCTGCTATTAATTTATTTAAAATACTTGTAAATTTTGCTGCGTCATCAGGGGAAACTCCTTTGGGTAATTCTACCCCTTCTGCAGCAATTCGCTCACCTTTCGTTCTTGTAATCCCGCCATTATCTTGATCAAAAACTACTTTTTCCAGTCGCGGCCTTGTATAATGAACAAATACGGAATCTAGGAGTTCACATGTCACCCATTTACGTCCCATTTTCTGCGCAACTGCTGCAGTAGTTCCTGATCCAGCAAAACAGTCCAAAACAATGTCACCTGGTTTTGTTGCAATATGTATAATTCGTTCTAACAATTTCTCCGGTTTGGGAGTAGAGAATGGAGTCTCATCAGGAAAAAGTTTTTTTATCTCTGCCTTACTGTTTCTATTACTACCGACATCACTGAAATTCCAGATTGTTCTTGGTGTAACTCCTCCTATTGGCAAATGTCCTTTTACCTGAATTCTCTTGCCATTGTTAATAAAGAAAACATCTGGCCAAACGCCAGCGACTGTATTCATGGCAGTTATTCTCGATTCTTCAACTGTTTTCTTTAATACTATGGCTTTAACATCTGATCTTACTTCGTGTAAACTAACCCCACAAATTTCAGCACGTTTTTCTATGTCATTAATATTACACAAATCATATTCTGCATATTTCAATAATTCACGAAACATTTGTTTCTGACCAAGTCTCCAACAACCTCCTATAGGTGGATATAATAAATCTCCAGTAAAAGGCGATTGGATTGCATAAACCATTCCTTGATGTGTTCCTGCTCCAGGTGCATGACCCGGTTTAGCAATCCATGGAATTGGATCATTATCCGGCGCCTTATAAATCGAATCTTGTCGTGCAGTACGAGGAAGGCGATTTAATTTCCAACCTCTTTTTTTGGAATAAACATAAATATAATCCTGATCTTCTGAAAACTGTTTTGCATCATTTCGACTTGTATCTGCTTTACCCCATACAATTTCTGCAACAAAATTTTCTGTTCCAAATAATTCATCAAGTAATAATCTCATCCTATGATTCTCTACAGTATCTAAATGAACCCATATAGATCCATCATCTGAAAGAAGCCTTTTTAAATATATTAACCTATCCCTCATCATTGTTAACCATATGGAATGCTCCAGATTGTCTTCATATGAATCAAATGTCTGTGAGGTATTAAATGGTGGATCAATATATACTAATTTCACCTGTCCAACATATTTTTCTGCCAACTCTGGGACACGAGTAAGTGTTTTAAGAAGATCTCCAGATTCACCTAACACAAGAAGATTATCATTCTGTGGAACTAAATCAGCACGCTCTGAATATTCAAACTCATCCCTTTTCGGTGTTTGTTTCCCCTGTACATAACTATCATATATCAGGGTACGTGTTTCACAATAACGTGGATCTTCTGGATTTGCCCATCTATATCCATATTTTCCCGTTTCTGTAGGTATAAGAACTTTCTCTTTATTATACCAAGTGAGCTGCAATCTTTGATTTGGCATATTAATCTCTCCCTATCACTGTTGTCTTTCTATCATCTTTCAACTTGTATCTTGCCAAATATCCTACATCCTCCGTTTTCCCGAACATAACCTATATTCCTATTTTATCACAATCAAGTACAAGTTTTTGCCTTCTATATCTATTATAACAACGTAATCCCTGATGTTATCATAATAATACACCATATAAATTTAGTGCCATATACTTACCTCACTAAATTATCCTAAATTGCTTCAGTGTATACTCCTTGCTCATCACATCAAGCTCAATATAATCATCCTATTTCTGTTGGGACAAAAGAACAACCGTCTCCACATGCACCGTTCCTGGAAACATATCCACCAAACAAGCTCTCTTCACCTCATACCCTGCTTCTCTAAATACAAGCAGATCACGCATAAGGCTGGTAGGTTTACAGCTTACATATACCATTTCATCTACATTGAAATTAATGATTTTTCGTAAAGCTTTCGGATGAATTCCGTCGCGAGGAGGATCGAGTACGAGAATATCTGGCTTTTGAGTTAAGTTATCCACAACTTTGAGGACATCGCCGGCAATGAATTCACAATTGTCTAAGTGATTGTCCACTGCGTTCTTTTTGGCGGCTTCCACCGCTTCTTCTACGATTTCGACACCGACTACTTTACTTGCTACGGGTGCAAGCATCTGTGCGATTGTTCCGGTTCCGGTGTAAAGGTCGTAAACGAGTTTATCTTTTGTTTCGCCGACGTATTCCCTTACTTTATCGTAGAGGACTTCTGCTCCTAAGGTATTTGTCTGGAAGAAGGAGAATGGAGAGATTTTGAAACGCATGTTATAAAGGTATTCATAAAAATAATCTTGTCCGTAAAGTGTTTTTGTTTCATCGCTCTGTACTACGTCTGCAAGGTTGTCATTTAACGTATGCAAAATTCCAACAACTTTTCCATCAATTTTCTGGGAGAGAATCATATTGACAAATTCAGATTCATCCAGTCTGCTCTGTGTCGTAGTGACAAGATTGATTAAAATATCGCCTGTTTTTACGGAACGGCGCATTACAAGATGACGAAGAAATCCTTCGTGGCGGATTTTGTGGAAGTAGGTTTCGCCTTTTTCTTTGAAGTATTTTAAGATTGCCTGAAGAAGTACGTTGAAATCAGGGTCTACGATGCGGCAATCGTCTAATGTTACGATATCATAGAAGCTGTTTTTCTTATGCATTCCGAGTGCAAGTGGGCCGTCTTTTTCTTCGTCTCCAAATGTAAATTCCATTTTGTTACGGTAGCCTTCTGTGATTGGGCTTCCGTAGATATTTTCGATATCAAAAGAAAGACCGTTCTTTTCGATTAGTTCTTCTACTTGACGTTTCTTTAAGTCAAGCTGCTGTTCATAAGAAAGATTTTGGTAACGGCATCCGCCGCAGATTCCGAAATGTTTGCAGGTTGCTGGCTGCTCTAATGGGGATGGTTCGATGACTTCGAGAAGTCTTCCTTCTACTTTGTCACGTCTTTTTTTGTTGATGGAAAAACGTACTACCTGTCCTTCTAACGCATTTTTTACAATCACTTTCTGCCCTTCAATATCTATAATACCTTTATTCGGGAATTCGGTTCGGATGACTTTTCCCTCAAAAATATCTCCTTTTTTCATTTAATAATTTCCTTTCTATACATAAAAAATGGAAAGGATGCCGCAGTATGCACCCTTTTCCATTGTCAAATCTTAATTTCGCTAAATTTCGATTTATAATATCCATGTCCGTAATGGGCCTCGCCTTCATCATCGATTTCCATAATGAGAAATGTTGGCATATGATCAGGTTGTCTTGGGTAAGAAACGCTTCCCGGATTTAATATCGTTACATCTTCATCGATTTCGATGTATGGTTTATGCGTATGACCAAACATAACAATATCGATACTATTTTGAAGTGCATACTGTTTTAAGCGTTCTACACCGCGATATACGTAAAAAGTATGTCCGTGAACAACCAGTACCTTATAATCGCCAATATTAAAAATGTCTTGTGCAGGAAGATCAAGATTATAGTCGTTGTTTCCGGAAACCATATGTACCGGACAATCTACCAATGAACGGATATAATCGTCTCCTCGCTCTACATCTCCACAATGGATGAGCATATCGATTGGTCCAACCTGCTCGATTACTCCTGCCACATCGTCATTACGTCCATGCGAATCACTGATTACCAAAATTCTCATTTTCTTTTCACTCATCTATTTATAAAATCTCCTTTATCTGGCGCAATGCCTTTCCACGATGACTGATTTCGTTCTTTTCCTCTGCTGAAAGCTGGGCCGTTGTCTTTCCTTTCTCTGGAAGATAGAAAATAGGGTCGTAGCCAAAACCATTTTCTCCGGCTGGTTCCTGTGCGATTCTTCCCTCAATCGTTGCCCGACGTGTCTCTACTCGTCCATCTGGAAATGCTGCTGCGATTACGCAGACGAAACGAGCACTTCTTACGATATCAGGGACGCCATGCAGTCTGTCTAAAATAATCTGATTTTTAATGCGATAAGATGTATTCTCTCCCATATAGCGAGCCGAATATACTCCTGGCTCTTTATTCAGATAATCTACTTCTAAACCGGAATCATCTGCTAATACGAGACTGCCTGTTGCTTCCATTACAGTTTTTGCCTTGATGATTGCATTTTCTTCAAATGTTGTTCCATCTTCCACGATGTCAACATCTACTCCGGCTTCTTTCATGGAAAGAATCTCGTAATCCAAATCTCCGAGAATTTCCCGGATTTCCTTCATTTTTCCTTCATTTCCTGTGGCAAATATCAATTTCTTTTTCAAAATGCTGCCTCCCAAAAAACTTGTGCTTTTTATATCACTTCTAACATTTTCGATATCTTCATATTAAATATTTTCTGCTAAGTATTCTCGCATTAAAGTACACTTGAAAAAATACTCATACAGATTATTCTTCCGGCTGTACCATTTTCTTTCTTCTCGGTGGTTTTGGGCCTGGAAACATGTAGAAATATGTCTTCATCATTCCGTTATAAATCTTTCGGTTCTTCGCCGCTTTCTTTCCGATGTAACGCTCTGCATCTTCATAAGCAGTGATGACATACTCAGACCAGCCGTCAAGTCCTGCGAAAGCTTTTCCCATATCACGATATAACGCCGGAAGATCTTCTTTTTCTTCTAAACGTTCTCCGTAAGGAGGATTTGTAATAACAAAGCCGTACTTCTTTGGATGGCTTAAATGATGAACCGGACGCTGCTGGAAATGAATGAGTCCGTCCACGCCTGCTCTTTTCGCATTTTCTCTTGCTGCTTTTACAATCTGCGGATCAATATCATATCCTTGAATATCCATCTCCACGCTCGTATCTACTAAAGATTCTGCCTCCTCAAATCCTCTGGCAAAAAGCTTTGGAGACACGATATTGTCCCAATTCTGCGCCTGGAATTCGCGGTGCATTCCCGGTGCGATATTCGCTCCCATCATTGCCGCTTCAATAGGAAATGTTCCACTTCCACAAAACGGATCAACAAGGATACGGCTCTTATTCCACGGAGTGAGCTTGATAAGTGCAGCCGCCAATGTCTCCTCAATCGGTGCTTTGCTGACCATGCGGCGGTATCCTCTCTTATGAAGGCTTTCACCAGAAGTATCAAGACCAATTGTCACAATATCCTTATAAATAATAACTCGAACCGGATAATCGGCACCATCTTCCTCAAACCAATTGATGTGGTAATGCTCTTTCATTCGCTCTACCATCGCCTTTTTTACGATGGACTGAATATCGGAAGGGCTGAAAAGCTTACTCTTTACAGAAGTTGCCTTTGTTACCCAGAATCTCGCATCGGACGGAAAATACTCTTCCCAAGGAACCTTTTTCACATTCTGGAATAGTTCCTCAAAAGTTACCGCCTTAAACTCTGACACTTTTAAAAGGATTCTCTGCGTTGTTCTTAAGAAAATGTTTGCTCTTACCAAAGCATCCATATCTCCGGCAAAAGTTACCTTTCCGTCTTCTACCTTCACAATCTCATATCCCAAATCTGCTATCTCTCTTTTACACACTGCCTCAAGTCCAAAGTGACACGGCGCAATAAACTCATATTTGTTGCTCATCTTACCTCCATTCATTGCATCTTTCTTCTGTTTTTATACAAAGACACGTTTCTATATCTAAAGCAATATTTATAATATTACTTCATCTGCCTAACCTCATTTTTCTATATAAATTACTACTTAAAATACCACGATACACATGTACTTCATCCTATTTTTTCATAATCTACATATTTCTCAATAATTATAATTGTACTTAGGAAATGTTGCTATGTCAAGAAGTACGCACCATCGTCCACAAATCGTTCTTCTCCTTTTCTAAGTATCCTTTATAAAACATAATGCCGCCAACCACACTGTATGCGTGAATTCCCACAGAATCAAGCTTCTTCGCCGCCAGCATACTTGTGGAACCTGTATCACAATATAAAAAAACTGGCTGTTCTTTTTCTATATTAAAATCTTTCTCTATTGTCTCTATATCGAACTTTTCATTCATAATTTCTTCAAATGGGAGATTGACTGCCATTGGGAGATGCCCTTTTTTAAATACTTCCTCTGAACGCACATCAACGAGCAGACCTTCTGAATCGTAGCTTCTTTTTATCGCTTCCGATATCGAAATTAAATCAAACATGATTGAAACCTCTTCCTTCCTTTGTATCAGAATATGTTGGTTTTCCCTAAAAGTGTGGCAAAGAGACGCCCAATGCAAGAGAAAAAAAAGCATATTTGTGACTTTAGTCGCGGCGGTTTGAATGCTCGCTTATGCGCTCGCATCCAAACCTTGCTCCGAGGCCACAAATATGCTTTTTTTCTCTTGCATTGGGCTGTCTTTGGCAGCTCAGGAGATTCAAACTGTAGTCTTTTTGCTTAAACGGAAGGCAGATCGGATGTAGAAAATGGGGCTTTTTAATTTTTTCTTTGGTATGACAAACGCGTGTTTAAACTTTCAGCAATTCCATTCCCAGCCAACCCAGCCAAAGAATAGCTCCCGAGAAAGAAGGCATCCTATATTTGTGGCCTTAGATCAAGGATTGAATGTGAGCGTGGAGGCGAACATTCAACCCGAAGTGATAGAGTCACAAATATAGGATGCCTTCTTTCTTCGGGAGCGTCTGTCTTACCTGCGGCAAATCCTATTCAGCTACAATCTTAATGAATTTCTTCTTTCCTCTCTTTAAGACTTTTCCTTCGCCTTTAAAGTCATCAAGTGTATAAGCAGCCTTAAAGTCCGTTACCTTTTCGCCATCCAATGTTACACCACCCTGTGTTACATTACGTCTTGCTTCAGAACGTGTTCCTGCTAAACCGGATTTTACAAGAAGTGCAAGGATATCTACTGTGCCATCTCTTAAGTCTTCTTCTGTAACTGCACATGCTGGCATATTTGCTGTGTCTCCGCCGTTGCTGAATAATGCTCTGGCGGCATCCTGTGCTTTCTGTGCTTCTTCTTCGCCGTGAACTAATTTTGTAAGTTCAAACGCAAGAATTTCTTTTGCTTCATTTAATTTGCTACCTTCCCAGCTATCCATTGCATCAATTTCTTCTAACGGAAGGAAGGTCAACATACGGATACACTTCATAACATCTGCATCTGCAACATTTCTCCAGTACTGATAGAAGTCAAACGGAGAAGTCTTATTCGGATCTAACCATACAGCACCGGACTGTGTTTTACCCATTTTCTTTCCTTCGGAATTTAAAAGAAGGGTAATTGTCATAGCGTAAGCATCGGCATCTGGTCCTAATTTACGACGGATCAATTCTGTACCGCCAAGCATATTACTCCACTGGTCATTACCACCAAACTGCATATTACAGCCGTATTTCTGGTATAACTCATAGAAGTCATAGCTCTGCATGATCATGTAGTTAAACTCTAAGAAAGATAAACCTTTTTCCATTCTCTGTTTGTAGCATTCTGCACGAAGCATGTTATTTACTGAGAAGCATGGGCCTACTTCACGAAGTAATTCTACATAGTTTAAGTCTAAGAGCCAATCTGCGTTATTAACGAGCATAGCTTTTCCATCAGAGAAATCAATAAAACGGCTCATCTGCTTTTTGAAGCACTCTACGTTATGGTTGATTGTCTCTTTTGTCATCATCTGACGCATATCTGTACGTCCGGATGGGTCACCGATCATGGCAGTACCACCACCGATTAAAGCGATTGGCTTATTTCCTGCCATCTGCAGACGTTTCATCAGGCAAAGTGCCATGAAATGTCCTACATGAAGGCTGTCTGCTGTTGGGTCAAATCCAATATAGAATACAGCCTTTCCGTTATTGACAAGTTCCTTAATTTCTTCTTCATCTGTTACCTGTGCAATCAATCCTCTTGCAACCAGTTCGTCATATACTGTCATAAAATCCTCCTAAATAAAATAAAAAATCCCGTCCTAATAAAAGGACGAGATATAACTTCGTGGTACCACCTTTTTTCGCAGAGTAGATGCTCTGCCTCAAATGAGCGTCAAACAACGCCTCTGCGGATAACGGCCGCCGCTCCGTCACAGCCTACTAAAAACAAATCTTACCTGTTCCATCACATTCAGCAATTTCTAAAATCTACTCACGCTTAACATGATAAATATCTGTCTCATTCGGTGTGCGACTCAGGAATGTATTCACTTGCTATCTGGCACATGACCTCCCACCAGCCGGTCACTCTCTGGAATGCATGAATAAAAGCTACTTGTTTCCGTCTTCGTCTTTCTCATTTTTGAAATTCATATTGAAATTCACATAAAAATGATGCTCCTATACTGTAAATTCTATATTATTACAAATATAAGTGATACAGAGCATCCGTCCTGTGCGGACAAACATCATGTTTCTTATTGTAGTAAAACCTGAAAATTTTGTCAAGTAGGATTTTTGATTTATTCTGTTCCTGTTCGTTTCTGTTTTCGTTTGGATATATCGCATATACCAAAGCTTTATTTGCCATTGTGCCTGCTTCGTTATTCAATGAATAACTATGAATACTCACTCATTCTTACTTTCTCATTCAGCGAATCAAAATATAACCGCCCGTATTCCTTTTTCTGCTAAAATATAAATGCGTATCCCCCACATTTTTCTGTGGAAACATATAGGAAATAAGTTCTGGCAGCTTAGCCCGTTTTAATCTTTGCTGTTCTCCTGCCCAGTCTCTTGTTGCAGAATCAGTAAAGACTATCTGCCCCTCTTCATCCACACCTAACAGAATCATCGTATGATAGGATCCCGCATATTTTTTATCAAAAAAGTGAACGATTCTTTTTCCTTTTCTACGCATTCGGCTTGTTTCTATAATGACGGGCTTTCCCTTATATAAATGCTCCATCATCTGTTTTTCGGCAGCTTTATCCTCAAAATCTCCTATATATTCGCAAGAAACACCCTCTTCTTGCAAAATAAGAGAAATTCCATAAAGAGAAACCGGCATCTGCCTTGCCATCACTTTCCCATAATTCTCCGTATATACTTCTTCGGGGAAATGCTTTCTCTCCACCTCAGAAATTGTTCCATTTGGTTTCAAATCTGCATACTTTTCCACAAAAGCCGCCAATGCTGTTGTCAAAGAACAGCAGGCACACCCATGCCTGGTCATGTATTCGCTGTAATCACCATAAATTCCCGCTTTCTGTTGAAAAACAGGATATATTCTTTGTGAATCACCGTCAGTAATTACTACATTAAGTGTTTTTTCGTTCAAACCATCTTGAGGAAGCATGGGGGAAAGGAACTTTCTTCCCTCTTTATCACTCACAAAATTTAAATGTATACAATTCATAAAAGTCCTTTCTATTCTGGGTTGCGTAACAAGGGAGACGCCACCAGAAAGAGAAGATACCTTATATTTGTGACTCTATCACTGCGGGGTGAATGTTCGCTTCCCATGCTCACATTCAATCATCACTCTAATGCCACAAATATAAGGTATCTTCTCTCTGGAAGCTGTTTTTTGCTGTAGAAGTAAAATCAGAATTCATATTGTAGGATTTGGATATCATTTATAAGATTATAGCTTTCCATGAAATGAAATATTAAGGATTGACACGCAAACTATTATTATAATATCACAGCAATTTTACAACAACAAGCCAGAGTTCCTATTTCTTCTGTCCCCATCCTCAATTTTTTTCAACTGATTTGTAGGATTGAAATACACAGCCGCTGTAAAACACTTTCTACCGGATTGCACAAAGAATATGAGAAAAAGAACCCCTAAAAAATTTATTGAATTTTGTGACTTTGTGCTGCGGAATTTTGACCATAGAAACTTCGCATTCGTTTCTGCTGCCTTAGCAGGTCGAAAAAAGCTCCAGTGGAGGTTTTGAGAGCAAGTTTCTGCTTTACTGGGCAAAATGGAGCGTTTAGCACAACGGAACAAAATCAATAAATTTTTTAGGGGCTCTTCTCAACAATCTTCTGGCAATCCGGCTACAGATTTCTTTACAGTGGCGTCTCCCTTGCCTGCGGCAAATTAGAACTTAAACACCGCTACCCCATATGCCGGCAATTTATATCTAAAGGAATACTTTCTTCCATCACACTCTTTCTTCGCTGGTTTATATTCTTTTGGTCTTCTCTTACCAGTTCCGCCGAACTTTTTATCATCACTGCTGAGTACAAGTGTGTGCTTTCTTCGGCAAGTTGTTCCGACACGGTAATCTGGACGTTCTACTGGTGTGAAGTTGATGATGAAGAGCATATTGCTCTTTCCGCTTTCGGAATGTCTTACGAAAGAGAATATACTTCTATCACCGTCATCGGCATTGATCCATTCGAAGCCTTCTGGATAGCAGTCGTATTCGTAGAGACATTTATTATTTTTATAAAGATGAAGTAATTCTTTTACAAATGCCTGCAAATGGCGGTTCGGCTCTTTATCTAAGAGGAACCAGTCAAGTTCTCTCTTTTCACTCCACTCTCTATGCTGTCCAAAATCCTGTCCCATGAAAAGAAGCTTCTTGCCTGGGTGTCCTGTCATGAACGCATAACCTGCCATAAGATTTTTGAATTTATCCTCGTAGCTGCCTGGCATTTTCTCTATCATAGAGCATTTCAGATGAACGACTTCATCGTGAGAAAGGACGAGCATATAGTTTTCGGAGTATGCATAAACCATTGCGAAGTTCATCTTTGTATGGTTATATTTTCTAAAGTAAGGATCAAGCTTCATATACTCTAAGAAATCGTGCATCCAGCCCATGTTCCACTTAAGGCTGAAGTCCAATCCGCCGTATTCTGCCTTATCCGTTACTTTTGGCCATGCGGTAGATTCTTCTGCAATCATAACGATTCCTGGATTTCTCTTCTTTACGATTGTATTCAGGTGCTTGAAGAATTCAATTGCCTCAAGGTTCTCGTTACCGCCGTAAATGTTTGGAACCCACTGTCCGTCTTCACGTCCGTAGTCAAGATATAACATAGAAGCAACCGCATCTACACGAAGTCCGTCTACATGATAATGTTCTAACCAGAAAAGCGCGTTACAGATAAGGAAATTCTGCACTTCTGTCTTGCCGTAATCAAATACCTTTGTTCCCCAGTCTGGATGTTCTCCTTTTCTTGGATCTGCGTATTCATAGAGGCAGGTTCCGTCAAACTCTGCTAATCCGAAAGCATCTCTTGGGAAATGTGCTGGCACCCAGTCAAGGATAACACCGATATTATGTTCATGCATATAGTCCATGAAATACTGGAAGTCTTCTGGTGAACCATGACGGGATGTTGGAGCAAAATAATTTGTTACCTGATATCCCCAGGAACCATCAAATGGATGCTCTGCAATACCCATCAGTTCCACATGAGTATATCCCATATCTTTCACATAAGCTGCCAGCTCATGTGCAATCTCTCTGTAATTATAGAATCCATCCTCATCTTCTTCTGTCTGTTCATGCTTTTTCCAGGAACCCGGATGTACTTCATATACAAACATTGGATTCTTTTTATCATCAAATTTCTCTCTCTTCTTCATCCATCGGCTGTCATGCCACTTAAAATCAGAAATGTCTGCCACAACAGAAGCATTGTTCGGACGGAGTTCTGCCTGAAATCCATAAGGGTCTGCTTTTAATGTTTTTTTGCCATCCTGTGCAGTAACACAATATTTATAAATATCTCCCACTTTTATCCCTGTAAGAAATATCTGATAAATTCCAAGTGGTTCTAAACGTTCCATCGGTGTCGCATTCTCATCCCATTCATTAAAATCACCAACAATGGAAACCGCTGCCGCATTCGGTGCCCACACAGCAAAATATACTCCCTCTTCCTCATCAACTGTCATAGGATGCGCGCCAAGTTTATTATATAAGTCATAATGTGTCCCCTGACCAAATAAATACTGGTCAAATTCTGTAATAAATCTGGTATCTGGCATAAACAGAGTCCTCCCGCTTTCATAATCATTCATAAAATATTTTTGTTTATTATATCATAAACTGGTAATTTTTTCATCATTTTGTTTGAATTAAATAGTAGTTGCGGGTATCTGTAAGATTCATAAAATCTAATCTGCAGGCTTTAAAGTAAACAGAACCCAAAAAATAACATAGTCCATATTTGTGGCCTCGAAGCAAGGTTTAGATGCGAGCGCATAAAGCGAGCATTTAAACTGCCGCGACTAAAGTCACAAATATGGACTATGTTATTTCTTGGGTTCGTCTGTTTTATCTAACCCTGCAATTAGCATTCACCATGTTTACAGATTGTTTTAATCCATCCCTCTGGTGCTTCAATATGTCCCATCTGGATTCCTGTAAGTGTATCATATAACTTCTTAGTTACAGGCCCCATCTCTTCCATTCCGCTTGGGAAGCAGATTTCTTTACCGTGGTCGACAATCTTTCCAACTGGGGAGATTACGGCTGCTGTTCCGCAAAGACCACATTCTGCGAAGTCTTTTACTTCATCGAAACGTACTTCTCTGTGTTCTACTTCCATTCCAAGATAATGTTCTGCAATGTACATCAAAGAACGACGTGTAATAGATGGAAGGATACTGTCTGACTTAGGAGTTACAAACTTGCCATCTTTTGTGATGAAAATGAAGTTTGCTCCACCTGTCTCTTCAACCTTTGTTCTTGTCGCAGGGTCAAGATACATATTCTCATCATAACCCTGGTTATGTGCATCTACGATAGCATGTAAGCTCATAGCATAGTTAAGTCCTGCTTTGATATGTCCTGTTCCGTTAGGTGCTGCACGGTCAAAGTCTGAAACTCTGATTGTGATAGGTTTTGCGCCACCTTTGAAGTATGGTCCTACAGGTGTTACGAAGATACGGAACTGATATTCATCTGCTGGTTTTACACCGATAACAGGATTGGAACCAAACATATATGGACGGATATATAAAGTAGCTCCTGAACCATAAGGTGCTACATAGCCTGCGTTAGCTTTTACTGTCTCTACAACAGCTTCAACAAACTTATCTTCAGGGAATACTGGCATTTCCAGTCTTCTACAGGAATCTGCCATACGGGCTGCGTTTAAGTCAGGACGGAAACAAACGATATCTCCGTTCTCTGTTGTGTATGCCTTTAAACCTTCAAAACATGTCTGTGCATACTGAAATACACCGGCACACTCGTTCAGAGTAATTGTAGCATCTTCTGTAAGAGTGCCTTCATCCCATGCACCATCTTTGAAATTAGCTACAAATCTTTTCTCTGTCTGCTGATAGCTAAAGCCCAGCTCGCCCCAGTTAATATTTTTCTTTTCCATTACGAAAACTTCCCTTCTAAATATGAAATAAATCTTACAGAAAACTTCATTTCATCTTGTTATAAATTTTGGAGTTATTATAACACATCATTTTTTAATTTTCCACGAAATTACAAAAAGAAATGTAAGAAAATTGCGTTATTTCTGTTATTTCATGATTTTGTACAAAAAAGTGGCTTTTTTCTCTTTATTTCTCCGCATTTTTTCACCTTTTCCTATCAAAATATCTTGCAAAGAAAAAGTGTAAAAAAGAATGAAAACTACATTGAGGCTTCATATTAACAAATACATATTAATGATTCAAGAATGCCCCGGCATTATGGATTCGGATTTACGAGGATATAGCCACCACCGCTGGAACTTCCAAAATAACAGTTCGCAGACTTCGCGCCGGATACTGAACATGCAAACATGTGCTTTATGAGATTAGATACGGATTCGTACTTCACTCTCTGCTTACTACCAAATCCTGTCCTATTTGCTGAATCTGCAATGATTGCTTTCCCTGTATCCGTTAAGCCAAGAAGTACCATCGTATGATAACTGTTCGCCCATTTACCCTTTTTGGCTTCTATGACAACCGGATTACCTGTTTTTAAATGGCTGATAATCTGTTGACATGCCTCGGCATCGCTAAATCGTCTTACATATTCTGTCTGGATACCGTTATTATTTAAAATCTTATTAATACCGTAAAGAGATACGGGCATCTGATCTTTTAATTCTTTTTTATAATTTTTCTTCCAGATTTTTTTCCCAAATACTTTATATTCTAAACCATTCTTATCCGTAACCCGTTTCGGTGTAATATTCTTTCCAAAACCAGTCAATACTGTCGCTGCTGCACACGCCGCGCATCCATGATATGGCATATAGTTTTTGAAACTGCTGGCATTCATTGATGCTGACTGCCTGTATACCGTATAATGACGTACATTTGGATAACTGTTTACTGTCACAGTAAATCGGTCCTGATTACTGCTTGTTGGAAGTGTACTCATATTTGTAATAATGTTATCTGGGCTTACTACAGTTAATTTACAGCTAAGAACCGCTTTTCCACTCTTACATGTAAGCACAGAAGTTCCTGAAACTGGTAATGTTGTAATATTTCCATTAGAATCTACTTCTGCAACTGACGGATTTGAAGATGTCCATGCTAAAACATCGCCGGCATGTTTTATAGAAAGATGATAGGAACTTTCTGCTTTTAGGCGAAGCGTACTATACTTTAAAGAAGCTACATATACTTTACATTTTAACTTTCTTCCATTTGTGCGGCACACAATTGTTGTGACTCCGCTTTTTTTAGCCTTAATCACTCCGTTCTTACTGACCTTTGCAATCTTTTTATTCTTGCTTGTCCATGTAGTTCGGTATCCATTCTTGACCTTTAACTGAAATTTATCTCCCTTTGCCAGAGTAATCTTTGTCGTATTCAGTCCGACAACCCGTACTTTACAATGAAGTTTCTGAGACCCCACCCTCGCTGTGATCGTTGATGTACCGCCCTTTAAAGCCGTAAGCTTTCCATTCTCTACCGAGACAACTCTGGGCCGGCTACTCGTCCATACTACTTTACGGCCTCTTCTTCCATAAATCCTAAGTTTCTCTGTCTTTCCTGGAACAACCTTAAGAGAGGTACTGCTAAGTCGTGTTCTTGAAGCTGCCTCTGCATTTCTGCCTTCCTGTGGCATGAAAAGAAATCCCAGTGCAAAAATAAGACAAAGTACAAAAACTATATTTTTCTTCTTCATAAAAATAATTCTATCCTCCCTGCCATTCATTCTTATTTACAAATGAACTTTTTCATTTCCCTGATCCACATCCGGGCAAGCGTATGCATTCCTGCTTTATTCGGATGCACTCCATCCACTGTTTCATATTCTTCCTGAACATTTGCAAGATCCGCAATATATACTTGCGCTTTTTGGGCATTCTCTCTGATAATATCAGAATACACTCTCTTAGAAATCGTGCTGTCAATATTAAAAAATGTCTCCCCCTGCGGCTGTTTTCCTTCTGGAAGTGTCGCACAATAGATATCCGCATGTGGATATTGCTCCTTTATTCTGTGAAGCATCGTTCGATACGCTTCCTCAAATTCTTCTGGAAGGACACAAAATCCCCAGTCATTACAACCTGCGCTGATAAGAATAATATCCGGTATACCATTGGTTCCCAGCTTCTCTATGCGCTCATAAGACATCGCCGATGTTGATAAATTACCAGATACCATACTTCCAGCCAGTGAATGATTCGTTCCAAGCTCTCCATCTAAAGCCTTTATTACCTGCATCCACCATGTATCCTCCACAGATTTTACTCCTGTCTCCCACTGTACATACGAATCATAAAAGACAGCTTCTTCTGGTGTATAACCTGCAAAGGTACTGATAGAATCTCCCAGAATGGATATTCTTCTCTTCTCCATAAATGTACCCCCGTATTACGTCCCTTCTACTTTCACAAAGTCTTTAACCCTGTAAAAATTATTTCTTAGCATCAAATGCAACACCGACAATTCTTGGACCTGCATTCGCTGCAACTTCTGCACCAATCTGGAAATAACCTGTCGGGCCATATCCAAGCTTCTCTGTCATCTTTGCTGCCATCTCTTCCTTTATCTTCTCATCATTACCATATTCAATCTGATACTCGGAACCTGGCTCCATATCTGCAATTGCCATATCGCAAATCTTAGATACGACCTTCTTCTCTCCTCTGCATTTACCAGCAGTAGTAATCTCGTGATCCCAGATTTTCATGATTGGCTTAATACCAATCTTGTCACCGATAAAAGCAGCAGCACTCGGAATACGTCCGGACTTTCCAGCATATTTAAGATTGTAAATTCCAAAATAAATGCGGCGGCGTGCAATGCTTTCTTCCAGATAAGCGTTAATCTCTTCTACGGACCTGCCTTCCTGGGCCATCTTTGCTGCCATTACTGCAGGCTGTCCGTAACCAGCACTGTAACTTCCACCGTCATGACTGTAAATGTGAATCTTTCCTTCACATTCTGGATGTTCCTCGATAAGCATATCCATCGCCATTAAAGAGTTATTATATGTTGCAGAACCCTTTCCATTAATCAAAATAAAAATAAGATCTGTACAGCCTTTCTGATAGTAATCATAATATAATTCCATAAACTGGAATGCTGTGATCTGTGATGTCATAGGAAGGCTCTCGCTTGCCTCCATTAACTCATAACATCCCTCATTATCAAAATCTACACGGCTTGTATAAGTCTTATCTCCTATCACAATGGAATAAGAAATAACATCTAAATTGTATTTCTGTTCCATCTCTTTTGAAATGTCACTTGCGGAGTCTGTGATAATCTGTATTTTACTCATAAAAAATCTTCCAATCCTCTCAATAAATAGTTTTATTTTTAATTGATTCTTAACAGATTTATTATAAACAAGCTTCAGAATCCTGTCAACTTATGCAGCCTTTTCCTGCTGTATCTATCAAGTTACTGGAGCGTTTTTCAAGCACGCTCTAGAACATCATATCACTGAAATATGCTGCAAATATGTTCCTTGTAAAAATCATTTTCTGACAAAATGCAAATAATCCCACAAGACTTGCTTTCACTTATCCTGTGAGATTATTATGTAGATTACTTTTTCAAGAATGCTTTCTGCAAATTATGACCCGCAAATGCAGGAATGATTTTTCAAACACATTCGAATCCAAATTCTAGTTTTCCTGCTCAACACAAGCCATAGCAAGACCGGTAGCAACTGCATTACGAGGGCCTTCACAACCACGGATATTACCACGGCCGGCAACGATCTCATAATCAGCTAATGCATCTGTTACAAAGTTTGGAATCTCAAAATCAAGAGCCGAACCGCCAACCATTACAACGAACTGGATATCTCTTGGATTGCCTGTAGGACTTACCTTTGATAAGGAACGAATCGCATTGGTAACAAATACTTTCTTCTTTGCTTCCATACGAACTGCTTTAACCTTTTCTAAAGATTCCACACCGTCTAACGGTACAAGCTCATCATTCTCTTTTACAAGAACAACTTTTGCAAAAATGGATGGATCTAACGGTTTATCAAAGAACTGTACAGTTCCATTCTCATGACGGATATGGAATAAACTCTCTACCTTAGCCAGTGTATACTTCTTAACATCTTCTGCGAGTTCAAAGTCATCTAAACCAAGTTCAGACTGAATTAAGAGAGAAACCATATTTCCGGCACCTGCCAGATGAATCAGCTTAACCTTACCTTCTCGGTTGATAATAGAAGCATCAGTAGAACCAGCCCCCATATCAACGATAGCTAATGGAACGCTTGTACCAGGAGTTGTCAATGCGCCCTTGATAGCCATGTCTGCTTCTACTCCGCCAACATATACAGGAACTCTTAACTTCTCAGTAAGCACCTGTGCGATCATCTCCATCTGAAGGCGGTCAGACTTAACCATTGCAGCGATTCCAACCGCATTCTCTAATGCAAATTCATCAGCAATACCACCGACAACCTTCTGTGGATTAAAAGTATCTACTGCAAGTAAATCCTGAATCTTAATATCCTGTGGACTCTTATTCGTAAGACCAGCCATAACACGGCGAACCTTATTCAACATGTTACCAACATTCGTGCCTGTCTCACCCTGAATATCGTCAATCTCCTGAATAGAAGAAATGGCTTCCATAATCTTATCTGCACCTTCGTCAACGTCAACATCAACTTCCTTTTTAAGACCGATGATATTGATTGTTCCCGCTTTGATGCTTCTTTCCTGTACATCACCTGTAGGTGTTTTAATCACTACTCCGGAACGTGCACCAATCAAAGAACGCGCAATCGGTACCACGCGCTTTGTCTCTTCAGAACTCAAATCAAACACTGTTGCGATTCCATATGGATTAGAAAGAGTTGATAATACAGTTCCCTGCTCTGCTACTTCAATCGCACAGGTCATTCCCAAAGGAACTTTTTCAATCATGGCAACTTCATCAATAATTGGAATCTTTTTATCAAGACGATTGTTCAGTAAAACACCATCATCTGCCTGCACGATTGCACCTGTAATATGTATATTCTCCTTTGCCTGATTCATAAGAGCTGCTGCCTGCGCAAATCTAACTTTATTTGGAACAATTACGATAACATCCTTTGCCTCACGAATCTTAGAAAGCTCTGTTACAAGGACAGAAGTTCCAACTCCGATTCCTGTTCCTCCCGGTGTACTTGGATTATGACCAATTACTGTTGACTCTGTAATAACAGTCTCAGAAATCGTCTCCATCGCTACATCACCGATAACTGGCGCAGCCTCATTAATACGAATCTCTGCCAAATCACTGTAATCCATGCCTGCCTTCTCAAGAGCATTCTTTAAAGACATGAAAACCCCGCTGATATTCTGCAAAGTTCCTTTGATTCCGGTTGTAGGTCCAATACCACTGGTCAAAAACTCAATGTCCTGCCCGTCAATCTTTGCAAGAGCGACTTCTGTGGTAGCGTTACCTATATCTACACCCGCTACATACTTCATATCTCCCATCCTTTCTTCCACCCAAATCATCTCTGGATTACCGGATATATTCCTCAGGCGGTCTTTTTATAATTCAGCTATCGTGCACTTGTAAAATCACACAATATTATGTATAAATTATATCACTGGCCAAAAAGAGGGTCAAACACAACCATTACGACTTTCTTGATATTATTATGTAATATTTACAACAATTTATGATATTCCAACTTTCTATTGGTAATATTTTGCTTACTTCTTTCTTTTCTTGACATTTGACTTATAAGCGATTAAGATTTAGTGTGCAAGTTTATTAAATAAAAATACAGGAGGAATCATGAAAAAATTTATAAGACAACTTACTATCTTTTCCCTCATATTTATTATGACTTTTGGCGTAGGTTTTTCCTCACAAAAGGGAATAAATGTGCAGGCAGCAACAACACAGACTACAACCACAAATGATGGAAAGCTCCGTAAGAACGGCGTTTTATTTACCGGTATCTCAGATAATAAGTATTATAAACGTGGTGTTTTCACCAAATATACTGGATGGAAAAACTGGAAGGGTAACCGCTACTACTTGAAAAAAGGAAAGGCTGTTACTGGCTGGAAATATCTCCGCGACTACAGCGGCAGCAGAACAAAATACAAATATTATTTTAAGAAAAATGGCCGGCTTTCCAAAGATCTTTTCAAAACATTTGGTTCCAGCTACAAAAAGAAAAGAATGAAACTCGAATTAAATCTGGTAACTCACAATATCACTTTCCTTCTCTACGATGGAAAAACAAACAAATATGACATTCCAGCCAAAACTGTTGTATGTTCTACCGCAAGAGACGGCCGCAGTACTTATGTTGGAAACCACTATCTTTCCAAAGGAACTGCCCGCTCCTGGTTCATTTACAAAAAAAGCAACCCTTGGCATTACTACCAGTGGGGAGTATTCGTAAAGGGAACACGCAGCTGGATTCATTCCGAGATGTACCGCGGCACAAGCAACAAGAAACTTATCGCAAGTACTTATAACGGACTTGGAACAAACCAGACCACTGCATGTATCCGCGTACAGGCAGGTAATGCAAAGCTTATCTATGACATTGCAAAAACAAACCGCTATAGTATCCCTATCCGCATTTACCGTTCTTCTAATAAGGGACCATTCGGAAAGATTACTTTAAACGATACTACTGGAAAAATTCCTGGCAACCAGAATTACGATCCAACAGATCCGGCTTTTAAAAACAAGAGGTAATTCTGGGGAGTCTAAAACAGACGCTCAATAGAAAACAGCTACTGCCTATTTGTGACTTTAGCCGCTGCAAGTAGAAGACTTCTATGAAAAGTTCCGTATTAAATTATTGATTTTGACTCAGTTGTACAAAACACAAAGGTGTCAAAATCAATAATTTAATACGGAACTTTTCTAACATTATGTATACTCTCGCAGCTCCCCGGTCACAAATAGACAGTAGCTGTTTTCTATTGAGCTGTTTTTTTGATAAAACCAGAAGTAATCTATATTCTGAACCTTTGTTTTTATAAGATTTATAAGAATTGAAGTTTCTCCAGTTGGTTGTGATGAAATCCTTCTGTTCGTCTGTTTATCTATCCCCCTGCAAATTAGCCAGCATCCCCGGTATTAACACACATGCCGGATAGATGTAGCGGAGATTATCATTTCGCGGTGATAACAGGCACACGCATACGATTAAGAATACCGGCAGGAATGCTGCCATGTCAAAGTATTTTCTTTTTATCCATAAGGCAAAGAATGCGATAAGGATAAGCCATGTAATAACTCCCGGGTTATATAGCCAGTTCATAATTGGAATTTTGTAGGATATTCCCATTAAGAACTTCATCCTCTCCCGTATTGGTGACAGAATTTTAGGTTCTTTAAAGTCTACTTTGTCACAAAAAGATTCTGGAACCATTTCCTGTGCCCATTTTCTATTGGAACGGTAAAAACGGACGGTACTAAGACCCAGATACAATCCGCCACGGCTATTAAACAGTGGAGCATAATAGCCGTAAGTGTTAGCGAAGAATGCCTGGAAGTATTCATCTGGATGTTTTAGTCCCATCTGAAGCCAGACTTTAAAATAGTTCTTTAAATCCGTTGATGTAACTTCACTTTTATAAGTACCTTTTACCGGATCGGATAAAGCTGGCTGGTATTTTTTGGCTAATTTTTTATAAGCAAGAACTTTTTTAATAGCGGCTTCTTCTTCCCCGGTCACCTCGTCCCCATGATACTTTACATATCTGGCTGTCTGCTGAAAACAAACAGATAAGGCTTCCTGCTTTCCTACTGTAGAAACACGGGCCGCTTTAAAAAGCAGTCCTGTATAGGCAAACTGGAAAATAAATATCGGAACAAACATTGTCACTAATATTTTTATTCTGTATTTTTTCAGACAGATCACACAGAAAACTAAAGTAACTAAGGCAATATAGATTCCCTGATTCTTTGATGCCGACATGAGAAAAACAATTACCGCAAAAAAGATGTCAAACTTTATATTCTTTAGAACATCTCCCTGTGTTTTAAAAATCCAGAGGATTCCCACCATAAACCACAGGAAAAACAGAGCAAAAAAACTGTCTCCGCCTACCATAATTGCATACAGAGGAAATACAGGGAATAGCGCATAAGCTCCTAAAGCAGCTTTCAAAATTCTGTGATTTGCCCCAAACTTATATAAAGTCGTAATGATCGCGCTAATACCGCCAATATAGGCTGTCATCTGAAGAAATGTATACATTCCATATCCCAGCGCCTTATTATTTATTTTTATACCAAATTTAATAAAAAGCCCTACGAGCTGCGTATGTAAAAATGGATGATCGTTACTGTAAAATACATTTACTCCGTCAGAGGTAAGCTGGTGCTGAAGCATTGTAGGATAATGAAAAAGCTGTAATACCTGCATCAAAAAATCACCATGGATTGTCGCAGGCCACATACTGATATAATAGGGCAGCCATAAAACAAACAGTACCAGTACACAAGTAAGAAATACTCTCTTTAAGCTATGCTCTGTCTGATTATCCGTCTCAGATATCCGAAGAATGACACGACATAGCAAAAGCAATATTCCAAATAAAATGATTGCATTTCCAAGTATATAGAATGCATTTAACAGCATGACATATTTATTCCGCAGAAAATAGTCCCAGGATTCTCTATGAGAAAATACGGTTCCTATCCACATGCAGAATCCATAAAGAATTGATAATATTGCGGCACTGATTACTTCTCTTACTGTATATTTATAAGAAAATACAATCAAAAACAGAATAAATAGTCCTGCTGCCATTAGCTGATAAAAAATCCCATTCCCCTCTTTATTTGTAATACTGACTCTGAATACTGCAATAAGCTGTGTCAGGAATGACTTGTACTCTATATGTTTGGTTATCTTATCTGCATTGGTATGTAAGATAGATATGTTCGCACCTACAACGCCTAGTAGCGCAATAATTGCTGCATAGAGAATATATCTCTTCTTTTTTAACTCAATATGTATCTTCATACTTTATTCTTCTGCACGCCTTTTTCATTTTACGCTTTCCCCTTCTTTTACACCTTTACCCTCTGCCTTTTATCCTCTGGTAGTGTTCTTGCTATTCTATGCTTTTTTCTGCTTCCTGCTCTTCTTCTTTTTGACACTTCTTTTGTGTCTTCTATTGCATTTGCTTGTTCCTCCCGCAAATTTCCAAAGGCGGCAGCAAGAAGTGCCGGAACCATACAGCAGGCCGGATATAAGTACCGCAGATTTCCATTCTTCGGCGATAGCAGGCAGACTCCAAAGATTAAAAATACAGGTAAAAATTCAAGTATAGATGTGTATCTCCTCTTTGTCCAAAGTGCAAAGAATCCAATAAGCATCATCCATGTTATTACACCTGGATTTGTAAACCAGCTGACAACAGGAAAACGACGCACTGTATCCATTGCAAGCACGCCCTTTTCACGGACTGATTTCAAATTTTCTGGCACATGTACCTGAAGCTTTCTTATCAGTTTCTGAATTGCTTCACTTTTCTGCACCCACGGACGCTTTCTAATGTAGAAATCCATAATCTCCGGCTTAAGATACAATCCTCTTTTATTACGGAATTCCATATAATAATACTGATAGGTATTCGCTATGAAAGACTGAATATACTCTCCCGGATGCTTCAATCCCATCGAAAGCCACACTTTAAAATAATTTTTTAAATCTTCTGAAGTGGATTCTGTTTTAAAAGTCTTTTTCACCGGGTCTGAAAGATTCGGATCATATAAATTTCCAATATCCTTATAATTTAAGACTTTTTTAATTGCCTCTTCTTCTTCCTGTGTAACCTCATCTCCATGATATTTTACATATCGAGCTGTCTGTTGGAAACAAACTGATAATGCTTCCTGTTTTCCTACACTGGCAATCTTCGCCACTTTAAAAAATGCTCCACAATATCCAAACTGGAAAAGAATAATTGGTACAACCATGCATACCGCAATTCTTGCCCGGTATTTACTAAAGTAAATGATGCAAAACAGGAACATTGCCGCTGCGACATACACTCCCTGGTTCTTAGAAGCTGACATAAGAAAAATTTCTAAAATCATTGCCAGTATGAATTTATTATTCTTCAAGACAGCTCCCTTTGTTCCAAAAATCCATAAAATTTCCAGCATATAATACAAGAAAAATACTGAGAAGAATGAATCCCCGCCTATCAAAAGAGAATATAACGGAAATACTGGAATAACCGCATACAAAACCAGACTTATTTTTAATAATGTATGATTTACTTCAAAACGGTATAATGTTGCTATAATACTGCTAAATGCTACTATAAAAGCAATCATTTGTATAAATGTATAGATAGAATATCCTACATTTACATTGTGAATCTTAAATCCAAACTCAATGCATAATCCAACTAACTTTGTCTGGAAATATGGATGGTCATTACTGTATAAAATATTCACTCCATCCGTTATATCATGTCCCTGAAATCTGGTCGGCACATGAAAATACTGTAACATCTGTGTCGGAAGATCTGTGTGCTGGAATCCTGGCCAGAATACGATATAATACGGCAGCCAGCAAACAAGTAAAACTGCAGCACACATAAAAAATACTTTCCTTGTATTGCGAACCGTTTTGTCTTTTGTCTTGGCTTTCGTTTTTACTTCTGCTTTTTGTTCTGCTTTGTTTCCAGATGCAGCCACAATTTTTCCAATGATGAGCAATGCGCCAAACATCAGTAATGTATACGCCAAAATATACCAAATATCTAAAATCTTCACATATTTATTCCGAAGAAAATAATTCCACGACTCTTTGTTAGAAAATACTGTGCCAAACCACATACAAAATCCAAATATAATAGAAACAACGGCGGAACTTACTATTTCCCGAACACAAAAACGATAAGAAAATATAATAAGAAACATCAGGGTAATCCCGACAGCTACTAACTGATAAAATAGTCTTACATCGTTCTTCCCTGATATACTTGTTCTGAATACAGCCATAAAGTTATTCCATGTAGAACTATATTCAAACTTTTTTAAAAGCTTATCCGCATTCGTATTCATTAAAGAAATATTCATCCCCACCGTAGAAAAAATTGCAATTATAATCGCATAAATAATATAGCGGTTTTTCTTTGGCTTTATAAGAATATCCATACTTTACTCCCAATTCTTTAAAAATGCTCTCCCGCAATCTTTTTGCAAAATCAAGTGCGTAAAAGACTCCGGGAGAACACCTTATTTTTTATTCTGCTTCTTTAGCCTCTTTTAATAATTCTTCTTTTTTATTTCTCGCCTGATGACGGGTCATCTCAAAGTCCTGTCTGTTCTTCCAGGTAATTGTCTTAAGAATCGCCCCGGAGAATAAAGAAACAATCGCTGTCAGAATCACAAAGCAGCATACGATAAGCGTAGGAAAACGTTTCACTAAACCTGTTGCAAAATAATCCTTAAACACAGGTATGGAAAATCCACCGCCTAAAACTGCTAATACTCCTGCGATAGAACCAAAATACTTCATCGGCTGATAAGTACGGAATAAACGTGCAATCGTTCTAAGAACTTTAAAACCATCAGAATATGTATTTAACTTACTCTCACTTCCCTCAGGTCTGTCCTTATAATCAACAACGACATTCTCCACAAACATATTTTTATCTGCCGCATGGATACTCATCTCTGTCTCAATCTCAAATCCTCTTGAGATTACAGGAAAAGTCTTTACAAACTCATAACTAAATGCTCTGTAGCCTGTCATAATGTCCTTAATATCTGTGTGGAACAGATGATTAATCGAACTTCTTACTAAAGAATTACCGAAATTGTGGAATGGACGTTTATTTTCCTGAAAATATGTAGAAGATAATCTGTCACCAACGACCATATCAACATTTCTATTTAAAACCTTGTCCACCATCTCCGGCGCATTCACAGCCGGATAAGTGTCATCGCCATCTGTCATAATATAACATTCTGCATCAATATCACGGAACATACGGCGAATTACATTCCCTTTGCCCTGCTGATATTCATATCTCACGATTGCCCCGTTACGTCTGGCAATCTCGTCTGTACCATCTGTTGAGTTATTATCGTATACATAAATCGTAGCATCCGGTAATACTTCTTTGAAATCTTTAATTACTTTTTCAATTGTCTTGCTCTCATTATAGCAAGGAATAAGAACTGCTATTTTGTCCATGTTATCCCCCTTTTTCCTGAAAATTCTACATAATTCAATTTATTATACTTCATTTACATAATACCGTCAATAAGATGTGTGATTCTGGGCTGCCGCAGGCAAAGAGACGCCCACTGGGAATAAAAATAATCCCTCTTTGTGACTTTCGTTGCGTAGTGTTGAATGCTCGTTCCTATGCGCTCGCATTTAACACTTGCTCCCAGGGCACAAAGAGGGATTATTTTTATTCCCAGTGGGCGTCTTAATGTCTCCTTTGCCTGCGGCAAATTAGAAGTATACCAACTCCTCTTCCGGTGGTTCTGCCGCTTCAATTCGTTTTGCATAAAGCACCGGACCTTTATCCTGATATTCTTCATTATATTCCACTTTCACTTCTGCGGTAAGAGTTACCCACATTTTATTTTTGAGGGATTTAATCGTGGAAGACTTTGCATGATTTGTGTGACAAAGATAACCGATAAACTGGATATCATCTGCACAGCAAGTCATAGCATGACGGCCTGGAACGAAAGTTCCCTTCGGCATACGCATTGCCTTAAAGATTCTTGTTTTCATTACCATAGTCTTTCCGTCATAAAGTTCCGGACGTTCCATCGCATCGATGAACCATACACCGTAGTCATCATCTTCGAGATGAATTTCATCTCCGCTGATATCAAATGGAAGTTCATCCTCTTCTTCCTCCATGTCCTCACCTGGAACCATGGAATCAAAAACGACCTGTACACGACGGTTAACAGCTTTGATACTTCTTCTGTAAGTTGCTCTTGGTGTTGCCTTAGTACAACGGTTAATGATAACAAGTTCTGCCATCTTAAACATTTCTACAGCAAGAGAACGCATATTGTTCATATACAGATCAAATGTTTCCGCATTGGCACTTACGATTGTCTGGAAAATCATAAGTGGAGTTCCCTCCATCGCCTCTACTAAATGATCAATGGTCCACATACCATTATATTCTATAATAACACGGTCTGGATAATACTGTAAAAGCTTGCTTGTCAGGAATTCTGTATTGAAATCTTCCTGCTCTTCTACATAAACAACAGTTGTATTTGTTCTCTTTAACAGTTCTTCGTCGTATTCTTCCATTCCCTCTTCACAGGCAAATAAAAGTGTTCTTTCTCCGTCGTTAAAATAATCTTCTTCCAGTGTTTCCTGAATAAAGGTTGTCTTTCCGGCTTCTAAGAATCCCATAAATAAATATACAGGAATCTCCAGCTCCTTTTTCTTACCTAACATAAATTTTCCTCCTGTGGGGTTTCAAATACACTCTCAGAATATTCTTACAAAAGCAAATGCAAGAAAGACTCCGAAAGTACATTTTCTATAAACCAAAAAGTTCTGCAAGTTTGTCCTCATTAAGTTTAGAACCGATAACACAGATTCTTCCCGTGTATTCTGCAGAGCCATAACGTACCTCGTCCTCACCTGGCACGAGGTCAAAGTGAATCCATTTACCGTTTTCATCTGGAACAATACCTTTTGCTCTTAAGATAATACCGTACTCATCGGAATCCTCTTTAGATAAGGTATCAAGAATTGCACGAATTCCTTCTTCTGTAAATTTCTTAGGAGTTTCCTTACCCCAGCTTGTAAATACTTCATCTGCATGGTGATGATGGTGATCATGTCCACAGCAGTCATGATCATGATGATGCTCATGCTCTTCATGGTCATGTTCATGATGATGCTCATGCTCTTCGTGGTCATGGTCGTGATGATGCTCATGCTCCTCATGATCGTGATGGTGATCATGACACTCTTCGCCATGTTCATGATGATGTCCACATTCAGGGCAAACCTGTGCTGCTTCCATTAACTCTTTTGCGAAGTCATTTTCCCCTTCCATTACTTCAAGAATCTGTGCTCCGCTAAGTTCTTCCCAAGGAGTTGTCACGATAGGGCATTTATCATTCAGGCTGCGAAGTAATTTTACTGCCTTCTCTAACTTATCTTCCTTTACATTCTGGGAACGGCTTAAAATTACTGCACTGGCAAATTCAATCTGGTTACGGTAGAACTCACCAAAGTTCTTGAGATACATTTTTGCTCTCTGTGCATCTGCAACAGTGATATGGCTGTTTAATACAACATTCGCCTCTGCATCTACAACCTTCTGTACCGCTTTCATAACATCAGAAAGCTTGCCAACTCCTGAAGGCTCGATGATGATGCGGTCTGGTGTATACTGCTCTAAAACATCTTTCAATGCTGTATTAAAATCACCAACTAAAGAACAGCAAATACATCCAGAATTCATCTCATTAATCTGAATACCGGATTCTTTTAAAAATCCACCGTCAATACCAATTTCGCCAAATTCATTCTCGATAAGAACAACTTTCTGTCCTTTCAGTGCCTCTTCGATAAGTTTCTTAATTAAAGTCGTTTTTCCAGCTCCAAGGAAACCAGAAATAATATCTATTTTTGTCATTGTTCCATTCCTTTCTTCATAAAAAATAAAATGAAATTCTACCATCTGCTATCTCATTGATACTTCACTTCTCGATGAAATAGTAAACTAAGTTAATCAATCTTATATTATACAGTCCTGACTTAAAAAATGCAAGTAATGTGCACTTTCTTCTGCATAAAAAAAATCTTCCGAAAGCGATCACTTCTTCGGAAGACTCTCTTACTGTTTTGGGGATTTTCAATATGTCATTTTGGGGAACTAACATATCTTGAAATAAAACAGTTATCTATATAATACGCCCCCTATCTATATTTGTCAATTTATGTCCTTGTCAAATTTTTAAGAGTTTTTCTGGTGACATTGTAACATTATATATAAAATATTATATTTGATAAAATAAATTCATTAGGAGAGACGCCTAGGAAGAGAGGCACAATATAGGCTATCTTCTTTCTTTGAAATCATCTGATCTTATGGACATTTCAGGCTGCTTATCATATATATAACTATATAAACTTAAGGAGACACCGCCATGATGGAAAATCATTCTTCCTGTTCATATAAACAGGAAAAAGAAGTGTTAAAATTAGATTCCATGCCGCTTGCTATGACCTATGTTCCATGGCAGAAATGGCAGAATATATATAAACCTGAAAATGCTCTTTGCGCCGGAACAATCTTTCAGGAACTTGACCTGCCTTTTACTGGAAGGAGGTGCCAGAAATGATGCAGAATATGCATTCTTCTCAAAACTACACTACGCAAAACTGTAACATGAACTCCTGTCAGCATCATTCTATGAACTGCAATTTTAATGGTAATTCCGGTTGTAATTCTAACTCTGGCTGTAACTCCGGCCGCAACTCTAATTCTGCCCGCAACAACAACCGAAACCAAAATTGTAACTGTAACATGAATCGGCAGAATTTAAAATGTTATATTGATTTTGTAAGCTTTGCTGCCTTAGACTGTGCCATGTTTCTTGATACACATCCTAAAAATGCTGAGGGTTTAGAATATTTTGAATATTATACAAACGCAAGAAAACAGGCATTAAAAGAATATAGCAGCCGCTTCTCGCCTCTGACGCTTGACACTGTACCTAAAGGTACTGACTTCTGGGCATGGGCAAATGAACCGTGGCCTTGGGAAATGGAGGGATAAGATTTATGTGGAATTATGAAAAAAGATTGGAATATCCGATTAATATAAAAAGAACCGATGCTGCTATGGCAAAAGCAATCATCAGTCAGTTTGGGGGTCCTGATGGTGAGACCGGAGCGGCAATGCGTTATCTCTCCCAACGCTTCGCCATGCCATACCGACCGGTAATGGGAGTGCTCACCGATGTAGGTATAGAAGCATCAAATAGCAATTTTCCTTTCACAGCCAAAGCACAGCCCCCGAAGAGAGTCTAACCCCTATATTTGTGGCCTCGGAGCAAGGTTTGGATGCGAGTACTTAAAGCGAGCATTCAAACCGCAGCGACTAAAGTCACAAATATAGGGGTTAGACTCTCTTCGGAGGCGTCTCTTTGCCTGCGGCAAATTCCTATTTATTCAAACGCAATTACTGCACCATCATATTTCTCATCGATGAATTTCTTGATATCATCAGATTTGAGAACTTTTACTAAGGCTTTGATTGCATCACTGTCTTCGTTGCCTTCTTTTACTGCGATGATGTTTACATATGTTTTTGCAGCTTCAGAATCAGACGCTTCGTATGCAAGTGCATCTTTCTTTACGGAGTATCCTGCCTGAAGTGCGTAGTTACCGTTTAATACAACAAATGCTGTTTCGCCTGTTACACGAGCTACCTGTGCTGCTTCTAACTCAACGATTTTGATGTTGTGTGGGTTTTCTGCAATGTCATTTACTGTTGCTGTGAGTCCGGCACCATCTTTTAATTTGATAAGTCCGTTGTCCTGAAGAAGAAGTAATGCTCTTGCTTCGTTTGTTGTATCGTTTGGTACAGCGATTTCATCACCATCTGCGATTTCGTCAAGACTCTTCTTTGTTCCTGGGTAAATTCCAAATGGTTCGTAGTGGATGTCTCCTGCATCTACTAACTTAGTTCCTTTTTCTTTGTTGAACTGTTCCATATAAGGAACGTGCTGGAAATAGTTCGCATCGAAATCTCCGCTGTCTACAACTTCGTTTGGCTGTACATAATCATCAAATACAGTTACCTGTAAGTCGTATCCTTCTTTGGCAAGGAGTGGCTTTGCCTCTTCTAAGATTTCTGCGTGTGGTGTAGCAGAAGCAGCAACTTTGATTACCTGTGTATCTGTGCTTCCTGTTGAACTTTCTGCTTTCTTGTCTGTGCTTCCGCAGCCTGTTAAAGCTCCGATTGCAAGTACACCTGCTAATAAAAATGCTCCAAATTTTTTCATTTTTGTTTCCTCGCTTTCTCTTTTTTGATAGTGTCAAAAACTATCTCTTTTTTCTTTATTATAACTATTTAGAAAAGTTTTCAATTTATAAGCGTAAAACACTTGACAATTGAATTACTAATGTTTTCACTTAATTTTCTAAATAGCCGATAATTATAATTTATACCATTTGCAATCAGCTTCGGATAGTTTTGTAGAATTCTATCTAATTACTTTTCCATTTTTACGAAACTCTATAAGTCTATTTTAAGCTTTGCAGTGAAAAATATTCAAGAATGCCTCGGCATTCTTGCTGCGAGGTGCGCGTCATGCAATTGCATGACATACTTCTACTGCGCACCTCTGCAATCCTGCCGAAGGCTATATCAGCTGGGGGATTGACTCCCACCACTGATACCAGCTTGTTTCTCATCACCTATAGAGGTGGGAGTCATCTCCCAACTGATATACTATTTTCTCTTATCGAGCTTGGCTGCAAGGAACATACCAATGCTCTGGAAAATCTGTACGAGTATGACAAGCAGTACAACAGTTACGATCATAATACTTGTCTGATAGCGGTAATATCCGTAACGAATGGCAATATCACCAAGTCCGCCACCGCCGACACAACCTGCCATTGCAGAATATCCAAGAATGGTTCCGATTGCGATAGTTGCTCCGGTAAGTAAAGAAGTTCTTGCTTCTACTAAAAGGACTTTCATGACAATCTGCATATTACTTGCTCCCATAGAGCGGGCTGCCTCGATAACACCTGGGTCTACTTCTTTAATAGAAGATTCTACCATTCGTCCAATAAATGGAATCGCCGCAATAACAAGTGGAACAATGGTTGCAGTGGAACCATAACTCTGTCCAACAAGAAGTCTCGTAAATGGGATAAGTAAAATAAGGAGAATCAGGAAAGGAATGCTTCGCACGATATTTGCGATTACATCTAGTATCTTATATACGACTGCATTCGGTGTTAATCCTTCTTTATCCGTAATTGCCAAAAGCACACCCATCGGAAGGCCAAATACATATCCTAAAACCGTAGAAGCTACTGTCATGTAAAGTGTCGCCCACACACCGTTGATGATCATATCTGTGATTTCTTTAGTCCACATGCTCACTCACCTCCTCGATTTCTAATCCTCTGTCTAAAAGATACTGTTTCATTTCTTTATTCTTTGTACAGTCTGGAGCAAATTCAAGAACCATCTCGCCCTTTGCCACGCCGCCGACATTCTTTGTATCTGCCTTTAAAATATTTACCGGCTCGTTAAAGTTGAGAATCAGATTTGCGATAACGGGCTCAAATGCAGAGTTTTCAGAAAAGACAATCCGAATCTTTTCCCCGCTCTTAATAATTTCTTTGCCGCCTGCTGCCGTTCCTCTTTTTTCCTCTCCGTCATCACCGACATCATTCTTAAGAAGTTCTCTTGCCACAGCAGTTTTGGGATGTGTGAAAATGTCTTCCACTGTTCCCTGTTCTGCAACTTCACCACCTTTTACGATTGCTACATGAGAACAAATCTCGCGAACAACGGACATCTGATGTGTAATAATTACAATTGTGATATTGAATCGCTGATTAATGTCCTTCAACAATGCTAAAATCGAAGAAGTAGTCTGAGGATCAAGTGCACTGGTTGCCTCATCACAAAGTAAAATCTTCGGATCAGAAGCTAACGCTCTCGCAATCGCAACTCTCTGTTTCTGTCCACCAGATAACTGAGCCGGAAATGCTCCCGTTCTGTCACCGAGTCCAACGATATCTAAAAGCTCTTTCGCTCTCTTTCTTGCATCCTTCTTTGACTTACCCTGAATATACAGTGGAAAACAGACATTTTCTAAAACATTCTTCTGCATGAGCAAGTTAAAATGCTGGAAGATCATTCCGATATCTTCTCTCTGCTTTCTTAACTCTCTTGAAGTATAATCGCCTAACGACTTTCCATTAATAAGGACACGTCCCTTTGTCGGCACTTCAAGGAAATTAATACATCGTACCAGTGTACTCTTACCAGCACCGGACATACCGATAATCCCGTAAATATCACCAGATTCAATGCTTAAATTGACATTCTTAAGAGCTTCTACTGTTCCATCTTTTGTGTCAAAAGATTTATACAGATTCTCTATTACAATTTCTGACATTGCCTTCCTCCCTTTCTTGAAAATGTACTCTCTGCCTGAACATTTTGTATATCTATTCTATGTCTGACTGTTACACTTGAGCTATTAACATATTGCATTTTGCAGAAAAGAACTTAATATAAACTTTTATCAGATTTAGAGTACATTAAAACTTAATGTTAACTATTATAAGGTCATATTGAAGCATTGTAAACCTAAAGAAAAAAGCAGGTATCGCTACCTGCTTAAAACTCATCTTTAGTGCTGTGTAAATGCAATTCTTATTCAGGTGAGAATCTTTCTTATTTCTTAAATTCCCTTACCCTTTCAAAAAACTTCATCTAAAATCTATGAACACGCATTCTGATAATTATGTGCAGGCAAGCCAGTCTCCTTCTCAGAAGACATATACATCTGCGAATCTTCGCAGCTACAAGTTATGCAATTCATTGGCATGACACACATCATCATCATAATCTTGCTCCTCAATTCCCATTTTCTTACTAGGACTCATCATATATTACTCTTTTTCATTTGTCAAGAGTTTCTTTTGTAAATAGGAATTTACCGCAGTCAAAGAGACGCCCCCGAAGAGAGTCTAGCCCCTATATTTGTGACTTTAGTCGCGGCGGTTTGAATACTCGCTTATACACGCTCGTATCCAAACCTTGCTCCGAGGCCACAAATATAGGGGCTAGACTCTCTTCGGGGGCTGTGCTTTGGCTGGGGAGGGAAATTCTATTTTTCCCTGTACACATGCTGCCAAAAGTGAACAAATTGGTACCGTCAGGATGACTCCCATACTTGAGGCTACTCCCTGTATGATTTCAATCCCTATATCAAACATATTAATCATTTGTAAATATTCGTAATTGTATGCATAAATAAATACAAGTGTGTTAATGGAACCGCCTGCAAAGGCAAGGATTAATGTATTTGACATGGTTCCCATCATATCTTTTCCAACACGCATTCCTGAAAAAAACAAACCTTTTACTCCTAATTCTGGATTCTGGTGGGATATTTCTTCTATTGTTGAAGAAATGGACATTGCTACATCCATGACTGCTCCTAATGATGCAATTAAAATTCCTGCAAATAAAAGCTGGCCTACGTCTATTCCCGTCTGGTCTCTTACGTAGATAAGACTCTCGATGGATGATACATTATAACCGCTGATATCTGTCATTTTACAAAACAGGAATGCAAAAAGGGCTGATATCAATACTCCGGAAATTGTTCCGATAATTGCCACAGCGGTTTTACCGGAGACTCCACCGACTAAATACATTGTCACGATTGTCGTTAACGCAACAACAAGTACTGCGGAAAGGATTGGAGAATGTCCTTTATAAATCATCGGTAAAAATAAGAACAAAATGCATATCGCGGTAAATGCCAGCCCAATCACTGATGCAAGTCCCTGTTTTCCTCCGATAATAATTAAGGTTAACAGAAAAACCGCGATAATCAGATAGACTTGCATCTCTCTGTCCACGCTATAAACCGAAGCAGAAAATGAACCATTTGCCTCACTTACTAATGCGATAACTTTGCTGTCTTTTTTGCAGTGTGCTCCGTATAAATATGCAGAAGAGCTGTCTGCCTCCATTATTTTTCCCTTCCATTTTCCAGAAGTGATTTTTAATTTTACAAGCTGCCTTCCGATGTAAATTCCGTCTTTGGTTTCGTTGTCCTGTAAGACGTTCATTACAGTAGCTTTGGCAAATGTCCGCCCTTCCGTATCATATAGGGATTCTTTTTTTATCTGATTATACCGGCATAAAAAAATGAGAAACAGGATGCCCGCTACAATCAGGCATCCCCTTCCTGCAATCTTTTTTATGTCAGTTTTCTTTAATTCTTCTGACATAAGATCTCCTGTTATTTCTTTACTGTTACTTTTTCACTGTTGCTTTTTTGATGTTACTTCTTTACAGCTACTTCTTTACAATAACTTTTTTCACTGTGCTGTAATTTCCGTAAATTTTCTTGTTACCCACCTTCTTGAAGGCACGTACTTTTACGAAATATTTCTTGCCAGCTTTTAATTTCTTTACTGTAATTACATTTTTCTTTGTTGTTATTTTCTTTGCATTTTTGAAGTTTTTCTTTGTGGATAAGATAACTTCATATCCGCTTACCTGTTTAGAAGATTTTTTAACTGTTATTTTGATTTTCTTTTTGCCAAGAGATTTTACTCTTTTAACAACTGCCTTCTTTGGAGCAACTGCTTTTTCAGCCGGTTTTGTTGTATTTTTCTTTGCTGTTGTTGGCTGTTTTTTGTTATCTGTCTGTGTATTATCCGTCTGATTTTTATTATCAGATTCATTTACTTTTGCAATACTGAATGTCTCGTCAATCTTTTCTTCTGTGTCTGTACGGTAGGTATTAATCGTAAATGTTGTATCTGTAATATCAATTACGGAATATGTAGGTACATCCTGCTGCCAGCGGTTTGCGATATAGCTCTGCTGTCTTGGCACTAAGTCATAGTATTTACTACCTGATGAAGAACCTGCTGTCATGTAAAGAATACCCGTTGGATTAAATACGGTTGTACCCTTCTTTGTTACCTGCTGAATCGCATCTTTATCCATCACCTGATTTAAGTAATTAAGATATGCTTTTTGAGATGGATCTGTCGTGTCTGCTTTAATATTTTCTTTTGCTGTATATACCGTATCTGGATTCTCTCCTGCATCCATATCTTCATCTAACATTGGATCAAATTCATCATCTGTATATTCTGTTGTTTTATGTCCGCCTTTTAAAATCTGTGTACGGGAGTAAGCATGATCATGTCCGGTAAGAACAACATCTACTTTGTTATCTTCAAAAATTGGTGCAAGCTGATATCTTAAATTTGTGATTTCAGGCTCATTGGAATGTTCTGCAGAACCATAAATATCCTGATGGAGCGTAACGATTCTCCACTTGCAATCTTTATTTGCTGCTACCGTCTGCTCGATAAACTGTCTATGTTCTTCTACATTGGTGTCCTGTGTATTTAACATAATAAATAAAGCATTATCATGTTTAAACCAATAGTCACCGCCTACCTTTCCATTTGAACCAAGTTCACTGGCATTTGCTGTATTAAAATGATAGGTGTAGTTTGCATTATCTGCATCATGATTACCTACAGTAGTTGCTACCGGAAGATTCTTTAATACTTCCGGGCTTAAATATCCACTGTATTCGATTTCACTTCCCCACGCTGCCTTATTCGGAGACTTTTTCTTTGTACTCTGAATCTGGTCACCGGAAGACAAAACAAAACTTGCTTTATTACCTGTCTTTTCCATTGCCTGATTCAATGTAGTATTCCAGTTAAATGCATCATTTGCCACTGCAGCAGACTGTGCATTATAAAACTCTTCTGTAGCTGCTCCTTTTAATTCATTTGAGGAACCAATCTGAGGGTCACCTACAAAAATAAAACTGAACTTACTGCCATTATCTGTTGTATATTTTTCTGGTGCAGTCCACTGTCTATCTTTCTGATAACTGTAATAATAGGTTGTGTTAGCCTTTAAATCCGTTGCTGTTACTTTATTTGAAACATATTCTGTCTTATCTTTATCAGTAACTGCCTTTGTCTGCTTTGCTTCATATACTTTTGCATTCGTAAGTCTCTTATTCTCTGCGATCTTTAACTTCTGAACTCCAGAAGCTTCCTTTGTATACCATGCGAAATTTACAGAACTGTTATCACTTCCTGGAGAAAGAGAAATCTGCTCTCTATCTTTACTGATTGTACTGTTCCATTTTGTCATCCAATTGCTGTAGGCTCCACCGTAAGCCTCTACGGTATCTTGTGCATTCGTATATCCGTCTGGTGGTGCAGCAGCTTGGAGAACCGTTGCGCTCGTTGCTAAAATCGTTGCAGTCATTGCTGCAGCCGCAGCTTTTTTCCACATGAATTTTCTCATAATAACCTCTTTTCTTTAGAGCGTGTTTGAAAAATGCTCTCTGTAAGATGTGCGTTACAATTTGTGGGAGATTTCGCCTGAATGAGGGCGGCGTAGCGGGCTACGTCAACTGAATGAAGGCAAAATATACCGCAAATTGGGACGTGCAGATTGCAGGAATGATTTTTCAAACACGCTCTAGCTCTGTTCCTTGCTAAAATTTAAAATCTACGTTATATAAAATAGCAAGGTTTTGTGAGGTCTGCTATCAGGGAAAGGTGGAATTCTGGTAAAATTGTGGTAAATTCTGATTGAAACAAAACGGACGAAACCTCGAAATCCCCACAATCACTATTCTAATTCAACTAAATCCAGCCACTGCCAGCTCACGAATTTAAAATATATTTTGTATTTCTCGCTTTACCTTGTTTTTTCAAAAAATAAATTCATAAACACACTCTAGTTAATGGTCGTTTGTCTCTTAATGAATTAAATAGTAATTCTCAAACAGCCAGTCTTCGAGTGTATTCAAATTATTGTCGGAGTGTTCCACTTCTCTCGCATATCTCCAGGAAATTTCTTCCACGTCTTTCATGGAGAGTGTTTTTCCATTTTCCAACCAACGTACAATCAGGAATTCCTGTACCCAGCGAATGGAAAACAATGCCATTTCCATTTTGGAACAGACCATATCGTCATAGACTGCTCCACAGAAATAAGTATAGACAAAGAACATCATAAGCTGCTCACCTACGTTCTCCCATTCTTCTTTGTAGTTACTCAATGCTCCATACATTTGGTGAAATTCTTTGCAAATATTTTTATAAGTTTCTTCATTCTCCTGATAGAGCCACTTTTCGGCTCCATCGAGTATCTGATTCCACTCTGGACGAAGACGTTCTAAGCCTCGAAGTACCTGCAGTTCTTTTTTCTGTCGATTCCATTGATGGAGAGAGGCTGCATCTGCTCCTTTTTCAGAAAGATGTTTTGAGATAAATTCCGAAAGGCTGCCTTTTTTCTGGTGGCGTTCACATTCTCGGAGAAGGTCATCAATATCAAACTGCCGTCCTTCTTCTATACAGTTTTGATAGCTTTCTGTTAGTTGTTCGGATACAGATATCCGCAGTGTCAGTGGAAGCGAACGGTCCTGCAAAACAGCAAAGAGAACATCGCGGGTATCTTCTAACTGAGAAAACATCATAAAATCAAATTCTTCAAAGTCATCTTCTTCCTCAGTTTCCTCTTCTAAAAATCGAACTGGTTCTTTGCAGGACAGAATAATTTTTGCTGCTTTAGGACAGGATAAAGACAGGGATAATTCTCTAAGTCCTTCATATTCTTCTGTGTGTCTTGGATACATGCGGCAGGTATCACAGAGTGCATCTGGTCCCAATGCCTTGTAGAGATCACACAAATTTTCATCATTTAAAAATGCACAGCGGCGATTATTCTGATAAAAACATTCTTCTTCCCAGTCAATCGAATTGCGCAGAATTTTTCCAAACTCTCCCGGCTCGTTTTCATATCGCTCCAGAGACTCTTCATCTATCATAATCTGCCATCCTGCACAGCAGGTATCTGGGCAATCTCCTGCTGTACAGACAAAACTATCATAAAAATGTGGTTTTACATATCGCATTATTTTCTTTCCTTTTCTTTGTCTTTTTTAAATGTTTTCAAATTACCATTTTTTTATTCTTTCCCTTGTGTTATGTCATTCCACTCGTACTTATGGACTTTGATAACGGAAAATTATATAAAACAGTATAACACAAAATAAATGCGACACAGCGAACAATTGATTTCCCAATTCTCCCTGTTGCGCCAAGTATCAATATATTTTTCAAACGCCCTCTGGAAAGTAATTCTATTATGAATATAAAGTTCTTCTACATTCTTCTGTTTCAACTCTTTCATAAAGTTACTATGAAGCAGATTTCCTGACAAATTCGCCAGTATCTTCAAATATTCCGTTTATTTTTATGTATTCTCAGAATCTTTCTGTGCTTTATTTCGAGAAAAAATCTTTTCCGCTTTTTCAAACATTTCTCTCGAAATAATCGGCTCATGATGATTTTTAATAATCACAAACTCCTCCTCACCCCGATTATATTTTTTCTCATGAGAAAGATAATCCGGTGTAAATGTCTTCTTCTGCACCAAATCCCCACAATATTTTTCATTCTGCAAAATACGCAAAATCACTGTATTTCTCCACTTTTTGCTCCGCATCGGGTAAATACCTTCCTCTAGTAACTCCCTTGCAATAGTATGTGTACTTTTCCTCTCCTCAACAAACTTATAAAATATTTTCCGAACTACTTCAGCTCCTTCTTCATTTACATACATTTTTCCATTTCTCACATCATAACCAAGCATACTCCTGCCAAAAACAACACCCTCTTCCATTCGGCGTTTTTGACCCCATTTCACTCGCTCCGATGTTTTCCGGCTCTCTTCCTGGGCAATCGATGCCATAATCGAAAGACGTAACTCTGCATCTCCATCTAATGTATTAATCCCATCATTTAAAAACAAAACCCCGACTCCCACCTTGCGAAGTTCTCTTGTATAATAAATACTGTCAAGCGTATTTCTCGCAAAACGGGAAATCCCCTTTGTAATAAGCAAGTCAAACTTCCTCTGCTTCGCCTCCGCAATCATCCGATTAAACTGTTCCCTCTTCTTTGTACTCGTCCCCGAAATCCCTTCATCCGCAAAAACTTTATAAAACTCCCATTCTTTCTTTTGCTCAATGTAACATCGAAAAAAATCGCACTGACTCTCAAAAGACTGCGCCTGCTCCTCCTTCTCTGTCGAAACACGACAATAAGCCGCAACTCGCTTTTTACCTGAAAAGGATTTTTCGCTCCTATATTTCTTTTGCTGGTTTAGACGCTCATACTTATTCATATTCATAAAGCTGAATGCTCCTGAAGATGTTGCTCATCCAAATATATGAGGGCAAACTCTAATTGTATTCCCTCTTTGATGCTTCTGTAGGTACTGAAGAGTTAAATCATATTGAGATGGTTTGTACAATTGTTCATCAGCTTACCCGCAATTTGACGGTACAGCAGATTAAGGAACAGGGATTTGCGGATTATTATGTTGACCATACAACTGGTATCTACCCAGTTGCGGCAAGTGGTACTCCATGGAGTGCAGATACAATGCAGTCCACCGGTGATCCAATTACTGACCTTATGGAAAATATGGCTGCGGAACAAAAAGCACGTACTACTTACGACAATATTCTTCGCCTTGTAAAAGATGACCCAGATGTTTATGATGCGATTAAATTCCTGCGTGCAAGAGAAATTGTACACTTCCAGCGTTTTGGTGAAAGTTTACGGATTGTGCAGGATAACTTGAACAGTAAGAACTTCTATGCATTCAATCCGGCCTTTGATAATAAGAAGTGCTAATTTAGCTGATACGAAAAAAGCAAGCCATTCTCCGGCTTGCTTTTTACCATACTGTTTTTTATTAATAAATTGCATTTCTTACAGAAAAACGTCAGCAATTTCTTTTTCGTCAGATTATCTTCATTCTTTATTCACAACCTGTTCACAAATTTCCAGTATCGTAAAACCATCAAAAACAACAACAGATTTTTGATAGATTTTTTTCATACTTTCCTCTCTTTTGAAACCGGCTTTATGTCGGTTTCTTTTTTATCTATTAGCTTGGACTGATTTTTCGAGCTGCCAGCGGTCAGAAATCAGGATTTCAATATCTTTTTAATTGTAGAAATCAGTTCCTCTATTTTTATTGGTTTAGTAACATACCCATTCATGCCAGATTCTATCGCTCTTTTCCGGTCTTCTTCAAATGCATTCGCCGTCATCGCTATAATTGGAATCCTGCAGCGTCCATCAGGAAGACCACGAATATTTTTTGTTGCCTCATACCCATTCATATGCGGCATCTGAATGTCCATTATAATCAAATCATAATATCCATCTGTTGCTCTTTTTAACATAGAAAGAGCCTTTTCTCCATCAGGAGCCAGTTCCACATACGCATTTGCATCTGCTAAAAGCGTCATTGCAATCTCTGCATTCAGCATATTATCTTCTGCGAGTAAAATCCTCACATTGTTTAATTTTATTTCTTCTGGTAATTCTTTCGCATTTTCTTCAGAAATATATTCATTTGCCGTTGCAATTCTATGTGGAATTGTCACAGTAAATCTGGTACCTTCTCCAATCTCGCTTTCTACTACAATGCTTCCCTCCATCAAATCTACAAACTTTTTAACAATCCGAAGGCCAAGTCCGGTTCCTATAATACCGCTTTCTGATGAACTTTTTTCACGGCTAAATGCTTCAAATAGATGAGGGATATATTCTTTGCTGATTCCGATTCCTGTATCTTCAACTACGGTCTGGAATAAGGCATAGCCTTCTCTTTCATACGGAAGTTCCCTGATAGTGAAATGTATCGTCCCACCTTCTGGTGTATATTTGACAGCATTACTTAGAAGATTCATTGTAATTTCCCTTCTTCAACTTCAATCCGCCAAAGTCCTATTCTCACATTTTTAAGAAACTCATTTGTATTAATTTTCTGGCTCATGACTTGTACCCCTCATGTTATCCATAATACTTGTTTTACAATATTTTCATAGTAACACATAGAAAATAATTTGTCGAATGCTCAAAAGCCTTTCACGACTGGCTCCTCCATCTGCCTGACAGTAACGAGATTCTTTCTCCCGAAACACCAATAGAAATACTGAAAAATTACATCTAATCTTTACAACAAAACATTTCCTTTCGTTTTTCGTCAGATTATCGTTATTTTTTCCTCACAGACTGTTCACAAATTCTGAGTATTATAGAGACATCAAAAAAACAATAACAAATTTTTTTGATAGATTTTTTTCATACTTTCCTCTCTCGAAACCGACCAGTGGCCGGTTTCTTTTTTGTATTGCATCACAATCACGTTATTGCGTTGACTTTATGACATGATTCTTTTATTTCAAAGTGATTTCTGAAAAAATAAAAGCAATTTACTTTTTTAAGGCAACAAAAAACAGAGACTATTTTCTAGAGCATATTTGAAAATAATCTCTGTCCTGTTTTGTTTACTTATGGTATTTTTCCCAGTAACGTGAGATTGCGATAATCAGCAATCCTGTTCCTGAAACGAGAAGTAAAATGGCAAACAGGGTCGCATTGCTATTGTCACCTGTTTTTACTTTATTTTTACTTTTCTTTATTGAAGTTTTGTTGCCTGGTTTTGTTTCAGGCTTTCTCTTCGTAGTTGGTATCGTTTCTGTTGTGCTTTCCGATGTTTTCTTTATAGGTTTATAGTAATTTGTAAATGTAATATCGCATTTTGCATCGGTCATATCTGCATCCGTATGCGCAGCTATCACAGTCTCCAAATTACCATTTTCCCCATTTGTTACGGAAACTTTTACATAATAAACTGTCTGGTCGTAATGCCCACGTTTGTGTGTGCCAGACTGCTGTGTAATGGTGTAATAGTAAATGCCGGGAGTTGTATATTGAATTGGTGAAAAAAATGCTTTACCACTTCCACTAATCTCCAATACATTTTCTGACGGCATCGGTGCATCGTCCACTGCCTGAAGCTCAACCGTATAGTTTTCCTCCGGAGAAGGTGTCTCACCTGAGGTTTGTATACTGACAGGAATTTGTACTTGAACAGCGTCTGCTGCAAAAGTAGAAATCGGAAAAACTGCCAGGCACAAAACTACAAGCAATAACACTGCCGGAATTTTTCTTATTTTCGTTTTGATCTCCTCCTTACTTCTCCGGCGAATAAGGCTTCATTACCGCCAGAATAACGGTTCTTGCATCTGTGTAATCTGACGAACAGGTTGACATGGCAAGAATCTGTGAAAAGTCTTTTGAAGTTCCTATTTTTTTCATTGTATCCTGATGAATATACTTTGCACTCTTTTCTGCATATTTCAGCAGACCATCTGTGCTTTTCTGCCATTTTTGAGGAATGAAAATGTTATCCTCATTCGCAGAAGTTTTAATGCATGCAAAAATTTCAAGTTTATAAGAACGGTCGGGCAGGACAAGAGTTCCTGTCTGGTTCTTATCAAAAAATTTCTGCTTTTCGTATAAGTCAAGATCACCAAACATTTTATGTTCTGCCATATGATGACCATATAGCAGCGAATACTTTTTCTGAAATGACCGGTCACAATTAGAATCAAGAAATATACTTCCTGCCAGAGCAAAGTTGCCATATACATCTTTATTGATGTAGGTAAGATTATCTTCTCCCTGAAGAACCGGATAATCAATCTTTGTTCCATCTAATGTAATCCAGGCACATACATCTGGATTAATTGCCCGAAGTTCCTCAAATGTCGGGCCGTTATCCTCGCCCGGTGTCGGTTTATATTTCAACAACTGCGACTGTATATCATCTACAGAAGCATACACCTGCATATTGTCCCAGAGGGCATATGCAGAGTAGGCTCCCGCAACAACAAGAAATAGCACAATCACTGCGCTGAGAAGAGAGTTGGCTGTTTTTAAAAATATTCTTGAAACATCCATACAGCCACCTCCTTTCTACAGCATATTTTTGTTAAAATGTTTCTTTATCTAGAGTGTGTTTGAAAAATATTTAAAGTTATTTATATTGCCAAAATCAATTATTATATACT
>OLQT01000152.1_pt1 | contig 57394 bp, 91 predicted proteins | sample 1672651 | NCBI WGS metagenome assembly OLQT01 (sample SAMEA3136709, study PRJEB25190) | human gut metagenome | biome: human gut; feature: human-associated habitat; material: faeces | place: Austria | collected 2013 | reverse complement strand
TTTGTCGGGCAGACCCGACCGCGGCAGACCGCCCCAAATAAATTTTTTTTAAAAAAATAAAATTTTTCATTGACAAATGAGCAAAAAACGTGTCTATTAAAAGTATAGGGCAACACAAGCCGACCAGATCAGACCAAAGCGGACGAGGTCGGATAAGATAGATCAGATCAGACAGACCAGGGCGGAACAAACAGAACTGCGCTGGAATCATTCAGGAGGTGGCTAATATGGCAGAAAATGGAAATACTGAAAAAATCGAATTAGAGCAGATCGAGGCGGAGCAGATGCCGGAAGTTTACGACGACCAAATAGCCGCCTGCATAGATGAATATTGCAGAATGAAAAAACCGCCTATCGCAGACATGAGCAAAGAACCACAGAATATCTGGAATGGTGCATTGATGTATACAAACAGATGTTTGTTTAAGGATAGGGATATTTTAAGGGATAAGCGAAATATTGAAATCCCCGGAGCAGTTCAGAAATCCAACTGCAATAGATATGATATATCAAAGCTTGAGAAGGTGCTGGAATCTTACGCCTATTTATGTGTCATGAATGACAAAGAGATATCAAGGGCAGGCTTTTCATTCCTTACAGGAATTTCGAGTGATGTGATTAACGCGTGGGCGACGAATAAGCCGGGAAGATTAAGCGATGCCCCTTATCGCCTCACGCAAAAAATAGACGCTTTACGTGAAGAATCATTAAGCGCCAAACTGTCAACGGCAGGAAACAAAGCCATGGGGATTTTGGCAATTCTCAACCACCAATTCCGCTGGAATCTGCCAGGAGTATCACGAGAGAATGCCCAGCGCGCTTCATTGGGTGCAGCTGATTTACCAAAACTTGGAGAATCTGCACCGGTTCAAGTGTTGGAATCGGCAGAAAAACAAGATATAGTGGCAGAGGAAGAAATGACCACTACATATTGACTTACTCTATTTGACAAACTATGGTTTGTCCAAGAGAGCTAAGGAAAGCAAACAAAACCCGAACAAATGAGCGGACGTGACAGAGATTTGAGCAGATCCGCACCGGATGGACTGGAAGAGGGGGAGGGGGTCTATATACAAACATATGTTCGCCCTATTAAGTCCCCCAAATATCCCCAAAAACAAAAAACGGAGGTTAAGCCGGATGAGAATAGTTTCACAAAGCCAAGATATATCTATCCCGTTAGACAGAGCCGTGTTGAGACGAGATGGAATGACAATAAATGCCGAGTTAGAAAACGGTAAAAATTATTTGCTAGGCGCGTATGAATCAGAAGAATCCGCGCAGGAAGAATTTAATCGAGTGAGCGCACTTATAGGTGCTGGACACTTGAACATAATACTAGGTAGTTAGAATTTTTTTAGATATAACTTGTCCTTTTTCTTTACACCGTGCAGGTCGGTCAAATGTCTGTACGGTTTACGGGACTTAGCCGAGTTCCAAACTGTGGAAATCAAACACCTATATCAGCGGTGCCGTGACAGTCGGTATTGGGTTGAAATACCTTTTTCATAATACCTCATATTTGATTTCTGCTGTGGCGGTCAGATGTCATGGCAGAATTTAGGCAGGTTTATTAGTTCCTGCCTATTGATGATGTGAAAATCAAGTTTTGCTTTCCAGAGCAGAGCCGTTATAGCCGGTGGTTTTTAGAGTTTCTCATTACATTGGGAAACGCTCCTTTCTATGATGTGTGTGCGTGTCTTTTGTCATTTTCATCACGCACACAAAACGGATTGCCGCATACTTGGCTGGACACATTTGGGAAGAGATGTGTCTGATCTCGTGGGGTAAAAGGTTCGAATCCTTGCAATCCGATTATCGCCTAAGCCGATTAAACGACACGGCGATATACTTTGGTAGTGGTGACGAGGTGTCAGTCTACTAAAAAAAATCAAATAAGGACGAGCCAAGGAATTATTCAGAGTAAACAATCTTTTTATCGTTCATGACTTGGCTTGTGTTGGATGATGCAAGTGGCAGGCAGCGTATTTTTATTCTTTAGTCGAGATGTCAAGGATCCTGATATATTAGGCGAGCATGAATTTATGTGATCGTTGCGCGCAAAAGGTCAGCCGTGCGGTTCAAGTCCGCACTCATCCAAAAACATTGCCGTTGGCCGGCAGTATAAATGACATTGCTTTTAGCAAGCATTTTGAAATTTTGAGCGTCAGAAAAGACGATAAAATCAAACGGTGCCAAATGGAACCTATGACCGTATCTAAACGACACACTACTGTAGTTGGGCTTTATCTACTGTAGTGAAAAGCCCTGGATGCGGTCATTATGCAAGTGTGTATGCCATGAGGGGCAATTTTGAATTATGGGTTCGAATCCCATCGCTTGCGTTGTTGCCTTATACTATCAGGGCAACAGAACCCCATTCATTATATTTGCATGGTCGTTGCTGGAATCCGGCAAGGTAAGAAATCGGCAGATTCGCCATGCAGATTCCGCAAATTAAAGGAGTGAAGGAAAATGGCAAAAGGCGTACATAAGATTGACAAGGAAAAATTTTATTATGCGTACAATCAATGGGCACAATGCAAAATGAGTATGACAAAAGCGGCAAAGTACGTTGGAGTTAGCCCGCCAACAATCAGTAAATATTTTTGGAAACTTATAAATGGCGAAGAGTTCCCGGATAATTTGTTTTAAGGGGAAAGTGCAGGAAAGATTTTGAGAGGTTTATGAGAAATGATTATGAGCAGAATGATTGATTTTGTAAAATCTTGGATTTATTATCCCAAAATGATTAAATACCTAAAAGACAGATGCGGAATAGATTATCCTTGTTCAAGATTAAGATATTCTTGGTGGCATTGCCATGCAGGGAAATTAAAATAATTTGCTGATTATCAGCGGAAAGGAATCATACCATGAAAAAATTATTTGTGAGCGTGCCTATGAAAGGCAGAACAGAAGAGGAAATCAAAGCAAGTATACAGAAGATGAAAAAGATTGCTGAAATCTACGAGGGCGAAGAACTAGAACTGATTGACAGTTACATAGAGGATAACCCACCGCAAAACAACAATCAGGCAATTTGGTATCTTGGTGAAAGCCTGAAAAAGTTGTCAGAAGCAGATGTGTTTATTGGAATCAATGAGAGTTACCAATGGAGCGAATGCCAGATTGAAAGAGAAACAGTCTTGGCATATGGAATCAAAAACTATGCAGTCCCGGCAAATTGTGTAATTGAAAAATACGATGAACTTCTTGATAAATTACATCCGGTTTGTTGCAATGAAGCATCAAATTAACAAGGAGATTATAGTTATGTTTACAATAGCACAATGGGTAGTTTTAGTGTTTTTAATTTTGATTGGTGTTGGTATAAGTCTTGTGTTTTTGGCAGATAAAGACACTAGAATTGCTGGCTTGGTAATTGTTTTTAGTACAGTTGTTGTTACTGTTTTGCTTGCTATTTTTTTACACTGGTACAACACATCAACCGCAAGCGGAATCAGAGGAATGAAAGATTTTCGGTCAAACCTTTCAAATGGTATTGAGCGAGAAATTACGATTACCACGGAAGATGGTAGAGAAGTTTTTCACTATCAAGGGAAAATTGATGTAGAAAGCGATCATACCGATAATTACATCAAGTTTGAAAGTGAAGACGGAAAAAGGTACATAATTTACTATGGTATACAAGATACTGTAAAAATTATTGAAAAATGAAAATAAAAAATTAACCGACTGAAAATAGATTCAGCCGCTAACCTAAAAAAATTATAGGCGGAAGTAAACACACTTCCGCTTTCTGTGGAGGTGCATCTTTATGTCAGCCGAATTGCGGCAAAGAATCCAAGAATATGAAAATTACATAAAGCAAAATGGCATTGACGAAGATGCTATTGAAGCATACGTGCAGGCTTGTCAAGTAGCCATAGAGAGAGAAAAAGATATCAAGTATGGATTGATACTCACTAGTCGAGCAAAAGAGATTATAGAGCAATTTATCAAGGATTCCACCGGGGGAAATTCATGGGACCTGGAAAAATATTGCTTTGAAAACGATGTTTCCTACGAAATCTTAGATAAATTGTATGAGGTTTTGCTTTTGGAAGCCAGAAACAAGGTTGTTGATAGTTTTTTTAGGTACATTGAGAAGAAAAGATTGCCGAAAGAGCGGTTTTATATGCCGCGGAGAAAGCAATTTATAAAAATTGGTCTTATAGATGCTTTGCAAGGGATGATAGATGACAAATACGACATTTTGTGCATATCTCTTCCACCGGGGACTGGAAAAGCGCAGCCAATGTATTCAAAAGTGCTTACACCGGACGGATTTGTGAAAATGGGAGATATAAAAGTTGGTTCAAAAGTTGTCGCTGGAAATGGGAACGTTGCCAATGTCGTTGGAGTTTATCCGCAAGGAAAACGAGATATATATGAAATGACACTTGATGATGGTTCAAAATGCCGTTGCTCTGACGAACATTTATGGACCGTCCAAAACAGAGAAGATCGTATCTATGAATCTAAAACAGGAGTTCATAGACAAAGAACAATTACATTGTCTGATTTGATGAAAAAATTGACCGTAGAAAGCGGAAAACGGTCTAATTATTCAATCGACTATGTAAAACCGATTGATTTTCCACAAAAAGAGTTGTTATTGCACCCATATGTAATGGGAGCATTACTTGGTGATGGTGGATTGTCTGGTGGTTCGGTTCGATTTTCTACATCAGATATGGAAATTGTTGACAGGATGAACCGCTATCTTCCAAACGGATATAGACTCAAACATGTGTCGAACTATGATTACGCAGTTGTTGGACATGAGGGGAACAATACAAAAAATGGAAGCCTTGTTTCTATTGCATTGAAAAAATACGGATTGTTTGGCAAAAAAAGCGAAGATAAGTTTATACCAAATGATTATCAGCATGCTTCAAATGAACAAAGATTATGGTTATTGCGAGGTTTGCTAGATACAGATGGAAGTTGCGAAAAAACAAGTATTGAGTATACTACGTGTTCTGAAGAACTGGCGCAAAATGTCAAAGACTTGGTGCATTCGCTAGGAGGATATGTGCATGAAACAGTTAGGAATTCCGGATATAAAAAAGACGGAAAATTCATTGAATGCAAACCGTCTCATAGGCTAACGATACAGTTTTTCAAAGAAAACGAATCTGTATTTGCACTATCAAGACATAAAGAAAAATACAATCCACAAAGAAAAAATGTAAAGCGATTTATAAAGTCAGTTGAGTATATCGGTAGAGAAGAATGTCAGTGCATTATGATTGATGATCCGTGCCACTTGTATATTACGGATGATTATATCATTACGCACAACACGACGATCGAAAAGTTTTTCCATTCTGCCGTTATAGGCTGGTATTCGAACGGATATAACCTTTTTTATTCACATAGTGGCGACATTACCAGAATGTACTATGATGGCGTATATGACATCGTAACGAACGCAGACGAGTACACATGGAACGAGATATTTCCAAGGCTCAAAGTAACAAGCACAAATGCAAAGTTGGAAACGTTTAATGTAGGAAAGTATAAGCCATTCCAGTCTGTTCAATGTACGTCCGTTGGAAGTAAGAATGCCGGAAAAGTGCGTGCGAATAAATTTTTGCTTGTAGATGACATGATCGGTGGTATTGAAGAAGCATTAAATCCACTTTACCTTGATAAATTGTGGGGAAAATATGCTGTAGATGCAAGACAGAGAAAGATTCCGGACGAGGATGGAAACCCATGTAAAGAGATACATATTGCTACGAGGTGGAGTGTCCGCGATGTCATTGGACGCATTATACAGGCCTATGAGGGCAACAAAAGAGTAAAAGTAATATCAGTACCAGACATTGATCCATTAACTGGAGAAAGCAATTTTGACTTTGAGTTTGGGGGATATACTGTAAAAGATTTTGAAGATATACAGTTACTTATGGACGAAATCTCTTATCGTTGTCTGTACAAGCAGGATCCAATAGAGCGAGAGGGCTTACTGTTTCCAGAAGATAAGATTCGACGTTATCTTAATCTGCCACACGGAGAACCAGAGATAATTACCAGTCAATGCGACACAAAGGGGAAAGGAACAGACTATTTTGTACTTCCAGTATTGCAGAAATATGGAGAAGATTACTATTGCGTCGATTGTGTGTGTGATAATACGGCGGATTATGAGATGCAGTATGAAAATTCCGCTAATGTGCTGGTGAATAATCAAGTGCAGGAATGCGAGTTTGAGAGAAATGCTGGTGGAGACCGCGTTGGTATGGAAGTAAATAAACGTGTCGAAAGCAAAGGATGGATATGCAATATTACAGACACACCGACAGAGACAAACAAAGAAGCAAGAATTTTCCAGTGTTCTAACTGGATTTTACAGCACGTAATATTCAAGGATCCATCATTGTATAAGCCTAACGAACCATATGGAGTGATGATGTCTTTGTTAAAACAGTATTCTGTTTCCGGAAAAAAGCAGTTAGATGATGTTCCAGATGTGTTTTCTAACTTTGCGTTAAGGGTAACTGGTGGAAACAAGACAAGAAAAGCAGTTATTATTGCAAGTCCGATATAGGAGGGATGTTATGACAACAAAAGAATATTTGAATCAAATAAACCGATTGAATCGGATGATAAATAACAAATTGGCAGAAATAGCACAGTTAAGGGAATTGTCTCGTAGCATTTCTTCTGTGTCAACCGAAGAACGAGTAAAAAGCACACCAAACTTTGATCGTATTGGAAACACATATGCAAAAATTGATGAAATGGAAAAAAATCTTGATAAGATAATTGATGATTTTACTGAAAAAAAACAAAAAATCATTAGTCAAATTGATAGTATGGAAAACGAAAACGTTTATAATGTGCTTTTTTCTCATTACATCGAAAAGAAATCGTTTGAAAAGATTTCTGTGGAAATGGATTATTCATACAGACAAACGATTCGGCTTCATGGAAAAGCATTGCGTCAATTTGAAGAAAAATTCGGTGATGAATATTTGTAAAAAAATAAAAGATGTCATGGAATGTCACATATGAGTTATGATATTATTATACTAGGAAATAAAGAAAGTTTTTGGCATCGCGTATTGCGGTGTCTTTTTTATTGCAAGGGGAAAGGCATATGGTTACAGTATATTGTCCGCAGTGCGGAAGAAAAGTAGGAAGCCATAACGGAATCACAAAAATGAATTTGGCTTTTAATTGTAAAAAGTGCAAGAAGAGAATTTTATATGACCCGGTAACGGCAAAAGTAACAGTAACGAAAATGCTTGAACGAACGACTTCAAGCGGAATGAGATTTGTTTAGGTGGTGTGACAGTGAATACAGGAAGAATTGTAATTTATACAGACGCGGAAGAAATTACAAGCGACAATATAATATCAATTTTGCGTAATGCCATTATAGAGCATGACGTAAATTCAGCAAGAATACAATATCTTCTTGACTATGATGCTGGAATACAGCCTTTGCAAAGAGTAAAGCAAACAAGAACGGATATTGATTGCCAGTGCGTTGATAATGTTGCAAATGAGGTTACGGAGTTCAACCTTGGATTCAAGTGGGGAAATCCAATATCTCTTGTTCAGAATGGAAACGGAGAAGATGAAAATTTAACAAGTGCTATTGCTTCTCTTAATAAATGCTATGAATCGCAAAATTCACGACAAAAGCAACAGGAGTTGGCAAGATACGTTGAAATCTGCGGTGTTGGATATGTATACATTGACATAAACACGGAATGGCAAGATGGGGAAAGTTACTTTACATATGACGTATTGGACCCAAGAACGACTTTTGTTGTTCGATCGCTTTACTATAAAGACAAAAGAGTTATTCTTGCCGGAACATACCGAAAAGAAAAAAACTCAAATACAAGGTATTATACTTGCTTTAGCAAGGATTTTAGATATGAGATAACAGATGGATTGAAAATCACAAATGGAGAGGCAAAAGAAAAAAACAAGTGGGGCTTTTTAAACCGAAGTGGAGAAGAAAACCCATTACACAAAATACCGATTATTGAGTATATACGATCTTATGATCGCATGGGATGTTTTGAAAGGCAAATTTCGGAAATGGACAATCTGAATCTGCTTATTTCAGACTTCACAAATGATGTAGAGCAAAACACGCAGGCAATATGGCATGGAAATGATGTTGATTTTCCAAAAGAAATAATAAAAAACGAAGATGGAAGTGTAACAGAGGTTGATAAAAAGCCAAGCACCAATGAATGGGTTTTGACATATACATCAAAAGACGGAAGACAGCCTTATATCAATCCTCTTGCCGTAGATTATGATTATTCTGGAATGCTTAATAATATGCAGGCAAGACGACAATTGATACTTCAAAAGTGTAATGTTCCGCAGAGAAATGACAATTCCGGTGGAAGTACAGGAGTTGCAATGAGTGATGCTACTGGATGGAGCCAAGCAGAAACAGCCGCGGCAAAACAGCAGTTGATTACAGACGGAAGTAAAATGGATGAAGTGAAAGTAGTTCTTTCTGCGATACGCGAATCTGAAAACGTATCACAGGATGATCCGTTGCTGAAATTGAAAGCAACAGATGTCCAGCCAAACATAAAGAGGCAGAAAACTTACGAAATGTCAACCAAGGTAAACGCGATGGCAACGCTGTTAAGTCATGGATTCAGCCTTAAAGATACGGTAGACGCGATACCGTTCTTTGATGATCCAAACGATGTTATTGCCAGAAGTGAGAAAATGGTTGAAGCATACCAAAACAGTATCATAAATAAAGATACGAGCAATCAAGCAGAAGGCGGCGATGGAGAACAAGCACCTAACAAGGACCGAATAATGCAAGATTTGTCCGACCAGACAGAAAACAGTCCAGTCATAGATAAAAGTAGAACAGATAAGTAAAACGTAGTCACTAGAAATTTCTGGTGGCTTTTTTATATGCGCTAGAGAAAGCGCGTTATAAATCTCGCAGAAGTTAGAGAAAAACTATAAAAAGCAGAAAGAAGAGGTAATAGACATGGCAGAAACAATGAATCAAACAACAGAAAATCCAGAAGTAGAAAATCCAACGGTAGAAGATCAGAAAAATATTGATACACCTACAGTTGAAGAACTTATGGCGCAGTTAGCCAGCGAGAGAGCGGAAAAAGAAAAGTATAAGAATGCTTCAAATAAGGCAAGTTCAGAAGCGGCGACTTACAAGAAACAGTTGCGATCAAAACAGACCGCGGAAGAGCAGGAAGCAGAAGCAAAAGCAGAAGCGGAGAGAGTGCAGAAAGAAAAATTTGAAAGCATGAGCAAAGAGCTCAATCACATTAAAGCAGTAAATGCTTATCAGAAAACAATAAGCGATGAAAATGCGATTGATACGTTGATTGATGCAATTGCAGATGCCGACCACAACGTCATTTCAAATGTCATTGAAAATGAAGTTCAAAGACGCATGAAAGAAGCAAAAGCGGAATGGTTAAAATCAAGACCGCCTATCAATTCTGGTGGTGGAGATAGTTCTGTTACGCAGGAGCAATTTAACAAAATGGATTACTACCATAGAGTAGAGTTCAAAAATAAAAATCCGGAACTTTATGAAAAGTTCACAAAATAATTGGAGGTAATAAGATATGCCACAGACAAAATTAGCAAACTTAGTAGATCCGGAAGTTATGGCAGATATGGTGTCTGCAAAACTTCCAAAAAAGATTAAATTTTCCCCTATCGCAAGAATTGACACAACTCTTGTTGGTAGACCGGGAAGTACAATTATTGTACCAAAATACGCATACATCGGAGATGCGGAAGACGTTGCCGAGGGCGTTGCAATGGGAACTACCGTACTTACAACGTCCACAACGGAAGCAAAGGTTAAAAAGGCTGGTAAAGCAGTAGAATTGACAGACGAATCTGTTTTGTCTGGATATGGAGATCCTATGGGTACTACCATCGACCAGATTTCAAAATCTATCGCGGCTAAAGTAGATAACGATTGTTATGATGCACTTTGCGGTGCTTCTCTTGTTTACAACGGAATGTCAGCAAGCATTAGTTATTCTTCGGTTGTGGCGGCAAACAGTAAGTTTGACGATGAGAGTGATCAGTCGCTTACAAAGATTATGTTTATCAATCCGGCGCAGGAAGCAACACTTTTGAATGATGCAGACTTCAAGAGTAATGACAAGTACCCGTTGAACGTTATTATGAACGGAACAATTGGATCTATTGCTGGAGCGCAGGTTGTTAAATCCAAAAAGGTAAAACTTATTAAGTACACAAAGAACGCAAGTGGAACAATTGAGATCTCTGCCGATACCGTTGAGGAAGACAGTACACATATTCATCTTTCCACTGCACTTGCACATACCCTCAAAGAAGATTTAAAGATTGGAGACAAAGTAAATGCGGTTGACGCAGAATACTATGCGTGTCCTATCGTTATCGTGTCTGCCGAAGACCCGAACGAGGATCCGGGCTCAGATGGTGTTTCCGAGGAAGAGAGTGCACTTACGATTTACATGAAGAGAAGCGTTGAAATCGAATCCGATAGAGACATCCTTGCAAAAACAACGGTTATTTCTGGAGACGAACATTATACTGCCGTTCTTAGCAACGATTCTAAAGTCGTTTTGGCTAAGTTCAAGGCGTAAGAAAAGGCGGTGTATTGTTTATGCTATTGAGACGACATAAGATCAATGCCGCAAGGCAGAGTGAAAATGTAACGGCTGATAGTGTTAGACAGGACATGGTATATGGTAATGAATTAGATTATGAGCCGGAGAGCGATAAGTTTTCCGGCTCTTCTAAATACACCAAAACCATGATTAACAGAATGTCTACATCTGATTTACAGTCGCTTGCAAAAGAGCAGGAAATTGAAAATGCAGATGAAATCAGCGGTTCGGAATTGAAAAAGATGCTTATTGAAAAATTTGATTTGTAAGAGGTGGATTCTATGGAAGAATACAGTATTTTGGAACAAGTCAAAATCAGATTAGAACAATTTCATATTGAGAATGAGAATGGCGAGGACAAAGTAGTATTCGACCACAAAGAAGAGAATCCGCTTTTAAACCAATTAATTAAACAAGCAAGAGAGGATGTTATTGGCGAAAGAAATTACCCAGATGATTACGAAGAAGAACAAATTGCTAACGATCTTAAAAAATTCGATGGAGTTATTGTAAATCTCGTTGTATACGATCATTCGCAGGCAGGAGAAGGTTTCATGGAATCTTATACAGAGAATGGAGTAAGCAGGAACTGGAAAGACCGAAACGAATTGCTTGTTGGTGTACATCCTATCGCCAAAATCATATAGAAGAATGTGCGTTACCATTTGGTAGCAGGCGGCATACAGAAAGTGGTGGAGGGCAGTATGCCAAAACAAGGAGATATGGAATGAAAGAATTTTTGTTACAAACTTACACAGTTGTGTTGCCTATTTTGTTAGGGTATATTGTTTGGCTCCTAAAGCAGCAGAAAAAAGACAGGGATGCAAATAGCAAAGGTACAATGCTTCTTTTGCGTGTGCAACTCATAGAATACCACGATAAGTACATGAAATTGGGAGAAATTCCAAGTTATGCGTATGAAAATTTCGTAGAAATGTACAACGCATATCATGCACTTGGAGGAAATGGAATGGCAACAAAAATGTACGAAGAGATAAAGGAAATAAGACTAAAAAATGGAGGTAAAGACTAATGGATTTTACACAAGTTGGAACTTGCATAGCAATCATAGTAATTTGCTATCTGATTGGAATTGGTGCGAAACTTATTCCTGGCATCAAAGATGATTACATTCCGGTTATTGTCGGTGTTTTCGGTGGAATCCTTGGAGTGGTAGGATTGTATGTCATCCCAGACTTTCCGGCAAACGATATTTTGAATGCCATTTCGGTAGGAATTGTTTCTGGATTGGCTAGTACCGGAGTAAACCAGATTTATAAAAAGGTAAAGCCAAATGCTTAAAATCAATAAGCAGGAAATGACATACTCTTGCCTTAAATCAAACGTAAAAATCTACCAAAAAGATAAAGAGGGAAACATCATTTACTATGATGTGGACGGCGAAAAAATTCCGATGATTGAAAAGGAAATTGATGGTTTTGCAAAACCAAAAACCTTTTATGCAAGCATCAATAATAAACTGTCCGAAGTCCTTATGAAAGAGTTTGGTGTAGATGATTCCACTAATTATGCACAGATTGTAACGGATAAAGGGTATCTTCCAATCAAGGCAGGCGATTTGATTTGGAAACGTTCGGAAGTCAAATATGATTCAGATGGTTTCCCAGATCCAAAATCTGCGGATTATACCGTAAAAGGTGTAGCAGATGAGGGATTGACAGTTGATTTATTCCTCTTGCAAAGAAATGTAAAGTAGGTGGTTATGTGGCAAAAAAGAAAATCAAAATGAACTTGTTTTCACAAAATTCAATACAAGATACAATAAACCACTTGCAAAATTACAAAAACGATTTGCAGGCAAAATGTGATGCTTTTGTGGCACGTTGTGCGTCCGTAGGAGAGGAAGTAGCATTACAAGCGATAAATGAATCCCCTATAGGAAATTCAATCACATTTAAGGCAAATACAACGTCAGAGAACATGGGCTGTAAGGCTATTCTGTTTGCGACTGGAGAAGTAAAAAAAGTAGAGGGAAGAGAACCGTTTCATACGGTGCTTGCGGTTGAGTTTGGTGCCGGTATTCATTACAACAAGATTCCGAATCCAAAAGCAAATGATTTCGGTTTTGGTGTTGGAACATATCCCGGACAGATACACGCATTTGAAGATGGATGGTATTATCTTGGAGAAGATAATAAATGGCATTATACACATGGTGTCAAGGCAACGATGCCAATGTATAAAGCAAGTGCGGAGATCATAGCAAAATATAAAAAAATAGCAAAAGAGGTGTTCGGATAAATGGCAGAAGTTGATAATACATGGGCTTACCTTTTAGGCAAGAAAATATATTCAACAGTATCTTACAAGGCAGAAAAGATACTTAAAGACGATTATCCGAACATCAAGATCACAGACAATGGAAAGGCAAGCAGCAAGCCCAAATTTCCTACAGTCTACATACATGAATTGCCCGGACAGGAGATCGGGCAGACACTTGACGGACAAGACATAAATGGTGTTTTGGAAACGATTCAAGTTGATGTAACGACAAATACGGATCCATCTGACGCAAGAAAAGTCATGTCCGTAGTCGCTGATATATTCAAAAAGATGCGGTTTAAAGTAAAACCAATGCCGGAGTTAGATTTTGGCGAAGAAGTTTACAGAAGCACCGCAAGATTTCAACGAGTAGTTGGAGCAAACGACACATTATAAAGAAAAATGAGCCGAAAGGCTCTTTTTTTATTAAATTAAGGAGGTAATAACAATGGCAGTAGCAGGATTAAGTACACTCGGCATTACTTTTGGTTATGGTGTTGAAACGACCGCCGGAACAAAGCCGACATCGTTTAAAGAATTATCCAGAATTAACGCAATTGGCGGTATCAATGTTGAAGCAGAACAGATTGACGCATCCGCATTAAAAGACGCAATCACTCGTTATATTCAGGGTAGAGCAGATACAGGAGGCTCCTTCCCAGTAACAGTAAACCTTACAGACGAAACACAGGCTGAATGGGAAGAGGTATTTACAGCCGCAAATGGATTGACTGGTGGAAAAAGAATGTGGTTTGAGACCATTATTCCAGGCCTTACAAAAGCATTTTTTGTAGTTGCACAGTTGCCACCGGCATTTCCACAGCCAGAAGCCGGACAGAACGATCTTTTGACCTTAGAGTTTAATCTTGTAATTGAAGAGTACAAAGGACTTGATGCAAAGGTTGAATTTTCGGGGGAATAAATAGCCAGTCCGAAAATAACGAGAGCAAGGCTGTCGTGACTGGCTTGTACGATGAAGATACAGCCGAGCCAGAACTTGAAGAAACATTGATTTAGCAAAGAAAGGGCGGTCTTAGGACTGCCCCTTTCCCATTAAAAAGATGGGAAGAAAGGGAAAGGTTGAAAACGATATGAAAAAAATTAAAATTGCAGGAAAAGAATACATATTAGAATTTACATTTGAAGCAGCAGAGATTGAGGAATGCGTAAAACGTATGTTCATGTTGGCATCTGGTGGACATATCTTGGCGCGTGCAGAAACAGCAAAAACAGAATTGGAGTTGTATATGGAAAGTACATCCGACATGGTAGGAGACGTTCCAAAGACTTGTGTGGTTGCTTTTCATGCGGGATTGCAGGAGCATCATTCAACGGATGCAAAAGAATCAAAAGAACTTATGAAAGCCTACATGAAAGAAAATAAATTGAACTATGCCGCATTGTTTGAGGAAATCAAAGAATGTATGGAGGAAGACGATTTTTTCGGCTTGAGCGGAATAACGAAGATGCTGGAAGACATGGAAACGAACATCGAAGCGGAAGAACAGAAGCAGAACAAGAAAGAAGTAAAAACTCCGCAGGATCACAAAAAGAAACAGACTTCCACAAAATAATATGGGAAGAATATTTTCCACAAGCATTTGCCATTGGAATCCATATAGATGAATTTCTGCATTTGACACCGAAAAAATTAAAATATTGTCTTGAAGGTCATCGCTTAAAGAAAAAAATAGACGATGAGAGTATGTGGAATTGGTTTGGAAATTATGCAATATCTGCATTTATTGTTGCGATAGATATTGCTTTTAATGGCAAGAAATCAAAAGCAGAGTACATAGATTTACCGCTTTTGGCTACGGAAGAAGAAAGAGAAGCGAAGAGAGAACGAGCTCTCCAGAAACAACGAGACGAGTTTTTGCAGATGCTTCTTGGAATGCAGAAAAATTTTGAAAACGAGCAAAAGTTAAAAAAGATGAAGCAGAAAGAGGGCGACAAGGATTAAAAGTCCGGTCGCCCTCTTTTTTATTATATAAGGAAAGTTGGTGGTGTACGGATGGCTGTAGTAGATAGTTTGGAAGTTGAAATTCAAGCAAAAGCCAAACAAGCCAATAAAGAGATTGACGTTCTATGCTCAAAACTAGGTAATTTATCTAAACAGTTAGCAAGTGTCGATTCAAAAGGATTGACAAAATTCTCGAGCGGTTTAAATATGCTTTCTGCTGGAATGAAAGGCATGAGAGACACGAAGATGCCAGATTTCACTAAAACTGTAAAGGGTTTGCAGAAATTTGAAACTCTTGACGGTCAGAAATTGGCGGCGGTGTCGAATGCTTTAAGTCCAATGGCGAACGGACTTAAAACCCTTGGAAGTGTCAATTTTAATAACAAAAATGTAAATAGCATGGTAAGTGCGGTGGCAAGGCTTACATCATCAATTCAAGGCGGTGTAAACACGCAAGGAATTATAAGTCTTGGAAATGGAATCGCCCAAATGATGACTACATTGTCTTCCGCTGGAGAAGTTGCACCAAAAACGGCTAGTTTTGTAAATGCAATCAGCAGATTGGCAAATGCCGGTTCAAAAACAAGTGCATCGGCAAGTGGACTTCCGCTTCTTAGCAAAGAACTGAGCAGTTTTATGGTGTCGATGTCAAGGGCGCCGGTTGTAAGTAAAGAAACATCTGAATTGACAAATGCTATTGCTAGATTGGCTAGTGCTGGAACAAGAACGAAGCAGACGGCTGATAATCTGGATTACCTTGCTAAAAAGGTAAAAGATTTTATGGTTTCGATGCAGAATGCACCGCAAGTATCGCAAGGTACAACGCAGTTGCTTACGGCAATTGGAAATATTGCCAGCGCCGGAAGTAGAGCCGGAAGTGCATTGAATAGCATATCTTTTAGCGGTGGAAATACTACTAATGTTTTGACAAGGCTCGGTAATGGCTTCAAAAATGTAGTCACGAGAATGCTAGGGTTCAACAAGGAATCCAAAAACATAGCATCAAGCATTGGAATGTTTTATGCTAAATTCTTCATGGTAATTCGAGGTGTTAAGGCACTTGGCGGTGCAATCGGCTCAATGCAGGACTACATCGAGGAATTTAACTATTTTTCGGTTGCATTGGATAAAGTTGGAAAAGATAGTGCGAGCCAGTTTAAAAAAGCCGGTTATGATTCCGCGGAAGCATATGCAGATAGTTTCCGTACAAGGTTTGCTAAATTACAAACTCAAATGACTGGGTTCAACGTTGATTACGACACCGGAGAAGCGACAAGCAATATGCAACACAATCTTGGTTTGGATTTGACCGAGGTAATGAATTACAATGCGGCAATTTCGCAGATTACAAACTCTGCCGGAATGCTTGGAGAGACTTCTATTGCCACGTCAAAGGCATTGAGTATGTTGTCAGCGGATTGGTCGTCATTGTCTAATAAAGACTTGTCAGACGTAATGGATAACTTCCAAAGTGGATTGATTGGACAATCAAGGGCATTATACCAGTATGGAATCGACACCACAAAAGCAGGCTTGGCGCAAACGGCATTAGCGCATGGAATTAGCGCAAGTGTTTCAAGCATGAGCCAGCAAGAAAAAATGCAATTACGTGTTTTAACTATGTTGGAGCAATCAAAAGTTGCATATGGAGATTTGGCTAGAACAATCAATCAACCCGCAAACCAGGTAAGAATGTTGCAGGCTGGGTTGAAAAATTTGAGTAGAACCATAGGTCAAATATTTTTGCCGGTAGTTCAAAAATTATATCCATATCTGAATGCCGTAGTTATGGTTTTGCAGGATTTTGCACAATGGGTTGCTAAGTTGACCGGAGCAAAATTATATGACGATACATCAATGGCTACACCAGATTATAGCGATGCGGTTGACGGATTGGATGATTATGGAGATGCCGCTGATAAAGCAAGCAAAAAGCAGAAAAAACTTAATGATAACTTACAGGGATTTGATATCGTCAATAAGTTGCAGGCAAATAACAAAGACGATGGCTCATCTTCCGGAAAGAAAAACGGTCGTGGTGCTGGAATTGATTTATCGGAAGATATCAATAAGGCAGTTAAAGGATATGAAAGCATATGGGATAAAGCCTTTAAGAGTAACAAAAATAAAGCGGTTGAGTTAGCGGCTAAATTAAAAAAAGCCATTTTAGGCGGTTGGAAAAAAGGCGGCGATTATACCAGCCTTGGAAAATCCGTTGGTTCATGGCTTACAAGTGGACTTGATAGTATTCCGTGGGAAAAAATTCAGGCGACCACAAATAAACTTGCTAAATCCCTTGCCACGTTCCTTAATGGCATGGTACAAGGCATTAACTGGGAAACCGTGGGTAAAACTTTAGCCAATGGATTTAATACGGCTATGGGGGCATTATACACGTTCAGGACTACATTTGACTGGCTTGGTCTTGGTGTATCTGTAGCGACTGGAATCAATTCAGCACTTCAAAATGCAGACATGACACTTGCCGGAAAAACTCTTGGTGCTAAAGTCCGTGGAATGATTCAATTTGCTTTTGGCTTGGTTACAAATTTTGATTTTAGTGGTCTTGGACAAAAAATAGCAGATGGAATCAACGGATTTTTTGAGGAAATGGGAGAGGTAAGAAAGAATACTGGTTTAACTGGATGGCAGGAACTTGGTAAAACGTTGTCCGATAGTTTAAAAGGTATTCTTGCATCAATCAATACGGCACTTTCCGGTGTGAATTGGGAGAAAGTTGGTAAATCTATCGGTCAATTCCTTGGAAGTATAGACTGGGTTGGAATTTGGTCTTCCGTTGGAAAAACAATCGGAAATGCGTTTAATAGCATTATGACGATTGCAATTTCTGCATTGAAAGAAGATCCAGCCGGTGTGATTGGCGCATTAAGTACCGTTTTTGGTGTGATTTTTGCGGCAAAAACAATAAAAGGATTGTTTGGTAAAACTGGTTTCTTTGCAGGTTTAAAGCAAGCGGCGACAGAAAAGATGGGAGAAGTTGCTTTAACTATGGCAAAAAGCCTTAAAACTAAAATCGCTACTTCGTTTGCCGCAAGCAAAATTGGAACATTTATTTTGTCTAAAATCACATTTGCCAAAACTGCGATTGTTTCGCTTGGAGCAAAAATAAGTGGAGCAATTACAAGTGGATTAAGCGGATTGAGTGCCACAGGAATAGCCTCGGCGGCGGCACCGGTATTGTTGGCAGTTGGAGCAGCCATCGGCGCAGGCTTAATGATTGGAGACAGAATCAGCGAAGCGATAGATGCCTACAATTACACCGGAGATTACGAAATCAAAGTACCGGCAAAGTTAGATATAAACGCACAAAAAGCAAACGAAGATTTACAAAAGACAAAAGAGTATACAGATGAAATAAATAAAGATATAAAGGAAATCAATAATTCTGGCAATTTGGAAAACGGGAAAAACATAAAGGAATTAGCCAATAGATACTATGAGTTAAGCCAAAAGACAAACCCTACAGCATCTGATATTGCCGTAATGAAAGAATACTCAAAACAGTTATCCGATGAAATTCCGGGGTTGTCAAAGAATATTGATAAGCAGACAGGGGCATTCAAAGGTAACAAAGATGAGTTGAACGGTCTGATTTCCAATCTTGACAGAGCGGCTAAAGCGCAGGCGGCATACAATTCTTCTGTGGAACTTTACGAGAAAAAGCAGGAAACTGGAAATAAACTTTCCGAAGCACAGGCAAAACTTGCAAAATATACAAAAGAACTTGCGGCGGCACAGGAAGTTGCAAACAACGTTAAAAAACGTTCTGGAGTAAATAGCGCAGAATACCAAGCACAAGTCAAAATACTTGGAAGATATGCTACAAAAGTAAATGCGGCAAGAGCGGAAGTAAATACTTTGAAAAAAGCAGAGTCCGATATTAACGCACAGATTAGTAAAAACAATAATGTCATGGATAATGCCAAAGTAAAGACTAGCGATTACCAAAAGGCATCTGATAGTTTAAAGAAAACTATGAAAAACCTTGGTGTCGAAACGCAATCTTCAAAAAATGCGTTAAAAACACTTCAAGACAAACTTGACAATGGAGAAATAACGTGGAAAGCATATAAAGACGTTGTTGACGGAAATTATAAATCCGTTGACGAACTTAATGCCGCAATTGGAAAACTTACATCAAAAGAAGTTTCTGTTACCGCTAAAACAAGCGGAACGGATTCTATAGATAAAGTTAAAAATGTAATTGATAAACTACAAAGCAAAACTGTAAATGTAGATGCAAAAGCAAATGTGGATGCAAATAGTTTACAGAACAAAATACAAACTGCGATATCCAAAGTAAAAATTTCGGCTATACCAGTAAAATTGACGACACCATCTGGAAAAGCGATTGCTGCTGTCGTAAAAGCGACACAAAAAGCGATGGAAGATGCTTTTGGCAAAACAGCAGGACTTCCAACTACAATTAAAAAGTCTATTATTGACGTGAATAATAAAACGGCAAAAATTGATAAAAAGAATTTTCTTGAAATCAATACGCTTAAAAATGCTGGTTATAAAGTACAAACTTACAGTACCGGTGGATTCCCGGAAGATGGACTTTTCATGGCTAATCACGGAGAACTTGTCGGAAAATTCAATAACGGCAAAACCACGGTCGCTAATAACGAACAGATTACTACTGCATTTGCACAAGCGATTACAAACACGCTTGCACCGGCTATCTATGCAGCGGTATCGCAGGCAGTATCAGAAAATCAAAGCCAGCAGACAGGAGATGTATATTTGGACGGAACAAAACTCACGACAACAATCATGGGAAAAGCCGAACAGATTACACGAAGCCGAGGTTCCGGATGGAAGTTGGCATAAACAATGTAGCACCTATCTTATTTGGTAGGTGCTATTTTATTGCAGAAAAGGGGGAAAAGACATGGCATATAGAGTTCCGGAGATTGACGGACAGAAAATTGCTTGTCCATCCGCTAGCGGTGTGGATATTAAAAGAAATCAAGTACAGAGTTCAAACTTTCGCCGAACATCTACGGCGAAAGCACAAGGAACGGTTGTGGATAACAAGGTCAGCATAAAAATGTCGTTTCCACCAAATATCACAGTAGCGGAATTAAAATTGATTAAGAGCAAAACGTGCGACAAAACAGCATTCCACAAACTTGGATTCACGAATGAATTTGGGGAATGGGAAACGATAACAGTTTATTTCAACAATTATTCTTTGCAACAATACGGATTTATCAACGGAAAAATGTTGAATCAGTCAATATCATTTGAGGCGGTGGAACAATGACAAGTATACCTATGACTACGGAATATGTGGACGTTAAAGTAAAAATTGGAGCGATTGAATATACCAATGAGGAATTACAGATTGATTCTATCAAAATTTCTAATGGATGCTACGATGGAAGTGTTTTTGGCATTGGAAACGTGTATATAAAGAACGCAAGTATAACCATGAATTACTTAGATGGAATTTCTAAAGGATTAAATATCGAGATATTTTTTCAGTATCAAGGTGCATGGATTAGTTTCGGGCAGTTTATCGTAAAAGAAACTCCAGTTATGAGTGGCGATAAACTTTCTGTTTCTTTGGAAAGCGCCATAGGTCAAACAATGTCAACGTCGGTTGTTTTTGAAACTGTGTTGCAAGAATATACTTTGCGACAAATAAAAACAAAATTGGAAGAAATAATTGGTAAACAGATTGTATTTATTCCTGCGCTGACGTCGGAAGAAGAAAAATCGTTTCTTGATGGAAAAAGCGCTTGTTTTTTAAAAGATATTAAAAATTATGTAGACCAGTCAGCAATTGACACAGGAATTGCAGTAAGAGATATGCTTTCTGGATTGGCTATACTTTTTGGCGGCAATGTTTATGAGGATGTAAGAAATAGAGTTGTAATAAAGCAAAAAACAAATTATACAGAGACAGAAAATTATGTTTTGTCTGATTACTTGGATTCAAACTATAAATATTCAAAAGAGATATACGCAATGAAATCCATATCATTGTTGTTTTTACCATGGTCTCTTGGTTTGTTCAACCCGCCTAATGCAAGTGGAAGAATTTGTACAGTAAATTATCTTGGAGAAGATAGGGTATCAAATACGTTGCTTGCTACGCAATCATCCATGGATGGAAAAACACCATACGATTATTCAATAAATTGTGATTGGATTGGGTGGACAAGTGATGGCTCTACTTTTGATACGAGAGTTACACCGGGCGGTCGTGCTTCTGCTTGTCTTAGACAAGGCGATTTGATGTATCGTACGTGCGATATGACGTTTGTTGGAATTGATTTTGGATGGAATATTGCACCGGGAAATCTTATAAAGGTAAAGGTGCCGGAGTTAGAAGATCCAATAGATGTTTTATGCGGGGAGATTTCCTACGAGTGGGATGGTGGATTTACTACAAATATATCGTGCAATTGCAACATAGAATCCAACGGAAGTTATTCTACAGAGGTTTCAACGCAGGCATCTGCGACGGCGGCACAAGAGGGGAGACAAACAAGTCTTGAATTAAATTATGCCAATATTACTTTTAGTAATATTGAGGATAGCACGATTAGAGGTAGCATATTCAAGGATGGTACAATTGATGGATCGAAAATAAAAGATTCAACAATTACCGGATCTCTTATTGCTGATTCGACAATAAAAGGGTCTAATATAGAAGAGGGAACAATTACCGGTTCCAAAATAAAGGCGGCAACAATTACCGGTGCCCTTATTGTAGATGGAACTATCCGAGGAAACCACATAATGGAATCCAGTATTGATGGTAGCAAGATTGAGGATAGTGCGATAACGGAAAGTAAAATTTCCAACTCGTCAATCACAAACTCAAAAATCAAGGATGGAGAGATTGAAAACTCCAAGATTAAGGATGCTACATTGACCGGGGCTAAAATCAAAGATGCAACGATTGGATTTGAAAAGGTTGATAGTTCTTTTATCAAAGATTTGACGGCTGATAAAGCATATATCGAAAATCTTAAAGCATCAATTGCTGATATCGGATATTTGACCGCGGATGAAGCAAGTATCAAGTATGCCACAATTACTTCTTTGGAAGCAGTAGATGGAAAGATTGACAATTTGGAAACAATTGCAATAACAACAAATAACCTTAGTGCCCAAGTAGCAGATTTAGGTTATTTGAACGCCGATACCGCAGATTTGAAGTATGCCAATATTGAACTTTCCAATATTGATGTGGCAAATGTCGGTACATTTTTTGCTAACGTTGGGCTGATTGACAGGGCAACAATCGTAAATGGACACGTTACTGGTTTTTTGGATAGTGTTGAAGTCAATGCTAACAAAATCACGGCAGGAACGTTGGTCGCTGACAGAATACTTCTTAAAGGTTCAGAAAAGGGAGTATTATATGCTTTAAACAATCTTGGAGAACTGACAAGCACAACGGTAGATACTCTTGATGGTTACATACTTACAGACCGTACTATCAATGCAGACAAGATTGTGGCATCGTCGATTACTACTAATGAGTTGGACGTGGATAGTATTTTTGCGGATAGTGCAGTTGTCGAACGGATTTTTGCCCAAGATATCACGGCGACAGGAATAATAAGAGGTGCAACGTTGGTAGGTGCTTCGGTGTCGGCGGATAGAGGTACAATTGGCGGATTTGGTATTTTTGATGATTGCCTTACTGGTTTTTATGATGAAGACGGCTACCAATACAAAGTTGACTTGAATACAGCCAAGTCAATTACAGGGAAAAACGGTGGAGTAATCGCCATTGAGGCAGGAAAGTACAAAATATCATCTCCGTATAATACTGAACATGAGTGGTATGTAACATATGACGGTTATATGTACGCGGAGATCGGAGAAATTGCTGGATTTACATTAAAAGACCAAAGGTTGATATCAAATTCAGAATATACTCCGGAAAATGCCTCTGCAACATATTACAACAAAGCAGAAATAAATTCCAAATTTAATCAAGAAGAAGATTTCTTGTCGTTGACTTGTACAGTCAATAACACTGAAATAAACAAAGCCTTTTTTGGATTTGACGGTGTACGTCTTGAAAGTTTAAACCATGGAAATGATTACTATGATAAATTTATGGGGTTGTCAACAAGAAGCCTTGCTTTTGGAGTAAATTCTGGAACACCATATAATGGAAGTAGCGTAGCATTCGAGGTTGATTCGGGGTATTCTGAGATTCTTTCAAGCGGAGAGTTTACGATAGAACCATCATGCACAATAAACGTTCCAACGACAGTAAAGTCACTTACCATAAAAAACAACGGTTCAAAAGGTAAAACGGTCATATCAAATGGTTTAATCGGATTAGACGATGCACAAGGTGGCACCGTGAGATATTTCCTTGATAACACTTATGGAAACTTACGGATATGGGACACGGCTGTGGGAGAAAGGCTTCTTATCTCTCCTGCCTCGATTAACTTTAAACCGAATGGAAAGACGATATTTTCTGTTAATAAAGACAATGCTTCTGAAAATGGATATGAAATAATCGGTTGCGAAGTGACAACAAGTGGAAATTTTACTTGTAAAAAATACCGAGACGGAAGACTTGTTATTGAGTATCGAAGTAAAATGGGGAATGTAACTTCACTTACAGATATAAGCAACAAAGAAGGGGTGTATTACAAATCTAGAGACGGTAGAACTTTCCCATTAGCATTTGTAGATACACCGATGGTTATTACTGGAATCGGCGTTCCTGACACGTCAGCACCATTTGTAAATGTCAGTTTTGATGGCATCAGCAAAACTGGATATAGCAGATGTATTTTTTGGGCTACGCATTCTGGTGCCACACTTCCCGTAAATTCAGTAACCAGCGCAATTTTTATAGGGCGTTGGTTTTGAGATAAATTATAAAATCTTAGGAGGTTAGAAAAATGGAAAACAAAGAAATTACAATGGCAGATTACATCGTTGATAAGTTGGCAAACGAGGTCAAGGAACTGAAAGTTCGACTTGCTCAAACCGAATTTACGGCGATGGCTTACAAGGAAAAGTACGAAACATTGCTGAAAGAACAGGAACAGGAGGTAGAAGAAGATGAAAAAACTGTTAGCGAATAAGTCTTGTATGCATGGAAAGAGAGACAGAAAAAGTATTTTCTTTATTGTTATTCATTATACTGGAAACAATGGAGATACGGCATTGGATAATGCTAAATTTTTCCAAAAAGAGCAGACAGGAGCAAGAAATGGCGTTGGCGCACATTTCTTTGTTGGGAAAAAAGGTAAAGCGGTAAAATCAATTCCAATGAATCAGATTGCATGGAGTGTTGGAGGATTTTACAGCAAAGACAAAGGAGCAGGGAAGTATTACAAGGAATGTACAAATGCAAACTCTGTTTCAATAGAATTGTGCGACGCAACAAAAGGTTATACCGCGGAACAGGCAAAAGCAGTTAAAAAGTTGATTAAGTACATCAAAAGATACTGTCCAAACGCCAAAACCGTTATCAGACATTGGGATGTAAACGGTAAGGATTGCCCCCATCCTATGATTGGAAAAGATAACAAAATGTGGAAACAATTCAAAAAAGACATTGGTGTCGAAAATTGACCGAACTTGCGATGAAAAAAGATTGTTTTCTCGTGCCAAAAGGTGTAAGATAAAATTGTCTCAAACGAGACAATTCAAGTTCTGGCGAGGGGTAAGAGTTCATTGTGTAACTCTGCCCCTCACTTTAAAACTAAGGGGAAACAATCAATCTTGCAAATTTATGATTGACAATTACGAACAAATGTTCTATAATTGTCTTATCGTAAGGAGGGCAACATGGGAAATGAAAACGAAAATGAGCAGTTTTACAAAAACAAAATTATCGAAATGATTAAAAAGATGGAAAACATATATTTTCTTAGGGCAATATATGTTTTTATAGAAAATTTAACAGAGTAGAAGAAAAGAGCCAAGGGAATGATTGCTTATCCCTTGGCTCTTTTTTAATTCTTGGAAATCGAATCAATCAATGTTTCTAATGTCTTCCATCCATCGTCGTCTAATTTGGCTAAAGCATTTACAAGTCGACGTTTAAAATCTCCGTCATCTTCTTTTATAACTTCGCCGAATAATTTGGAAATTTCATCGTTTTTGTCAATCTGACAAAACATTTCTCCAGTTCCACTTTTCAGCCATTCTTCGTTGACGTTGTATAAGGAACATAAGATTTTTTGAGACTGTTCCGACAAGTTTCTGTTTCCGTTCTCTACTAAGGAAATGTAATTTTTCGTCAAACCTAAGCGATCCGCAAACAATTCTTGTGACAAATTCAATTCTTTTCGCAGTAACTTTATGCGTTCATTCATTTTCGATTTCCTCCTTTCAATAGTATAATAACATAGTTGTCACACAAAGTCAAACTTTTTTTGCAAAAAAGGTTGACAAGTAATACTAAGTGTGATAGTATAATCATACAAAGTCAAACAGGAAGGAGGCAAAGCCAATATGAACGAGTTGACACAAAAGTACATTGATAGTAGAGAAGTTGCTGAAATGGTTGGTAAAGAGCATAATATGCTTTTGCGAGATATTCGAAGATATTCGGAACAATTAGGAAAGAGCAAGATTGCACAGTCCGATTTTTTCACAGAAAGTACCTATATAAACAGCCAAAATAAGACGCAGCCTTGCTATCTGGTTACAAAGAAAGGTTGCGAGTTTATCGCACATAAACTGACCGGAAGTAAAGGAACGGAGTTTACTGCAAAGTACATTAACAGATTCCATGAAATGGAAGATGTGATTAAAACACAACTTCCAACAGGAAACGACCTTATTGCTCTTGCAGTTATTGAAGCACAGAGAATGCTTGAACAAAAAGACAAGCAGATTAAGGAATTGGAAACAGAAGTCATTGAAATGAACAATACCATTTCCGAAATGAAACCAAAAGCAAATTATGTGGATTTGATTTTGAATAGTAAGTCTACAGTTTTGGTAACACAGATTGCACAAGATTATGGAATGTCTGCTAAGGCATTTAATAAATTGCTGAAAGACCTAAACGTACAACACAAAGTCGGCAGGCAATGGATTTTGTATCAGAAGTACCAAGGAATGGGATATGTTCATAGCAAAACTATTGATATTACAAGAGCAAATGGAAAGTCAGATGTGGTTATGCAGACAGAGTGGACGCAGAAAGGCAGATTGTTTCTGTATGAGATTCTGAAAAAGAATAGCATATATCCATTGATTGAAAGAAGTGAGATTGCATAACGGAAAGGAAGTGAGAAGATATGAGCGAAAAAGAAAAGAAAGTCGTTGAAAAACTGAAAGAAGCAATTCCAAAAATGTCTGATTTTGACAAAGGATATATCCTTGGAAAAGTTGAAAACATGGCAGAGACGGAAAAGAAGAAAAAGGAAAAGGAGTGATTCCATCAGAAAGTTAATGTTAGTCGCTATAACGTTTCTGTTTTCTTTCTGCATATGGGGATTCCGAGGAATCGAATTGGAAAATCCAGAAATGGCAGAGGAAAAGGTTTTAGTCGGAATCGGTACAATTCAGATTCCAGAAACTGAAACAGTCTCTGTTGAGACGAGAAATGTTGAGCAAAAAAGGAAAAGGACACACAAGAAAAAGAAAGTTGTTCGGAAGAAATGGACAACGTACAGAATTACGGCATATTGTCCGTGTTGCGATTGTTCGGACAAGTACGGAAGAATGACTTCTACTGGAGTTGTTCCAAGGCAGGGAAGAACGATTGCGGTAGATCCAAAAGTTATACCTTATGGATCGGTAGTCCGCATAAAAGGACTTGGAGAGTTTATCGCCGAGGATTGCGGCGGAGCGATAAAAGGAAACAGTATAGATCTATACTTTGACGTACATTCAGATGCCGAGAAATTCGGTGTCCAGTACAGAGAAGTATATATGGAAAGGAAGTGATCTTATGTACATTCCACCTTTCTGGTGTGGTGTATCGGTAACGATTATAGGAATTGTTATCGTATCGCTGATAATGTCAATGTTTCAGCATGACGATGATGACGAGCAAGACGAAAGGAGAAGAAACCATGAGTAAGGAAAAAGAAATCAAGGCAGAGGGAGCGACACCGATTTCTCCAGCATTGATTGAATCGCTTATCAAAATTGGAGCGATTGTTAGAAAGCAGGACGGAAGTCTTGTGTGTGGTAAACCAGGAACATATCGTTAGGAAAGGAGAGAAAAATGAAAGGTTTTAAAGGTTTTGATAAAGGACTGGTCTGTAGAGGAAAGAAATACAAGGAAAATACAGTTTTCGAAGAGGAAGCAGCCGAAATTTGTAAAAGCGGAATGCACTTTTGCGAAAATCCATTTGACGTCCTAGATTATTATGATTTAGTTAATACCGATGGAAGTTTTAACGAGTTTGCAGAAGTGGAGGCTTTAGACGAATGCTTGACAGATGATAATAAAAAATATTGTACTAAGAAACTGAAAATTGGTGCGAAACTATCATTTAGCGGATTTGTCAATGCCTGTGTTGAGTTTATTCTTGAAAAGACCAAAATTGAACAAACGGAAGAAGATGAAACTGTGATTGGCAGTTCCGGATATTACGCACAGATTGGCAGTTCCGGATATTACGCAAAGATTGGCAGTTCCGGAGATTCCGCAAAGATCACGTCAGAAGGAGAAGATTCAGTCATATGTTGCGCAGGTCACAATTCAATTGTGAAAGCAAAGAAAGGAAGTTGGATTACTCTTTCTGAATGGGAAAAATCTTTTGAAAAAGATAGATGGATTCCGAAATGCGTAAAAACGAAATTTGTTGACGGAGAAATAATTAAAGCAGATAAATTCTACAGATTAGAGAATGGGAAATTTGTAGAGGTTAAGGAGGATAAGTAAGATGGTAATTAAGTTAAAAAGAATGATTCTGGGAAATTTCATGTATTACATGGCGGTAATGCTTGATTTCCCGCAGATTGCTAAAATTTTGGCAAAGAACGGCAAGGGGAAGTCATCAATTGTCAATGCCTTTATGTGGTGCTTGTTCGATTGCGACTACGAATTGAGAAGCAATCCAAAGGTACGCAGAGAGGTTGACGGAAATCCGGTTGAGGATAAGGATGTTTCCGTAGAACTGGTACTTGACGTGGATGGAAAAGAAGTTACCATGCGTAAAGTGCAGAAACGCAAGCATTCCAAAGATGGTACTACTTACAAGGACAATAACGAATACTACATAAACGATGTTCCAAAGACAAAGAAAGAGTTTGAGGAATATCTTGGTATTGATATGTCCGTGCTGAAAATGTCAACCAATATCAATGGGTTTCTGAATCAGAAACCGGCTGATATGCGAGACTTTTTATTTAAGACAGTAGATTCTACGACTGATTTAGACATCGCCAAGAAAACGGATGGATTGCAGGAACTTTCTTCTCTTTTGGAGAACTACACCACAGAGGAAATCAAGGCGATGAATCAGAAGAAAGTGAAAGACGTTGACGAATCTCTTCCTATATCAAAGGGGCAGATTGAAGAAAAGCAGAGAGATATCGCTAGCAAGCAGGAAACCAATGTTTCCGACTTTGAACTTTTCAAAAAAGATTTGGAATCAAAACTTGATGCGAATATCAAGGTGCAGGTAGACAATGATAAATTGATTGATGGGTTTGAGAACGCGGTCAACGATGTTATGAATCTGAAATTCGAACTGTCAAGCATGGAGCAGAAAGCAAATTCAGAAATTGCTACCAAGAAGAACAGTTTGGAGAACAAAAAAGACGAAATTTGGGGGGAAATCGGACGATTTAAGGGCGAGTTATCTAGGTTGAGTAGTGATTTGGCACTCCAAACCAAATTGATCTCGGACAATAAGCGGAAGAAAGACGAGCAGGCAACATTATGGAAGATTGCAAATGAGCGGAAATTTGACGAATCAAGCCTTGTTTGTTCTTATTGCGGTCAAGAATACCCGGAAGAGAAAAAAGAGAAAATGCGGGCAGAATTTGAAAGCCACAAAGCGGATGAATTGAAACAGATTGTGGAAAGAGGAAATGCCTTAAAGAAAGCAATTGACGATTCAAAAATCCTCTTGAAAAACATTGAGGAAAATATTCAAAAGAAAAATGAGGAATCGGAAAAATTGACTGCTGAATACGATTCAGTTGAGAAAGAATTGGAATCTATCAAGCCAATTGATGTCAAGCAGTCGGACAAATACAAAGAGATTGAATCAAAAATTGCTGATCGAGAAGATTCGATGAAAAAGATGCAGGATCTCAAAGACATCAAAGCGGAATTAAAAACAGAAGAAGAACGAATCCGTTCTGAATTGGCAGAAGTGGACAGAAAAATTTCCGCTGCTAATACGGAATCAGACGAAATCCGGTTGGAAGAATTGAAAAAGTCCAAATTTGACAAAGAACAGGAAAAGGCAGATGCAGAGAAAATCTTGGATTTGCTGAAAGAACTGGAGAAAGCCAAAAACGAGGAATTGTCGGAAGAAATCAATTCTAAGTTTGGCATTGTCAATTGGCAGTTGTTCGAAACCGCCAAGAACGGAAATTATAAATCCGTTTGCGTTCCGATGATTGACGGCAAGTCTATTTTGACAACGATGTCCAACAAGGGAAACAGAATCCTTGGCAGAGTAGATATCTGTCGTTCGATTCAGAAAATCAGCGGTATAAATTGCCCGATTTGGTTGGATGATTTGGAATCATTAGACGAGGAAAATCAGAAGAAAGTCGCTGAAATGGTGGAAAGCCAGTTGATTATGCTGGCAGTATCAAATAATGCGGAACTGGAAATTAAGGAGGTGTGATATGAAACTGTATTTTTACACGGCAAACACAATAAATGGTTATTGTAACAAATTAGGTGTTGTAGTTACCGTTTTCGAGGCAGAGGAAAAACAGAAAACCTATCAATCTGTTAGTGGTGTGTTTCCAAATTGTGTTTCCAGAATAAGAAAGGATGACATCGGAAAACTTTCGAATAATAACGTTATCCTTACGGAGCCAAATTTTGAATATGCCAAGAAAATTTTCGTTAATGCGGCAGAGGCAAAAGTAAATGGTGCTAAAGAGCATCTTAAAAGAGCAGAACGGGAATTAGAAATTTTAAGAGAAAGCGAGGAATGATTATGGGATTTAAAATCGGAGAAAGAGTAGTTGTTATTAAGGACGAGTACTCGTTTAGAAAGAATGAACATTTTTTTAAGGACAATAAAATAGATTTTAAAATCGCAACTAGGTATGCTTATGGAACTTCTCCGCTTAATGGAGATGAGGGAATAGTTGTTGCGATTGGAGATCTTGAACACTATGACCACAAAGGAATAGTAATCAAAGATATATATAATAAGTGCTATCTGGTCGGAGAACCGGGCTTAAAATCTCTTGAAAAAGAGTTTAAACCTCATCTTGAATGTGCAGAGGTTGGAATAGACGATTACGGAACCATTGGGAAAGAAACAAGACTTGTTGACCGTTACGGAAGAAAGTTAAAGGTCGGAGATGTTGTTATTCTATATATTGGAGAAAAGTTTGTAGTTTCAGAGGCTGTAATTGTACACAATAATTACGGTTATTGTTTCCCTCTGGGCTATTCGACTTTTACAGATAAGGAAATACTTATAAAGATAAGAGATTGCGATGAGATTCCAGATGGAGAAAAGGTTGGAATTATTAAATATGTAAAGGAAGAGAGGTAGAAAACATGGCAGAGAAGAATGAAGTAGTTGTACAGGAAGAAAAAAAGGAAGTAGCGGCACATAATAACAAGGTAACAGATTATAGTCTTGGGATTTTTGGAACATCGGATAATTTTGTTATGGCGATGCAGATGGCAAAGGCATTGTCAGCATCGACTATTGTTCCAGCAATATACCAGAACAATTCGTCAAACTGTTTGATTGCTATTGAGCAGGCACAAAGAATGAAAGTAAGTCCAATGATGGTAATGCAGAATCTTTATCCCATCCAAGGAAAGCCTTGTTGGAGCGCACAGTTTTTGATTGCGCAGGTAAACAATAGCGGAAATTATGATATCGAATTGCAGTACGATGAAAAGCAGAAAAACGGTAAGCCTTTTTCTTGCCAGTGTTGGACGATGAAAGCAGGAAGAAGAATTGACGGCATGGTAGTTGACATGGATATGGCAGATGCCGAGGGATGGACAAAGAAAAACGGTTCAAAGTGGAAAACGATGCCACAGTTGATGTTGAGATATCGAGCCGCATCATTTTTCGCAAGATTGAACTGTCCGGAACTTACAATGGGGCTTTATACCAAAGAAGAACTTATTGACGGAGATTTTAAGGAATATCCGTTGGAAACGATGCAGGAGCAAGTTGAAAAGGAGATTTCTAACGGTGCTAATTCAGAAGATTTTGAATCGGCAGCAGTTGAACCGGAATTTATGGAGGACGAAGAATGAGACTGATAAGCCAAGACGGAACATTTGATGTTCCATACGATCAAGTAGTAATTCAGCGGTATAGTGATGGCATTTACTGGCTGAATAAAAACCTTATTGGAGTTGAATCTGGAATTTCCGAAGATTTTAAAATTGCTTCTTATTCAAGCGAAGCAAAGGCAATTAAGGTCATGGAAATGGTAAGAAAAAAATACAACAATAATGTGTTTTATCATTGCATAGCCAATACAGATACTTTCGAAAAATATATAGCAGTTTTGAGTGATAAAAAATGCAAAGAAACAACGAGTGAGTATTTTCAGTTTCCAAAGGACGATGAAGTCGAGGTGCAGGAATGATTTTGAAATGCCTTGGTAGCGGTAGTAGCGGAAATTGCTATCTGTTGACTGATAGCAATGGCAAAACCCTTATCCTTGATTGTGGTCTTTCAATCCGTGAGATAAAAAAAGGATTAAATTACGATTTGCGGTGTGTGGCTGGGTGCATTGTTAGCCACCACCACAAAGACCATAGCAAGTCGGCAAAAGAACTTGAAGAGATTGGAATTGAGGTTTATAAGCCGTACGAAAAGTGCTACAAGGCAATGAATTTCAAGAAAGCACCATTTCTTATTTCTACGGTGCCTATGCAAGACAAGGATGGAAAGTTCTGTCACACAAACACGGATGGTAGCGAGTGTCCGTGTTACGGATTCATTATCAGCCATCCAGAAATGGGTAAATTGCTTTACGTGACCGACACGGAATTTGTCAAGTGGAGATTCAGAAACCTAAATCATATTTTGGTTTCGTGCAATTACCAAAAGAAGTACCTAAGCAAAGTGGCAGGAAAACGAGAACACGTTTTTCGAGGTCACATGGAACTGGAAACAGTCAAAGATTTTGTAACCGCAAACAATTCAAGCACATTGCAGAACGTCATACTGTGCCATATGAGCAAAGAATCGGCAGACCCCAAAGAATGTATGCAAGAGGTTAAATCGGTTCTTAAATCGGCAAATGTGGACGTTGCAGAGCCTAACAAAGAATGGATTTTAAAGAAAGGAGATGAATGTCCGTTTTGAAAACAGAAAAAAGAATAAAAAAACTAATTAAGTTTTTGAAAAATGAATTTAAACACGGAATACAGATGTTTAATTCTCCATCTCTTTCAGGTGATGAAAGAGAGATTATTTATAATCAGGATGGTATAGTTGTATTGCACAGTTATTACTATGAATACATAGAAATATATGGAATTTCTACCAAAGAATTTAAAAAGGTTATGAAAAAATCCGGCGGATATTAAGACAAAAAATAAATTTTAGGAAAGGAAGATTGAAATGATTAAATTTGATAAGAAAAAAGTGGTAATTAAAGGAAACCAAAATGATTTAATGGCACAATGGACTTTCATTGGAAATGCGATTTATAAATCTATGAAAGCGCAAATTGGCGAGGAAACCGCAGAAAAACTAATGAGACGTTGTGCTGAAAATGTTTTTAAATCTGAAAAACAAATTGCGGAAGAAATATTGGAAATTCTTAAAAGAAAACAGGAAAAAGAAAGCGAGGAATCTGACAATGAATAAAGTAATTTTGCTTGGAAATCTTACAAGAGATCCGGAAATCAGATATTCACAAGGGGAAAAACAGATGGCGGTTGCTAGATTTTCCCTTGCGGTAAACCGTAGATTTGCCAAAGACGGAGAAACAAGCGCTGACTTCTTGAACTGTACCGCATTTGGTAAAACCGCTGAATTTGTCGAGAAGTATTTTCGGCAGGGCAGCAGAATGTCTCTTGTTGGAAGAATTGAAAACAACAATTATACAAACAAAAACGGAGAAAAGGTTTATTCCGTTCAGATTATGGTAGAAGAAGTTGAATTTGCAGAAAGAAAATCGGCACAAAGTAACAATCAAACACAAAATCAGAATCAGCCGGCACAGACAAATGGTGCCGATGATGATTTTATGAATATTCCAGACGGAATCGAAGATGGATTACCGTTTAATTAAAAGAAATGGGGGGAACAAAATGAATAAATCGACATTGGAAATGGCTAGAGATCTGGTCGCAAGACTGGAAGCGGAAGAAAAAGAAGAAAAGGTGCAACTTAAAGATTTAAAACCGGGCGAAACTTTTATGATTGGTGAGTATGAATTCATCGTTCTGGAGCAAGTTTTTGATGTTAATGGCGGTGATTCTGATGTAACAAGTGTTGTGTCTAAGAATTTCATGCTGAAAGACGTAATGTTTGATTCAGAGGCACGAAACTATTATGTTTCATACTTGAAAGGCACAATTGAAGCGAAAATTTTGCCAATCATTGAAAAAGAAGTCGGAGCAGAAAATATTGTCGGAAACTTATGCTACTTGCGTTCTGTTTGCGGAGAAAACGAGTTTGGAATGTTTATGTCAAAAGTCCGTCCGATGACTTTTGACGAGGTTAGAAAATACCATGAATTTATCCCGAATGAGGATTTGGATGATTGGTGGTGGACTTGCACGCCTTGGGGTTCAGATAAAAATGGTAATGCTAGAACAATCGTCGCGGTTTCGCCGTCCGGCGGCATCTACGGCGATGATTGCAACTCCGGTAACGGTGTTCGTCCATTCTGTATCTTGAAATCTGACATCTTTGTATCGAAAGGAGAATGATTATGGATAAGAATATATTGAAAAAGTTAGAAGAGTTAGAAAGCAGAGTTGCTATTCTTGAAAAAAATAATGCTACAAGAAAAATTCCAAGCGGATTAAAAATCGGAGATACTTTCGAACTTGTTGGAACGATATGGAAAATACTTGATATTACAAATTACGGATATAGTTGTTTGGCTGACAGTATCAAGGAGATGGATTTTGATACAGAATCAAACAATTGGACAAACAGTAATCTTCGTAATTATCTTGTAACAGAGTTTTTGGATAAATTAAAGGAAGAAATCGGGGAAGATAATATTCTTCAAAGAGAAAGAGATTTGTTATCTCTTGATGGACAAACGGAATATGGCAAGGCTTATGAAAAAATTTCTTTGCTGACAGTTGATGAGTACAGAAAATACAGAAGCCTTATACCAAATACAGACGATGAATGGTGGTGGCTTATCACGACATGGAGTACACCTTGTAATGATTATGATACTGGCGTTACTGCGGTTTCGCCGAACGGCGACATCGGCTACGTTAATTGCTACGACTATTGCAGTGTTCGACCATTTTGTATCTTTTCCTCTTCAATATTTGAATCCGAGGAATAAGTAAATAGCAGAAAATGGGTGGGAGTAAATTTAAAGTTAGGAAGTGATAAGTTTGAGCAGATATCAGAACATTGCAAGGGCAAAAGCAATTGAAAATGAAAACAAGAAAAAATTGTTGAAATTGAATCCAGAACTGAACGATGAAAGCGGAATTTACTTTTTTCTCCGAGAAGATGAAAACGGATTCAGATTTGCCTACATTGGACAGGCGGTAAAGATACTTACGAGATTAGCAAGCCATATGACAGGGTATGAGCAACATATTGACCTTAGTTTGCGTAAGCACAAGTTATATGACGAGCAGAAGAACCCTCATGGATGGAGAGTGGAGTTTCTTAATTTTCCAGAAAGCGAACTTGATGAAAAAGAGAAACACTTCATTAAATTGTATGCAGATACTGGATATCAATTAAGGAACGTCAGCCTTGGCGGTCAAGGAGAAAATCGTGCAAGCGGTTCTATCGGAGAAAGAAAAGCACCTAAAGGCTATATGCAGGGCATACAGCAAGGAAAAAAGAACCTCGCAAGGGAATTATCCCATATCGCAGAAAAGCACCTTAAAATCGAAATTAGAGAGGATAAGGCTGGCAATAAGGTGTCGCAGAAACAGTATAAGAAGTTTATGGAGTTATTGAAAGTGGGTGAATGAGAATGAGTTTTGATCAAATGACATTATTTGATTTTACGAGAAATCCAATTTCTATAACAAAGCCCATACGTTTAATTGAGTTGTTTGCCGGATATGGTTCACAAGCAATTGCTTTGAATCGTATCGGAACAAAATTTGAACATTACAAAGTTGTGGAATTTGATAAGTATGCCATTGCTAGTTATAACGCGGTGCATGGCACAGATTTTCCTACAATGGACATAACAAAGGTTCACGCAGAAGATTTAAACATTTGTGACACAGAAACATTCACTTACTTACTTACTTACTCATTTCCTTGTACAGATTTATCTGTTGCAGGTAAACAGGCAGGAATGAAAAAAGGTAGTGGCACACGTTCCGGTCTTTTGTGGGAAGTTGAGAGAATACTAACAGAAATTAGAGATGGTAACGGAGAATTGCCACAAATATTATTCATGGAAAATGTACCACAGGTACATGGCAAGAAAAACATCAATGATTTCAACAAGTGGTTAGGGTTCTTGGAGAGTTTAGGCTACGCAAATTATTGGCAAGATTTGAATGCTAAAAATTATGGAGTGGCACAGAACAGAAACAGATGTTTTATGTTTTCATTCTTGGGTAATTATTCATATAATTTTCCGAACCCTATACCACTCAAAAAGAAGTTGAAAGACTATCTTGAAGAAAATGTCGATGAAAAGTATTACATAAACAATGAAAAGGCTGATAAATTGATAAAGCAACTTATTGACAACGGAACGCTGCCAAAGCACAATTCTGAGATCACAGAGCAGACTTGCGTTGACGGAACAATCTTCAAACCAAAAGAATGCGCTGTTTCAAACTGTATCACAGCAAGACAAGACAGAGGAATATCCAATCAGAGGTCGGTCGGAAACTGTGTTGTTGAAAGACCAAGGAACAACATTAGATAAACAAATTGATATTACAACAACATTGAGAGCGAGGGATTATAAAGGTTTTGGGAATCAATCTATGAATGGAGTGATTGAATGGAAGTAATAGGCAGTATATACACCGGAGTAACAGCAGATTTTCAGCGAGGCATGCATCCAATTGCAAGGTGTGTAAAAGCTGAACAGCATGATTTAGGAGTAGTTATGGCAGATGTAAGTTTCCCTGATAGAGCCACTAGATGTGGCAGAGTACAGGAATGTGGAAATGTATTCCCTACAATTATGGCACAGAATCAGGAATTGTACAGAATTGAAACCCAATACCGCATTAGAAAACTAACACCAAGAGAGTGTGGGAGGTTAATGGGTGTATCTGATGAAGATGTTTCAAAAATGGAATTAGTAAACAGTAACACACAACTTTATAAGCAGTTTGGAAACTCCATCGTTGTAGATGTTATGTGTGAAATGTTTAAAAACTTAAATATCGATCAATAAAATCAAAGAAAGGAATGATTTAATGAAATTAAAAGAGTTAAAAGAAAATGTTGTAGTAGATATCAAGTCAGAAAAACAATGCCATGTTCTGATGAATTTGCTGGAAAACGCAGGATATCCAACATTTACCCAAAGATTTTCCTATCCTAGTGGCTATTTTTTAAAAGTGGTAGAAATTTATCCAGCAGATAAAAATTATATTGCATTATATGGTGGCAAGCCACCGCAAAATAGTGTTTTATTAGAGGATGTTGTCGAGTTGGAAGCTAGAGATTTCGCAGTTATAGAAAATAGTAGAGTAGTTGCTTGCTACACTTATGGCTATGGCGGTTCTGAAATTGGATATATTTACAAGCCTGACGTCGGAGAACCTTGGGGTATTTTTTCTGACTTCCCATTAGACGCATTTATTGAGTATTATGCAGGCAAATATAATTATATTGAACCGGTTAATGATTTGGTTAAGATTGATAACGAAATCATTAAGGATAGCATTGTTTACTACGGAAAAGACGCACAGTCTACAGTTTGCATGGAAGAATGTGCGGAACTTATCCAGGCAATCAGCAAGGAAAAGCGTGGGAAATCAGACAAAAACCACCTTGCGGAAGAAATGGCAGACGTTTTGATTTCAATTGAACTATTAAAAGAAATCTATGATGTCTCAAACGAGCAGATAAATGAATGGGTAGATAAAAAGCAGAAAAGAATCCGATCGCAAATGAAATAACCTACAAATAACAGAACTTGAAGAAAAGGGGGTGCAGCACTCCAATGGGTAATTTCATTAAGATTGACCGAAAAATGCTGGAATGGGAATGGTGGCAAGATATTAACACATCGAGATTGTTTCTCTTTATGCTTTTATCTGCCTACTGGAAAGATGGAAGATATAAAGGTGTTGAGATTCCAAGAGGTTCGTTTCCAGCATCAACCGCTGATTTGGCAAAAGCAACATCACTTACGGAAAATGAAATCAGAACCGCCGTAAAGCATTTGAAAAGCACAGGCGAGATTACAAACAGAAACCATGGTAAATACACCGTATTTACGGTAGTTAAGTATAATGAGTACCAAGAGAATTACAATCAGAATGCAAACAGAATGCAAACTGTTGACAATCAGATAACGAACACAATATTAAAAGAAGATAAGAATGAGAAGAAAAGAAAGAAAGATAATATTCCGTATGCGGAAGTTATTTCTTACTTGAACGAAAAGGCAGATACCAAGTTTAAATCTGATTCCAGTAGCACGCAAAGATTTATCAAGGCTAGATTTGCAGACGGATTTACTCTGGAAGATTTTAAGAAAGTGATAGATGTAATGTGTGAAAAATGGAAATCTAACGAGAAGATGAAACAGTATCTGCGGCCACAGACATTGTTTGGTACCAAGTTTGAAAGTTATTTGAATTTGGCACCAAAGGATAAAGCACATAGAGTAGAAAATTCAAAAGCAGAAATTGCTAGAGAGACTAAAGATGAGGAACCGGAAATGTCTGACGAAGAATGGAATGAAATGGAGGCAGGCAAATGAGATATGCACCGTATGAATTTAAGCCGAGCGATGCGTATGATTTTGCCCGGCACGTAGGGATCCTTTGTAAGGAACGAGGGGATGAGTTGTTTTTTAAGACTTGTCCGTATTGCAAGCCAAGAGCGACACGTGGAAATGTCAATACATTTTCCATCAATCTCAAAACCGGACAGCACAAGTGCTTACGTGCAAGTTGTGGTGTTTCTGGGAACATGATAACTCTTGCAAGAGATTTTGACTTTTCTCTTGGAACAGAGATTGACGAATACTACGCACCGAAGAAAAAGTACCGAGAACTTCCCCAACCGAAAGAACCGGTAATTCCAAAACCAGAAGCACTACAGTATTTGGAAAGCCGCGGAATATCGGAAGAAGTTGCAAAGAGGTACGAAATAACGGTGCAGACCAAAAATCCTAACATTTTGGTGTTCCCGTTCTATGATGAAGTCGGAAAACTTAAATTTGTTAAGTACCGTAAAACGGATTTTGACAAGACCAAGGATGCCAATAAGGAATGGTGCGAATCAAAGACAAAACCTATTTTGTTTGGTATGAAACAATGCGACACTAGTTTTAAACGACTTGTAATTGTAGAAGGTCAGATGGATTGTTTGGCAGTTGCTACAGCAGGAATAAACAATGTTGTATCTGTTCCGACAGGAGCCAAAGGATTTACATGGGTTCCTTATTGTTGGAATTGGCTATGTAAGTGGGAAGAAATCATCGTATTTGGCGATTATGAGAAAGGGTCTATATCTTTATTGGATGAACTTTCAAAACGCCTTAAAACGAAGATTAAGCACGTCAGAGAGGAAGATTATCTTGACTGTAAAGACGCGAATGAGATTCTTCTTAAATATGGCAAGGAACAAGTCGTAAAATGCGTTGAGAATGCGATACCGATTCCGGTAGAAAACGTGATTGACCTTGCTGACGTAAAAGACGTGGATCCGTATTCTTTGGAAAAGATACCAACAAGAATACAAGAGGTTGACAAACTCTTGTGCGGTGGCTTGATATTTGGATGTGTCAACTTGATAACTGGGAAATCCGGAAAAGGTAAATCCACTTTGGCAAGTCAGATTTTAGGAAATGCGATTGATTGTGGCTACAACGTGTTTGCTTATTCCGGGGAGTTGCCAAACTTCCTTTTTAAGTCTGCTATAGATTTTCAATCTGCTGGTCCACAAAATGTGATTGAAGAAAATCGTGGCGAGTATGTCCGTCGCTACGTTCGTAAATCAGCCAAAGAAGAGATTGAAGAGTGGTATCGAGGAAAATGTATGCTTTACGACAGAACGATGGTAAATGACGAAGATACCGACCTTTTAAAGACTATTGAACAGATGATTATAAGCCAGAATGTAAGAGTGATTCTGATAGACAATCTTATGACGATGATTAGTCAGACGAATGTCAAAGGAAGTAAGTTGGATTCACAAAGCAATATATCCCATAAATTAGAGGATATGGCTAGGTTCTACAACGTTTGTATTATTTTGGTAGCGCACAAAAGGAAAGATAGTGGTATTGATGATGAAGATATGGATGATTCAATTCGTGGAGATTCCGACATTGTCAATTCCGCTGGAGTAATCATCCACTACAACGTCAACAAGGACGAGGTGGACATGGACGAGTTTCCACGAATTATTGCAGTTACCAAGAATCGTGTGTTTGGCAGAACGAATTACAACGGATGGAAAGTGAAGTTTGACGAAAAATCAAAAAGGATTTATGGAAACAATGACGACCCGGACTATCTTCTTGGATGGAATAAATCAGACGGATTCGTTCAGACGGAATACGAAGAATCGCCATTTACTTAATCGAAAGGAGTGGACACCATGTCAAGTGTGAGAGCGTCAGATATTCCGGAAGAACAAAAAATGTGGACGGATGTCTGGAACTGGAGAAAAAAGTATTACAATCCCGAAAACTCCGATGATTACTGGAAACAATTTACGGACGACGGAATATTTTTGGGTGAAAAGTACGGAAAATTGTGCCAAGACATCGTAATTGCGGTTCTTGACGAAGTGAAAGGGCGGTGGAAAAAATGCTGACAGAGGAACAAAAGAAACTTGTCGAGGAAAACTATAAATTAGTTCCATACGTGATTTTTAGTGTTATGCACTTAGATGACCTTGAAGAATGGCATGGATATGCTTGTATTGGGCTTTGTAATGCAGCAGTTTTGTGGGACAAAAAGAAAGGACCATTTGCCACTTATGCGGTAAAGGCGATAAAGAACTCAATAATCCGTGAAATAAATTATAACGGGCGACAGTCAAGAAAAATTGACGATGAGAATAAATTGTCGCTGGACTATTGCTATTCGGAAGATGGAAGTGTAGAAAATGAAACACTACAGTCAATTATTCCGGACAAAAAGAACCCTGATTGGGGAGAAATTTTTGGAATGCGAGAATTGATTGAAATGCTGGATAACAGAGAGAAGAGATATATCCTACTTCTTATCAAAGGTTATAGTTTTGCTGAAATTGCAAAATCAGAGGGCGTATCTCGTCAATGGGTTCATGCTTGTGTACAAGGAGCAAGAAAAAAATTAAAGGAATGGGGTGCTGCTTGTGGTTAGAGAAGAAAACGAATGCCGAGACTGTGCGGCACCTGCCTATCCTTGTATGGGAGACAGTTGCAGATTCCGTCACGTCAAACATTATTACTGCGATGAATGTGGCTCGGATGAAGATACGTTGTACATACTGGACGGCGAAGAACTTTGCATTGAATGCGTAAAGAAAAATTTAGAAAAGAAAGGAATTGATTTTGAATGACTAACGCAGAAAGAATCAGAAAAATGACGGATGATGAGTTGGCAGTTTTTCTTACAAAATTCAAAAATACATTTGGCGAAGAATATGAGGGAGAAAAAAGTTGCCTAGATTGGTTGAAAGAAAGCGAGGACTAGAAATGAGCGAAATATGTGGAAACTGTAAATACCATCAATACGAGAAAGAAAGTAAAGGATGGGTATGTTGCAATGACGAGAGTGAGTATTGTGCCGATTGGACGGAATATGAAGATACTTGCGATGATTTTGAAGAAAGGAGAGGTAGTGATTATGAAAAATGAGTGGACTAAGAAGATGGAAAATGTAAAGCCTTGTCCATTTTGTGGAAGTATAAGCATATCCGCAAAACACAAAGATTGCGGGATATATTTGTATAATAGCTTTAATAAGATTCTAAAAATGAAAGTATACTGCTATTGCAATAAGTGCCACGCAAGAAGCAAACCTATCTCTTATTTGGGTAGACAATACGGAGATGCAGAAAAATATGAAATCGGTATATATGATGACAGAATGAAAGAAAAAGCACTTGAAAAATGGAATGAAAGGAGTTAGCAGATGAAAGATAGATATTTATTCAAGGCAAAGCAACTTGATAATGGAGAATGGGTGCAAGGCGCGTTATTTAACGGAGAAAGTCATTGCATTATAGGGCAAGAAATAAAATTTAGTCCGTACACAGAACATGAATGCAAAATTGTCGGATATGAAGTGGATAGAAACACCATCTGCCAATGCACAGGCTTGAAAGACAAGAATGGCAAGTTGATTTGGGAAAATGACATTTTAAAATACGAATGGGATAGAACGAGAATTGATTTCATTAAGTATCAAGCTCCTATTTTCACTTACTCTAAGACAATGCGATGGAGTTTGCAACAGGATGAAGTTATTGGCAACATTTTTGACAATCCAGAATTATTAGAAAGTGAGGTAAAGTAGAATGAATGATTTCATGAAAAAAATTTTTGAAGCCTTTGAAAATGAGTATGGGAAAGGCGAGAAATTGCAAGACGGAGAAATGCAGGTATTTTTGTTGCAGGATTGTACTGTAGTATTATCTATTAATGACGGCGAATTAAGTGTAAAAGTAACGGCAGATAAACCTATCAAATGTGATTTTGCATCTGGTATGTTTGCAGATTGATTAATAATGCAGAGAGAATAAACCATTTGCCAATTTCAGAAAGACCAAATAACCGAACAGATAAGTTATTAGAAATGTTGGTTTATAATACATCAATAATAATTGATGAATTAAGAAAAATTAAGGAGAGTGAAGAAGAATGAGATTGATTGACGCAGATGAATTAAAATCCAAGATACAAAAATCAAATTGCAATATCGAACATCTTTGGAAAAATGTTGTATTGGATGTAATTAACAATTGCAAGACAGCCTATGATGTGGATGAGGTTGTAGAACAGTTGGAAATATACAGTAATAAGGATGAAGCGGAACAACTTGGAACAATTCCAGTAGTGGAGCTTGAAGATGCATTTAAAATCGTGAAAGGCGGTGGAATTTATGAATAGTAGATTGACAGGGAAAATACGGAATTTTGATGGTAGTGCTACTTCTATTAAACCTATTGCAGATGATAAAGGATTTCCTAATAAGTTTGGCTCTGATGTTCTTACAAAATTAGCAGATTATGAAGATTTAGAAGAGCAAGGCAGGCTTTTGAAACTGCCTTGTAAGGTGGGAGATACAGTATATGTAAAAATGGCTTCGTATTGTAATGTTCTTTATGCAGAAGCAAAGGTAAGAGATTTTACGCATTTTACATCTTGTGGATTTTGCGTAGTTGTTACATCAAATCATTTCGATAAGCAAAATATACCTTTTACTGATTTTGGCAAAACAGTATTCCTCGCAAAATCCGAGGCTGAAGCAAAACTGAAAGAATTGAAAGGAGAATAAAATGGGCGATTTAATTATAATCTTGTGTACGTGGCTTATGATTTTAATTTTGAACTTTGAAATTAGAAAGGTAAAAAACGAAGTCATTGTCTTGAGAAAAGCAGTTATTCTTTTATTAAGCATTGAGCAAGATAAAATCAGAAGAATGCCGGGAGGTAAGTAAAATGTCAAGGAACAAAAGAGCGGCTATCCGCAGAGAACAAAAAGAGCATGACAAAAACAAATTGTCGATGAATGAAAAGCAATGGTTTATTAAGCAGACCGAAAGTGGAATCGGCAAAAGTGCTTTTGAAAAACTCATGCAGAGGTACTATAAGTATGGACACGACAGAGGAATGGAGTTGGCGGCAGGGATAATTTTTCTTGCGTTGCATGAACATTTTGGATTTGGAACAAAGAGAATTCAAACACTTATGAAGTGTATCTCTGACGAATCCATAAAAATGGATGAAGAGCCGACAAAATTCAATGTTAATTGGTACATCCAACAATTAAATGATGTGCTGGATATTCAGTTCCAGCAAACAGGCAACGTAAATCCACTAGAATAACAAGGAAGGAAGATTGAAATGAATAATGTAATTATTTTACTTGTAGCAATCCTATTTGTAATTCTTTTTCGTTTGTATTTTGACATCAAAGAACGTGTAGAGAGATATAAACATTATGTTGACACATTATATGATGCCTTTTATCGAACTACACAAATCAACGACAATATAAATCATCGCACACAGAATATGATAAGTGAACTTATTTCTGCTGTGCACGACAAAAAGGAGGAAAAGAAGAATGATTAAAATTGAACACGTAGTTCTGGCTAGTCCAGAGCAAATGCAATTTATCATCGAGGGTATGAGAAATCCAATGAACAGTTGGGATAAAAGTGACAGTGTTAATTGCAATCTTGGTTGCTACGGTTGCAACTATGAGGGAACTTATAAATGTGAAAATGCAGAATGGAGTTCTAGTGATAGTTTCGGAATTGGAAAAAACGACAAGTCTCTTATGCAGAGATTATCCCAAACTGGAACAGATCATCGAAAATTCATGAGAATGATGCCGGTATATGTTAGAATTACCGCACCTTTATATTGGTGGAAAGAATTTGATACTTACAAAATTGGTACAGTTGCAAACTCTTGTAGTACTATGCATAAAATTCAGGCAAAAGAGTTTACGCTGGATGATTTCTCTCATGAGCACATGGATGTTGCTTCTGAAGCATGCCTTGAAACAACTATTGGGTATTTGAATCTTTTCAGACAGAGCTTTTTAGAGAATCGCGATAAGGACGTTTGGTGGCAGATGATTCAGCTTCTTCCAAGCAGCTATAACCAGACTCGTAATGTTATGATGAATTATGAGGTACTGGCAAATATGTATCACAGTAGAAAGAACCATAAACTTGATGAATGGCGAGAGTTTTGCAAATGGATTGAAACGTTGCCATATTCATACTTAATAACTGGAAAGGAGTAATGACAGAATCCTTGGTAGACCAAGGTTGACTGCCTAAAGGTGCAAAAAGGCGAGAATAAAGCAGATTTTAAATTGCGTGAAAACAAATAAGTAGCATTGGAAGCCGTAAATCTGCTATCCACGGAACAAGCAATTCTTGTCGAGTGGTTGTCATGAAACACGTTGTATTATTTAGCGGCGGTGCCGCTAGCAGTTATGTAGCATACTTACTTACGCAGGATAAAAGCATTGATAAAAAGGATATTGTTCTTCTTCATACTCCAACATTAAGCGAGTGTGCAGATTCAGAAAAATTCAGATTGAAAGTTGCAAGGTATCTAAAATTGCCAATGACTGTATGGGGCAGGGGCGAAGATATTTGGGATTGCATAGACAGAAATAGTGCGATTCCAGGACAGTTTATGCCGTTCTGCACCCAACAGTTAAAGCAACAGATGAAAGAACAATATTACAAATACCTTAAAAGCATTGGAGAAGATTGGATTGAATACGTTGGATATGGTCCGGATGAGTGGCGACGTGTCCAAAAGTCAATCGCTAGAAATGAAAAATTAGGAAGAAAAGTCAAATTTCCATTGTTTGAAAAGCAAATATCGTCAGATGAATGTAAAAGAATCATTCAAGACGAATGGAAAATTGAGTTACCGAGTGCCTATAAATCATTAAAGCACAACAATTGCATACCATGCTTTAAGGGCGGTAAAGGCTATTTCTACGATGTTTGGAAAAACTACCCAGAAGAATACCACCGCGCAATGCAGAAAGAAAAAGAAGTCGGCTACACAGTGTTCAAAGACGTTTCTTTGGAAGAACTGGAGCAAAAATTTATCAGCGACAAGGAATGGGAAGATGCACAGATGTCTCTTGAAGACTTTATCCCTTGTGAGTGCTGGACATAAAGGAGAATGGCTTATGAAATTTTCAGATTTCACAAAGCCAGAACTTGAAAAAATTATTTTAAATGCAAACTTTACCGATGATGAAGAACGGATATTTAACTTGCTTTCAAGAGGTTTTAGTGTTTTAGAAGTATCACAAAAATCTGGAATGAGTGAAAGCAGCGTATATCGAAGAATCAGAATCATAAAAGTAAAAGTTGAGAAAGTGAGGTTCCTATGAAAGAAAAGGTTGATATCAAAGACAAATTGTTACTTACAATAACAGAAGCCGCCGAATACACCAATATTGGAGAACACAAGTTGCGTGATATGGTGGAAGAAAAAGATTGTAACTACATATTGAGAAAGGGTTCTCATACGTTAATTAAACGAGTTCCTTTTGAAAAGTACCTTTTATCAAAAGAAGTTATTTGATAACTTGCGAAAGAACATTGTGTGTGATAATATTGTTAATACGCAATGTTCTTTCTTTTTCAATCGAAAGGAGACTAGTCATGAAAAAAAGAAAGGACAACAAAGGAAGAGTATTGCAAGACGGAGAATGCCAAAGGAAAGACGGCACCTATATGTTTCAATACAAAAATTTATCTGGAAACAGAAAATGCTTTTATGCAAAAAAACTAGATGAATTGCGTAAAAAGGAAAAGAGCGTCAGGAAAAACGAAGTGTTTGGAATCATAGATGATAACTCTACATTGAATCAGATTTTTGACGGATCTTTTCAAGGCAGGAGAAACATATCGGAAAGTACCAAAAATAACTATTTGAACTTATGGAACTATAGAGTTCGAAATGGAATAGGTGGAATTGAAGCAAGAAAAGTGACAAGATCTCATGTCATTAAATTTTACAATGAATTGTCTGACAACGGCTTGTCGTATTCTACCATCAAAGCATACAACATTATGCTTTCCCTTGTATTGGATGAAGCAATGAAAAATGACATAATATTAAAAAATCCATGCAAGGACTGCTTAAAGTTGTATGCAAACAACAAAAAGACAAGAGAAGCGCTGACTTTGGATCAGCAGATGGCATTTCTTGATTTTATTTTGGACAGTAAGGTTTATTCAAAGCATTATCCTCTACTCTTTCTTATGATTACAACGGCGGTGCGCTGCGGAGAAGCAATAGGTTTGACCTGGAATGATATCGACTTTAAGAGCAGAGAAATCAATATCGATCATCAATTGCTTTACAAAAAGCATAATGGCAGGTATCAGTTTTACATTGAAACTCCAAAAACGGAATCCGGAAAAAGAAAAATTCCAATGACGCGGGAGTTATGCAAAGTAATGATGGATTTTAGAGAGAAGCAATTTTCTTCTGGAATCAGATCTGATACAATAGACGGATATTCCAATTTTGTTTTTATAACTAAAAGAGGAAATCCAATCATGCCATCTGCAATAAATAATACATTGCTAAATATTGTAAACGCATATAATAAAGATGTAAAAGAAGATGATGTTTTTCTGCCGCACATATCTGCGCACATTTTAAGGCATACCGGATGTACACGGATGGCTGAAAAAGGAATTGATGTAAAGGTGCTACAAAAGATTATGGGGCATTCAGATATTTCCGTAACAATGAATATTTATACTCATGTTACATCAAATCGTTTGCATGAAGAGATAAAAAAACTCGAAATTGCGGAGATTGCCAGATGATTTATTTACATCAAATTTACATCAAAACAGTGTAATTTTAAGTAAATTTATACCACTTTTTATAAAGTTTTTATAAATTTCGATGTTTTGAATATGCTGAAAGTAGGCTTTATGTAAGGCTTTGACGGTTTTTACAAAGTTTTTATAAAAAAATTAGCACTCACCTCTTGACAGTGCTAATTTGATTGTGAACCTTAGTGTTTTCGGTACTTTCATAAATTAAATCTCGATATTTACATCAAATTTACATCAAATTGAAAAAGTTTGAACATTGCGCATTGACATGAATATGACAGTTTTTGGAAAGTTTGTTGACGGTTTTACCGTCTTTTTTTATGCAAAAATATAATTACAAGGAGGGATGCTTATGTTATCCGACAAAACCTTAGAAAAAATTTTTGCACGTGAAGAACTGCAAAGACTTGACATGGCAACGCAGGCATCGGTTGTAAAAGCAATCGAGGAAATTTTGGAGGAGGAAAAACAAAATGCAGATGAACTACAATCCGTATCAGCAACAGCAACAGCCGATGAATTATAACCCGGTTTTTACCAATTATCCGCAGATGGCACAGAACATTCCGCAGAGAATCCAGCAGGAACCGCAAATAATGGGGAAAATTGTACAAAATGCGGAAATGATAACTGCGAATGATGTTCCTTTGAATGGATCAGTAGCATTTTTCCCAAAACAAGATTTATCCGAGATTTATGCTAAAAGTTGGACTGCCGATGGTGTGATTCGCACAATGACATTTAAACCGATTCAAAATGAAGAGGTTGGCAATTTATCGACTGAAAGCACGGAAAGCCAAATAGGGGCAATTTTGAACGTTACAGACGGTTTAGAAAAGACCTTGAATGAGATTGTAAGCAAGATTGATAATTTGGAAAAAAATCTGGCTAAGCCGGCCACAAAAACAAGAAGTTCTTCTGCTAAAAAGGAGGATGAATAATGAATCCAAAACAGATTGTTATGAACATTATAAGAAGTAATCCACAAATGCAATCTAATCAAATGTTACAAAACATGATTGGATTAGCAGAAAAAGGAGATATAAGCGGCATTGAAAACATTGGTAGAAACGCCGCAAAAGAAAAAGGAATTGACTTTGATAAGGAGTTTTCCAAATTTAAAAATCAATTCCCATTTAGATAATTATTTGGCTTTATATTGGTTTGAACCCGTGTAGCACTTATTGCTCAATGCTCTTTCAAGTGGGAAACCACGATTTATACGATTGCGAAGAGTTTGCTCATTTATTCCAATATCATTCGCCCATTGACGCAATGTTTTTGTTTGCCCGTTAAATTCAATGATTCTGTTTGTTGATTTATTTGATGCTTGAGTTGATATATTTGCCCATCTGCAATTAGACGGTTCGTAATTTCCGTTGTTGTCAATTCTATCAAGAGTAAATCCGTCTGGTCTTCCACCGACAGAATCAGACCAAGAAACAAAATTCCAAAAGTTGTGCCATTCAGGGCAAACTTTTATACCGCGCCCACCATAGCGATCATAATGAGAACTGCTTTTGTTTTCGCAACGTTTAATCATCATACACCATGTGCTATATAAAGGGTTTTTTGTTCTACCATCTCGGTAATTTCCTGAAGATGTAGAATTATTATTGGCAAGTAGTTTGTTTTTTGATTTTAAACAACCACAACTTTTAATAGAACCGATAAATAATTGATTTGGAAGAACATCAACTATATTACCGCATTCGCATTTGCATTTAATATATGTTTTTCCGTCATTTGTCTTGTTGGATATATCAATTATTGTTAGTTTGCCAAAAGTTTGACCTATAGAGTTTTTGATTTTTTGTTCAAGTTTATAACTTGCGTTTCTGTTTCGGCATTTGCCACATGATTTTTTGTGACCATATAATACTCTTCCGGGAGTTTCGGATATTACATTTCCGCAGTCACAAAGAAAATCAAATTTGTTTGATAAACAATGAGTTTTTGGTGATTCTCCGATTACTGTAAGTAGACCATACTTTTTCCCAATATAATCGGAAATGTTGTGTTTTTTGTAAGACGCTTTCATAAAAATAACACCTGTCCTTTCAGTGTAAAATGTCCAAATTATCTTGTACGGAAACTGTTAGGACAAACAGCTTATCGGGAGCTACCCTATCCGTACAAATATATTATAGCACATTTTTTTAAATAAAGATAGTAATTCTTGCAAGATTATCTATAAATAATAAATTATGGAGGTAAAAAATATGTTTAATTCAACTTCTCCTAGTTTGGCAGATATTGCCGCTGTAACTGGGAATGACAGAAATGATGGCTTTGGAGATAATGGAGCATGGTGGATAATTGTGTTTGTTCTCTTCTTTGCTTTCGGTGGATGGAATGGTTTTGGCGGCAACGGCGGATCTACCGGTGCTACTGCGGCGGCTTACACAGATTCCGCAATCCAGAGAGGATTTGACACACAGTCTATCCTTGGAAAACTGGATGGAATCACTAACGGCATTTGCGATGGTATCTATGCTGTAAACAATTCCATGCTTACAGGATTCAACGGAATCAACACGAACGTCATGCAGACTGGATTTGGAATCCAGCAGGCAATCAATGCAGACACTGTAGCAAATATGCAGAACACAAACGCATTGCAGTCACAGTTGGCTAACTGTTGCTGCGAAACACGCGAAGCAATTCAGGGTGTAAATTATAACATGGCACAAAACACTTGTGCTTTGCAAAACACCATGAACACCAATACGAGAGATATCATTGACAGTCAGAATGCTGGCACTCGTGCTATCTTAGATTATCTCTGCAACGAAAAGATTTCTTCATTGCAGGCAGAAAACAACGATCTCCGCAGAGCAGCATCACAGGATAGACAGTCCGCATTGCTTACTACAGAGATTGCTTCTCAAACGCAGCAGATCATCAACGCAGTACGCCCAACTCCGGTACCTGCTTATCCGGCATCTAACATTTATGGTTATGCAAATTGCGGATGCAATTCTGGATGTGGCTGCTAATCACAACAAAATAAGTCTATCTTAGTCCAAGATTAGTCCAAGATTAGTCTAAGAGGACTATGTCTGCAATAGCAGTTTTATCGAAGTTACTAGGGCAGACCAAGTGGTTTGCCCTTATTTTTTATGATTTGGAGGTATAATATTATGGCAGAATACACAGCAATAGCATTACAGAGTGTCGCACAAGGCGAAGACGTAGCATTTACAGAGACGGCGACAAATGGTTCAAACTGTATCGTACACAGAAACGGATCTGGCATTGTCAAACTCCGTGGAATTACAAACCAGTGCAGAGCAAGATTCCTTGCTAATTTTTCTGGAAACATTCAGATTCCTACCGGTGGAACAGTTGAAGCAATTTCCATTGCTTTGGCAGTTGATGGGGAGCCTTTGCAGGCTACGAAGATGATTGTTACTCCTGCGGCGGTTGAAAATTTCTGGAATGTTTCGGCGCAGGTTTATATCGACGTACCAAAAGGTTGTTGCAGTACCGTAGCGGTACAGAACACTTCCGGACAAACAATTGAAGTCCAGAATAGCAATCTTACAGTTGTTAGAGTTGCGTAGGAGGTGGACGATATGGATATCAAAAGAATGCACTGCATGATTGAAAAAATTTCAAAATGTGCTGATGAGCAGTTGGAACATGGTGTTGAAATGGCTGACACAGAGGAAATGGGAAAAGTCATAGACATGATGAAAGACTTATCAGAAGCCATGTACTACAGAACGTTGACAAAAGCAATGGATGAATCAGATCCAGAAGAAGTTTTGGAAATGTTCGAACGTTACGGAGACGGCGGCAGAAGATACTACGACCATTATCGCTATGCGAACGGCAGATTTGCCCCGAAAGGTTCCGGCACATATCGAAGAGGATATGACGAACCGCCATATTACCACATGACACCGGAAAAGTACCATGAAATGGAAGATATGCGTGACATGGACAGAGATAAGCATGGCAGAATGTACTACACAGAACCGTCTGGTAATATGCACATGAACGAAAGCAATTACGACCGAGCAAAACGCAATTACACAGAAACAAAAGAATTGCATAAGTCAAATACTCCGGAAGACAAAGAGCATAACATGAAAGCTCTGGAAACATACATAGCAGAACTTGCAAGAGATGTTTCCGGGATGTCAAATAATATGTTACCAGAGGAAAAAACACTTGCAAAGAAAAGCCTTACGGCTCTTGTGAATAAGATTCAGTAAACTATCGGCTGGGGATAGAAATGTCTCCAGCCTTTTTAGGAGGGATATTATGTTTATTATAAACGGCATTTTATGGAATTTGATTTTTGTAAATCCAAACGATGAAAGATTGATTCGCTCTGACGGCTTATATTCGCTCGCAGTGACCGATTGGAATGAAAAGAGTGTATTTGTATCAAAAAATCCTAAAGGATCTTATTTGCGTAAAATAATCGCTCACGAACTATGCCACGCATTCTGCTTTTCATTTGGTGTACATATGCCAATGGAGCAGGAAGAGTATTTGGCTGACTGGATCAGTATTTATGGCACAGATTTGATTTATCTGCTTGATGATATCATGGTTAGTATGAAGAAAGGGGAATGACTTTGAAAGAATTAAATTTTATTTTGGAATACATAAAAAGGACGAATCCAGAGATTACAGAGGAAAAATTACAGAAAATTCTCAAAAATTCAAATAAGTATCTTGTCTCTGCGCTTGCAATAATTTCTAAAAAGTGATAAAATTTTACAAAATATTTAGAAAAGGGATGATTCTATGAAATTGAAAAAGGGCAGAAACAAAATTACAATCAAAGAATACCAAGAAATCAGGTATATCTTTGATATTGGAGAGGAAAACGTAAACCATAAAGAAACGTTAAACATACTTGACAAAATGCTAAACGGAGAAAAAATCGATGAAAAACTAGTGGTTTCCAAGTTTCGAGACAAATATTGCGTTTTCCGCGGAAACAAAACATTTATAGCCATAAACGACCTTTTGGACTATGGCTTAAAAAGCATACCAATTTTTGACAAAGACAAAATTTTTGGCTATGAAATTACCATTATGGTTGAATATAATTGATTTCTGGTGGACAAAATTATGAAAATATGGTAAAATTGTGTAAAAATTTTATATGGGAGGATTTCATTATGGCAATGATTAAATGTCCAGAATGTGGCAAGGAAATCAGCGATAAAGCCGAAAAATGTATGAACTGCGGAGTAGAACTCACAGATGAATTAAAATTTGCAGGCTATAAGTTGATGCAAGCGAAGAAAGAGGACCACCAATACGGACTTGTGGCAATTCTTTTTGCATTGTTAATTCCAATAGTTGGATTAGTGCTTGGTATTGTTGGAGTGGTAAAGAAAGAGCGGTTTTCTGTTTACGCAATATTCATGTCCGTTCTTGCCTTTATTCTCTACTGGTACATATACTTGCAATGGTTTTTCGGTTAAAAAATCCAAAACATTTAAAATAAGGGCGAATCGTCGATTCGTTCTTATTTTTTTGAATTTTTTTTAAAAAGTGCTTGACTTTGTACTGACAAAATGGTATATTGAAAATGTACAAAATGTCAGTACAATTTGAAAGGAGTTGATAAAATGGCACCTTTGAAAGGGCAAAAAATTAAAGACAATCCAAAAGACACACGCATACAGATAAGGTTGGATAAAGAAAGTCTTGACAAATTAGATTGTCTTGTTACTGAACAAAATTCCGATAGATCAAAGGTAATTCGACGAGGAATAGAAATTCAGTATGAAGAGAGAAACAAATAAAAAGAGCAATCGCCATACGTGGAAAGTAGACACGATTACTCTTAACACCAATCCGAAAGGAATTGATAATTCTATTCTATCAGTTTCTTTCGGAATGTCAAGAAGTTTTTAGAAAGGAATGATAGTGTATGACAAAGAAAGACAGAATGGAACTGGAAACACTTAGAAACGGAAGAAAGAATCAATTGAGAGGGATTATATCTCAATTATCATCTGAAACCGAGAATGAAAGCATTTTGCGTGCCATTGCTATTACGTTGGCTACAACGCAGAACAAGGCATTGAAAGATGAAAGAGATGTTTATTCGATTATCGAGAAAGGCGGTGTAGCATTATGAATGGAATGGTTACTATAGAATCTACAGAAATGCAGATAAGAGAGTATAACGGTCAACGTGTAGTTACGTTCAAGGATATTGATAGGGTACACCAAAAGAAAAGCGATACCGCAAAGAAGGCTTTCCAAAAACATAAAAAGTATTTTGAACTTGGCACTGACTACTATGAGATAACAAGAAAAGAGTTAGGGGAACGATATTCCCCTAACGAAAAAATCATTGGAAATCCAAACATGAGTACATACTTGTTTACTGAAAGCGGGTATTTAATGCTTGTAAAAGTATTCACAGATGATTTGGCTTGGAAAGTACAAAGGCAGTTGGTAAATTCTTATTTCCACGGAAAAGAAGATAAGAACCCATTGGCGCAGATTCCGGACATACACAGTTACGCAAAGCCAGTTTTTCATACAAGCAGTACAAAAGTGCCGAGGAATGCTAGTTGGTACGAAAGAAACCGACGCAGGATGAATTACTTGGCACAACGTAGCCAAAGGCAGACAAAAGACGTTTACCATCACATACTGAAACGGCTCGGAGAAGAGTTTGACTTGGATGCCGCTAAAGAAATCTACACAAGAGAAAAAGGCTATCCACCAAAGTATGCAATGGATGTCGTGAGTTACTTTCCAGAACTTGCTGAACTTGCCGAGATTCATCTTGGTATCATGGAAAAGACAACGGAGAAGTCGATAAGAGACGCAAGGAGAGCAAGAGAATCAAGGGAAGAAATGGAAAACCAGTAAAATTTAAGGCAGGATCCTAAAATGGATTCTGCCTTTTCCAATTTTTCGAATACGAATTTCGTACGCGCAAAAAAATTTTGCAAAGAAAAAATAACCCCCCTAGGGTATAAACAATCTGAAATTTCAGAACGAAAAAATTTCACATTTCTGATATCTCGATTTTTTAGTCAGTTTTTCAGAAAATCTCAAAAGTAAAATTCAATCGTCCAATTCCGACATGATCTGGCGCGCGCGAACTTCTATCATGTGCCGCGTCTCCAAGTCCAGCGACTGGAACGTCGGGACCATCCCAAAAGATAGCACCATAACAAGCGCAGCAAATGCGTTTGCGTCTATCTCCAGCCTTTGCCGATTGTATGCGGTTATTCCGATTTCTTCGGCGGTTTTATAGCCGCCAAGCCAATATTTTTCATTGGTTAAGTACTGCCAAAGGTGTCGAAGTTCATGCGCTACGGCAAAATAATAGTCTTGCTCTGTCTCCATCCGGTCGCATAAATACAATGTCGGCACGTTCTTTTCAATTGCCAAAACTGCCATCCTTGTATTATTTTCGAATACGCGAAAATCGTCCGAAATGTTTGGGATTGGAATTTCCAAAACACCGCAGACCTCATTTATAAACTCTTTCAAGTCGTCATTTATCATTTTATACCTACTTTCGGCACTTATAGGCACGATCAGCGATGCCAAACGTGCCTATAATACTTATTTACTATTTTATTTAAACGGACTATGAGCGCTTCTATTGGCACCCTCAATCATTCTTTTTGCTTCCATTTTGGCAAATTCATTATCTAATAATTTGGCACAAAAATCAAAGTTGCCAATATTATAGATTTTATGGATCTGTTCTCCTGCTCTTACAAAAGTTGCGACCCCTTGAATCGCTTCCGATTTTACGCCTTTTTCTGATATAGATGCAACGTTTTCAATATCAAAACTTACCCAAATTCCGTTGACTGTTACACCGTTAATATGCATATTCTGCGCTTCTGTTCTCATAAACTATCATCCTTTCTTTACTCGCTGCAAATTTTGCAACGCAATTTTAACCCCCCTGGGGTAGTTTTCTTGCCAGATTTCAAACCGAAAAAAGTTCACAATTTCAAAAATTGCTTTTTCTTGTTCGGTTTTTTAAACTGCTACCAGAAGAAACCCAACCGGCAAAGATTGAGCCGCTCGACTAAAGCCATTCGGGGCATGGTTCTATATGCCCTCATTATACCACATTTGGCAGACTTTTACAAGCCGAAAAGGTCGGATTTTTCGCCAATTCTTCAATTTTTGGGCTAATTCCTGCAACTTTTCAAAAATAATCAAGATACGATTCCGGGACAATTTGAGAGCATACGAAATGCCCTTCGTGGTATTGGTCTAGCATATAGCAATTTTGCCTTGAAAATTACATGGTATCACCTCCGTATATTTATTATTTTCCAAATGGCAAAATCCGCCGCATGGCTTCGAACCCTGCCGACCGCCTGAATTGGTTATGGTGGAATAATGCAAAACAGAAAAGCCCCGAAGGGCTAAACTGTTTTTTATTCTTCAATCTCATCTTTCCAGTTTGCGCCTACTCCACTCCAAGGAGTACCGAAATGACAAACGCCCAAAATGTACAAATCTAAGTCCTCGCAATAATAAACTAGTTCGTTTGTGTATTCCTTTAATCTTTCCGCGTCGAGGGAAGAAATAATAAAATACTGGTAAACATCGTAATAATAATCTTCTTCTTCGTCGTAGTCTGTTCCGTTTTTAATGTCAAAATAAAAACCTTTTGCGTTTAACTCACGAATAAGTGAGTTGTTTAGAACTAAGTTATCACAACAGAAGTCAATCATTTCTTTGTAAGTTGTTCTCTCTGCCTTTAAATTCTCAAAAAATTCTTTTCTCATTGTTTTTTACCTTTGCCCGTGTTATAATTGGGCTACCTTTCTTTTTTGATTGGTTCCGCTCGGTTTGTCTTGGTAGTATGCCGGGCGGCTTTTTTTGTTTAGCCTATCTCATCAGCGCCGGGAGGCTATCCCGCGGCGGACGCTCCGAAGAGCGTTTCGAAATTATTTCCAGTCAATGAAAATTGCTTGATCTCTTTCCTCAGTTTCAACTTCGTTTTTGGGAAGAATTATTTTTCTTCCGCTACATCCTGGAAAGTTTCCGGCTGCCAAAATTACGAAATTTTTGCCATCCTCGCGCAATTCCTGTACGCCTTCTATTTGCTTTCCTTCAAAAAAAATTTTATTCATAATAATTACCTCCTATTTTTCAACCGGAACAACGACGATTCCGGAGTTATTCATTTTTTTAACTTCTGCGGCGGTCAATTCCTCGGTTCCAATCTGGAAGCCGCCAATAAATATTTTATATGTTTTCATTTTCAAAATCTCCTTTCCTTTGATCTATAACCATTGTACACTAATTTTAGTGAATTGTCAATAGAAAAACACTATTTTTCGTGAAAAAATATTGACTTTTTTTTTACGTTGCTTTATAATAAGAAAAAAAATAAAAGGAGGCGCAAAAATGCTAGAATATAAAATTGATGTAATTAAGGAACTCGCAAATATTGGGATCAATTCCAACGTGGCGCGCACGTCCGGAATATTTGGACAATCGACAATGGCTAAATTTAAGAAGGGCGATACTTCTATCACTCTTGATAATTTGAATCGGCTTTGCTGCGTTCTGGAAATGCAGCCGCGCGACGTTTTAAAATTCGTCGAAACAGATCAAGACAGAGCCGAGATCATTTCCAAAATACCAAATAAAAAAGTTTGATTTTTTTTAAATTTAGGTATTGACAATTCACTAAAATTAGTGTATACTGAATATATCAAATAAAGAAAGGCGTGCCGCAGAGATCGGCGCGGATGGTGGTAATTATGAAATCATTTAAAATTTATGCAGAACTTGGAAGCAATCCAGATACAGAACATTTTAAAGAGTTCATGAAATCGGTTGAGAACCGAATCAATAACGATTCGGAAATTATCGCGAGAGCAAAAGTCGGAAATGCGGAGTTTGCTAAAAAAATAAGCGAAATTTTAGCAAATGAAGAAAATTCGGAATTCATCGGCGGCATGATTGCGGAATTGCAGAAAAAACATCCAAGATATTCTTATATCAAAGGATTAGAATTTGACGGGCGGGAGTATGAAGCAGAAATTGACGAATTAGAACGCAAGTTCTATTTGCATGATGTCGGCAAAAAATAATTTTTGGATTCCAAAACAGATAAAAAGGACCGTTTCGGCGGTCTTTTTTTATTGCCTAAAATTGGAAAAATTAAATGGGGCAAATTCAGCAACTTAACAAACAGAAATGCAATCATTTCACGAACAGAATTACAAACAGAAAAGCACCGACAAAGTGCCGACTTTTCGCAGTTTCCAGACAATGAAAAATTGCAATTTAACGAACAGAAATACAATCATTTCACGAGCAGAAATGCAATCAGATTACAAACAGAATGAAAGAAAAAGAGAAAAAGAAAAGAAAGAAGCAAAGAAAAGAATAAAGAGTAAAAGAAAGATATAAAAAGAAGTAAAGAATATATATATTATATAATAACCTTGAAAGGCTCGGTTATTATATAA
>OLQT01000143.1_pt1 | contig 59143 bp, 70 predicted proteins | sample 1672651 | NCBI WGS metagenome assembly OLQT01 (sample SAMEA3136709, study PRJEB25190) | human gut metagenome | biome: human gut; feature: human-associated habitat; material: faeces | place: Austria | collected 2013 | reverse complement strand
CCTTCGGATCCTCTCCGATACGTCCACTTTCATGTGCTCCTACCGGGTTGAAATAACGAAGCAGGATGACATTCATATCCGGATTTGCCTTCTGTACATCTGTCATGATCTGTTCCATCATAGACTTTGTCCATCCATAAGGATTCGTACACTGTCCCTTCGGGCACTCCTCTGTGATCGGCATCTCTTCCGGACTTCCGTATACAGTTGCAGAAGAGCTGAATACAATATTCTTAACACCGGTCTGTTTCATAACATCCATCAGCGTCAGAGTTCCTGTTATATTATTACGGTAGTACTCTAATGGCTTCTGTACGGATTCTCCGACTGCTTTCAGTGCTGCACAATGGATAACCGCATCTACGCCTTCTTTTTCCAGCATTGCCTTCAATGCAGCTTCATCCATTACATCCCCTTCATAAAATGTAATCGTCTTTCCGGTAAGCTCTTCTACCCTTTTTAAAGATTCTTTAGATGAATTACAAAGATTGTCATATACAACCACTTCATATCCTTCATTCAGAAGTTCCAGTGCCGTATGACTTCCGATATAACCGGCTCCTCCGGTAATTAATATTTTCTTGGCCACAATAGTACCTCCTAGTTGTCACTATACTTTTTCACGATTTCGTTCATAGTATACCACTTTTGTTCCATGTCTTCAACAAGCTTGAACTGGGTACGGCAGCGATCCAGATTCTGACCTTCTCTGTGTATTTTAAAATATTTGTCTCCTTGCAGATAATCCGTCAGGAAACGCATGCCACACTCAAATGTCATAACCTTAGCACCCATCGGCATCAGCTCGATCTCTTTTTTCGTAAGTTTTCCGTCACAGCCTTTTAAGAATCCTTTCGTATATAATTCAAACAATTCCATACTGCAGGATACTTTCGAAAGATCCCTTTCATCTTCCAGTGCAGTACTCGCACCAAAACGGATAGAATCCCCGAAATCATTCATGGCAAGCCCTGGCATAACCGTGTCCAGATCGATCACACAGATTCCTTTACCAGTCTTATCGTCCAGCATAACATTATTCAATTTTGTATCATTGTGTGTAACACGAAGTGGAAGCTCATGCCTGTCCAGCATTTCTGCAAAACAATTAGCAATCTCTTCTCTTTCGAGAACGAACCGGATTTCTTTCTCTACAGAAGCTGCTCTTCCCATAACATCTTCTTCCACTGCTTTCTTAAACAGCGCAAACCGGTTTCTCGTATCATGGAACTTTTCTATCGTCTCATGCAATGTCTCCGCCGGATAGTCAGACAGCAGACTCTGGAAATTCCCGAATGCCACCGCACTTTCATAAAACTGCTCCGGCTTCTCTACCAGATCATAGGTACTTGCATCGGTAATAAATTTATAAGATCTCCAGTAATCTCCCGTAGAATCTATGTAATATGGTTTCCCATCAACCGCCGAGATCACATTCAATGTCTCACGTTCCGGATCTCCGCCATTTTCTATAATCTTCTTTTTCAGAAATGACGTTACTCCTGTGATATTCTCCATGACTTCTATCGGTTTTGGAAATGCCGTAGAATTCATTCTCTGAAGAATGACTTTGATTCTTCCCATCTCGGCAATCTCGAATATCAGAAGAAATGTATCATTGATGTGTCCGCTTCCGTATGGACAGTCCTTTACTAATGTTCCTTCATATTTGAAATGTGCAATCACTTCATCTCTTTGTTCCCGTGTTACAGGATTCATTTATTTTCCCTCCCAAAGATGCTGCGGGTACAGTCCTTCGTCTTTCATTCTCTGAATGGCTGCAACCACAACCGGTTTATCTTCTTTATAAGTTACTCCATACCATTTATCTGCGGATTTCAGTACCGATACTGTTGCTTTGTCTTCTGCGAGAAGATTACTTACTACAGTTGGCAGGAAATACTCGCATTTCATAGGATTCTCCTGCAGTCCTTTGTCAAGAAATGCCGGAAATCCAGCTTTGATCTCTTCTAAGATGCTCTTTGTAAATCCCCACATATTCATAGATACCGTTGTATCATCCGGTACCTGTACCCATGTGTTACCGTCGTCTTCTGTGTATGCAACGCCGCCGTTGTACTTTTCGATTCTGGTACGTTCTGTTACGGATATCAATTCTCCATTCTCATTCGTCTCGCATACACCTCTGGATACATATCCGTTGTCCGTTACCGTATTGGCAAGATGATATCCGACCATTGTATATCTGTACTTATCATCATCTGCATGTGTAGACAGATAATCATAGATGAGCTTGAATGCTTCTACTCCATAATAGTCATCTGCATTGATCACTGCGAACGGTCCGTCAATCTCATCCATACAGCTATATACTGCATGTGCTGTTCCCCAAGGTTTTACACGTCCTTCCGGTACTTCATAGCCTTCCGGAATGTTGTCGATATTCTGATAAGCATATGCCACGTCCATGTATTTTTCCATACGTTTTCCCACATGCTCTTTGAACTCTTCTTCGATCTCGTGTTTGATTATGAATACGACCTTCTCAAAGCCGGCTCTCTTTGCATCATACATGGAAAAATCCATGATAATATGTCCGTCATTGTCTACAGGATCTAACTGCTTCAGACCTCCGTATCTGCTTCCCATTCCTGCTGCCATGATCACTAATACTGGTTTATTCATTATAATTACCTCCATGTCTTTAGGATCTTTCGTTTCTAGATTCATTGTAGTATAACTATTTCCAGAAATCTTTATCCTATTATTTTCTTAATTTGCATTATTTATGTGGTTTAATTGTTCCAGATAGCTGATGAATTTTTCTGCCATTTTCTGATTCTGTGCATTCACCATAATAGCCGCATGCGCATCATCATAAGAAATAATCTTCTTCTTTTTAAGCATATTATCTTCCGGAAAATCAATGGTTTCTTGAAAACCATCCTGTTTTTTGTACTCTTGATATACATCTTCTCTACAGATCAGTACATCCACTGCATCTGCGCCTACCAGCGTTGTCAGCGCTGTCTTTGAGGACAGGCTTCCTCCATCTTCCGGAATGTTCGCCTGTATCCGGATGATCCCGTCCTTTTCGTCAATGCCTGCGTATTTACAGAAATCTTTGTTCAATTCTTCTGCCTTCTGCGAATCGCCCCCTGTGACCGCTACATTCAGAAGAACTGTCGTATGTCTGCCCTTGTACATCGTACAGCCAAGGTAGATAACACCGATTATCACTGCAAGTATAACCAGCCATGTCTTATAGTACATCCACAGATATTCTACCTTTTTTTCCAACGGCATTGAACCAAAATTTTTGTCCAAATATACTTCCTCCTTGTCTTTCATCACTGTTCTTCATTATATCATACTTCCGGGCAAAAATAAGCGGAAGAGAACAGATTCCCATTCTCTCCCGCTTTCTTTTTTATTCATACGATTAATATTCAACTTCTACCGGCATTCCCGTCTCTGCTGATTCAAGAATTGCGATGATTGCAAGTGCAGTTCTTCTGGAATCTTCCAAAGTTACTCTGAATTCTTTTCCATCTACCAGACGATCTACGAAATCTCTGATACTTTCATAAGACAGGCCCTTGCAACGGTCAAATACCATATTCGATACCAGAATATCCGGCACAGTTGCCTTCTCTTCTGTTACTTCCTCGATCAGGTTATGGCTGGAAAGATCAAGACTGATCATTCCTTCTGTACACATCACACTACATCTGAAGTCGTTAATATTACGATTCCCGTTTGGTGTTACCCATCCGTTTTCCATATGGGCTACTACACCATTTTCGAATTCAATTGTTGTAAGATAAATATCCGGTACATCTACGCCGAGTCCTTTTAAGATGCCTTCTTTCTTAACAGAATATACTCGTTTTGCTTCTGATCCGACCAGCCATCTTAAGGAATCCAGACTGTGGCTTCCAAGGAACCATAAAATAGATGATTTAGAAGCCCATGAAAGCATATCTGTTGCAACCCATTTCACATCGCTGTGACGGATATATGCGGTATATGGTTTTCCAAGTTTTCCTGAAGAAATCTCCTGTTTTGCCGTATTGAACGGTGGATTCCATCGATTATGAAGGTCTACCATGCAGCGTACACCATTTTTCTCTACTGCCTCACAGATTCTTGCAATATCTTCTTTTGTTGTTGCCAACGGTTTTTCAATCAGAATATCTTTCTTCGCATCTGCCATAGCGCAGGCAATATCAGCATGTGCAAAATCAGGTGTTACGATTGCAACCGCATCAATCTCCTCATCAGCTGCCATATCATGATAATCTGTATATACTTTACGGATTCCAAATTCATCTGCAATCTCTCTCGCTCTCGCTTCATTCATATCACAGATTGCTACCGGATCTGCAAAAAGATGTTCTGCATATATTGACGCATGTGTGCGTCCCCATGTACCAGCACCTACAATTCCCATTCTGATCTGTTTAATTTCCATAATTGCATCCTCCTGTTCACTTTTATCACATTAAAAATATTGCTGTTGTTTATTGTTTTACCGCTCCAGCAGTCATACCACTTACCAGATGTTTCTGCAGTAATAAGAACATGATCACTACCGGCAAGGTGATCAGCACCGCTCCCGCCATCAATGTTCCCCAGTTCGTTGCATATTGTCCTGAGAAACTTGCAATTCCGATTGGCAGCGTCCAATTTTCATAACTCTTCATAAATGTGCTGGCAAATAAATACTCGTTCCATCCATTGATGAAGGAAAAGATACCCGTTGCTACCAAACCCGGTACTGTCAACGGCAGGATTACCGTTGCAAAAATTCTGAATCTTCCTGCTCCGTCCACTCTTGCTGCTTCTTCAAGGGAGATTGGTATCGTATCGAAAAATCCCTTCATCATCCATGTACAAAATGGAATGGAGAATGTACAGTAAGCTGCTACCAGACCAATCTTTGTATCCAGAAGTTGCAGATTCCCCATAATTACATATAATGGAATGATCAACAGTGATCCCGGAAGTACCTGTGTTGTTAATATAAAATAAGATAAAAATCCTCTTCCACGAAAACGGAATCTTGAAATTCCATAGCCGCCTAATGTAGCAATGATCATGGAAAATGCTGTTGTCAACAGTGATACTATTACACTGTTTCCCAACCACTGCATAAAGTTAAATGTTGTGGAATGGGTTGTAAGCATTTCTTTGTATCCCTGCATAGTTGCTGCCTTTGGGATAAAGGACGGTGTCTTGCTGTATACTTCTCCTGCCGTTTTAAATGATGTCGAAATCATCCATACAAACGGGAACAGTGCGAACATACACACAATAACAACCAAAATTACTGTAATTACCTTTCTACCTGTTCTTTTTTTCATATCTATTCCTCCTCCTTATTCAGGACCTTGAAATAGAAGAATGTGAATGCCAGCGCTACGAGGAGCATCAGCATACCAGCCGCCGAAGCCTTTCCAAAGTCAAAGTATTTAAATCCTGTCTGTTGTATGTAAATGGTCAGAAGTTCTGTCGCCCTTGATGGACCTCCCTTTGTCAGTACGTATGCGATTGCATAATCCTTGATCGTCCAGATAATCAACAGTAAGAATACTGTTGTTGATACCGAACGGATTGCCGGAATCGTGATGTAACGGATTTTCTGAAATGTTGTCGCACCGTCAATATCTGCCGCCTCATACAGATCTGTAGATACACTCTGCATGCCTGCCAGCAGCATGATTGCAACATACGGAAAACCTTTCCATATGTTAACAACCATTGCTGCCGGAAGAGCAACCGACACATCCTGAAGATATGCGATATTATGTGACAGAATTCCGGCATTATTCAACAGAAAATTAATGATTCCATAATCTTTGTCATACATTAAAATCCATACCAGACATGCTACAACTTCCGGAACAGCCCACGGAATGATGATCAGTGCCCGTGCCAGACCACGTCCCAAAAACTTTGTATTTAATAACAATGCTGTAATAAATCCGATAATATATCTTCCTGCAACAGTTACTACGATATAGATCAGTGTTACTTTTACGGAATTGAAGAAATATTCATCCTGTAATACTTTTCCGTAATTTTCAAGTCCCACAAAATAGTGTCCGTTTGGCGATGGTTTTGTTACGTAATAATACTGAAAACTCATGATCGCTGCTTTTACTAACGGGATAACCAGAAACAGGAATAATATCAGTACCAGTGGAACAAGGAAGGCATATGGTTCCATTTTTCTTTTCCAATTACCATTTTTCTTTGTCTGATTCATTGATGGACCACTCCTTACTTAATCTTTTCTACTTACTATTCAGCATCTCTGCTCATAACTTCTTCTACCTGTTTCTGAGCCGAATCCATTTCTTCCTGTACATCCGCTGCTTGCTCTGAGAACATCTTCTGTGCTGCATCCAGCATGATCTGAGAAATTTCTCCAAGCTGCGAGATGTTAGGGTCAGCTACAAGATCTGTGTAGTTGTTCTGCATGAACTCAACGATCTTATGCTCTAACTCGTGATTCTGAATATATTCATCACTTGTAGAATAATCTGTGTTACTTGGAATCATACCGCAGTCAGCGATGATCTTCTGTGCTTCATCTGTTGTCATCCACTCAAGGAATGCATAAGCTTCTTTTGGATGTTTGCAATTCTTGCTGATCATTGTTACAAGTGGATAATTTGTCGGATTCGGTTTATATGTTGTTCCGTCATATACAACGTCAAACTGTGGAATGATTCCGATATCATCCATTAAAGACTCATCTCTTTCTTTGCACATTCCCACAAACCAAGGACCGTCCATGTTGAATGGAACATCTCCGTTCCAGAACATTTCTCTGGAGTCTTTCTTATCTGTAACCAGTTTTGCTGCTTTATCCTTCAAGATAAAATCCTGCCACCACTGAGCTGCCCATACATTTTCAGGTGCATTAATATTTACATTGTCCGCTGTATATGGCTCTGACTCTCCGTTCGGGAAGTACAGTCCGTTTGATACCGGTCTTGCAATCAGACGATTCCACTCACTGACTGTGAATGCATGTGTTCCAGATACAACGCCCATTGCATATTTTCCATCGTCTGTAAACTTCTTGCATGCTTTTCTGAAGTCTTCCTGTGTCTTGATCTCATCCGGATTTACGCCTGCATCTTTTAACATAGATTTGCGATAGAAGATTCCGGTTGTTCCCCACGCATAACTGGAGATTGCCAGTGTCTGTCCATCTACATCACACATATCCTGTCCGACCAGTTTTTCTTTCAGATCGTCGCTCATATATTCTGAAAGATCCATGAATGTTCCGCCATCACGGATTGCATTATATGTAGAAATGTTTTCTGGATATACCTGGATCATATCACTTTCGTTGTTTGAAAGAATCTCAGTTGTGATATTATCCCAATATCCATCATAACCAGCTCCAAGAATTTCAATTTCTACATTTGGTTCTTTTTTGCTGTATGCTTCAAGCAATGCATCGATTGCTTTTTGATGTGGTTCTTCAACATATACAGATGTTGAGAATGTCAGCTTTACTTTTCCACCATCATCACTGCTTTTTTTGTCATCGCCCTTGCTTCCACAGGCTGCCAGACTAGCTATCATTGCCGCACAAAGCATAACTGAAAGAACTTTTCTTCTTTTTTTCATAACATCTCCTCCTTTTGTTATGGTCGTTTTTTGTTGATTTAATTATATAAAATTCGATATTTCACTGACATGTAATTAACTCAGTTTTTTGTGTTTTTTTATGAGTATTTTACATTTTTTCTGAATATTCTTGATACTTATTTAACATACTGATATTTCATCCATGTATTCATCAACTGTCTTGATGTTTTATTATATTTATAAATTTGCTTGCTTTTTAATAGATATTGAATTTATACTTTAAGTAGGATTTTTGTGCACAATATTGTAGATTTTTGTGAAAGTTGGTGTACGCATTATGTATAAAGCAATTATCATCGATGATGAACCCTGGACAATCATTGATATAGAAAAAACTTTTTCTCTGGAAGATATGGGATTTGAAATTGTCGGCTCTTATCGGACACCGCAGAAAGCACTTCCTGCCATTATCTCTAAGAAGCCTGACCTGGTTATTACAGATATCCGAATGCCTGGAATGACGGGAATGGAACTCATCAAAAGTGTCCGTAGTCAGAAGATTAACTGTGAATTCATTATTGTCAGTGGTCACAGTGACTTTTCTTATGCACAGGAGGCAATTTCTTACGGCGTTGCCGGATATTGTCTGAAGCCACTGGATCCACATGAAACCTCCGAAGCACTGAACCGTGCCAAGAATCATCTCGACAGCCGAAAGACTATTACACCGGAGCCGTCCTATCTTGATGACAATTTTGAAGGATTGAGGAACTATATAATCACTCATTTTTCAGAAAAACTGACATTAAAATCTCTGGCCGCAGAGTTTAATATGAATCCGAATTATTGCTGCTCACTTTTTACAAAATATCTTGGCCAGACATTTTCCGCTTATCTTACAGAACTTCGGATCACGGAAGCTCAGAACCTGCTTCATAATTCCGATTATTCTCTGGAAGAGATTGCCTCCCTGGTTGGTTTTAAAGATTACTTTTATTTCAGCAAAGTATTTAAAAAATACTGCAAATATTCTCCAAAAGAATATCGTACTCTTCCACATTAAAAAACAGCCAATGACGGCTTTACCGTTTATTTGAACACCAAAAAGATATCTGCGAGGTTTGATACTTATGAAAAAATCGCTTTCCCGCCAGTTTATTGCACTTCTGTTAATTCCGGTCTGTATTATTCTCGTAATTAACTTTTGTATCATTATCCATCTGCACAAGAGTCAGAATGAGGAATTAAAGAACTATTGTATCTCTACACTTGAAAATATTAATGTAAATGTCTCTTCCATGACCACCAGTATGAAGAAAACAGCCACTGTATTTTCATCTCAAAAAGAAACACAGGCATATCTTGAAAGTTCATCTTCTGATTCTCATCAGCTCCAGCGGCAGTCTTACTCCGAGCTGATTGGCATGGCGCAGTCTTACACTCCGGGACTGATAGATATCCTTATGTGGGATCAGACTTCTGTAACAAGTCTGATCAGCTACATTCCTGCTGATATGGAAGATTTTGTTGTAAATCAATTTCAAGACAGCCGGAATGATACAGCCTCTTATTTTCATTTTTACATACAGCCCGCAACCGACACCCCTTACATGATGTATTTTGCACCGATATATCTTACTTCATTTTCCGAAAACTTTGGAAAATACGTTGGCAACATCGCCATCATCTGCAAAACTGATGCATTATATAAACTGGTAAATACATCCACAGATATTTCACTGACAATCTCTGACCGGACTACCAATCAGATATTGTATTCTAATGCCGTTGCCCGAAGACATATCCCGGCACGGAATAATTTTGAATTCTTCAAAAAAACCATGGAACTTTCCAATAGTAATCTGGATATCACTGCCATCGCTTATAACGGACAGATTCATCTTTTACAGGGTCAGGAATCTCAACTCCTGCTCTCACTTGCGATTCTGCTTCTTGTATACATACTGTTAGTTATTCTTGCTGTACAACACCTGATTATCCATCCGATTCATCAACTGAATGAAACGATCGAAAATCTTGACTATAAAAATAATGAACTACACCTTCAGACAAATTTAAAAAACGAAATTGGCTCCATCACTTCTCATGTGAACCATATGCTTGACAGGATTTCTTCTCTGAACCAGCGTGACATTGAATCACAGGCGAGAATTTACGAGATGGAACTAAATAAAAAGCAGACGCAAATTTATGCATATCAAAGCCAGATCAACCCACATTTTCTCTATAATATGTTACAATGTATGCGTGGGATTTCTCTGATGCATGATATTCCGGAAGTCGCACAAATCTGTACAAATATGGCAGATTTGTTCCGCTATTCTATCAAAGGTGCTTTTCTTGTTCCTTTGGAAAATGAATTGAATATCATCGACAAATATCTGTATATGATCGAAGTTCGTTTTCAGGGAAGGATCACTTATAAACTGGAAGTCTCTGAGAATACAAAAGACTGCCTGATTCCAAAAATGATTCTGCAGCCAATTGTAGAAAATGCTATTTTCCACGGTCTAGATGAGATTGAGGAAGGCGGCATCGTCATCATAAAGACTACCAGATCAGAAGATGATCTGTATATTACTGTCACAGATAACGGAGTCGGATTTTCCAAAGAAAAATTGTACGATCTGACTCGAAAATTGGAAGAGGAAATCACATTTATTAACAATTCATCTTCCGAAACCTCTGACAATATCGGTGTGATCAATATCCATAATAAGATAAGACTTTATGAAGGAAATAATTATGGTCTCTCCATTAACAGTATCCCAAATCATACTTCTGTCACTTTGCATCTGAATGCAAAACAGCAAACTACAACTTAGTATTTTTTACTTCCCAGGAGGACATATGTCATGAGTCGTTTTTTAATCCTGATAACCCTATTATGGAGTTCATCGCAAAAATATTTGATTTGATCCTATTGAACCTGATCTTTATCTTCAGTTGTGTTCCAATCATCACCATCGGTGCATCCACCAGCGCACTTTCCTATGTGACACTGAAAATGGTTCGTGGTGAGGACCCCTACATCTGGCAGAATTTCTGGAAATCATTCCGTCAGAATTTTAAACAAGGTACACTGATATGGGTATTTTCCATTCTGGTCTTTATCTTTCTTGGAATGGATTTTTACATCATCAATTCACAGAATACAACACTGTTTGCAGTGATACGCATTCTCCTCTGGTGTGTATGTCTCGTTGCATTATCTGTATTCTTATATGTCTTTCCGATCATCTCACATTTTGTGTGCAGTACAACACAGGCGTTAAAAAATGCAGTTTTTATGACATTCGGACACCTGCCGTATACACTGGTAATGTTGGTGATCACCGGACTGATCCTGTACTTATGCGCCTGCTCTGTTAAGACATTTGCTCTGGTCGTTGTGATCAGCGGGATCTGCGGATTCTCTGTAGTAGCATTTATCTACAGTATTCTGTTTGACCGGATATTCAAAAAATATGAGCCGGAATCCCCGGACAATATAGAATAATTGTAAAAACTATAAGAGACTATCCTGTTATTGACATAACGGATGGTCTCTATTTCATATAAAAAGAGGACAAGACCTGCTATCTCATCCTCTTATAACTATTCATATTCTAGCCCTTGATTCCTGACTGTGCCACACCTTCAATAAACTGTTTCTGGAAGACGAAGAACAATACAATAATCGGGATAACCGCCATTACGGCTCCTGCCATCTGCATTGGATACTTGGTTGTATACTGTCCCTGTAATGTCGAAAGAGCAGGACCAAGTGTCATCTTATCCATAGACGTATTAACGATCAATGGCCACATGAAATCATTCCATGCAAATTTCGCTGTAAAAATTACCAGCGATACGATACCTGCTTTTGTAAGCGGAAGCATGATCCTTCCAAAGATCTGGAAACGGTTACAACCGTCCAGCAACGCCGCTTCTTCCAGTTCCTTCGGCAATGACATAAAGAACTGTCTCAGAAGAAATGTTCCAAATGCACTGAATAAGTTTGGCAGGAACAATGCCGGTATCGTGTCCAGAAGTCCAAGACTCTGAACAATCCGGTACTGTGGGATCAGGAATATCTGACCCGGTACCATAAGTACAGATAACACCAGTACAAAGATTGCATTCTTGAATGGGAATTCGATTCTTGCAAATGCATAAGCTGCCATAGAGCAGAACAGCACCTGTACAACAGTTGTTACCACAGTTGATATAATTGTGTTCAAATATACTCTTCCAAACGGAAGTGCTGTTACGATAGATGAATACGCATCTGTCAGAAACTTCTTCGGGAAAATGGTCGGCGGTATCTGCATGGCCTCTCCGACTGTCTTAAAAGAAGTCAGGATCATCCACACAAACGGAAATACCGTGATCGTAATTCCAAGGAGAAGTAAGATATGTACAATTATTTTTCTTGAATTTTTACTCTTCATTTTTCTTCTCCTCCTCTCTTAATCATAATTTACCCATTTTTTCTGACCGATCATCTGGATCACTGTTACCAGCATGATTACTGCAAAGATCAGAATTGAAATTGCTGCTGCATATCCTTTGTATCCATAATCAAATGCCTGACGGTAGAATAACATAACAACCGTCTGCGTATTTGCATATGCCGGATTCGTTTTTCCGATCATCATATAAATGACATCGAACACCTGGAATCCACTGATGATGGATGTGATCATCACAAAGAAGATCGTTGGTGTCAGAAGAGGAATCGTTACTTTAAAAAATAACTGAATTGGTCCTGCTCCGTCAATCTGTGCTGCTTCGTAATAAGATTTTGAAATTCCCTGCATACCTGCAAGCAGGATGATCATGTTATATCCGACCGACATCCAGAGACCTACGATCATAACACTATATAATGCAATTTTCGGATCTGTCAGCCAGCCGATGCCTTTTCCACCCAGTGCACGGATCACACTGTTTAAGATACCCATTTTCTCGTTGTAGATCCATTTCCATACCATGGCAACAGCTGCTGCCATGGTTACGGATGGTAAGAAATACAATGTACGGTAGATAGAGGTACCTTTAATCTTGGAGTTCAGAAGAGTTGCGATCAGGATTGATAAGAACAATCCAACCGGAACCGTAACTACAACGTACTTCAATGTATTTCCAAATGTTTTCAATACTTCGCCATCATGGAATAATTTCTGGTAATTTGCCAGACCGCAAAAAGTTGCGACATTAAATTTACTTACTTCGTTAAAACTAAACCAGATATTCTGGATAAATGGCCAGATATAGAACACCAGAAGGCCGAGGGTAACCGGCGCAATAAATATATACGCCGCAATCCAATCCTTCTTCTCTCTCTTACTCGCCCGTTTTTTCACTACGCCTGTTTTTGATTTACCTTCAGCCATATCTTTTCACCTGTTTCTTACTATTATTCCTGAAGTAACTTATCTGCCTGTTTTGTCAGACTCTTGCAGACATCTGAAAGTGATTTCTCTCCATTATATGCTTTCTGAAGTTCTGTTGCTTCCAGATCATACAGTTCTGCTGCTTTCGTACATACCGGAAGTGGATATGCTTCATCAGCGTGATTTGTGTAAGCTGCAAGATTGTACTGTGAATTAGCTTCTGCAAAGCATTTCTGTGCATCTGTTCTTGCAGAGATTACAACACCTGTTTTTCCCTGGATTTTCTGAGCTTCTTTGCTTCCAAGCCAGATAGCGAAATCTTCCGCTGCTTCTTTGTTCTTGCTTCCTTCAAACACTGCATATCCAAGTCCGTTGATGCAGTTGTCTTCTTTTCCGTTGAATGTCGGAATCTCTACACAATCAACCTTATCTTTGATTGCGTCATTGCTTGCATACTCTGGAACCATGTATGATCCGGCAAAGTTCATTGCAAGCTGTCCACCCTCGAACATCGCATCTGCTGTTGTCTCTGAAAGAGCTGATGCACTTGGAGATAATCCTTCATTGTACATATCAATCCAGCACTGGATACCTTCCTGTGTCTTAGGATCATCATATCCTGTAGACTTCTTATCATCACTTAAGATATATCCGCCATTTGCATAGACAGTCTGATAATACCATGTCTGGAAATCAACCGGGCAGGCAAACGGATATACACCGTCTCCAAGTTTTCCGCTGTCTTTTAATGCCTTAGCAGTTGCAACCAGGTCATCATAACTCATATCATCTGTAGGGTATGGAACTCCGCACTTGTCAAAGATTTCTTTGTTATACCACAATGCATTGGTATCAAAATCTTTCGGCACAGCATAGTTCTTCTTATCACGGACATAGTTATTAACCAGTGTCTCAGAATAGCTGTCCTTGATATCTGAGTCTTTGATCTTATCTGTCAGATCATCCAGGATTCCTCCCTCTACATATGAGTCCAGATGAAGAACGTTCAGCCAGAATACATCCGGAGCTTTTCCGCCACTTGCTGCAGCTTCAAGTTTTGTCCAGTATTCCCCACCTTTATATGGTGTTAACTGGATATTAATCTTGACATCCGAATTTTCTTTTTCATATGCCTTTACCATTTTCTCCATAGCCGGTCTCTGATTCTCATCCCAGATACCAAAATTTAATTCTGTCTTTCCTCCGGAAGCACTTTTGCCTTTACTTCCGCCACATGCTGTCAGCATCGTTGCACCCAGGGCTACACAAAGTCCCAGAGCTGCTACTTTTCTCATGTTCTTTTTCATAATGTTCACTCCTTCTCTTATTATTACAGGGTTACGTTTTATATGAAGTCTTCTGCTTCTCTGCAAAAAACACATATACTATATTGTTGTCATATTTACCGGAATGTATCTATCTCAACTGTTTTTCCGTCATGCAGTCTCGAATATTCGGCTGCCAGTGCACAATAATGACTCTGAAGTGATCTGTCCAGAGATGTTATGTATGTACTCTCTGTCTTTTCTCCGCTTATAATATCCAGAAATTCCTCAACCATCTTATTGTCTCCACCGCCGTGTCCCGAAAAATCATCCGATAAAGCTGCTACATCGATTACTTCTTTCGTCCTTCCCGGATCGAAATACTCGATTACGATTTTGCTTTCCTTTTCATCCGGCTGCATATCTACGATCACTTCACCTCTGGTTCCCATAAACTTCGCATATCTGGAAGTCTCCGCTGTAAAACCACACATGGTAAAGCTCATCGTTGTTCCATCTGTCATATTCAGATTAACCACCTGATGATCCACTACATTATTGTTACAATGGAATACACATTTTCCATATGGACCTGTCTTCAGTGCTTCTATCAGTTTTTCTTCTGTTGGTCCGGATGGAACAAGCACATCTAACGGCCACCCTCTGTTACCTTGGCGGTAACCAATTCTTTCATGTTCCAGGTATATCTTTTCTGCATCAAAGATGCATTTTTCTTTTGCCTTACAGCCTTCCAGGCATCTGCCTGTACATCCTTCCGGTGCATGTTCCGGTGTGAAATAATTCAGATCGCCATAGGATGTTAATGATCTGCAGGTCTTTTCCGCCAGCCACAGATATAAATCCATATCGTGGCAGCACTTCTGTAAGATCATCGGGCTTGTCTCATCTGAATTTGCCCAGTTGCCTCTGACAAAGCTATGTGCCTGATGAAACCATCCGACATTTTCAATCGCCATGATCGAGATCACATCACCTATCGTTCCTGCATCCAGGATTTCTTTCACCTTCTGATAGATTGGTGTGTATCTTAGAACATGACAGACAACCACTTCTCTTTTACATTCTTTTGCCACTTCGGATATTTTTCTGCATTCACCCAGATCCGGTGAAATTGGTTTTTCAAGAAGCAGATGATACCCTTTCTTTAAAGCTTTTATAGCCTGACCCACATGTTGTCTGTCCTGTGTTGCTATGATCATCGCATCCGCAAGTTTTTCCTCCTTTAACATGTCTTCGGCACTTTCATAACAGTGTGACATCGGGACGTCATATTCTTCTGCCGTCAGTTTTACTTTTTCCGGATCAATATCTGCAATGGCTACGATTTTCATCTTATCCGGATATATTTTTGCAGCTTTTGCATAAGTATCTCTTCCTCTGCTTCCGAGGCCTGCAATTGCAACTGTCATCTGCTTGCTCATAACTTTTATCCCGCCCTTTCTTCATCCTTTGTTACTTCTATATTATAAGTCTGTTTTTCAAAGTCTACTGTAACCTTTGTTCCATCTGCAAATGTAGTTCTCTGAACCTGTGGATTACCATCTACCATTTCGTGGCTTACCATCTCACATTTTGCGACCTTTTTATGAAGGTCTGTGACAACTTTACATCTCTTAATGTCTTCCTCGATGTGCATCTTTACATTTCCATCAAAGGAACCATCAAAGTTCGGATATGCACCGTCACGGATCAGATAAGGTGCGCCGCCATTTAATAATGCATACAACATATAATCTTCTGTGTCATCAATCTTTTCCATCATCCATGGTTCGATCAGGCAGTCATGATATACCAGATTGAATAACGGTACCGGTACACCGTGTTTTGGGCTTCCTGGCTTGCGGAGCATGAAATCATATGGTGCATAGTGGCAGAACACAAGGCTTCTTGCGCTCCAGTCGCTGACTTCCTCTGAACTTGGAAGAATTCCTTTTGACATCAGATAATCAAAGCATCTTGCTCTGAAGTCATAGCAGTCTCTTCTTGTCATGCGGTGTCTTGGATTATTACATTCATCACCTTCATTGCAGGTGAACACATCCAGATAAGCACCGTCCAGATGGATCTGATTCTTTTCAATCTCCCGGAAATTACGTTTTACATAATGTGGTGCCTGCGTTGCGCACAGGTAAGACTGCTGCCCGCCAGCCCATCTCTTATGTGTCGGTATGGTTCCGTCTGTAAGTCTGCATGCATAATCTTCATCAAAGCTTTCTGCTGCGAAATAATAATCACGGTACTGGTCATGGATGCCGAACAGGTCTCCCTGCTTTTGCATCGTGTCTGCCAGTTCTTTCATATCTTTCCAGCCGCCGGCTTCTTCGCAGGCCGGTGTATAATCCGGATGTTTGTTATCATATCCAGGCTCTGCCCATCCGTCCAGGTGAAGATATAATTTTCCAGCTCCGAGTTCATGAAGCTCTTTCATCTCTTTTGTTCTGACTGCAAATGGTGTCAGGTTGTTGTTCTTATCTGGATTCTCCGGATCAAAAAAGTCTGATTCCGGCTGAACGAATGTCTTAATTCCTTTATGGATGAAGCTGCATCCAATCAGATCATCTACAGAAGCAACTCTTGCAGCTTTTTCATTCAGCGTACATAAGTTACCCTGTTCTCTTACATAATCTCTGTAGATCTTACATGCATCGTTGTAATCTCCATCTTCGATCAGTGTATATCTTACCACTCTCTTATAATCCATCCTGCCGAGACTTGGCTCGAATCTCACTCCTACATGTGTATATGGTCCGTTCTCCGGATGCTCTGCCTGATATCCTGCATTCCATGGTGTTGTGCAGATTGCAATGTATCCGTTACGCCCCTTAAACTGTGAGAACCATGGCATATAACCGCCGGCTGTCTCGAAGAATCCATCGAATGGAATTGCTGTAAGCTCTGTCTCCCAGTCATTCGGGATCAGCACTCCCTGCTGCATATTCAGCAGTGTATACCAGTCATTTTTCTTTTCTTCTAACTCCATCTCTCCCGGCCAAAATACTTTTTCTACCGTAATCCCTTCTTCACATATCGGAACCCACTCAAAGAAAATGTCTTCTGTAGTTTCCTCAATCCATGCATAAGTTTCAAATGCATATGGAACTTTAGTTCCTTCTATCTCAAATCCGGCAAATGAACTGCGGATTCCTTTTCCGATTCCGTTCTGTACCAGTTCATGATGAATCTCCAGTGCTTCGTCAAAAAAAACGGTTCCCTCTTTACACTCCATTTTCGGACGGTAATCCTTCGTCCAGCTCCACTCTGTTTCCCCTTTACAGAACGAAAACCTTAGATCACTCTCGTCCATTCTAAGTTGTATTGCGTTTATCTTTATGTCCAACATATGAACCACCTCTCATTGGCAAATTCGCCAATTTTCTTGTTTCTTTTTGTTTATTATATTGTATTATGCACAACAATGCTTAGAGTTTCGTCCTCGCTTATTGTCATATTGTCCATATCCTGTTACAATATAAGCTAGGAGGACTGATTATGACTTATATAAAGACCAAATTAAAGCGTTCCATCGATATCGATGCGATCATCACTTTACACTATTTTGAATATATGAAAAATTTTGAATTCAAAGGTGAATCTCATAACTTCTGGGAGTTTCTCTATGTTGACAAAGGAACCATTGCCGTCCGTGCTGATGACACCTGGACTACTCTCAAAACCGGAGATATCATCTTTCACCAACCAAATGAATTCCATGCGATCAAATCCATCGGAAAAGACTCTCCGAATCTGGTAGTCATGTCATTTACCTGTGATTCTCCTGCCATGGATTTCTTTATCCGCAGGAATTTCACCCTGAGTATGGAAGAACGTTCCATGATATCGCAGATCATCACAGAAGCCCGGCAGACGTTTTCCACGCCAATGCATATTCCTTCTGTCGAACAGGTAGAGTTAAAAGACAATACACCGTTTGCTTCACAGCAGATGATCCTTCTCTACCTTGAATTATTCCTAATCACTTTGATCCGTGAACATCAGCCCACCGGGAATGCGTCCTCTGCGATGCACAAATCTTCTCCGGAAAAAGAATCCACAGAACATGAACGGCTCAGTGAAATTCTGAAATTTTTGGAATTTCATATCTGCGAAAAACTGACCGTCAGCGATATCTGCGATGCATTTTCCATTTCCAGATCAGCTCTTCAGTCTCTGTTTCATGAACAGCTTGACTGTGGCGTGATCGACCATTTTAATAAAATGAAGATTCAAAGAGCGAAAGATATTATCTGCGACGGATCCATGAATCTTACCGAGATTGCATATTTCCTTTCTTACAGCTCTCTTCCATATTTTTCCAAACAATTCCGGATCGCTACCGGGATGTCGCCGTCTGCCTATGCCTCTTCAGTCAAAGGCATTACCGATGCCCTGCGGAACAGCAAAGAACGGGAACGTGATGCATAAAAAGTGACGCAATGAAGTCCGGTATTCCGCACCCCATTGCGTCACTTTTTTTGTAGAGAGTTTTTTATAGATAATGTTACCGCATCTTAAAATTCTGCTTTTAAGAATGCTTCATAACACCTTACAGCCTCATATACATCAGCTTTACTTGTTGTCTCCCATGGTGCATGCATGCCTAACACGGCCACACCACTATCAATGACTTCCATTCCATATACACTCATCAGATAAGCGATCGTTCCACCGCCGCCTACGTCAACACGGCCAAGCTCTGCTGTCTGGAAGTTCACACCTGCTTCTTCCATAATCTGTCTGAGCTGTGCAATATATTCCGGATTCGCGTCATTGGATCCGCTCTTTCCGCCGGATCCTGTATATTTGTTAAACACCGGTCCGCGTGCCAGGAATGCTGCATTTCTCTTTTCATATACATCCTCGTACATTGGATCAAATCCTGCACTTACATCGGATGATAACATCTTTGAATTTGCCAGTGTTCTTCTGAGCACAATATCGTTGTATTCAACGCCTTCATTCAAAAGAACATATTCTGCAACTGCATTTTCGAAAAACCGGGATGTCATACCACTTGCTCCCGTACTACCGATCTCTTCCTTGTCTACCAGCAGACAGCAGGAAGTTCTTGCAACCTCTTCTGCTCTTAATATTGCGAACAGGGATGTAAATGCACATACTCTGTCATCCTGTCCGTATGCAAGGATCATGCTGTTATCCAGACCACAGTCTCTTGCTTTTCCCGCAGGTACAATCTCCAGTTCTGCGGAAAGAAAATCTTCTTCTTCGACATCATATCTTTCTTTCAGAAGATTTTTAATTCTTCTTGTAACTGCATTTTCTTCCTTGTCCTCCGGGCGGTTGCCGATCAGAAGATCCATCTGTTCCCCATCGATAAAATCTTTTGCCAGCTTCTCCCTCTGTCTCGCTCCAAGGTGCGGAAGAAGATCATTGATAACCAGTACAGGATCTGTCTCTTTTTCCCCAACGCAGACCTCTACTTTTTCTCCATTCTTCTTTACGATTACACCATGAAGTGCAAGTGGGATTGAAAGCCACTGATATTTCTTAACACCGCCATAGTAATGTGTGTCCAGATAAGCAAGTCCCTCGTTTTCATACAACGGATTCTGCTTTACATCAATTCTAGGCGAATCAATATGTGCTCCCAGAATATTCATTCCTTCCTCTACCGGCGCTGTTCCTGCCTGGAAAAGTACAATGGCCTTCCCCATATAATCCATATATACTTTATCCCCTGCATGAATCTTTGTGCCGGCTTTGATCAGATCTTTCATATTCCTGTATCCCTCTGCCTCTGCAAGTTCAATCGTCTTTTTGACGCATTCACGTTCCGTCTTACCTTCATCCAGACATGTACGATACTGCGCATTCACTTCTTCCAGCTCCCGGATCTGCGCTTCACTGTACGTCTGCCATAAGTTTTTACGTTCCATACCTCTCGTATCACCTCATATTCTTTTATTATTTATGTTGTATTATAGACCAAGTGTTTCATAAATGTATTATGCTTTCGTCCAGTGAAGTTATACAATTATCCATCTATACCGATAAATATTTGTACAATCTTTATTTTCCCTTTACTTTTCAGACAACTCTGCGTTATGATGATATCAAATATGATGCAAATATTTGCAAAGGAGAATCATTATGGCATATCATGGAGTCGAACTGCAAAATTCTATCACCATCGGGAAAATATTCAGTATCCATTATTTTGAATATATGAGTAATTTCAGTTTTGCCGGGGAATCTCATAATTTCTGGGAATTTATCTGTGTAGACAAAGGAGAAGTCGGTGTTACCCGTGGAAAATCTTATACTATTTTAAAAAAGGGAGATCTCATTTTCCACAAACCGAATGAATTTCATGATGTAAAAGCAACCGGTGGGATTGCTCCCAATCTGGTCGTTATTTCTTTTGAATGTAACGATGATGCAATGTACTTTTTTAATGACCGTCTTTTACAAATTGACGAGACGGAACGTAATCTTCTTGCCAACATCATCATAGAAGCCCGCCGATGTTTCGACTGCCGCCTTGACGATCCTTATCTTCAGAATATGCCGCTGAAAGATCCGGACACGTTTGGCGCACAGCAGATGATCAAGCTTTATCTGGAACATTTTCTGATTCATCTGATCCGACGCTACTCTAATCCGATCGTACTTTCAAAAAAACTTCCGAAGGCTGATTCTCCGAAAGTTACGAAAAGTAACAGTGATGCCGAGATTTTTGGCCGTATTGTGGATTATTTGGAAAGTCATCTGACAACACATGTAACCATTGACCAGATCTGCAAGGATAATCTGATCGGACGTTCCCAGCTCCAGAAGATTTTCAAAGAGCACTGCAGTCTTGGTATTATTGAATATTTTTCTATGTTGAAGATCAATGCTGCCAAAGAACTAATCCGGACCAACCGGATGAATTTCACTCAGATCGCAGAACACCTTGGATATACCTCCATCCATTATTTTTCCAGACAATTCAAAAAAGTGGCCGGAATGACTCCTTCGGAGTATGCATCTTCGATTAAGGCTATGGCGGAGGGGGAATTCAAATAATTTTTCTTGGAATTTAATTTATTAACTGGGAAGCGGCCTCTCAGTCCTTGAAGGAAACAATAGATAAGGATTATTGTTCAGGTTCCATACCATAAGAAACACTAAGAGAGTCAGAACCACCTAAAAGCAAAGGAACTACGCTCAAACTCGGCGTTCGCCTCAAACACGTTCGCTTCGTTCCTTTAACGGTGCTTCTGACTCTCTAACTGTTTCTAACGGCATTCCACATTCACAATAATCCTTATCTATTGTTTCCTTCAAGTCGTGACTGGCAGCGAATATTAATAAATGAAATGCCCGGAAGTGTAACCCGGTAGAGGCCACAATCGTTACGCAATTGCCATTTAATTCTTAAGGCATTTGATACACACGGAATAAAGCTTGGAAAGGTGTTCCAGTGAATGTGAAAGAGGCGTTGGTAATTCTTAAGGGACAAAATTCTGCGTTGGGTTTTCAAAATTTGACTGTCTGAGGCATATGCCGAGTTTCAAATTTTGAAAGCCTGCTTTTAGCAGAATTTTGCCCCTTTAGAATTGACCCGCCGATGGAACCTGAACAGGAACGCCTTTCCAAGCTTTATTCCGGTTCGGGTATCCACAGCCTTCCTGAATTAAATCCCAATTTTAGCAAGCGCTGCCTCATCCCCAACCAACGTCACATCATTATGCAGCTGGAGAATAGAAGCCGGCACTTCCGGTGTGACCGGGCCGAAGAAAGCACGCTCTACGATATCTGCCTTGTTTTCTCCATTCACTACTATCAGTATCTTCTTTGCCTGCATGATTGTCTTAATTCCCATCGTATATGCCTGTTTTGGCACATCGTCGGCAGATGCGAAGAATCTCTTATTTGCCTCAATCGTACTCTCTGTCAGATCTACACAATGTGTTTCCTTTTCAAATGCTTCTCCCGGCTCATTGAAACCGATATGTCCGTTATGTCCGAGTCCGAGCAGCTGAAGATCCACACCGCCCAGTGAACGGATCAGTTCTTCATATCTTCCACATTCTTTCTCCGCATCCGGCTCCATTCCGTTCGGAACATTGGTCCTTTCCGGATCAATATTCACACGGTCAAACAGATGTTGATGCATAAAGTAATAATAGCTCTGATCATTCGTACGTGGCAATCCCTTGTATTCATCCAGATTTACTGTCGTAACCTCCGAGAAATCCAGATCTCCCTTGTTATACCATTCAACCAGCTGAGCATAAGTTCCGATTGGTGTAGATCCTGTTGCCAGTCCCAGTACACAGTTTGGTTTCATAATCACCTGTGCAGAGATGATATTCGCTGCTTTCCTGCTCATGTCCTTGTAATCTTTTGCTTTGTAAATTTTCATAAGTACAACCTCCCAATTGTATTTGTTACTTTCTTTTCAAAATTACTGCATTTTCAAAATACTCCGGCAGATGAAAATTCGGCTGTTCGCTTTCTACGCATCTGTACGCTGCATAATGTTCGTATTCCTTTGTTTCACAAATTTTATAGAAATTGCAGCGGAAATCGGATCCTTCCTGTAAATTCAATTTCCCGTATACCTGTTCCAGTATTTCTATCGGAAGCGTAAGATTCACATTCCATTGCTCTTCCTGTATTTCTGCGCTACATTTCATCTGCCGTATCATTTCCTTTAAATTGAAAAAAAGCCTCCATAGCGCTGTCCTTGTAAACCGGATCCTGATCTTTTTTATAAATTCGGAGAGGATTCTTCTCCACACACACAAGTTTGATATATAATCCTTCTCCCGGAACGAATCCAATATATCCATACGTTTTTGCAATCTTTTCTGTTCCCCATAACAGATTTTCGATTTTAAACAACTCTGCTGATTCTAATAACTCTTTGTTTTCTATCAACCGGACTTCCATATGCTGACTCCTGTTGCATGGTTAATGGCTTCTATCTCAATCTAACAAATATAACCGAGAAAAACAAGATTGTATAAAATCAAAGAGACAAACGTACAAAAAAATAAACCAATCGTGACAGCATTCTTTACGCAAAAAACCGCCAGTGCAATGCACTGACGGTTTTCAACATTCAATATTAGTCCTGTACGTATGGCATAAGAGCGATGTGACGTGCTCTCTTGATTGCTACTGTAAGAGCTCTCTGGTGCTTAGCGCAGTTTCCAGTAATTCTTCTAGGAAGAATTTTTCCTCTTTCAGAGATGTACTTTCTTAATTTTGCTGTATCCTTGTAATCGATCTCGTTATTCTCTTTTCCACAGAATACGCAAACTTTTTTTCTTCTGCGTCCGCCGCCTCTTCTCTTGAAGCCGCCTTCTGGACGATTTCCTTTATCGTAAGCCATTTTGGTTTCTCCTTTCAACAAAATGAAATGCGGCAAGTACCACAGCACGGTACTATTGCCTAATTAAAAGGTAATTCCTCATCAATTCCATCCGGAATGTTCATGAAGCCGTCACCTGCATCAGATACTGGTGTGGCTGGTGCCGGAGCCGGTGATGGAGCTGCCGCACGGAAACTTCCTGCATTGGCGTCGCTTACTGCCTTGCTTTCAGCAAATTCCTGATCCTCTACAACAACATCTGTTGTGTAAACTTTCTGACCTTCTTTATTGGTATAGCTTCCTGTCTGAATACGTCCGGTTACGATAACCTTCAGTCCCTGACGGAAATATTTCTCAGCAAATTCTGCACTTCTTCCAAAAGCAACGCATCCGATAAAGTCAGCTGTCTGCTCTCCGTCGTTGTTACGTCTGAATCTGCGGTCTACAGCTAATGTATATCTTGCGATTGCTGTAGAATTCTCACCCTGTGAATATCTTACTTCAGGATCTCTTGTCAAGCGTCCCATCAAAATTACTTTATTCATATTATACCTCTACTTCCTGCTTATGCATCCTGTCTAACGCATAAAAATCTGATAACGTTGTCCATAATGCGAATTCTCTGCTCGATTTCGCTTGGAGTCTCAGCATCAGACTCGAAGTGGATGAAATAGTAGTATGCTTCTTTCATCTTCTGAATCTCGTAAGCTAATCTCTTCTTACCCCATTCATCAACGTCAGAGATCTGTCCACCGAAACGTTCAACTAATGCTTTCACCTTTTCGATTACCTGAGCTCTTTCGTCGTCTTCGATTTTTGCACTGACAACAACAGCTAATTCATATTTGTTCATGTCGTCTTGCACCTCCTTCTGGTCTTTTGGCCCCCGCTCATCTTATGTGGGAGCAAGGATTTCTGTCTCTATTTTAGGACAGAATTATTGTATCACGAGTTCTTATGTTACCATAAAGTCTCGATTTTTTCAAGCTTTTTTCTTCAAATCTTTTGTATTTAAAAATGTCAACATTAAATTCGACATTTTTTCATGTTTTTATCGTTTTGCCATTTTGCACAATACGCAACCTGTTTTATTGTATATTTTCACTTTTAGGCAGCGCAATAGTAAGGCTGCCACTCCTGCCAGCCTCTCACGCCCCCTATTTCCGTTCTTATGCAAGCTGTTTTACCTCTTCCTCGAATAGTTCCCCTGCTGAATGATAACCATGTATTTTGCGTGGGTATCCGTTTATCCAGTTCTCTATACTCTCTACCTCTTCCTCTGTCCTGTCGTCAAAATTTGTGCCTTTCGGTATCTTCCGGCGTATCATCTTATTTGTTACCTCATTTGTGCCACGCTCCCAACTGCTGTACGGGTGGCAATAATATACCTTTGTCCGCTTTTCTCCCTCGTTGATAATAGAACGCTGTAAGCCCTCTGCATCTGCAAACTCGCTGCCGTTGTCTACTGTGATTGTCTTAAATACCCGCTTAAACATATCAGCGCCCCATTTTCTTTCTAATCTATCCAGTGCCGCTACTACTGCCTCGTCTGTATGGTCTGGCAGTTTAAATATAATCTCGTTTCTGGTTTTCCGCTCTGTCAGTACCAGCAACGTATTTTTTGACTTTCCCCGCTTACCTAAAACGCTGTCCATTTCCCAGTTGCCGAACTCTTCCCGTGTATCTATCTCTTTCGGGCGTTTGTCTATACTCTCTCCTGCTGCCGCCCTTTTCTGTTGCCTCTGTACTTTCTTATAATTTCTCTTCTTATTCTTCTTTACTGGCAAATTCTTATTAGACAGCTTAAGGAAAATACCCTTGTCAATGTAGCTGTATAAAGTCGTTACGCATACTGTTACGGAAAAGTCCCCCTCTTTCCCCTGTGCTTTCAATTCTCCCAGTACCGCAGCTGGGCTGTAATCTTCATTTACTATTTTATCCTCTATATAATTTGCGTATGCAATATCGTTGCCTATTTTAAGCTGTGTCCCCCTTGCCTTTAAGTTTTCCTCTGCTTTCATTTGTGCCTTGTTTGGGCTATAACTTAATGTTTCTGTATAGTCGCTATTTCTGTGCATATATTCCCCTCGCTTAAGCTCATTGTAAATAGTGCTGCGGTGTACTCCCAGCTGTTCTGCTATCTCCATCACGCTATGCCCTGCTTTTTTCAATGCCTCAATACTTATACGGTCTGTCCATGTCAACTGTCGGCTGCCTTTCTTATTCGCCATTTCTGCTACCTCTCTTTCGTTCCTGTTCTTTCCCCATATACGACGAAAAGCCGCAAACTTTTTACAAGTCTGCGGCTTATGCCTTTACCTATTTACAACACTTTTTACAAGCGGTGTATTTCTTCTTTGCTTGGCTTAGCGGTATGCTCTTTGGGTTTTTCATTCCCGAACAGTTAGGCTTACTATGGTATTTTTTGTTGCTACGGTCTACATATACTGTAGTTTCTCCCGTATGCTGGCTTACGCTGGGCGTTGCGTCCTCGATTACGTCAAGCTCTATATTGCACCCGAACGTCTGTACCCCCCCCCAGAAATTTCCAGTATTTCTGCGGTGTAGCGGGCTTTCGGGTACTTTCTCGCTAAGTCCCTCGCCAGCTCTGCCGATAGATTGCCTATTACCTTATCGCCCCACTTTACGTATGCGGCAGGCTCTCCGTTGTATGTATACTTTTCTACTGTAATATCTTCACTGCCGGACATTCTGCTTAAAATATCCTGCCTGTTTTCTCCGTCCTCATTATTGAACGTCACGCCTACTACTTTCGTTCTGATTGTATCTAAAATTCTGCCGCCAGATGCAGCGGCAGGCGCTGGCGTTCTGTTTCCGTTCTCTTTTCCTGCGCTTTTCTTTTTCAGTCCAAAATAGGCGCATACTGCCGCAACCACAATGCAGCCCACCCCACCTGTTATATTTCCAGACGGCAGCGCCGTTAAGCCGCTTACTGCAAATAATGCAGCCGCTGCCAATAAAATTACCTTTTTCTTTGTCATAGTAAGCCCTCGCTTTCGTTTCTACTTCAATTCTAAAATTTCATCAGCAGAGGCGTTAAGCTCTCTGCAAATTTTCGCCAGTGTTATTGCGTTTGGCGTAAGCTCGTTGTTTTCCCAGCGGCTTATATCTTTCTGGTATACTTGCAGGCGCTCTGCAAGTTCCTTTTGCGTCACGCCTGCCGCTTTTCTCGCTGTTTTAATGTTTTCGCCTAAATTCATGCCTTACCTCTCTTTTCTCTTGCCCTCAAAATGAAAGCAACCAGCAGCTTTACCAGTCCTACTGCTACTAAAAATACTCCTAATTTTAAAAGCATACTCTTTACTCGGCTTTGGGTTTGTGTTATATTTCTTATAGGCGGCGGGCTTATCGCCCGCCTGTTGGTTAGGGCTTTCGCCCTAACCTATGTACTTACCAATTATGATAAGTATTGTTCCTATGATTAAGTCTATCACTGCACTGATTGCCAATTCTTGCCAGTTGATAGGCTTTTTCTTTTGTTTCTTTTTCTTACCCATTGTGCCGTTTCTCCTTTCCAGTGGCTTTGCCTCTTATTTGTTCTTATCTCCTTTCCATGATTTTATTATATACCTTTTTCGGTATATTGTCAACACTTTTGTATAGATTTCTAAGAAAATTGCAAAAAAATAGAGGGCAGACAGCGAACCGCCCACCCTCAAAAACTTAAGCTAATCTTGTGGCATAATCTAAGCTAATCCAGCCTGCGCCACTCTTTAAGCGTCCCCAGCCAGTGCTTGCGCCCTGTCCGGCTTTCACTTCCACAATGGTAAATACTCCCTTTCCTGTTTTTTCTCCCGTCTTTGCATAGTTTGTGCCTGCTCCCGTTCTGATATTAAGGTCTAAAATATCCACCTGTACGCTAAACGGAACGCCTGCGCTTGCCTGCTGCCCTGCTGTGGTATATACCGCTTTGCCGTTATCATCATATACGGTATAGCCCGCCTTACAAGCACTCTTTGCATTTTCCAGCGACGTAAACGCCCCCAGCTGGCTTGCTGCGTCCGTCCAGCTCTTGCGCACTCTGTAATACTTTGTACCGTTTCCTGCTGCATACTTTTTATAGTATCCCTCGCCGTACTCTGCACGCTTTTTCTTTACTGTTTCGCTCTGGTCTGCTGGCTTTTCATATCCAGTAAGAACGGCATCAGATGCAGCACGCACGCTGCCCGCCTTTTTCAGTGCGTCCATTACTGCTGTGTATCCCTGCAATTCTTCCCATAAAAAGCCCAGCTGCATATTAAGGTCTGCAATGGATACGCCCGCCTGTTTTGCATGATTAAGCAACGCCTGTTTTCTGCTCCAATACGTCCACTGCGCCAGCCCATAGCCTGCACTGTCCTTTACAAAATTGCCATAGCTGCCATTATCCACCGCTGCTGTATATTCTGCGTCCGTCTTACCCAGCTTATTGTTATAGATGTTCTGTAAGTTGTTCGGCATAAGCCCGCTTTCAGCATACAGATTACCCATAATACCAGCCACGGCATAAGCATTTAAGCCCTTGCCTGTAAGAAAATTCCAGATTGTTTTTTCATTGCCGCCCTGCGGTGTTTCTGCCTGTCTGCTGATTTTACGCTTAAACTCGTCCCATGTGTGGGCGCTGGTGTTATATACATACGGGTTAGGGCAAATCTTACCCGTTACGTCGTAATGTCTGATTACATGAGATGCAGGCACGCCGTATTTATTCATAAGGTAACGGGTAAGCTCTGCCGCTGCCTCTACTGTTGCGTCCTCAAAATACCAATCTTTATCTGTTTCGCCCATGCTCTTTGTGTTTTTCTTCCTTACGCACATTTCAATACCGATACTATTAGCGTTTCGGCACTCTGCGTGCTTATAGCTCGACGCTCCGCAATGCCACGCTATATTAGCGTCCTCTACACACTGCCATACCTCGCCGTTAAATCCTACAAAGTAATGCGCCGACGCATTTCTATTGCCGCCGCCATAATATCGGCAGTTGTCCTCTGCGCCGCCCAGTGCGCCTACATAATGGATAACAATATACTTAATTCTGGAAACGCTGCCCTTATCGAAATTGTACTTACTTATCTTTCTGTTAATGTTCATATTTCCCGCCTTTCCGCATACAAAATAAGCGCCTGCGGTGTCCCGCAAGCGCTCTTTGCTGCTATGTCCTTATTATTCTTATCTTTCCTGTGTTCTGTGTTCCTCTACGTTGCCTGTGGTGCTGTCCCCGTCCAGTTCGTCTGTGTCCGGCAGTTCGTCCGTATACTTCGCCAGAAACTCCCGCACCTTTTCCCATACCTTTTTTACGGGCAGCCCGCATAATGCCATATTCTTAAAAATACTCACTACCTCATAGGCAATGTAAAGTAATGCGAAAAATTCAGCCACGCCCACGGTATCAAGCCCTAAATATGTACGTGCCTGCTCCGGTATAAATCCGATTAAGTTAATCTTAATCAGTACGTCGATTGCCAGCATGAATACCAGGGAAATAAGCATACCTACTTTTCTGATAGCCCCGTCAATGCCTGCGCAGCTGTTAAATTTCTTCTCTTTGATTGCACGCAGCACGCCAAAAACCGTGTCGCACACAATCGCCAATACTACCAGCTGGATAATTTTGTTATGTGCCGCCGCCTCAATAAATTCTGTAATAGTCATGTTCATAAATCCTGCCTTTCTCTTAATTGCAAATTTTCTGCCCGCTCTTTCAGCTCTGCGCCGTCGTAGCCCGCTGTCTGCTCCCAGCTTTCCAGAGTGGCTATTAAATCAGCAATAAGCCTGCTTTGCTTTTCTATGGTTTCCTGTTGTTCTTGTACTACCCTTAGTAAATTGCTACTCATGTACTCGCTCCTGCATTCTGCCGCTTAAGCAGCCTTTTCTATGGCTGCCTCTGCCAGCGTTTCTATTTTCTTTCGTAGGTTATAACTGTCGGCGTGTCCTGCGTGTCCCGTCCAGCTCTGTATACTCTTTTGTAACTGCTCTTTTGTGATTTTCCCGCTCTCGCACTTCTTGATAGTACGCTTTATGCGCTTTATGCTGTCCTTTCGTACTTTCCTGTGCGTTGCCCTGTGTTTGTAGCCTACAAAGTCTATACCGTTCTTTGCTGCCAGCATGGTAGTTTTCGGGTTAAACTCTAACTTAAGCTCTTCCCGTAAGAATTGCTCTATCCGTGCAAGCCAGTTGCGCAGCTGTTCCTTGTCTGGGCTTAATATTACAAAGTCGTCCATATATCGTATGTACGCCTCTACGCCCAGCTCATGCTTAATAAACTGGTCTAATGCGTCCAGATAGATATTTGCAAATAACTGACTGGTAAGGTTTCCTACTGGTATCCCTACGCCGTCCGGCATATTGCCGTTGTGGTCTATTATCCTGTCCAGCAATGCCAGTACCCCAGCGTCTTTTATAACCTTACGTATTTCAGTTTTTAATACCGCATGGTCTATGCTCTGGAAATAGTGGTGTATATCTGCCTTGATAGCATAAAGCGGCTGGTCTGGGTGGTATTTGTTCCACTCATATAGCCACTCTTTTAGCGTATCAGACGCAGCGTGCATACCTTTACCTTTCCGGCAGGCGTAAGACTGCGATATAAACCGCTTATCAAATATAGGCTCTAACACGTTGTTTATGGCGTGCTGTACCACCCTGTCATAGAACGGCAGCGCCATTATCTGCCGCTCTTTCGGTTCGTACACCTTAAAGTAATGGTATTTGCTCGGCTCATAGGCAAGGTTTATAATATCTTCCCGCACCTTGTCTAAGTTTTCCTCTTTGTCTTTCGTAAAAATCAGTACGTCTTTTCTGTGGCGTTTACACTTTCTGGCTTTGTTATAGGCTTTCTGTACGTTTCCATAGTCGCCCATAGCCTCTAAAAGCGTAATGCGCCGCCCGTCCTTATCGGTAATGTATCCTACTCTCTTCAAGTATTAAGCTCCTGCCTTTCGCCGTAGCTACTAACCAGCAGCCGTATTTTTTCTCTTTGCCTCACGGTGGGACAGCCACTCTGACTATAGGATATTAAACACTCGGTCTTATCCCTTTCTAAGTCCTTGCCAGTATTCCGTAGAACTCTGTGCCTGTAATGTTCTCACTAAGTCACACGCCCCACGAGCGCCAATGTTCGTATTGACATTCCACGGGTAATTGTTGCAATTCACGGCACGAGCGCCGCAATTCGCCCCATTGTTCCAGTTGCCGCCCGCAATCAGCGCCGCCAGAGGCTGTAAGTAAGCAGCTGCCCCATATCCTGCTATTTTCTGGTCTTTACCTCTTCTATCAGTTCGCCCAGCATAACGCCTATTTCTTTCAGCTTGCGGCAGCTCTCGCCGTAGTGCCGTGCGTTCATAGCGCTATACTTCAAGTCATGCGCCAGCCGCAGCAATTCTTTACTTTCCTGCAATGCCGTATCTACCGTGTATAAGTGGCTTTTCGTTGCCGTCTTATCCCACTTTATAACCTCTTGCAGCATTTCAAGAATTGCGTTTCTGGTCGCCGTCTGTAAGCTGAATTTCTCATACTTCGGGTACTTCGTAAGTAGAGGATAGATATATAGCAGAAAATCGTATATTTTCTGGTGTATAATATCTGTTTTTGTCTGTATGTCCATGCCTTACCCCCGTTTATCCGGCTGGGCTTTCGCCCGCCGTCTACAGAGAGTCACACGCCCCACGAGCGCCAACGCGCGTAGAGACATACCACGGGTAAAAGTCGCAACGCACGGCACGAGCGCCGCAAATCGCCCCACTGCCCCAGTAGCCGCCCGCAACCAGCGCCGCCAGAGAATATGCGTAATACTGGTAAATGTTACCAACGTCGTAAGACTTCTCGCCTGTGTTCAATGGGCTTTTCTTGTCCCAGCCCCACGCTACGCTTGCGTGGTAGTCTGCATTCGTGGCGTGTTCCGCTCTTGTAATAAGCTCGTCCAGCCACTCCCAGACACGCCCCACGGCATCTACAACGCCCACGGAAGAAACGGCATTTACCACACTGCCTGTTACGCCCCTACCTGTGTTGCTGGTGGCGCTCCATGCGTTTGTATTTGCGTTATCCAGTCCGGCAGGGCTGCCAAAAGCATAAGCGCAAAATTCCGCATAGTTCGGCAGGCGTTTACCGCTCTTTGCCAGACGTTCTACAAAGTTGTACCAGTTCATGCTTTCTGTACCCGTCATAGGTGCGCAGCCGTACTCTGATTTCAAGCCCTTTGCTCCGTCGTCAGAATTAAGGTAAATATCTACCCATGTGCCGCCGCCTAAATATACCATACCCTCTGGGCTGCATTTCGGGCGGTGTCCCAGTGTCCATACAGAACGTGGTACAATGCCGTTGCTTACTGCACTTTCCCAGCCTGTGCCAAATATAACACTGCTGCCATTAAGCGGCTGTAAATTGCTGTCCACCTTGCGGCAGCGTCCATAATGAAAGCCGCCGATTTTACGGCTGTTTGTAGCGTTCCAGCCTGTCGGGTATGTAGAGTTAAGGGAAATTACGTATTTCTCGTCTGCGCTGTCAATTCTGCTGTCGCAGATATATACGTAATAGTCCTTACCTACCGCAAAAGCGCTGCCTGCGTCCAGATTAGCAGCCGTAAGAATGGTGTTTGCTGTCTTGAAAATTCCAGCACCACCCACGGCAATTACGCAGCCCTCTACTACGGTCAGCTCATTTGCTCCGCTGGCGTAAATGTACTCATTGCTCGGTGCTACAATATCGCTGATTGTAGCCATTTTATTTACGTTCAAAAGCGCCCTTGCATCGGTCTTTGTAACGTCGTCCACTAATAATCTACTCATACTGCTTTAATACTCCTTTCAGTGCTGCAATGTCGTCTGTTGTCATTCCTGCCACGGTGTCTGTGCGTTCCAGCGCAATTACCTTGCAGCCCGCTTTTACCGCTTTGGAAAGTGTAAGGGCTGTTCTGTCGTTTCCTGCCTCTCCTGTTGCCGCTGCCTCGTCGGTCTGGATATGTGTTACTCCCTGCACCGTGCCGGATACGTCGCCCGCTACGAATTTCATACCTACCGCTGCCTCGTCGCAGTAATATACCGTAACCGCCCTTTTCTCTTCCTCTACAGCTGCTACGCCGCACTCAATATAACGCTGGTTCTCTGCGCTCTCGATTTTCGCCAGCAAATCTGCTGCCGCCAGTTCTCCGCTTGCTACCATAGCAAGGCAGTTGTAATAATCCTCTTTTGTCTTTAATACTTTAGGAAATCCTTTCATGGTCTGCCGCCTTTCTAAAATGTATTTGCAAGATAGGAATTACCCACGTAGGTAGCCCCTAACACTGCCGTTTCTACTGTTCTTTCGTAATGCTGGCTCATGTATGCTGCACCCATGTAACACAATCCCAGTACAGCATCATGCTTATAGTCAATACCCCAGCCGCTTTCTACTCTCTTAAGTCGCTCGTCCAGCGCTGCTATTGCCTCTTTGGTTTCTTTCGTGCCTGCCTCTGCCTGCTTTTTCACTTCCTGCATGGCTGCTGCCAGCTCTTCAATTTGCAGTTGCAGGCTGCCTGCTATGTCCTCGCCCAGCTTGTCCTTGATACTCTCAAACCATGTGTTAAATTCGTTTTCAGCGTCCGACTGGAATAGCTTAATTTTTGCCATAAATTCTGTATAGGCGCTTAAAAGTTCCTTGTCCCAGTTGTCAAGCGTGCTTTCAAAACTGCTGTATCTTTCGTTAAACTGGCTCTCATACTGCGCAAATAAGCCCTCTGTCTTGCTTACGTAGCTGTCATATACGCCCGCAATCTCTGTAAGGTACTTTTCCATATTCTGCTTATATGCGCTGAACTCGTCCAGCACGGCTGCGCTGTAGGTGTTGAAAAAGTCCGTAAACTGCTTTGTAAGCACGCTTGCGTCTATCTCTTCCACCGTTCCTGTTACAATTCCGCAGACTGCGCTATTAAACCGCTGGTCTGTGATGTTCTGCGTCTGTATCCTTGTTACGCCCTTGCCTACGTATATATCTGCAAGCGCAAGCTCCCATATTTCCGTAGTGCGTGTTACTGCCGTTGCTGTCGGCTTTGCAGACGGTGTGCCTTTCAGCACCGCAATATACATATCTCTTTGCGGCAAATCCCAGCGAACTACTACCCTGTCCACCCTGTTGAGCGCTCCCTCTGCCGTATCCAGTGTTACGCTAAGCGTTGCAGGATTTCTAAAGGCGTAGCCGTTTATAAAGGCATAGCCTGCATTTACTCTTATTTCCATGCCGCTGTAAGCTACCACCTGTAGCCCGTCGCTTGGCTTTGGAAAAATGCCGTTTGCAATGAAAGTAGCAAAGTACCACGCCCAATCCTCGGCTTTATATACCCTGTCGTACTCTCCGTCTACTGCCACGGCATTAAACGGTAAGCTGTTTGCCATTTCTGCTACCTCACTTTCCTAATCTGGTCTACCAGTGTCGGCAGGCTGTCGCCAAAAGTCGCCTCTACGGTTTCCTTGCCTTTCTGGTATGTTTCTGTTACTTCTGTAATACGTGCATCTATCTGTATGCCCCACTTGGTTTCTTTGCAAGTAATGCGGTCGCCTAAATCAAAATCAGCCTTAAATTTCAAGTTTGAATTTGTATTTATGGTACTTACAAAATTTATGTTCTTTCCGTAGTTTTCCAGCTCTGCGCTGCCTCTCGTTTTCAGCATTGCAATATAGGTATTCAGCGGTATTGTTACTTCTGTTTCCCCCTGCTGGTATTTTCTGGCAATGTCCGTAGCGTCGCAAAATACCTCTACCAAATCCAGCCCCGCTGCGCCCTCGCCGTCCACTGTGGTTACTGGCTGGCTGCCGTCGTCGTCAGCTGCTCCCTGCACATAAATAAAGTTGCCGCAGTTCTCTATACTGGCTGTATATTCCTGCTCATTGACATTATCAAAATCTTTTGAAAATATGCAGGGCGTGTTACCCTCGGTATTTGTGGCTGTAAGGTCATTGCCCTTATACAGATAAAAACCAAACATTCTCTCTCTTTCGTTAAGCAGAATATCGTAACCCAGCTTTCCAGCCTGCGCCCTTGCCTTTACTTCCTGCCCCAGCTGTGCGTATACCTCGTTTGCATATTCAACCGCCACGCCGTCAATGGTTTCCTGCGCCAGAAATGTAAACAATGGAAAACGCCGCTTTGTGCCTGCCTCGCTACCGCAGTTGTTCTTTACCATAAGGTTTATAAGGTACTGGTTTGTACCTGTTGCCACAATCTGCGGATAAATGCAACGCTTATTAAGCCACCAGCTAAGCATATAGCCCTGCGCCTCTAACTGCTCTACGCCGTTCTCGTCTTTGGTAATGTGTACATAGGTTATCTGCGCTGCCCTGCGCCATACGCCGCCGTCAGCGGTCTTTACTTCCTTTTTTCCGTCGTGCTTGGTTATCAAATTGCCCTCTATCAACAAACGGCTGTTATTGTCCGTAATCGGCGCAAGCAGGCTAAAAGTTCCTACGTCAAAATACTTTGTATGCCATATCAAGCTTGGCAGTTCGTCTATAGCTCCCAATGGCTGCACTGTCTTGTCAAATACTCTAAGCTCCATACCGTCACACTCCTAAAAATTCCTTGCTGTAGAATATGGATACTTCCAGAGAATTTACGCCGCTGGCTGCATCATACCTAAACATATTGTCGCCTATGGCAAGCTGCATAAATGTACTGTCTACATCAATGTAGCGGAAATAGTCGGTTTCTACTCCGTCTCTTATCAGTTTAGCGCCCTTGCTGCCGTACTTCGTGTTAATCTCTATCACGTCGCCTGTTTTCATGGTGGTGTTAATCTGTATAAATTCCTCGGTATCCACATTAAGCAGTATCGGGTTTGAAACTGTCCCCAGTGCTGTAAACCTTATCCTCATTCCTGTTGATACGTCGCCCTCGTTGTAGCAGTCCACTATTACGCTTTCTGCTCGGTATCCGTATATCATGCTCTTTGTGTTATCCTTTTCGATAACGCAAGGGAAATGCCACGCAGCCACCCAGCTTGCTATATCCTCTTTTGTTTCTTCCTCTTCCCGCCAGAACGGGTTAAGGCACTCTATTTGTAAATCAAACTCATAGAGTACCTCTTTCTTTAGTATCTTAGGCTCTCCATATGCCCTGCAATCAATCACACGCTTAAAGCCGCCGTACTCATACACCAGCGTAGCGCTAAGCTCTGGGTTAAATATCTTAAGCATACGGCGGCGCAGTTCCAATGCCTGCGCCTTGTCCCGTGTGTTGATATGTCCCACTACGTCTATGTCTCTCGCCTCGATACGCTGCCCTACGTAGGTGTCGCCGTGCTGTCCCATACTGTTTGTGCTGTAAATGACGCTCGTAACGCCGCTTATGCCCTCTACGTCTTTACTTATATTGCAATGGTATACGCTGTCTACTCCCAGCTCTAACCGCTCGCCCCTTGAATTTATGTAAGTCAGTTTTTCATTTTCCATGTGTTACACCGTCCTTGCTATCATTCTGAACTGTCGGGCTGCCTCTTTCTGCTGCTTTGCATAGTCCGTGGTATTCGCATAAATATACTGATTGACAACTACGCCGCCTGCTGCACTGCCGCCGCCTCTCGGCTTTGGCTTTTTGTCGTCGTTATCATACTTAAATTCATTGCCTACATTTACCTTTGCGTCTACGTCAAACTCCTGCGGTACGCTGTCCTCAATCATTTTCTTAACGCCGCCGATTTCATTAGAAAAGCCAACGCCGATACCCTGCGCCAGATATACGCCGATTTCGTCACGCATCAGCTTAGACGGGCTGGCAATTCCGAATAAATCTTTAAGGAAGTCGGTAACATCTCCTACCCAGTCGCTTATTTTGTCTTTTATCCACCTCGTAGCGCCGCTTATGCCGTTCCAGATGCCCTCTACCATGTTTTTACCGAACCCTGCAAACGTACTGCCAATATCCTTAAATACGTCTGTTATTCCAGTAATTACATTTTTCATGCCCTCTACGGCTTTGTTCTTTACTTCTGTACCCCATGTAGCCACTTTGGAAATTGCACCAGAAATGCTGTTATAAATCTTTTGCGGTATTTCCTTAACAATCGTAACAATGCCCGTTACCATGGCATTCATTACCTCTTTGGCTTTCGTAAGCATATTGTTACCCCACGTAGCCACTTTGGTAACTGCCCCTACTATGCTGTTCCAGATTTTCTGCGGCAGTTCCTTAACAATCGTAATAACGCCTGTTACCATGGCGTTCATTACCTCTTTGGCTTTCGTAAGCATATTGTTACCCCACGTAGCCACTTTGGTAACTGCCCCTACTATGCTGTTCCAGATTTTCTGCGGCAGTTCCTTAACAATCGTAATAACGCCTGTTACCATGGCGTTCATTACCTCTTTGGCTTTCGTAAGCATATTGTTGCCCCACGTAGCCACTTTGGTAACTGCCCCTACTATGCTGTTCCAGATTTTAGCAGGCGTTTCTTTCACAATCGTTACAATGTTCGTAAGCATTGTGTTCATTACTTCTTTGGCTTTGGTCTGCATATTTGCGCCCCACGTAGCCACTCTGGTTACTGCGCTTACTATACTGTTCCAGATTTTCTGCGGCAGCTCCTTAACAATATCTATAACTTTCGTTACAAAATCTGTTATAACTGTGCCGCCTTTTTCCTGCATTTTTGCGCCCCACTCTGCTATTTTCTCAACGCCCGCAGCGATTGCCTGCGGTATCAGAGTAGGTAGCTCTTTTATTTTATTTATGATTGTCGTTACCAGCTTGCCTGCCGCCGTCAAAATCTTAGGCAGCCCCGTAATCAGTCCTGTTACAATGGCTGCTATAATCTGCGGTATGGCTGCGATCAAAAGCGGTATTGCATCTATGATGCCGTCAATCAATGCGACTATAATATCGCCCGCACTTTCGATAATAAGCGGTATGCCCTCAACCAGTGCATTTATGATAGCCGTTATGATTTCCGGCAGTGCCTCAATCAGTACGGGCAGCGCTGCTACAAGCCCCTGTGCCAGTCCCGTAAGCAGCTGTAATGCTGCTGTAATCAGCAACGGTATATTTTCTATCAGCATGGTTACAATGTTCGTAACCACCGTTACGATTGTTGGCAGCAATGTAGGTAACGCTTGTGCGATACCTTGCGCCAATTCCGTAATAATCTGTACGCCTGCCTCTAAAAGCTGCGGTAATATAGTAAGCAGCGTATCTATGATTGTCGGTATAATCTGCCCGATTATGCTTATCATTTCCGGCAGCATTCCAACCAGCGTATTAAGCAAGTCCTGTACGCCGCTCATTAAAGGTGGTAATAACTCCTGTATAACCTGTGGTATATACGTTGCAAGCTGCTCTACGATTTCTCCCAGTCCGCTTACCAGCCTCGGCACTGTTTCTATTACTCTCGGTGCTATATTCCCTACCACTGTTACAATACTGTCTACCAGATTGCTTGTAAGCTGTGAGAAATTCGCCTCGCTGTCTGCCATTCCAGCTACCCAGTTGTCCCACGCTGAACTCATAGAACTAACCGAACCCTCTATTGTTGTACTTGCCTCTTTTGCCGTTGTCCCTGTTATGCCCATTTCCGTCTGTACGACGTGAATAGCGTCTACAACGTCTGAATATGATGAAATATCATACTTAATGCCGGATAGCTTGCTTGCATCATCAAGCAGTCGCTGCATTTCCTCTTTTGTACCGCCATATCCCAGTTTTAAGTTATCCAGCATGGTATAATTCTGCTTTGCAAAACCGTTATAGGCGTTCTGTATAAGCGATATATCAGTACCCATTTTATTTGCATTGTCTGACATATCCGTAATTGCCACGTTTGCCTTTTCTGCTGCCGCTGCCGTGTCATTATTCATACTGGCAAGCAGCGACGCTGAAAAGCTGGTAACTGTTTCCATGTACTCATTTGCAGACATTCCGGCTGTTTTATATGCGTCGTTTGCATAACCAACAACCGTATCAGACGACGTTTTGAAAAGAGTTTCTACACCGCCTACAAGCTGTTCCTGTGCTGCGTATCCCTCTATCGCTTTTGTGGTAAGCGCTCCTATGGCTGTTGCCGCTCCCGCAACTGCTGCCGCCGTCGCCTCTGCTGCTGCTTTAAGCGCTGTACCCATTCCGCTTAGCACGCTTGTAAATCCAGAAAATTTCCCCTTTGCGTCGTCTGCCTGTTCCCCGCTGTCTTTTATTTCCTTTCCCATTTCGTCAGCGGCTTTTTCTGCTTTTTCCATTTCGTCAGTCGTTTTGCCTAATTCCTGCTCTGTCTTTACAAGCGCTGCTTTCTGGTAATTTAACTGGGTTTCAAGTTTTTTACTTTCTTCGCTATTGTCTCCTGTTGCCTTGCGACATTTTTCTAAAGCCGCCTCGGTTTCTTTTACCTTTTTTGCCTGCTCGTCGTATGTTTTCTGTAGTACCGCCTGCTTTGCTTTCAGCGCATCTACGCTGCTTGCATTGTCCTTATATTCAGCCGTTACAAGTTTCATTTCAGAATTAAGCACTTTAAGGGTGCTGTTAATTTCCTTGCAGGCTGCTTTATACTCTGCCTCTCCGTCAAAACTTAACCTTGTTTTGACGTTCTGCGTCTTATCTGCCATAATTAAAAGCCCCCTAACGCTATGTCTATATCGTCCATGTTTTCTGTAGCTGCTGGTGTTCCCGCCTGTTCCTGTCGGAAAATGTGCGGGTTATATTCCTTGTGATATTTAAACAGTGTCGTTATCTGGTATGGTGTTTTTCTCCATGCCTCACGTTCCCTGTATCTCAAAAGCACTACTGCAATATACAAAAGCCGTGCAGTATCTAATTTTCCTGCACGGCTGCCCTGTTTCCCTCTTCTGTTGTTTCTTCTCCGTCGTTTTCGTTCTCTGTGTCGCTGTTGTCTCCCGCAGTTCCTCTGTAGAACGATTTAAAAATAGCGTTCTGTACTTCCTGCAAATTTCCTGCGTGTATCAGTCTGCCTACCCTCTTCTCTTCAAGCAGCTGGGCGTTTTCGTCCTCTGCTAAAAGTGCCTCGTTAATAAGCAGCGTAAGTAACCACCTTGTATCTTTAAAAAGGTTTGGGTTATCTTTATTGAATACCTCACTTAATTTGTCGTAGCCCCCAAACTTTTCCTGTACTTCGTCTAATGCGTTCAGCGAAAAAAGTAAACCATATTCTTTGCCGTTCAGCTCTACGGGAAAAGCCCCGCTCTTTAATGCTCCCATGATATAAAATTAAGGCGCAGCCCATGCTACGCCTCTCTCCTTTCCTGTTTTATACACTTTCCATTGCTGCTGCCTTTTCCGGCACTGCTGTAAACCACGTTTTAGCCGCTGCGCTTTCCTCTGTTCCCACAAAGTCTGCTTTCCACAAGTTATCTTTCTTTCTTGTTGTAAAAGATGCCTCAATGTCCGGCGTGTTAAACTTGATACTCTCGCCCTTTGTTTCGTACTTTTCAGACGGTACTTTAAATTTTGCTTTAAGCAGCCATACGTAACGGTATTTACCACCCGTTTTCTTAGCTCTGAACCCTACAGCAACATACGGCGGCTCGTCCTCTTTTCCCGCCCATACTACGCTGTTCTTATCTACTGCCTGCCCCAGCAGCTCTGCCAGCACTTCCGGCGTAAGGTCTTTAATTCCCAGCTTAAGCGTTCCGCTTGCAAACTCCGTGACGCTCTCGCTTAATGTGTCGTCTGCATACAAGCTGCCGTCTGCTGTCTTTACGGATAAATCGGCGCTCATTGCCTCTGCCATTTTCTTAGGTGTCCCGTAGCTCTCTGCTCCGTCTGCCTCTGTGCATACGGCGTAATATAAATCTTTCAGTCCCAGTGTCATTGTTTAATCACTCCTCTTTCAAAATCTCGACTGTGATAGGCACTAACCAGTACCCCGTTTCTGTTTCGTAGCTTTCTGCGTCTATGCTGTTGATATAAACGCCTGCTGCTTTCAATACCTCTTTTGTCTTATCAAGCTGCGCCTCAAAATCGCCCTTATGGAAAAGCGTAACTCTATACATTTCCCTGCGCTCTTTCTCTTCGTCGTCTGCATTTACCGCAGGCGTACCCAGCAGCCGCAGAAACGTATAATATGCGTCTGGCTTATCCCGTCCAGTGTAAACGCCTCTCTGGGCTGGCAACCCTGCGCTTTCTAAAATCTCCTGTATACTCATTTGCCTGTTTCACTCTCCCATATACTGCGCTGTGCCTCTACTACCTTTTCGTGCGCCTTTTCGTTTGCCACTGTCATATAAGGGCGTGCAGCGTGGCTACTTGTGCCGTACTCTGCCACAAAGCCGATTGTTGCATAGCGCACCTTGCTTTTATCTCCTTTTCTGTCGTTTCCATGCTTTGCCCGTCCCTGTGGGTATATCTCTACGTATTTCTCCGTATCGTCGCCCTTTACGTCCGTAGCTTTTATGGAATTGATAAAACCGCCCGTTTCATTCAGTCCCATTGCCTGTGCCTCTGCTCTCTGTGCCTCTATCAGCACATCAGCACCAGCTTTAAGCATTTTTGGGACTGCCTCAACTGTAGCCGCCTCTCTCCGGCTGAAAGCGTCTATAATATCTTCCAGCCCGACTGTGTTAAACTCTCCCATGCTTACACCTCGTTTCTGTGGCGTAAATCTGTAAGCGTAAGCTCTACGGTGTCTGTTCCTGTATCGTAGGTCTTAAGTACAAAATAGCGCCGCCCGTTTACTTCTACTACGTCCTCGCCGCCATAATCTGCCTTGTGTACCTCGTACTTTGCCTCTACCAGTTTTCCTGTCTGCTGGCTCTTAAAATATTCACTGTACCCTACTGATTTTTTGTTACAGAATACAGTGCGGGTGCTTTCTTCCGGCTTTACTGCAAAGCCGTTTTTATTTACCCTGTTTTCTGCTGTTGTTTCTGCAATAAGTGTTAATTCGTCCAGCCACTCCACCGCTTTACACCCCACTTTCTGCGCTGTCGGTGTCCGTTTCGGACACTTGCGGCGCTGTGTTGTATTCTACTGATAAAGATAAGCGCATTTTAAGTGCGTCGTATGACTTTCTAAATTGTTCCGTAGCATTGTTAAAACCAAACTCTGCCTTGCAATACAGTGTAATTGCTCTGATAATCAACCCGTCTGTCTCTTTTATCACTTTTACGCCGTCGTTTTTCATATCAGCTTTGCAGGCGGCTATACAGTCGTTTATTTCCTCTGTGATTTTCTCACTGGTGCTGCTGATACGCAGCGCCGCCCGCATTTTCTCGGTTAATGTTGTGGTATCTGCTGCCATAGCCTGCACCCTCTTTCTTACTCTTCTATTACTGCTGCTACGCCTGCCTCTTCCAGAACTGCTGCACGTTCTCTGCTTACTGCGTATTCGTCCCCAGTATCCTTAATCTGGTTTAATTCCTTGTCAAGGAAACGGCGCTGTGCTTTTACTTTTACAAGCTCTGTGGCTGCCTCTTCCTCTTCGGCTTTCGCTGCTGCCTCTGCTGCCGCCTCTTCCGCTGCTCTTTTATCCTCTTCTGTAAGCTCGCTTTCGTCCGGTATGTCTACCTCAACCGCTGCGCAGCGTGTAGCAATTTCTTTCTTTGTTCCCTCTGCATCTACACCCAGCTGCTTTGCCAGTTCCTGCAAATCTTCTTTCTTGTAGCTTTCCAGTTCTTTAGCGTCTAAATACCCTTTCATGGTCTACCTCGCTTTCTGGCAGCCAGTGTTTATACACCAGCTGCCTTGTTAATTACACTGCCTCGATTTTCTTTACGACTACAAGGCTGTTTTTATCTACTACCTTGCCGTCTACAAGCATAATGCCCTTTGTAATCTGGTCGTCTGTGTCGTTGTCCTCATACTTCTTTACGCCCATAGAGTAGTTTGTATTAAGCACGTAGTCCTTGAAATTGAAAAGGAATGCAAAAATTGTATCTTTCGCAAGTGCTGCGCTGTAGCTTGCTACGTAATCGCAAAGTACAACTGTTCTGCCTAAAAGCGTTCTCTCCGGCTTTCCAGATGTTCCATAGTTCACTTTTGCGATAGGCTGCCCGTTCTTATCGGTCATGCCTACATACTCCATAAAGGTCTTTTTACTCATGCACCACACAGCGCCATTTTCATAAGCCATAGGTAAAGCACCCTCTGCCTTAATCAAATCGCTGTAAGACGGTGCGGCGCTCTCGATTGTCTGCCCGTCGGCTGGTGTCTCTGCTAAAATTCCTTTCGGTTTTCCTGTTCCGTTTCCGTCAATGATTGCCTGCTCTAACGCTTTTGTCATTGCCTCAACAATATTGTTAATAAGCAGTGTTTCAAAAGCGCTGATTGCCATTGTATCTACTTCCAGAGATGCGGCTACTGCGCAGCGCAGCTTATGGTATGCAAAAGTAATCATGCCGTCTTTTGCAATATTCTTTTTCTGCTTGTCGCTGCCTGCTCCCTCATTTACCCATGTTGCAGTAGGCTTTACAGTAGATACGGGGATAGAAACGCCGCCCTTGTATGCAGTTCTGGTTACAAGGGCTAAAATCATTCCTGTGCTTTCCAGTTTCTCTACAATCTGGTTAAGCACTGTGGTAGGAATAACTGCGCCTACGTCCGTGCTTTTGCTTACTGCATCTGCTCTGTACTCTTTCGGCAGCGCCTCGCCTCTGCACACGTATTTCATAAATGCTTTTCGGTATTCCATACTGCCGTACTTGTCGTCGTTATCGCCCTCTCCTGCTGCGCCCTTGAAATTTCTAAGCACTCTCTGCTGTCCCTCGCCGCCGTTTCCGTCGTCTACATTCTCGCCTGCTGCAATTCTCGCAAGTAAGGCGCTGCGCTTTTCTGCTGCCGCTATAATCGCCGCTCTTTCTTCCTGCAATGCAGTTACTTCTTTTTCAAGTGATGTGATTTCCTCTTCTTTCAGCTCTGCCGCTCTTGTGGTAAGCTCTTCCTTAATCTGTGCTAATCTTTCCTCGATTTCTTTTAATCTCATTGTTATGTTTCCTTTCTTGTCTTGGATTTTATAAGCTCGCTCTAATCTTTAGTATTGCTGCCCGCCTCTTAAGCAGCTCCTGCCTCTCCTGCTCGTAACTCCTACTCGCAAAAGCACGGGCGCTTATTTCAGTATCGCCGTTTGCTGGAATGCTCACGGCTGATACATCATAAACTTTCTTGATTTTCAAAATCGTCCTTGTGTGTGTTTCTCTGTCGTATCTTTCCTCTGCTACGCTAAAAGCCCACGACATTTTATTTATCATGCCTGCCTCTATGTCTTGGTATAGCCCACGGGCTAAATCTGTCTTGCCTAAATCAGCCGCCACCTTAAGCCCTTTATAGTCCGGCTGTAAAATCAGCGTCTTGTTTGACTGTCTGGCAAATACCCTGCCCTCATGGTCGTACTGCATGATAACGTCGCTCATGTCTGCACCGTCTAAAGCGTGTGCGTCTATTCTTTCGTAAATCTTTGTGCCGTCCTCAAATTCATACAGCAAATACGGCGCATCAAACGTAGTGGCGTAACCCTCTACGTAATACTCCGTCTGTATCAATTTCGTTGCACTCTGCGCTGTCAATGGCGCTGCCAGCGCCCTATATTCCCGCTCTTTCTTAATCGGCATTATTTACACCCTCTTTCTCTCCCAGCCCGCCTGCTGGTTCGCCTGCTGCCGCTGGCGGTGTCTGCTGCGGCTCTGCCTGCTGCCCTGTTGCTATGGGCGCTTGCTGTATAATTATCTGTGGCTTTCCATTACTGTTTTGCAGTTCGCTTACCTCGGTATACTCTTTGCGGATATAATACTTTTCCCCGTCCTCAACGTGTGCCATGTTCCATATATCCATAACGCCGTTTCTGTTCAATAGCGCACGGTCAAAAAGCTGTGTGCTTACACTTAACTTTGTGGCGTTGCTGGCATATTGCAGGCGGTTTGCAGAAAAGAAAATAGCATTACCGCAAGCTCTTTCTCTCTCGGTAAAACTCATATTTGTCATAACAAGCGATAGCTGTATTGCAAACGGTTCTATTTTTCCCTCGTAGTAGGCGTTCCACGTATTTTCATCAAATTTGTTTTGCAGAATGTCCATATTTGTACCAAAATGCGTACATACATTTTCCTGTATATGCTGCATCTGCAATGCGTTTGGTGTGTATGGTTTGCTCTCTACCTGTTTCAGCTCACTAAACTTGTTATCATAAATTATCATGCCGCTATCGTTGTCGGCGGTTAAGTTATCCTCGGTAAAACGCTGTCGCTCTTTCTTTATGTCCTCTGGTTTCAGCATATTTGCCACCTTTGCCAGAAAGCGGATATTTGCAGAATTTTTGACAGCGTTTATAATTCCCTCGTTTTGCGTATGTATCAGCTGCATTGTTGGCTTAAGTGTTCTGTTGTCCTCTCCGAAAAGGTCGTCTGTGTATTCAAAGTCTGTCATAATGCCTACACGTTCAAACTCTATAGCTCCATGCTCGCCATTTGCAAACAGATACCGTAAATACACCTGCCCTGCTGCCTCTACGACTTCGCAGCGTTGCGCTCTCAATGGATACCAGCCGCAAAGCCGCCCGTACTCGTCCTCGATAGGTATAATAAAAGCGGTGTGTTCCACCGCTACATACGTTGCCAGACGCTTTATAAATTTTGTTGTATCCATAAAGTAGTTGGGTTTATGCTGTAGTGTCTTTTCCAGTGACTTAAGGGCGCTGCCCTCAATCTCCGGCTTAAGTTTACTGCAATGTGTCGCAAAGCTGTTTACTGCTGTTCTGGTTAAATCCATTTCATATACGCCGCCGTTATAACTGGTAAACGTCGGGCTGTATCCGTTCAGCATTTTAAAATAGCTGTCGATATATCGCAGCTCTTTACCATGAAAAAGATAATCTAAAAATTTCATGCCGTTTACTCTCCTTTCTATGCGGCATTTTTAAGCAGCTCGCCGCACTCTTCCCAGTATTTCTGCCGCACGGTCATTGCATCTATGACAGATACAAAGCCGTCGATATGCGCCCGCTGCTCGATTTTTATAGGTCTGAATTTTCTTGTTTCCATGTTGTGCTTAAGCGCAACATTTAAGAAATGTGTCTTTAGTAAATTGTTGTCGGCTATCTTAAAATCGCCGTCTTTTATGATGCCCTCAAACTCCCTTATAACTGGTGTAAGGTTTTCGCCTTGGTAAACGTCGTCCATGTGAAAACCATAATTTGCCATATCGGTAATAAGGTACTGGGCGCTGTATCTGTCGTAGCCGATTTTTAAAGGTCGTATGCCGTAATCTTCCAGCAACATAGTAAACCAGCTGTAAACGTCGTGGTAGTCTACGTAATTCTCGCCGCTTAAGGTTATCAGCCCCTTTTTAACAAATATGTCATACGGCACGCCGTCCGTAGCCTGTAAGTATTCCAGCCTGCCCCGTGGCATAAAGAACTGCGTAAACGCATACAGTGTGCCGTCTTTCTGAATAACCACACTGGCTGCCGTTAAGTCCGTTGTCTGGCTTAAGTCAATACCGCCCACTGCGTAGCAGTCCCTAAAGTCCTCTAAGGTCTTTTCTACTCCGGCGTTCTCTACTGTCTGATATTCCAGCCATGCAATAGAGCTGTTCTGCTTGATATTGCAATACTTTGTAAGGAACTCTGCTTTTTTACTTAAGCTGCCCTCTGCTACGGCTATCTCGTCCATAAAGAAACTTTCTTTTACGGATACGCCCATGTTAGGGTTAGCCTTTTTCAGTTCGTCTATGTCGTTCCACTTCTCCACATCATCAATCATGTAAAGGAATGGTAATAGCCTGCGCTCTTTGCTGTTTCCTTTCAAGAAACTTGTGCTGCGTTTCATTAGTTCATCATAAATACTGTCGTTGATATATCCGGCAGTGCTTATGCTCAATATCATAGGTTGAGTACGTGCGCCTAAAGCGGATTTCATAACCTCATACTGCTTTAGTCCAGCGTCCCCGCTCCATGCTGCCATTTCATCACATACCACAAGCTGCGGGTTAAATCCGTCTGACTTCTTGGCATTAAAAGCAATCGGTTTTATTACCGTGTTGCTCTCCGCAATATAAATATCGCTGCGCCGTTTCTTTGCCAGCTCCGCTAACTCGTCCTCTGCCTGTACCATTTGATAAAATCCGTCATACACCAGCGCCGCTTGGTCTAATTTCGGCGCTAAGCAGTATATTTCTTGTCCATACTCTGGCTCTAAGTACGCCATATATGCAATAATCGCAGATGCAAATAAACTTTTTCCGTTTTTTCTGCCAATTACAATAAAAATTTCACGGAAAATACGTATTTTTTCTGCGTCCTGTATGCCAAAAATAACAGAAACTATGGCTTTCTGCCATAGCTCCAACTTGATTAAATCATTACGTCCCTTGCTGTGGTGGCAAAAGTTCTCTATGAACCGTATAGCCTTATTCGCAGCCTTTGCATTAAAAAAATACTCCTGCTTTTGCAGCCCGTTTATAATGATTTCGTATATTTTCTTTATCCATTTTCCCGCTATGATTTCGCCGCTTGTAATCTTTGCGTGGTACTCATAGATATAATTTCGATAAGGCGGCAATATTGCTTACTCTTCCCGCAAAGCCGCCAGCCTGCTTGTCTTTCGTTTCGCAGCTGGTACTAATTCCGTAAGCTGCTTAATCACTGCTGCATAGTTTTTACTAAGCGCTATGTAGGTTTCTGCCTCTGGGCTTTTCTTTGTTCCCCACTGGTTCTGCCCGTTCTGGTACTCACTCGTCCAGCCGTCTTTTTCAAGTTTCGCCTGCAAGTCGTCCAGCTCAATGCTCATAAATGCAGCCTTTTCTATCAGCGGCGTTACTAATTTTCTTTTGTTTTCGTCTAAGTCCTTGAAAATTCCCTTAAGTCTGGTCTTTTCGGTCTTTATCCTCTGTTCTTTGGTTTTCTCTTTCTTTGTTGCCATTCCTTTACCCCGCTTTCCATTCCTGCGCCGCACCACACCCCCTACACCACCCGTGCGCACGCCCGTAGGGTAATTTTAGGGTATCCCCCTCGGTATTTGCCCCCTTTAATTATTTTTCTGATATGGGGGGAGTATGCCGCCGTTCTCGTCGAACCGATACCGCTTTTGTCTCTCCTGTTTGTGGTGTTCCTTGTTATGGCAGTCTTGGCACAACGCCTCTAAGTTATCCCAGCACAACGTAACGCTTATGTCGTTTATGTTCTCTCTGTTAAGCCAGCGCTTATGATGCACTATCTTTGCTGGTTGCCCGCAGCGTTCACAAATATAATCTTGTGACATTAAATAAGCGGCTCTGGTTTTTTCCCATGCCGCTGATAAATAAAAACTCTTAGCCCATGCTTTCATACTGTCCCCTCTCTTTCTTCATTCCCCAGCGCCCTAAGTTTCATGCGCTGGGTGGAGGCTAAAGAATGAATAGAAAAAGAGTAGGCAACTGCTGCCGCACATGGCTTAAGCTATCGCCTACTCATTTCATGCTACCATTGTATCTCTTTTGTTTTCCCATGTAAACACCACGTTTTTACCACGATATTACCCGCTGCTGCTCTGTTATCATTTCTCTTACTGGCACGCCTGCTGCTCTTAGCTGCTCGTATATACTCCTTATCTCGTGCCTAAACCAGCCTACATACTGCATGGGTACTGGCTGATATTGCCGCCCCATAAATGGGTTATCTGCATACGCTGCCACCTGTGAAAACTCATATAGCAGCAGTGGCTTACTCTGGTCTAATAATAGCCGCAATATATATGCTGTCGTTCTTCCGTGTAGCCGTCCCTCTGGCGGCTGCCATATCCCAGTTATTATATATAACCTCTGCCACTCGTAAAGCTCAAATCCTAACGCCTGCTCTATATGCTTTATCAACCTGTCTGCCGCCTGCTGTTCTCTCGCTGTTTCCCGCTTTCTTTTTATCCATGCTTTTATTTTTTCAAACACTTACTTTACCCTCTCTTCGTCAATCCCCCACAATAATACTGACAGCTCGTTTATGATGCCCGTAACCCAGCGCCTCGGTGTGTTCTTTCCTGTATCCAGTTCCTCTGCGATTTCCGCATAGTCCATGCCCTGCATGAAATACATTTCAAAAGCCTTGTACTCTACACCTCTGCCTGCTGCCTCTCTGCGGCGCTCTATCTCTTCTACCGCTTTGTCTATATGCGCTGTCATTATCAATGTCTTAAAGCGTGTGCGTCTGATACTCTCTAAGTATGTACGCTGCTGCTCGTCCGTCATGCCTTTAAGTTCTAACTGCTCCCCGTCGCTTATTGCGTTCTCGATATGAAAATCCATATCACGGTAACATTTCATAAGCGTAAAAGTGTTGTGGTATTTCTCTTTCTTCCTCTCCTGTTTTTCCTGTCGTTTCAGTTCCGTTATTGCAGCCTTTGCCTGTTTCTGCATCAGCTCTGTTAATTCGCTTTCATGCAGTTGTACCCAGCTTTCAGCCGCTGGCGGCATTTCTACCCCTGCCGCCGCTGTTGTCTTTGTTTCTTCCTGCTCCATGTTTTGTACCTCGCTTTCTGTTAATTAAACGGCAGCTCTTCGTCTGCTCCCTCTTGGATATTCAAAAACCCGTCACTCTCCGGCAGCTGCTGCCCTCTCGCCTCTGCCTCTGCTTTGCTCTCTCCAAAACCTACGCTATTTGCCACAACCTCTGTGTAATATACCTTACTGCCCGTGCGCTGGCTCTCGTAGCTGCCTATTTTAATCTTACCAGTAACCTCTGCCCTGCTGCCTTTGCTTAACCATTTCTGCGCCCATTCCGCAGTACGTCCGAAACACTTAATATTTATAAAATCTGTGTCTTTCCCGTCGTCTACCGCAAGCGTAAAGCGGGTAATAGCTGTGCTATTGTCCTGCCCGCCATATCTAAGCTCTGGCTCTCTTGTAAGCCGCCCTGTAAGTGATACGTTATTCATTCTCTCTGCCCCTCTCTTCCAGTTTGTCCAGTTTTGAAAATATAGCCAGCAATTCCAGTGCGATAATTCCCAGTAAAATATTAGTCATTTTCTACCGCCTCGCTTTCTTCTCTCAATCCTGCCGCAGCATTACTAGACGCCGCTGCTGCGTTCTCGCATAACGTCGCCAGTGCTGGCTTTATACTCTGTACCCAGCGGTTAAGCGCTGCCGCCAATATTTCTGCTGCTGCCGCCAATGTTTCTGCTGCTGTTGGCAATGTTTTATTTATCTGCCTTGCCATTTTTCTTGCAAGCCTGCGCTGTTTTCGCTTGTCCAGCTCTAACGGCGGGTTTACTCCGTGCTTTTTCTTGTAGTTCTTTTTCCACTGTCTGTATTTCACTGCTTACGCCCCTTTCTCCATATTGCATACGGCAGTACCCATACTGGCGCTGTTATTATCAACACCGCTTTTGCTATGCATATCATCACAAATACTGCTGCCTGTACAAATTCTTCCAGTGCATCTACTATACCGTCCATAAACTCAAACATTTACTACCCCGTTTTCCTGCTTAATCTCAATATTTCTGCCGCCTCGCTGCTTTATGATTGCCTCTACGTGCAAGTATGCAGGCAGCATAACCACGCTGCCTGTTCGTAACTGATATTCTACGCCTTTCCGCATCTTCTCGTATTGCTCTGCCTTGCAAAATGCCGTACAACCCAGAATAATTGTAAATACCTGTGCTTTCTTCTTTTTCCGCTGCCGTCTATTCATGTTCTGCCCCGCTTTCCGTGTCCGTTTCGGACACCTTACCTGTATAGTCTGTTACTCTGATACCCAGAATACAGTAGCCCTCTGTAAGCCCTGTATAATCTTCCAGCATATAAATAATATCTGCATCAATCGTGCGCCCTGTGTGCTTACCGTCCTTAAATTCCAGCATTTTAAGGCTGTCGCCCTGTTTGTATCCTCTGTCATTCTTCCGCAGCTCAAAGCTCTTTTTCCCGCTTATTACGTCCTCGTAATAAGATGCCACTATCTTTAATTCATGTTGCTTATGCTCTATATTCCCCTCGCTTGGCAGATGCTCCATTTTTTCTGTGTCTGCCCGCTCCTGCAATTTTTTCTTTGTCTGGCGGTCTATAGCGTCCTGCTCTTCGCTGTATCGCTGTTCGTCTGTCTTTTCAGCCTCTGCCTTATTTATGTACTGGTCGCATTTCTGGCACGTTCCCGTTTTTACGTTACAGTCCTTGTATTTCTGGCAGGAATAGCACAAAGATGTTATGCTTTCTGGGTGCGGTGTTTCGTAATCGTCCCCCGCCTTTTTCTCTGCTACCTTTTCCGCTATTTCCTTTGCCCTCACATTTTCGCCCGCTGCTGCTTTTTCCGCTATTTCTTTCTGCTCGTCCTCGTCCAGCTTGGCTGCCTCGTATGCAGCAGTGATACCTAAATTACCCTCTTTCAGCTGCTCTTTAATCTCCGGCGTGGCGTTGTTGTTGATTGCGTCCATTCTGGCTACGTTTGTGCTGCTCTCATTTATCATAGCCGCCACTAAATCACGCATTTTGCCCTGTATCTCTAAGCCGTCCTCTTCCTTGGCTCTGATAAGCGCCGCTTTGGTACGCTCTACTAATCTGGTTTTTTCATAGGCTGTAAGTTCCTGCGTATATCCGTTGCCAGCCAATAAGCGCAGCTCATACATTGCCTCGCTCATGTCCATAAAGCGGTAAAGCACTTTCTCATACTCTTTATGCCCCCGCTCTAAGTTCAAAATATTTGCCGCATTACGTCTGTGTCCGTCGATTATACGGTATTCCCCGTTTACTCTCGCCAATACTGTAGGCTGTTCCTGTCCTACGTGTAAAAAGCTGTCTGCCAGCTCTTCTATGTTCTCTAATCTCTGGTGCGTATTCTCCTGCGCTGCCTTTACCTCGTAAGGGCTTAAATAAATCTCTTTGTATCCCTCTGTCTGTGCCTGCTGCCCTGCTGCTTTCGTCTTTGCGTTCAGAATGTCATTGATACCAAACTTTGCCATTTTCTTAGCCTCTCTTTCCCTAAATGTATCTAAAATAAATCAAATATATTTTCTGTTCATAGGTTAAGCCGTCGTCATAAAGCATACGGTTAAACTCATTTTCTGATAAAGCCCGCACTTTGCTTTTTAATCTATGCAGAAAAAGCCAGATGCTAAAAACCATTTCAAGAGCTGTCATAATCTACCTCGCTTTCTCAATCCTTTGTTTTTCTTACACTGTCCCATTACTCCGTTGCACATTTCGCACGTTCTCCAATGCTCGCAAGCGTCGCTTTGCGGGCATTTCTTCCCTGCATATCTGCTGCCCCAGTTCCAGCACTCCGTACCGCCAGTCCTGCTGCAATGCCAGTAAGCGCATACTCTCTCTTTATGTGCCACGCTTGCTACCTCGCTTTCCCTGTATACGCTGTTACAAATTTCTTGTACCCCTGCGCCGCTCCGCAGCATGGGCTATACTCATAAATCGGCTTACGCATGAAAGTATTTTCTGCTACTTTCTTGGAATACCGAATAATACCCAAAATATTAAAATCTGTCTTTTGTTCCAGCCACTCTACGCCTGCTGCCTCGCCGTCTGTGTTCTGGTATGACGTAATCAGTACGCCTGCCAGCTTTAATGTCTGGTTAAACGCCTTTGCGTCCTCTATCTGCTCTGTCACAATGTCCAGCCCCTCTAAAGCGTCCTCGTCCACCTTTACGGGTACTATTACCTCGTCCGTGATTGCCAGCGCATTTACAACATTAAGCCCAATATCCGGCGGGTTATCAATGATGCAGTAATCATACGCCCGCTCTGTTTCTATGTAGTCAAATTTTGCATACCCGAACCCCAGCACTTTCGCTGTTACCAGCGCTTTGTATCTCTCTATCTGGTTTTCGCTGTCCTCTTTGGTTAAATTCCATGTAGCCCCAAATAGTGACATATTCGCCGTTACAATGTCGATACCCTCATACTCCGTATGCTGTATCAGCTCGTCTGCGTTTTCCCAGTCCCCAGCCAGTAGCCTTGTGGCTGGTGCTACGTTCTCTGCATCATATCTGCTGTACGCCTTGCTTAAGTTTCCCTGCTTATCGTTGTCAATCAGCAGCACCTTATAACCTCGCCTGTAAAGCTCATACGCCATGTTTGCCGCTGTAAAGGTCTTGGCTACGCCGCCCTTTAAGTTCAAAATGCTTATTGTTTTCATTCTTTGCCTCTCTTTCCTGCGTCGCCTCTAACGCATGGTTACTGTTTCCTGCTCTTTTGTAAGCTCGTCTGAATGTAATAAATACTGCTCTATCAGCTGCGCTGCTGGCTGCCAGCCGTAGCAGATGGCTGTATAATAGCCCTGCTGCCGCAGATACTCTAACCACTCTTTCTGTTTCTTGGTCGTCGTGTTCTCGCCTGCCTTAAGCTCTATGTAAAGCCCATGATACCCAGCCCTTGCAGCTGGTAGCATAATATCCGGCACGCCAGCCTTTACGCCCTGCCTCTTAAGCACCGCTGCTGTTGCTTTATCACGTTTGCCGCCGTTTGGCACATGATACATATATTGCAGTTCCGGCATAATCTCTGTTCTGTATGCAGCCCAGCTAAATAATGCCTCTTGATGTCCGCTTTCGTCGTCCAGTCTAAAGTTTCTCATTTTCTTGCCTCGCTCTCTGCTTAAATTCTACATACTGGCAAATTCTGAAAAGCAGCCCGTCCTTATGCGGCTTGCTGTTCTCTATCGCCAAAAGCGTTATTGTTTCCTCGCTTTGTAGTCCCACATTTCCCAGTACGTCCCAGCGGCATATATCGTAATATCTGCACCGCAGGCAGCAGCGCTTACAGTCCTTGCCTTTCTGGAATAACCAGTATTTAATTTTTTCTATCATGTTTTCTGTCCTTTCTGCTGCCGTTGTTTTTTTAGCTCTCCTGCTGTTCAAAAATAGCCGCCGCAATTCTAAACGCCAGATATGCTGCCACAATCAGCGCCAGCAGTCCGGCTATTATCAACACTGCTGCAATGGCAATGCCCTTGATTATCTGCATTTCAGCCCCCCTTATCTGTTATTTTTACTAAGGTGTATCTTAAATACCCGTAGCCGTAATACTCTGGGCTATGTACTCCCATGCTCACGCTATTCTTGTCCACGTAATAGCCCTTTATTGCCTTTGGCTCTTTCTTGAAATACTCACGGTCTGAAATTATGTGGTACTCTGGTTCTGGTCTTACTAAATTCTTGCTGCAATTCCAGCGCTTGCCCTGTAATGCTCCGTCAGTACCCTTTTTGTGCGTTCCTGTGTACTTGATTAAATAACTTGCCAGCTCTGCATAGTTGCCGCTATCGTCCAGTGGGAATACCTTAACCCTGTTATGCCCCTCGTATGCCTTATACCAGCAGCGTTGTAAAATCTCTGTGTCAATTTTATTTACTACAAGATGGTGATGCCTCGCACCTTTCTTGCCTATCTCCATAACGTGTATGTATTTGAACTCTAACCCTGCTTTTCTGTACTCCTTTCTGCACTCCCTCAAAAATACGTCTATGTCCTGCCGCATCTGCTCCGGCGTTCTGTCCGGCTCTCCTTTCCTGCGGATATAGTCAAGCACTAAATGGTAGTCCCCATAGCCATAGTTTGCATTTATGAGTATCCTTAACTTTCTCTCTGCCTGTCTGGTGTTTACTTTCTCCTGCTCTTCTTTTGTTGGCTTTACTTTATCCCCTCTGCTGATACCTTTCTTTTTGTATCTGCTGGTAAAGTACCTCTCTATCTCTATCGTATTTCCCGCTTTTGTTACCCTCTCTACGTATGGCATATATCTACCTCTCTGTCGGTTCGTTAATACTTTTATCAAGTGTTAAAACGGGCTGCCTGCCCGTTAAATTTCTTGACTTTGCGCCATACATAGCTTATAATTTTTATAGTATTTCAAAGCTGTATAGCTTAGCGCCTATGGTGTTTCCCCACCGTAGGCGCTTTTATTTTTCATGTTTCCTGCCGCTCTCTTATGCGGCTTAAGGCATACTCATAAGCCTGTCTGTACGGCTCTCTGCAATCGTAGCCCGTGCAGCTATATAATTTGCTGCCCTTGCAAAATTCGCAGCTATGCAGCTTTGCGTAATCGCTCGCCGCCCTCTCCTGTCGCTTTTCCTCATATTCCAGATGCCGTTTAATCTGGTTTGCATCTATAACCGCAATTCCCAGCATATTTGCTGTATGTATTTCTCTGTCCATTCCCTCTGTTATGCCGTATTTCACACCAGCAATAACAAAATCGCAGCCTTTCAGCAGCGCAAGCCCCGCAGCCATGCCCCTTGCCCGCTCTTCCGGCTTTTTATCGTCCATGCACTGCGTCATATATAAATGCGGCGTAATGGGTGCTAAGCCCGCCTCTAACGCCTGCCGTGTCAGCTGCTGCGCATAATCTATGTTTCTGTCCAGCTCTGCGCCGTCTTTCGCCCTGTATGGGCTGCATATATAAACCTTTCTCATGCTTTGCCTGCCTCTCCTGTTTCTTTCTCAATTCTCTTGCTTTCAATTTCTGCCAGTTCCTCTGCCATGTGCATAACGTCGTCTGTACTCTTTTCTGTCAGAAAACCGCAATGCTTACAGCAAGCGCCCCAGCCGTAAACCATGCTTAATAACTGCTCTAATTCCCGCTCGGTTTTCATTTCCTTTAAGCCGGAAATAAGGCTTACCAGTCCTGTTACTGCGTGCTGTCCCAATTCTCCACCGCCGCCCTGTATCGGTATCTCGATACGGTGCGCCTTTACTTCTCCCTTGCTATTCATTTCTACTTTTACTCTCATTTCTTGCCTCTTCCTTTCTTCTAATCAGCCGTACTGATACCTCGTAAGCTGTGCGCTGTTCTCTTTCTCCTGTGGCTGTATCAAGTACCTTTTCATACTGGCGGCTCTGATACCGTCCCAGCAGCTCTACAGTGTCGCCCTGCTGCCACTGCGCCGCCTCGTCTGCCTGTCCCTGCCAGCAGATGCATGGTAAATAGCAGCTGCCGCCTGTAATCTCATTTTTTACCTTTACCGTAATATCAGTAATGTGCTTGCCTCTCGGCGTTTCTCTGTGTGTTGGCTTATTCGCTATAATGCCTCTTACTGCTACCTCGTCCTGCTCTACTGCCTTTTCTGATACCGCCACAAAATCTGCCAGAATATATACCAGCAGTCTACCGCTCTGGAAGTCCTTAAGTGTCTGCGCCTTGCCTGTCATTAAAAGCCTGCTGCCCTCTACAAATTCCTGCATAACGTCAAATTTTATGCCGTTGCAAGCCTTGTATGGTACGTCCTCTGCAAATACTACCGTTACCTCGTCCGGCACGCCGCTTGGTCTTACTGTTTCCGGCTTTGCCATATAACCACAAAACGGCAGCCCGCATAGCTGCTTAATTTCCTTAATCTGTGTAAGCGTTCCTACCAGTCCCGCTGCATTTCCCTTGATACCGCCACCTGTAAGCTCGTCCATGATTGCAGTATCTAAATCCCGTAAAAAATCTGGCTTTTTTGTCATACTTCCTGCCCTTTCCTTTCTTATATGTAAATGGTGTAGTAAAGCGACATCTGCAAATCACTAAACTTATACTGTGCTGTCTGGTCTGGTTCTAATGGTTTCATAAGCCCCAGCTCTTTCCAACGTCTGTGCGTTATCTCCGGCACTGCTCTAAACTTCTTTACCTCATGCCCGCTGTATTTTCGGTATTTCTCGCTTATCTCATGGTCTGCAAACGGTTTGAACGCTGCCAGATACCCTACGTAAACCTCTGCTTTGCCCTCGATAATGCGCAGGCGGTCTGAACTTTCCAGCGTGCCTATAAATTCCTTTACTGTCACTGTCTGCCTCTCCTACTTCTCTGGCATTTCGTACAGCCTCGGTATTACTGCTGCAAACGGCTGTACGTCCATGCCGCCCCTTATTACAGCTGCACCGCCAGCCGTAAACAGATAGCTTACGCACGCTTTCTGTATCTCGTCCAGCACCTCTAAGCAACGCTCTTTTGTGGCATACTCTCCGATTTCCTCTAAACACCCGTCACTTATGCAAATTACGTGGCGCTTTTTGTCTGCCTCTGCGCCGCCTCTCTTTTTCTTTATGTCCTCGTACTCTCCATACTCTACGCAGGCGTAATTACCGCCCAGCCTATACAGCTTTTCTTTATTCTGGCTGCGTATATATACCTCGCTCATTGCCTTTATCTCCTTGCCTCTATGTTTTCCATTTCAGAAATGCAGTTTGACGGTATCAGCTCATAAGCTGCCGCCTCTATTTCTGTAAGCGCCTCTTTATACTCAATGTATCCCCACGCCTGCCGTGCTATCTCTGGTACGTTCTGCCGTTCCTCAAAATTTTCTATATGTAAAATCTCGTTTCCCTGCGGCTTTGGAAATGTTCCCAGTGATAACGGGCGTAAAGGGCTGTAATATCTGTGGCTCATTCTCTCGCCCCGCTTTCCGTTGTTTCGCCCAGCAATATTTTTCTAAACATACTCTCAAAAATCGGTACTGGTATGCTGTTCCCCGCCTGCTTATACAGTGGCATTGTGTAACGCCCTACTTTTTTATGTACCGCAGCAGCCGCCTCGTAGTCTACATCTGTATAGCCTTGCAAGCGCCAGCACTCCCGTTCTGTAAGGTATCTGTAGCGCCCGCCGCCCATATCTATTACCTGCGCTGGTGTTCTGTCTTGCCTTGCGGTAATTGTAAAAGCGCAATCCTCTATTACCGTTGCCCGTCGTATTCCTTTCTTTCCGATTGCATCTAAAACGCTCGGCTGTGTTACGTCATACACTGGCGGCGCATCTGGTAGTAAAAAGTCGTTTATATCTTTCATGGGCGTTTTTATTAAATCATCAAAAGAAAATTTTTCTTTTCCCAATACAGATACTGTGAAAACTCTTTCTCTTGCTTGCGGTAAACCAAACTCTCTTGCGTCCAGTATTTCAAAATTGCTGCTATATCCCAGCCGTTCCATTTCTGATAAATACAAGTTGAAATTTACCCGCATATAGCGGCTTAACACATTTTTAACGTTTTCCCATATTACGTACTTTGGTTTCCATTCTCCCATTTGTTCGATAATATGAATTGTTTCCCACATAAGGCTTGAACGTGTGCCGCTACCTTTGTCTGCTCCCTTACCTCTATTTATCCGTCCCGCCTCTGCTGTCGCTTTTCCTTGGTGTCCTGCTATGCTAAAATCTTGGCAAGGGCTGCCATGTATTAAAATATCTGGTTTTAAATTCCAGCCTACGACGCTCTGCGTCTTATATGGCAGCTCGTCCGCAAACATTGCGTTATAGGAACGTACCGCCTTTTCGTCTATCTCTACATAGTCAATGGCTTTTACTGGTATGCCGATATTACGCAATGCGCAGCGTGGACTACCGATCCCGCCGAACAATTCTAAAATCTGTATCATGGTTCTTTTTCCTTTCTTTCGTAGTAAAATAGTAATCATTCATAATCAGCATTTCTTTACTGAAAATGCACGTAAGCCCCAGCGGTACTGTAATAAATGCTATCGTTATGTCGCCCTCTGTCGCCCATACTGCCAGCACGGTAATTGCAAGCATTGCAAACCCACAGGCTTTCTGTTTAATGAAATACCAACGGCGGGCTTTCTTTGCCTGCTCCTGTTGCCGCCTCTGCTCTTTTTTCTTACGCATATCTGCCATTGCATCTGCGTAGCCTTTCTGGTATGCGTCCTCTACTATCAATGCCTCTGCTGCCATTCTCTGCCTCTCTTCCTTTCGGCGGCGCTCTCTGCCTTTCCATGTGTGCCGCTCTCCTGTTCTGGCGTTTGGTTTTACCGTGTGGGCTGCTTTTCACATTAAAAAGCAACTGAAAACCTGTTGACCGTCCACATACTTTCTGGCTGGTATGACCGCCGCTATTTTTTCACGGTATACAGATTGCAGCTATTAGCCTGCTGCCCTCTGCCGCAGGCTCGCCATGCCTGCTACACAATGTGCCGTGTGGGACTTGAACCCACGACTTGCCGCTTATGAGGCGGCTGCTCTAACCAACTGAACTAACGGCACTCGTGGCGGCTGCTGCCGCCTACTCATTAAATAAAAAGCCTTTTTCTATTAAAAACCTTATCCAGTCGCAGCCCGTTACGTCGTCCCGCTCAATGAATTTGTAAAAGCTCTCTGCGTCCTCTATTCCGTATTTCTTCAAAATGTTTCTTGCGTTCTTTACTGCTGGCGTAGTAAAAACATTCTCTGCGTAAAATGTAGCCTCTATAGTCCCGTAGCTGTTCTTTCCTGCTGGTGTTCTCATTTCCACTACGACTACATTCTTTTTGCTTTTTCTTCCTACGCCCTTTCTTATTACTACTGCCTCACTGAATAACCAGCCATTCCAGCCGCTACGCATAGGTGCAAACTGTGTGCGTGGCACTTCTACTAAGTCGCCTGCCTGCAATTTATTAAAATCTACTTTTTTCATGTGTCTTACCTCTCTTTTGTTATTCTTGTTTATAACGCCTGCTGCCCTGCTGCCGCCGTGTAGGTTTTCAGTGTGGCGTTGCAACGTTTGAACTCCCTATAAATTGTGTCCCTATGCGTTCCCAGTGCCTCTGCAATATCGCTTACACTGCTGCCCTGCTTACTCATAGCCTCTATGGTCTGCCTGTCCTCGTAATGCAGACGCTTGTACTTTCGTTTTGCCATGTTCTATGCTCCTTTCCGTCCTCATTTGCTTTTATGGTAAAAAAATAAGCGTGTCAGAGTTTTTACGCTCTGCACGCTCTTCTTTTCTGCT
>OLQT01000135.1_pt1 | contig 60054 bp, 44 predicted proteins | sample 1672651 | NCBI WGS metagenome assembly OLQT01 (sample SAMEA3136709, study PRJEB25190) | human gut metagenome | biome: human gut; feature: human-associated habitat; material: faeces | place: Austria | collected 2013 | reverse complement strand
TGTTTTATGTTCTGATATATAAGTTTTGCCTCTTTTTACAAGGCTTATTTTTGGTCTTTTAGCTTTTTTCTTCATCTTATCTTAATCTTTAGTAACGTTGAAACCTTGTACTGTCCAAGAGTTAATATTCTACGTTTTTACTTTACCTAATTTAGGTTAATGTATTATTTATTTTACCTTTACACTAAACTAAAACTAAATGGATAAAAGTGTAAAGTGTGCATATAAACAAATTTAACTAATTTAATCTACTCTTCTAGTAGGCACCACTGTCAGCACCTACATCTGGTGCATCCACCTCAAGATCTTTGTTAATAAGAGCATTGTCTCTGTCTAAAGTAATTAAAGCGTTTCTTGAGGTTACAGATTCATCGGCTAATGGATTGTCATCCTTAGTATTTAAGGTTAAAGCATTAAAAGGGACAATAGTGATGTCATCTTCTTTAATTCCCGCATCAAGATAGGCCTTTTTAATAGCTTCCCCTCTATCTTTTGCTAATGAAATGTTATCAGCATTCTTTTCCATATCGTAAGCATAAGCTCTTATGGTTACCTTATTGATTGATTTATCAAGTTTTATATACTCTAACTGCTCATTTAAAACCTGCTTTGATTTTGCGGTTAACTCATGAGATCTTACTTTAAAGACTAAAGGAGTCATCTTTACATCATTAAAGTTAACTCTGATTAGATTTTCCTGGCAAGCTAAATACTTATGATAAGCGGATTTAAAACCTAAAGGGCTGATAGCTGGAATTATGTTCTGTCCTGCAGCTAACTTAGTATCTGTATATGGCATTAAGATCTGATTACCATGAGACAGTTCAGACAGGATCTTCCAGGATAAAGTTGGACCTACATATGGGTTAAAGCCAGGATAAATTTGAATTCTACCTAAACGTCTTTCAGAGCTTGCTGTATGCCATTCTGGCTTTGTAGCTATAAATCTCATGAAACTTGACTGACCAATACCTAATCTTGGATGAATGGTCATATTAGAGCGTAAAGTACGACCTGAATATGTCATAAAATTGGCAAAACCATATTCAGGGATGTCAAAGATAAGTGAACAGCTTAATCTGTCACCGTTATTTGACCACAATTTCTTAGATGACGGATCAATGGATGCCTGATATCTTATCTGAGCAAAAGCTGACATTGAGACAACCGCTACAGCCATTGCCATTATCATTTTTAAAACTGTAAGTTTCTTCATATACATATCTCTAAGTATCTTTTACATCTATTGAAATCTAGAATTCTGTAAAAAATGTGGTTCAGTACAAAAATGTTAGACAAACTAAAAATCACAAAACAACTGTAAAGCAAATTAGTTGCACATTACTGATTTGCAGTTCATTGTGTAAACAGTAGTGAACGTTTTATGAACGTTGATCTAAGTGGTAAAATTTGCCTTTAAATCAAATTATTGTCAATAATTCTATAAATACAAAGCTTTATATATTTTATGCAATTATAATGCCTAATGTTTACCTATATTCATATAGTGAAATCATTTGACGACCTTGTCAAAACAAAGGGTTCATTCTAGTTTTATTCAAGCAAATATCAAAAATCATGGCATAATGTAAATAAACATAAGGTTGATTTATTACTTAATAAAGTAGGAAGTATTATCCTCTTTTATAAAAGTAAAACGATATTCTCAAAACAACTTAAACACATTTCTATCTATTTAATTGTAATATGAAAAGATTAGCTATATTTGCCTTTTACAATGGAAAAGGTCTTATAAATGATTATGTTGTGACATACCTAGAATATCTAAAAGAAGTAAGTGACAGCATAATCTTTGTAGCTGATAACGAACCTAATATTAAAGAGCTCAGCAAGATCTACCCTCTAGTTTCTCATATAGAATCATATCATCATGGAGAATATGACTTTGGTTCATATAAGATAGGATTTAAATATGCTAAAGAGCATTATCTATTAGATGATGTTGATGAAATTATCTTATGCAACGACAGTTGCTTCTGTGTAGATTCATTAAAACCTGCCTTCGATAAGATGGGTACAAAATCATGTGACTTTTGGTCAATGACTGCAAGTAATGAGTATGAACTACATCTGCAGAGTTTCTTTTTAGTAGTTAAAAAGAATTTATTTAGTTCAGAATTATTTAGTAACTATTTAAATAACGTAAAACACTTAGATAACTTTTTGGAAATCGTTAAAACTTATGAAATTCCATTGAAAAAAACTTTTGAGCAGAAAGGTTACAAAGGAAATTCTTTTATAAAAGCCCCAGAAAAGTTTAATCCGACTTTTTTCCCTATTTGTTGCATTAAAGCTAATATGCCATTAGTTAAGAGGAAGATCTTTACTGAAAGTAATGCATGCAAAGAATCATTATTAAAAGTAATTATAGATTTAAAGTTCAACTATAAGAAATCATATAACAATATCTTAAAATTCTATAAAACAAACACTCTTATTCCAATATGGTTAAAGTTCTTTTTGCCAAAAGTAAAAAGATTCATTTTTAGAATTGAAAAAAGTTCTAAAGGTTTAATAAAGATAAGAGTGCTCAGCATTCCTTTATTCTTATTTAAGGTAAACAGAAACACTATTAACACAAAATAGAGCTTAATATCTCCAAAATAAAGCTCTATTGCGCTTTATACATCACTAAAACCTAAGTAGAAATGTTACTGTCTTAACCATTTTATCGTGTTGAGGACTTTTGTTCTAAAAGATGATTCTATATCGCTGCGATCAAAGTTAGTATCATCACCATTTAATTTTACGATATGCTCTTTACCATCCTTGTCGATAACAATAACTTCATCTTGAGGAGCGTGTCGCTGATACAAAATAAAATTGTTATCCGTTGGCTCAATGGAAGCAAAAGGCAAATATTCAAATTCGTAGTGATACGCTTTCTTTAAATTTATGTACTCGAGAAGAGGACCTAATGAAACGTGAGACAATTGTTCAGTATAAAGTCCTCTTGAAAGTTCACTACCTACGATTAATAGAGGTACTTTTGCAAAACCTTTTAAACCATATTTCTCTAGTTCCTCATTTGTATAAGGGACCATAGCACGATGGTCACCTGTAACAACTAACATTCCATTTTTTAAAAAAGCCTTGTTTTAAAAGTTCTTTATAAAAATAAGCAAATGAAGAATCAAAATACTTGATTGCTTTGTGAAAATTGAACTCGTGTGTTTTAGGAATTACATAAGGACCATGAGTTGTAGTTGTCATGATGAATGTGAAGAAATTACCTTTTTTATTCCATTGAGGTATAAGCTCAAGAGTTCTCTTGAACATAGCCTTATCAGGAACAGAATTAAAAGACAACCTTTCTTCATTTTTATAATATGGATCATTACCATCATAAAAATTATCAAAACCAGATCTTCTCCAAATATTCTCCAATTCACCTATACTGATAGCTGAATACAAACAATTTATCGTGTATCCTTCCTTCTTAAAATAATTGAGAAAACTACCAGTATGAATTTGAGAAGGTAAATAAACATTATCTTTAGTTTCTGCTTGAGTACCATGCAACAAAGGCGTTGAAGTTAGAAAAGCATAATTACCTTTATCAGTATTGTATCCATTTGAATAATAGTTTTTAAAAGCGACATTTTTCGATGCAACAGCATCCAAATTTAGAGTATTGTTATTTATACCACCAAAATATCTGCTTTCATTAGCTGACAACGATTCAGTAAAAATTACAATCACATTTTTTCTTTTATTAAGACCATTAACCTCAATGATAGGTTGATTTCTAATAGCATCTATTTGAGTATATTTCCTTTCAGCCCTTATTCTTTGAGCTCCAGAGGTTAAGACATTTTCAAAACGATCTTCATGCAAAGACAATGCTGCTGATGGAGAATAACTATTCAATATAAACAAAATAGGAATTAAGATTAAAGAATAATGAGAAAAAGGTTGTCTATTTTTGGAAATAAGCGCCGACAAAAAATACAACTATTACTAAACACAAACATAGAATAAATAATTGATTATATTCTGTTACAAAATGTTTAATTACAGTTAACGATGCAGTAGCATCTTTACCAAAGGAAAAAACATCAGAAATTGCAAGGTGACACCCAAATTCAGTGTAAGTAAATACATCTGAAACGAATAGTAAAATTATGATCAGAGAAATAACAAAAAATGGTAACTTCACCCCAAAATTTTTAAGATTACATGCAATCAAGATTGACGATAATATAAATAGAGCTGGCAAATACTGAGTTTTTACAATTTTGTAGATTGACCTAAAATAATCACCATCATATACTGAATCAAGAGTGAATACAGTTTGTTTCCACATAAACATGAAAGTGATATAGGTGTACAGTACAAAAACATAAAATATGAGTAAAGATCTGCATTTAAAATTTATACAACACAGTAAAGTTAAAGCAAATAATGTAAATTGATATAATGCGCTACTGTTTTTCTGGCACCAATAAACGAAACGGTAAAACAACAACTTCAACTTAGAGTCAGAAAGACTACTATAAGAAATTGCTTTACCAATCTTTAATGTATCTATTATGATGTGTTGAACTAATTGATTATCTTCAGAAACAATTAATTTAAATTCGTTTATCTTGTAGTTACCTATTATTAGATTTTTAACATTTACATTAGTTGCTTTAAAAGGACACTCGATTTCGATAATAAGATTTCTAAAGTCATCATTAACAGAAAGAAGTTTATTAACAGAATAATAATTATTTGTTGCATAAGCAACATCTTCAGATATTATTTTATTCTTTCCGTTATTATTAAAAATATTATTAACTTTTGTAATATATCTTAAGTTAACATATTGGGCATTATCCACTTTTATATCAAAGCTAACATCAATAGTCTTAGTCGGAATATATGGGACCCTAGAAGTATTTGGAATAGAGTAAATCTGTATCAGAATTGCAACAACAGAAATTGCTAATAAGCAAAGTAGTACTTTTGAGATTAGAGAAAACGTTATTTTTTTATAGAAATAATAACAAATAGAATTAAATATCTGACAATTAAACATTGTAAAAGATTCCAAAATTCGTAAATGGTCTGAAATAAACTTTTCAGATCTCGAATTAAGCCATATTCCATGGCATAAAACTCTCTAAGACATCAGAGGAAATTTTGTGGCTCTTGTAGCCAGTGATTGTTCCTCTTTTGTCTTTTTCAAATTCAATCTCGTTCATATGAATGGTCATGGTTTCCATGACTTTCTTCATATAAGTTCTAAAATCAGTGTTATGTAGAATACAGGTCTTATAAAGAGAATAGAACTCTGTAAGATTATCTGCACCTTTACAGGTATCACTGGCAATCATACCGTTACGTAAGGTATCCAGCTCTCTGAATTTCTCTTCTACATTGTTGTTCTGCATTACACCATAAGGACTGTCTAAGAAGGCTCTTAATCTGTCTTCGTTTTTAACGAGGTAAACAATAGCCTTGTACAGTCTGTCAGAGCACTTTCTCTTAGGTTCAGTCTGTCCTTTAGTATTCTTGTTAGCTCTAGTTCTTTCAATATCTTTAAAGATAGCTTTAGCCTTATCAAAGATAGTATTGATTAAAGGTAATACGTGTTTGTTCTTCAGTTTAACGATATCTAGTTTAGAATTGCTGATGCATTTTCTAACCTGCTCGTTATAAACACTAAAACAGTTGGTAATAGCTTCAATCAGATCTTTACTGTCTTTAATGTCCTGCTCCCAGTTATTCTTAACCATATCAGTTATAGGAGTACCATCCTTATGGGTAGCATAATTGATTAGCTCACAGAAGTTTCTTCTAGCATGTATCCAACAGATACCATGACAGAAGAGTCTTACTTCTTTACCATCGACTTCTATCTTGATAGAGAACATCTTTCTATAGAAGGCATCTGATTCAACAAAGCAATCTTTAGATACCTTATTGTCCAATAAGATAGTCTTAGGTATATCAGAATTCCTTTCTAAAGAATGGTAATACAGACATACCTTAGGAGTGATTATCCCAAAGACATAAGAACGACACGTTTTAGATTTACTTCGTTGAGATTTACTTTTAGGGGTGTCTTCTACGCTGCTATTATCTTTTAACCTCTGCTTTTCTCTGCAACTCCAGTAGGTTTCATCTACTCCAATCAGCTTTCCTTGAGCTATATATCTTTCCATGTATTTAAATGCAGGCATCAGCATTGCAGCTGTAATATCGGTATAACTGTATAGTTGCTGTCTTGTATACTTAATGCCATGACGAGACAAGTATTGGCTGATTCTGTTTAATGGAGCTTTTAAGTTTAACCACTGCTCTAAAATTAAGCTCATAAGGCTTATGCTCATTGAGTTCTTCTTCAAGTAATCTGTTTCAGAACTAACTGTTCATGGTACTTTGATATCGCTAAGCACGTTTCCATTCTCATCTACTGCTCTACTGCTACTACCTGTAGCTTTAAATAATGAGTCTTAATAAGTCTCATTTCTAAGTCTAACTTATCTGAGGAATCGTTAATTCTTACATACTTGTAGCGTTTGCCATCTTTACCTGTAAAGATTGTGCCTAGCTTCTTCTAAGTTTCTCAGAGATGTCTCTGAATCTGTCTTTTAGTGTCTGATGTTCCACTGCTTCAAGCCATTTTAAATCCTATACATGTATTATAGCAAAGCCATCTTTAGCCCTTATCAAGTGTTATTTTGCAAGTTCAAAACAACACTCAAAAGATCGGCATAGATCGATACAAGATCGTAGCGATCTATCAAAGAGAAAAATGACGAAAGTAAAGCCGTAAAAAGTTCATCTCTCTATGCTCTTTAAATTAGCCTTTACAGGCAAATTTAAAGACTGCAAGAAAAATGTAATTATGTACAGATTTGTGAGTCTAATCACACTGATTTTTAATGAACATTCAGTCTGCTTTGAAACTGGCTTAAAAAGTTTTAAAGGTTATTACAGACCTTTTACTAACATTCTGTTTTCCTAGGCTAAAATTCTAGTACAAGCATCAATAAGAATATTACTTAAAATATCTAAAAAAAACGCTTAAAGATATCATATTAACATCCTAGCTTTTACTATTTTTAAAAAACGTATAAGCAAACAAAGGCATCATAAAAGATCTAAATATTATTGTTTCAGACACGCCATACAAAACGATTACAACAAATAACGATGCATATAAATATTCATTTTTCAATATAGATCTACATAAACAGTAAAACAGCATTACAATATAAATAAAGTAGACTATAATTCCATGGATTATTGGAAGATAAAAATATGCACAATCTAAGACCAAATAGAACTGACTGGAATTATTAGCTTTAATCTGCGTCAATACAAAAGAATAAAAATCAAAATATTTACCAAACAGACTAAAACCAAACAAGTCATAACCAATCTTGCTAAGTTCAAATCTTGACCATATAGAACCTGGCATATTTTGCAAAACAGTTTTAAAAGCACCAGTAAATGTAATGTAATAATTTAATACTAAAACACCAATAACAACAGCTAAAAACACAGATAGTATTTTATATTTTGCTTTAGCATTTATATTCTCTCTATAAAAATGTTTTATAAAAAAGCAAATACAAGCAGACAATAAAACAAGAACAGAAGATGTAATGGAATTAGGCACTATGTAGCAAAAAATTGCAACTAAGGCAAGTAAAAAATACCCCCAAAAACTTAGATTTTTCTTAATAAGGATAATATAAAGACACAATAAAAATGCTGTACAACCTAATAAATTTGGATGAATAAAACCGAAATAATAGCGTATTTTACCATTACTTCTAGTAAAGACTTCAGGACTGTGCAAATATCCCATACAGAAAAGAATAAAAGTGGTAACAGAAAAAATTAAGATGGATACTACAACAACTTTGTAAAATCGTTCCTTGCTTAAAAATTGACACATAAACAAAGGAATAAAGAAAAGATCAAAGACTAAAGGAGTCTTCGTTAATTTGTACAAAAAGTAAGATACAATGACAAATAACAAGCATAAAATTAAATGAATTTTACAACGATGCTCAAATAACAATTTATATAAAAAATATAATACAAAACAAGTATTCAATACATTTGTTGCTTTAAGTTGAAAAATTTGCAAAAGAGGATATGAGTATAAAGAAGTGCATACCTCAAAAAATCTGAGAATCAACCAAAAACCGATCAAAATATAAATAGTGTTGTCTAGAATTTTGTTGATAGTAAATGCAATTTGATTATTGGTTTGAAACGCGATTGGCTCTTGCATATTATTATATTTTTGAAGGAGAGAATAACATAAAAAATTTTTAAAGAGGAGAAAAGCTCTCCTCTTTAATCATTAAGCTCTGTACTTAGATAAGTACCATTCAACAGTCTTAATGATACCTGTATCAAAGGTTTCATCAGCTTTCCAACCTAACTCTGTTGTTAGCTTGGTTGCATCAATTGCATAACGCAAGTCGTGACCTGCTCTGTCCTGAACAAAGGTAATTAAGTCAGCATACTTGCCTCCATCTTTTCTAGGACATTCTTTATCTAAGATTGAACAGATGGTGTTAACAATAGTGATGTTATTTCTCTCGTTGTGACCACCAATGTTATAGGTCTCACCTGATACACCTTTGTGGAAGATTAAATCAACTGCTTTGCAGTGGTCTAATACATATAACCAGTCACGAACATTTAAACCTTTACCGTAGATTGGCAGTGGTTTTAAAGCTAGAGCATTCTCAATGATATGAGGAATTAACTTCTCATGGTTCTGTTTAGGACCATAGTTATTTGAACAGTTTGATGTAGTTACATTCATACCATAAGTATGGTGATATGCTCTTACGATTAAATCGGAGCTTGCCTTAGATGATGAGTATGGGCTGTTAGGAGCATAAGGAGTTGTTTCTGTAAAGTAACCTGTCTCACCTAAAGTACCATATACTTCATCTGTTGAGATATGGTGAAATCTTGCATCCTCGTAACCTGGCTTTACCTTAAATGGAGCATCCATCCAATGACGTCTTGCAGTTTCAATTAAAGTAAAGGTGCCCATGATGTTGGTTTCCATAAAGATCTTTGGACCTTTAATAGAATTATCAACATGGCTTTCTGCTGCAAAGTGAATTACACCGCGGATATCATATTTGGTGAATAACTCTTCGATTAACTTCTCATCACAGATGTCACCTTTTACAAAAGTATAGTTAGAGTCGTTCTCACACTCTTTTACATTGTTTAAGTCACCTGCGTAAGTTAACTTATCTAAGTTAATAATGTGGTACTCAGGATATTTCTTACAGAAATATGGTACAAAGTTAGAACCAATAAAACCTGCACCACCAGTTACTAGAATTGATTTTGTCATGATATGTATATCCGATTAAATCTACTTTTTTTAATTAAAACTTGTCTGTTGTTATTTTTGTATTATAAAGAAAAGTCAGGTACATCCTTTAGAGAATGTGCAATTCTGTCTTTTTCAGAGGTTAATACTTTGTCAGCAGGGATTTTCCAGTCAATGTTAAACTCTGGAGCATCATATCTCATTCCCCACTCAGACTCCTTGTTATAAAAGTTATCTACTTTATAAGCAAAGATAGCTGTTTCTGAAAGAACACTAAAGCCATGTAAGCAGCCGTGTGGCATGAACAACTGTCTTTGATTCTCATCAGAGAGTTCTACTGCCACATGCTGACCGAAGGTAGGAGAATTCTTTCTGATATCTACGACTACATCCAGAACTTTACCTACTAAAGCACGTACTAGTTTTGCCTGACAGTACTCACCTCTCTGGCAATGTAAACCTCGGATTACACCATAGCTAGACTTTGACTGATTATCCTGTACGAAGTCACAATCAATACCGTTTGCTTTAAACTCTTTTTCATTGTAGCTTTCAAAGAAATATCCACGAGGATCATTGAATACTCGTGGTTCTACAATAATGACACCTTCAATTGGAGTCTTAATAAAGTTCATGTTTTTCCTCTAAAACTTTAACTAAATAATCTCTATAGTTACCTTTCTTTAATTCATCAATTAAAGATTGCATCTGTGCATCGTTAATAAAGCCCTGCTTATAGGCAATCTCTTCAATACATGCAATCTTTAATCCCTGTCTCTTCTCTACAATCTGTACAAAAGAGCCTGAATCCATAAGTGAATCAGGAGTACCGGCATCAAGCCAAGCGTTACCACGTCTCATTGGTACTACTGATAATCTCCCTTCTTTTAGGTAGATGTTATTAAGGTCAGTTATTTCGTATTCACCTCGAGCAGATGGCTCTAAAGTCTTAGCTTTCTCTACTACATCTGATGGATAGAAATATAAACCTACGGATGCGTAGTTTGATTTTGGATGAGCAGGTTTCTCTTCAATTGAAACAGCTTTTCTGTTCTCATCAAATTCAACTACACCAAATCTTTCTGGATCAGTTACGTGGTAAGCAAAGATAGTAGCATTAGTACCACTGTTCTGCTTTACCTGGTCATTGAATTCACCGAACTGGCTTCCCATATAGAAGATATTGTCTCCTAAGATTAGACATACATCTTCTTTTGAATCTCCGATAAAGTCAGCACCTAAGATAAAAGCCTGTGCAATACCATTAGGCTCTTTCTGTACTTTATACTGAAGATTTAAACCAAACTTTGAACCATTACCAAATAACTTTTCAATATTTGGTAAGTCTCTTGGGGTTGAGATTACTAATATATCCTTGATACCAAACAGCATCAGTGTTGATAATGGATAGTAAATCATAGGCTTATCATAAACAGGTAAAAGCTGTTTAGATGTTGTCTTGGTTAGTGGATATAGACGTGTGCCACTTCCACCTGCTAATAATATACCTTTCATATAAATCGCCCTTGTTTGTATTTTACGTTATTATATACGAACAAAACTGACTATTAAAATAAATCTTATTTGCATGTGACAAAAAGCTTGATTTTATCAAGATTTAGTCATATTTTTCTTGTCTAGATTTTTTAGTTTCATTGAAAACACAGGAATCTTTAAGACTTTAATGAGCAACTTATTTTTTTTAGTTATTCTTACTGTCAAAATTGATGTCATTACAACTTTTCTTAAGTTTAAAAGAAAATATATGAATTGAGACACAAAAACATTTGTAGTACAGTCAACGATTTTATACCCCTGACTTATAACCGCATAGCCACAAAATCTTTCAAAGATATGAGCCATTTGGCATCCTTCATGTGTAATATCAGGACTTTCAAAATCATCTTGATTAAGTTTTAAACTCTTAATTAGTTCTAAAAGCTCAGCCCTAACCATAAACATGGTTCCTGCTACGAATTTATACTTTTTTAGAGGGAGGTTGTGGGACTGAATAAACTTATTTGTTTCTCTATAAGCATCATGCTCATCACATCTTTTATTGAATGTAGAAATATTTGCTCCATGCATACCAATAGACTTGTTGCATTCAAGTCTATTTAACACCTTATTAAATGTTTCTTTATCCTTTATAAACTTTAATAATGCATTACGCCATCTAGAGCCAGCAAACCAAGCGAAAGATTCCCTTGTAGGAATATCTCTTTTTGTATGTAATTTGATTACATAGCTGTAATCTTTCAAATTCACTTCATTTAACACATGAACGAAAGGGCCTAAATCAAAACCAAGATTTTTGACGACTTCAACTTTTGAATTTGGAAATGTTTTTTTTATGTCATCGATTAAATTTGAATTATTTTCAACAAGAGTAAAAAAGTAATCACAATCAAGATCAGATAAATTTAAAAGACAACTCTTTAACTCGGGATAAAGAAATTCATAGTAAATATGAGTATGAACTAAAATTCGTTTCACAGAATAACCTATTAAAAAAAACTCGTATCTAAATTGCTACATTTAAAACACAGACATTTTAACTTACTAACTATCAAGATAAAAGTACAAGCAATAAATATGAACTTTATACTGATATTTTGATAATCGTAGTTTCATGAAATTATTTTCAAAATGTCGACATGACCAAAAGTTGCACAAAATTGACATTCGATGATGATATAATCACCGCAGAATTTCACAAGATCAAGAGAACATAAAAATGAAAAGAGAACAACGTAAAGATATCGATGGATTAAAGGGTATTGCCATATTAGCAGTCATCTTTTATCACCTATTTGATCTTTTAAAATCATCACATTTATCTCAATCTAATCTATTTAATGGTGGCTTTTTAGGTGTTGATGTTTTCTTTGTTGTGTCAGGATTTTTAATTGCGAGTTCAATTTATGAAAAACTGTCCCTTAATGAGTTTTCATTATGTTCATTCTATAAAAAAAGATTCTTTAGAATTGTACCTCCACTGGTAATAGTCTGTTTTTTTACACTCATTCTTGGCTATTTTCTCTTGCTTTCTGATGTTTACTGTGAACTTAACATTGAAGTAGTTAATGCTCTTTTAGGAATAGGAAACTTTAGATTTGCTAATGTTGGAGGATATTTTAGTCTAGATTCGTCAGACAGACTCTTGTTACATACATGGTATCTTTCAATTACTATTCAGTTCTACATATTATTTCCTTTATGTTTAGTACTCTTGAAAAAAGCTCTTGGTACTAAGCATATTCCATTAGCAACATTGACTCTTTGTGTAGCGATGTTAATTATATCTTACTATGTTTCTAATAATGGTAAAGGCTATCTTTTAACACAATGCAGAATCTTTGAATTGTTCTTAGGCTCAGTTTTATTCTTCTACAAAGATCAGATCTATTTATTGGTCTTTTCTAAATTTAAAGCATTATCAGTTACTAGTGAATTTATTGGAACAATTCTGCTTATCACATCAATTTTCACTGTTGAATTGACTCATGGGATATGGACTCCTAAAAGTTCTGCATTAACAATTATTGCTACATCTTTAGTGATTTTATCTCACAATAAACAATCAATAATAGGATTTAAGCCATTAACCTTTCTAGGTAAAGGATCATATTCGCTGTATCTATGGCACTGGCCTTTATTCATATTTGCATTACGTTGTGATTATTTAAATTCACCTTTTAAACTTATTGTTGTTTTCGCAATCATTGCCTTATTTTCAGTATTCTCATATAAATTTATAGAAAAGCATAATTTTAAGATCTTAACTGTGCTCATAATGTACGCAATTTGCTTTGCAAGTTACGCTTATTTTCATACCGAGAACAGACTAAACTACCTATCAAGTTTCACTGTTAAAGATCTTCAATTTACTCAAATTGCTTCTGAATACACTCCAAAGGCAATATTCGCTGAGCACGACAAAGTCGTATGGCATTATGGTCAACAAAAAGAGACTCCTCATATTTTCTTTGTTGGAGACTCTAACGCAGGCCACTATAAATATTACTTAATGAGCCAAAATATCATACCAGTTTACTTCTTGTCTGTTCCTGCATCATTAGCTTATGGAAAAGAATTTGCTTCGATGCAAACTGAGTATTTTATTAATGGTCAAGATAGAGCCGACTTTTATAAGCTATACAAAAAAACTTTATCAATACTAGCACCTGGTGATAAAGTTATTCTATCTAACAGATGGGATATAATGTTTGATCTTTATGTTGCAGAAAAACACATAAATAAGTCGAATGCAAATTTTGAAAAGTATATTGATGACATTCTCAATGACTTAGATGAACAGATCGAATCTCATTCACAGCTACAGTTCTACATTGTAGGTCTTGCAATCGTAACTGATAAAGCTCATTTAAACTTTTCAAAGCTAGACTTAGCTGGCTCATTCTTATCCAAGATTATAAATATCAAAGAGTTTTATGAGAGTAAAGATTATGTAGAAAGGAACGAATTTGTAAATAATAAGCTTAAGGCTTATGCAAACTCTCATAGCAATGTAAAATTCATTGATAGAAATGTACCAATAAACAAAGGCAATGGAATTTACTCCATTTTTGAGAATTCAGGTCCTATATTCTTAGATGCAACACATTATACAAATCGTGGTGGGTGCGTAATTGGAAAATACATTATGGATACTGTTGTTAATGATAAATAATCTTACCCTTTTACTTAAAAATTGCTATTTAACAACAAAATCAACCGATTTAATTAAGTACTTAAAATGAATAGAATTGCTATTGTTTACTTTGCCTATATCAATAAAGATAAAAATTGGAAAAGGATAATTTCTTCACAGCTGGATGATTTAAAAAGATCAGGTATATTAAGTGAAGCAGATCTGTTCATTGAAGTAAGTGATCCTAATAATTTAAAATCAGTTCACTATTATTTTGATAACATAAAATACAATTGCAAAGTTTCCATTCATAGCAAAAACAATTTTGAGTATTATGGATTACACAAAGTATGGGAACTTTCAAAATCAGAATTGGGATACGATTATATAGCCTATTTTCACACAAAAGGCATGAGTTACAAGAAGAGATTTTCCTTAGGACTATCCTCTGGAAGAAATCCAAGAGAAATTGTCCTTACATACTTAACATTCAGAAATTATAAAAATATTATTAATGTTTTTTACAACAACAAAGAAATAGTCAAAATTGGAGCTTTTCCAAAAAAAGATGATGACAGCTCTGATAAAAGTGGTTGCTTTATTTGGTTTAACTTTTTCTGGTTACGTTGTTCTTATGCAAGGACATTAGAGGAACCTAAAATTACAAGCAATAGATTCTATTATGAAAACTGGAGTTCTAAAGATGTCGGAGAAAGAGGAGATGCCTACAAGAGACTCACTTTTTCGTTATATGCAAGATCTAACCAAGGTTACACAATACATGAAGCATCAAACAAACTGAAAAATTTAAATATGTTGTACAGATATTTATGGCCGCTGTCAGCATTGTACTTGAGGGCCACTTACAGATAACACAACTGTTAGCAACAAAGCAACGATTCTGATAGCCCTACTTATAAATCAAAATCATGACTAATGTTTTTTGTGACACTTAAATTTCATCTTCAAACCTAATAAGCAGAAAACATAATGCTCGTGATAATAAGTTAAAGATAAAATTCTTTTCATAAAAGATAACTTTTGATGTTCGACACCGTCATACTTTATGCAATATTTTCTATCTGATTTAAAAAGTTTTTTAATAAACTTTGAGCTATGAGAAGTTAGTGATTCTAGATGCTTTACTGAAATATTAGTAATTTTGTAATTTACTCTACCAGATTGTTGATTTCTTCTAAAAAGGAAGTGATCTCCATAGAATACTTTTATTTCTTCAGGGATCACGAAGTAATTCTCTTTTAATCCAAAATAAGCTGCCCCCCAAAAACCGGCCATTTTATCCATAATTTCAAATTTAACTTCACTATCTTTAGGATATTCATCAAAATCAGACTTAGGAGTGTTTGTAGCACAGTCGATACCGGCTAAGCCAACAGTCAAATCAGAATTCAAAAAGAAATCATCAACAGCCTTAAATAAATTTTTGGGAAGAATTAAATCATCATTTAAAATTCCGAATACTTTATAATTTGGATCTGACAGTTTTATGCCAAGATTCCAGGCTGGATTTACAAAAAGATTTTCTTTTTGAGTAAAAACTTTAACTTTATTAAATTTTGTATCAAAGCCTTTGCAAGAATTATCAATAACTACAACTTCTCCAACAACATCAGATTCTTGAAGTTCAAACAAAAGTTTATTTAAAACATCTAAATCTTTTTGCATAGTAGGAATGATAATTGATAGCATTTTTTCCTCTTAAGACTTCTGTCTTTACTTTGCCTAACAAAATAAAGAAACACTAAAGCACATTTTCAATTAAAAGTTAATCTTTAACAGATCTTTCAACATTAATAAAAAGAACAAGATCTGGTTTTTCTTCTTTTAGAATGTTCAAAATTTCATCAGGTGCAGATGTTTGTCTGTGCATATGAACAACTGTTCTAAAGTACTCAATTGCGTAAGGTGTAAAGAAGATTCCATAAGAATCAGTTATGAGCATAATCTTTCTCTGATCTTGTGCTGAATCATTTATATATTTTGATCCGAACTCTTCAATCGAATTAGGATCATATTTTATTGTATATTCTCTCTTAGATTTCAGATTTAGAACTTTAACATCTGGTTCAGCAACATTAATAATCTTAGCCTCATCTAATATATCCTTCCGAGGATTACTAATATTTCTAATTAAGTCACCATTTTCATGTTTGGAAAACGAAAATATATATTCAGCTTTGTGGTAATCTTTTAAAACTCTACTCATTACATTATCAAAAGCTATATTTGCACCATATCGGTTCCAGTGTGTATCATCAGTATAGTAAAGAGACTTCTCAGCTTTTGGATCTTTATTAGCTCTAAGAAAATCGTAAGAATCAATCACATTAATCCCTTGAGATTCAAGATAAGGTTTAATTTTATTGAAAAATCTAAACTTACCTGGTTCTCTGATGTATGGATTCATATACTCTGGATAAATTCCATGCTTATCAGGTCCAATCACCAAGTAAAGAGGAGCTGTGGTTGACGATTTAATGGCATTTAAAAGAGCTAATTTCTTACTTACCATGTAAGGATAAAAACTCATATTTTCACAATGCTGAGAATATACAGAATCAGCAGAATTTCCTACAAACAACCAGCCTTTAATGCCGTGAACTGTAAATTGAGAATTTGTGAAATTAAAATCAGTAAACACTGACTGCATTGGCTTGTATAAATTCTCAGTTACAGGTAACTTGAACAATAGTCTATCATTATAAAAATTTACTAAATTCTGAAAGTAAGCCTTATCACCAATAGTTGGAAAATGATTAATAACTCTGTTTTCGCTTTTAATCACATAATCATTTGGAGTAATAATAAAACCGGCAATTGGGACAATAAACATTGAAGCAATAAGAACCTTTTGAAAAATCTTTATCATAGTATTTGCCTCAACTAGAAATTAAAGTAAATGAATGGATTTTGAGCGCCAAAGAACAGGACAATTACAGATAAAATCATCAGAAATGAATTAACTGCAAAAGCACAATTGTGAGTTACAGCTTCTTTTGCGTTTGAAGAGTCAAAACTCTTTAATCTAAAGAAAACTAACAGACAACCTATGATAAGAGCGAGGTAATTAAGAATTTCTCCAGTGCATACGCTTGAATTGTCTGTATTAGATAAAAAGAACATGACAGATAAATAATCAAATGCTTGAGAGATGTTGTCAGATCTGAAAAGCACCCAACCAATTAGAACGACAAAAAGAGCATATGCATGGGTTAAAAACTTAGGGATTTTGTTTAAAAGATCACCTAAGAAGATCCTTTCTAAAATTAGAAACAAACCATTATATAAGCCCCACAAGACGAACGTCATGTTAGCGCCATGCCATAAACCACACAAGAAAAATACAACAATTAAATTTAAGTAAATTCTGTGAGTAGGAACTCTAGAGCCACCTAAAGGAATGTATACATAATCTCTCAACCATGATGATAGAGATATATGCCAACGTCTCCAAAATTCTTTGATTGAACAACTACTGTATGGTGCCATAAAGTTCTCAGAGAACTTAAAACCAGCCATCGCTGCTAATCCAATAGCCATATCTGAATAAGCAGAGAAATCAAAATAAATTTGAATCATGTACGCAATAGCACCAATCCAAGCATCCATAGTCGATAAACTATGAACATTATAGATAAAAGCCATATTGGCTAATGGAGCTACTGAATTAGCAATTAAGATCTTTTTATTTACGCCTAAAATAAAACGGTATAATCCATAAGTAAATAAATTCGAATCTAATTGACGAGAACTAAGATCGTCTTTTACTTGCTTATATCTAACAATAGGGCCAGCAATCAAATGAGGAAACATAAAGAAGTATGTTAAAAAGTTAATTACATTACTTCTTCCATTGAGTTCTCCTCTGCTAATATCAATCAGGTAGCTCACAGCATGGAAAGTAAAGAAACTGATACCAAGAGGTAAAACTTGTTGCTTTGCATGCAGATTTTCAGCAATACCTCCATCATGAAGCAAAGATACTAACCAGTAAGAATACTTATAAAAAACTAATGCTAATATATTGATAGTAACAAAGAATACTAGCGCAATAATTTTTAAAGTGTAATTTTTTCTTTTAGCAGCTTCCAATGCGTAACCAAAAAAGAAATTTAAAAATCCATATGCTAATAGGACTTTTAAAGAATGAGTACCACCATCAAAAATATAGAAAAATAAACTAATTAAAATTAATGCTAAGTTTCTAATTACATTCCATTTCTTAGACAAAAAATCTAAGACAAGGAATAATGGTAAAATAAAAAATATAAAAGGAAGACTTGCAAATACCATATTTAATCTTTACTTAATCAACATTTGTCTTAGTAGAATACTGATGGCGTATTCTACAACAAAACTAAAAAATCACAACTTATCAAAACTTCTTATAAGCAATCGCCAGGCAAAATAAAAACAACGAAAGTTAATATATTATTCTATGGTAAAAACAATCGAATATATAACTATCGACTGAGTTAAAAGTAATCATAATCTTCTGAAGAAATAATCTTTTCATTCTCAAGTATCTCTTTTTGCAAGCTAGAAATATCATTGCTTAATTTGCTTTTACTTTTTGCCTTATTCTTTGCCCTCATTCTCGAACAGGAAGATAAATACTCAGAACGTTTTTTACTAAAATTGTCAATTGAAACAGTTGTTGGATCTATTTGATATTCTTGGTTATCACCTAATGACATATCAAATGAAGTAATAAGATCTATATCGAAATTATCGACTACTGACTGATCTTGTAGGATTAGGTTTTTAACCTCTTTATCATCATATTCATTCACAATTTTAAAGACAGAATCGTCATGATCTAAATAATCGAAACTGATTATAAAACCGTAAACCAACCTAATTGTTCCTCTATTGTAAAGAGCTCGCCAAATGCAAGATCTTTTATATGCACCTTGAACAATAAAATTAGAATCTGAAAGTTCAACAAAAAAAGGCTTTCTTGGAAAATTTAAATTAGGCTCTATAGAGATTCCATATGATAAAGATTCACTCTTATAAAGAACTGACTCTTTGCATGATCTGTACAAATTTTCAAAAGATGAATGTGAGAGCTCTTTGAGAGTATTGCATTCATCAAGAATTGCAAAGTAATAGTCAAAGGCATTTAATATCGATTGATATGCTTGAGAGCCTTTTTCAACTACATAGCCACCGTTAATTTTGTAAAAGCCTGGTTCAGATATATCCATAAATCTAGATCTAAAAAGAAGTGTTAAATAGCCCCCTATCTCATACATTGGAGAAAACTTATTTATTGATGTTTCACACGCGTAGATATCAGCAACTTTAATCAATTTGTAGATATCATCTTTATCAGATGACTTAACTATAGCATTAATTGCTTTTTTACATGATTTTTGAGTTAAAAAACGACCTATTTCATTTTGTTTATATAGTAAGAAAGGAAGAGCCTTTACAATATAACTTTCATGATTATTGCTTCTTCTTTTATTAAAATAGATCCTTACAAGTGAATTTGAATTGTTTGAAAGAAAGTCATCTAAAGTGTTTTCTAAGTCGCATTCACAATAATTATAAACACGGATACCATTTGATAATGTAATATCAGAAAACACCTTACCTGCGTCATGAAGAAGTGCTAAAAAGATTATCAATATATGAAGCTCTTCTCCATTTAAATCTTCATATTTAAAATTCGTGTACTTTGATACTTCAATTGCTTTAAGAGCAACTAACAAGCTGTGCCTTAAAAGGCCACCACAATCACAGTCATGAAGGCACTTTGATGCGGGGGCTATAGAAACAACTTTTGCAAATCGGTAAATAAGACGATCGATAAACTCAACAAAAACATCATGTGGAATAGATGCAGTTTCTTTTATAAGTTTTAAAATAAAATGGTTATCTGACAATAGATTTTCGACAGTGCGATAAGAAAAAGAAATAGCTCCATCCCTGCTAAGAACTATATCATCATCTAAATAAATCACTATTTACCATCACTCTATTTACATGTATAGCTACAAAATATCAAGGTCAAGAGTTCTATGATGTTGTAGCTATAATAATTTTATAGCAGAAAAACATAACAACTTTGCGACATAATACAAAGTGGATATAACGCTAAACTTACACCAATGCTTTGTCATTATAAGTCCTAAAAGAAAGTATAGTTAAAAATAAATTTATGAAAATTTACGTAAACAAAATACGATAATAATAGTGATATTTTTGTAGTATTTACCTTACTATGCATCATGGCATAACCAGAACAAATTACAAATAAAGTTTGTGAAAATATAGATGTTCTAACACCTGATGCAAAAACTGTAGGAGATAAACCTATTACTCCCCTTAATGCAAATGCCAATAGGATCATAACTATGATTACAACTCTGTTTTGAAAGCTCATATCTAACTTTACAGATATCAATAATAATACAAACGCATAAGTAAAAAATAAGATTAGAGTCAATGAAGGATAGCTAGTTAGCCATGTAGCGTTTTCTAGTAATTCAGTTGATTTAAAGCGTTTTCTTAAGAGTTCTTGACAGATACTTAAAACAATCAAAGAAGCAATTGCCCATCTTAACTTTTTAGTTAAGCATAGAACTAAAACTACAAAACAAAATACGAACGGAAGATTATTGTGATAACAAAGATTATAAAAAGTCGTTGTTATCCCCATATACACTTTTGCAAATAATGAAAAAGTTGCAAATTCTGGCATCCAATTTTGCATTTCTTGAGACATTCTTACGGCGTTACCTGGAGACATAAAAATGAAAACAAGGCTTAGTATTGAAATAACTAATGTTTCTAATGCTCTTACATTAAGATGAGGCCAAGATGAAATAATTGCGAACAGAGAAAAAGTAAAAATAATGACTACGCATTGTTCGTGGTTACACGCAAATATACCTACGATAAGAATTATAAAAAAAGACAAGAGGTTAAATTTACAGTTATTGTAGATTGCAGCACATAGAAATAAGCCCAAAACAATTGGAAAGTAGTAATTCAAAACAGTTGCAGCAAATCCTGCAGTTTTCATTTCATAGTAAGGAAATAATAACAAAACAAAATAACAAGTGTATAAGTGTATTTCCTTTAAACAGCTTTAATAAAATTAAAGGAGATATTAAGAGAAATACAGTACAGGTTATTTTTAACAATAATTCATGATCTATAAAGAAAGGGATCAAGACGTCAATAAAAACTCTGCTTGACCAAGCTAAATAACGTGTATTGATGATCCAAGACCAAGTAACATCGACTGTCTTAAAATAAGCGAGATCATCTCCTGATAATTCAGACTTCCAAAAGTAAATAATTAAAAAAATAAAAGAGACTGCTGTTAAAACCAATAAAAGAGCTTTAACTCCTTTTTCAAAATAGTCATTTGAATACAATAATTCTGATTTTTTTAACTGAATGGACATAGCTACTCTTTTTCAATTTCTTCCATTAAATATTTACCAACTAAAATACCTCCTTCAGAAGAGAAATGTGCATCATCAAAGAACAGCGGTATGCCATTATCTGAATAGGTTTTATAGAACCCATTGTTTAACTCAAGAGGCTTATTTCTTTCAATAAAATGGAGATTAGGATATATTTTAGTTAATGCCTTAAATGTGTCGTTCAATGAATTAACCTTATCATCAAAAAAGTTCTTAGTTGATTTGCACTTATCAGAGTTAAGTATATTCTTCAAAAAACTGTCTTTCAGATCGATTTTAAGACAATTTACAACTTGGCTACTTACTAATATACCTTCACCTACAATATAGAACTGTAATTCAGGATGCAGTTTTACCTGCTCTGTAATGTCTTCAACTAGAACCTTAACATACTTAGGAAAGTTGTAATCCTTATTTCTAAGGTTGTTGTCTAAAAGATACTCTGTATAGTAAAGATCCCATCTGTTGGCTAAAACGACCTTGTCTCCAGGCTTTAGCTCATTTAACATCTTTTTGTATAAATCATAAAATGTTTGTCTTTCTTTTAAACCTACAATAGACTCTACTTTATTGTTAGCAAAATGTTGACCGTAAGCTATAGTTGCTTCAGACACCATTGAATAAACAGGAACTTTATTGATATTTTCTAAATAGTAGTTGTAATGCTCATTGTGACTGTCACCTATAAAAAAGATATGAGGTGTTTCAGTCTGTAAGCCATAATGCATCACAGGAACTTTGTTCTCTTGCATAAAAATAGATGGTTGAAATTCTTTTGGTAAATCTAAACTATCATTTACCATCATCGAAAGTTCCTTTACCATGTATTTTTTAAGATAGTTACTACCATCTGTTTGGGTGATACCTAAACCAACCAAGTAAGCTACAACAAATAAGAGAAATGCATATTTAAAGTTAAACTTTACCTTTTCAACATATTTGTAACTTATAAAAGATACAAAGATAAGTACTAAGACTAGTACCAAAATATCTAGTAAAGAAATAGATAAATCAAGTCTTAAAGCAAAGATAAATATAGGCCAGTGCCATAGATAAATTGAATAAGATAACTTACCTATTACCTCTAATGGAGACAACTTTAAGACTGTTTTATTAGTGTTAAAAGCTAAAACAAATAAAGTAGAGATGACTGTTAGTAACGAAACATAAGGAGTCCAAGAATTAACACTATAAAGAGGAACTACGAATACAGAAAGCAAAACAACTATGAAAAACAGCAACTGTAATAAAGAAGTGTAGTTAATCTTATTCACAAATCTTGATATATCAGAAGAAAATAGACACAGTGTTGCACCTGATAGCAATTCCCATAATCTAAATTCAGTTAACAAATAACCATTCTTTAAGCTCAAAAATGGGTAGACCAAAGAGGCTACAAACAAGAACAGAACACTGTACTTTAGATTTTGTATACCAAAGAACTTATTTAATAAAGCTAAAACAATAGGCCACACAAGATAAAATTGGAAAGTTATACAAAGATACCAAGTGTGAAGTAGAAGCTTTCCAGATGAATCTAAAGAAAAATAACCACCATCTTTAGAAAACCTGTAATTTCCCAAAAGAGACAAACACTTTTTGATCTCTGTGCCTAACTCTTTATAGATATCAGGAAAAACCAGAAAATAGCCAATAGCAGCGACAACTATCATCGTCACAGCTAAAGGAGGCACAATTCTTTGGAAACGGCGAGTATAGAAAGCTTTAAAAGAAAATTCTAATTTAGATAATTTATAAAAGATACCCGATGTGATCAAATATCCTGAGATAACTAAAAAGATATCAACACCAACATAACCACCTGTAAACAAAGATACAGATGTCAGCATACAAGCATTTGTAAGGTCAAAGAAGTGATACATAACCACAGCCATGATGGCTACGGCTTTAAGCAAATCAACATCATGACGAATAACTTTTGACATAGATAGTTTTCCAAAGTTTGAGAATACTGCTAAATTCAGCTAATTGTTATCACTCTATTAAGATATTAGATTTCTATGAGTATTTCTATATAAAGTTAATCTTTGAGGCTATGAGTTTAGTTGAATGAAAAAGCAGAAGCCTCTGAATAATATATTTTACCCTTTAAGTTCATTTAACATGATCTTAAAAGCTCTTTGAAAACTTGAATTGAAAAGACCATTTCAATCCTGTATTTTGTTAATCACGACAAAAACTAAATAAGGAACAAGAAATGGTCTCTGTTGCTAGAGTAATAAAGAATAGTCTTTCATTTCAGTTAATAATTCTGTAATCGATAGTTGTGTTTTAGATATAGATGAAACAGGAACTACCATCTTAAGAGTAATGTTGCATCCACGAAAGAGTCATTTAAACTGTTGTTCTGTATACTCTAAGAGATGTCCTGTCTATGACAGAAGTACTACATACCGTAAATAGAAAGCAATAGACTTAGGATGCCTTTTAGTTGAGCTTTACGGCTATACTAAAAGAGTATGTTGTAAAGAGCATGGTTTTAAGACAGCAACAGTACCATGGTCATATCCTGGCTCAAGGTTCACCAAAGACTTTGATATGACAGCAACCTTTCTTGCGATGAATATCGACAAGAAGGTAGCTGCTGAATATCTAAGGTGTGACTGGCATTCCATCATGAGTTGTATCTCTAGAGTAAGAGAAGAATTGGAGCCTGATATCAAAACCTCTACCTATACTCTTGGTAAAGCTCCTGAACACCTTACACCTAACCAGGCAGCCAGACTTGAAATGATTGCTAATACCAATCCAAGACTGTTCCGAGGTGACAAGTTAAAAGAACAACTAAGACTTGCTTTAAAGTATCCTGATTTAGAAGAAGCTAAAGCTGAGCTTAGCTCTTTCTTTTGGAGAACTACTCACAGCAGAATTCAAGTTTTCAAAGAGCTTGCCTATAAAATTAGGCGACATGAGAAGCATATTCTCAATACAATAGAGACTCAACTGAGCAATGCTAGAGTTGAGGCTATAAACAACAAGATTAAGTTTTTTTTACGTAAAGCTTATGGCTTTAGAAACTTCCAAAATATGCACGATATGATCTTACTTGGATGTTCAAATATATTTATTCCACTTCCTAACCGATGTGGTAAAGGGGTGAAAGTAGCTTAGATTTAGGCTCTAACCGAGTTCTGCTTTCAATTATTTACCCATAAATATGCACGAAGCCTCAAATAATATCATCATTTAAAATCCCAAAGTAAGGAATATCTTTTGAGGAAACTTAATTTCAAAACTCAAATCTGGGGTTACAAGCATTTTTTTCTGAGCAAAATCTTTTACCTTTTTTTAATATGCCTTAAAGCACTTGCATGAATTATCAATAACTAGAATTTCCCCTACTGTTTCATCACCACCAAGTTCTAACATCAACTTATTTATAACCTCAAGATCTTTTTGCATTGTAGGAATAATAATTGAAAGCATAAATCTCCAATATCACTAGGTTATTTTTACTTAAACTAAAACCTAAAGTTCATAGTCAAAACACTCTAGGTTACAATGGCTGTATTTTCTTGATTACTTATTATTTTGCTTTGGTAATCTTATTTTCAGACATTTAAATAGAATTAAGTAACGGTTATCTGCTTTATCTTCAATCCTAGAAAAGAACCTAACAAACTTAGAGAACCAACGATGTCTTAATTTAAACGTTAGCAATCTACTGTATGAACAATGAAAGAAAAATCTGAATGATTCTTTAAAGGTACTGTAAGGATCAGTAATTGAATATCCTTGTGAAGTTACTAACCATCCAAAGACTCTCTCCATTACATGAGCTAAATCATTTTCATTTTTTCTATTTACTACAGCAAAACGATTTACATCAAAATTCATTTCTTGAAGAGGCTTAAAGATAGCCGCTCTACAAATAAACATGGTACCTGCGACGTATTTTACTTCATCACAAGGCTTTGCCGAAATTCCAACCTCAGACAATAGTTTTCTTGACTCATTAAGGCAATAAACTAAATGTGGATTATCTGTAGTTTCTCTTGTTCTGTCAAAGAGTCTATGATTGTTAATCATACCTACTGCAGGATCTTTAAATGCTTCTAGACATTTATCAAAATTCTCTTTTGAAGATATGAATGATAGCAGCATATTTCTCCAGTACTGACCTCTAAAGAAATATTTATTATCAATAATGGCAACAATCTTGCCCATATCTCTTTTAGTATGAAGCTTAATTAAAAACTCGTATTCATCAAGTTTTACTGACTTTAATACTTTAATAAAAGGCCAAATGTCATAACCTCTATTTTCACATAGCTCAACTTTAGCATTAGGAGAGTGTTCTTTTACTTTAGAAGAGAGCTCCTCAATGTTGCTTGTGGTAGTAACGATAAGATCAAATGAATCTTTAGGTAGATTTTGGATACATCTATCTAATATGTACCACAAATCGTGGTAATAGACATGAGCTATGACAAGGAATTTCTTCATTTAAATGTTTAGGTATTCTGTAAGATCGAAAGTAACTTTGAAATTTAGTGAATTATACCAATAATCAGCTTAACTTACTTAGAAAATCTAAGATCTTATCTAATACAATATCTGCACTATCTGATAATTCTAATATGAGACCTTTTGGATAAACGGAAACTTGATCTGCCTGACCTCCAAGATTAAAGCAAGCAACAGGTACATTCATAGCAATCGCTTCACTGGTTGTATATGAGAAAGTTTCTGCCCAAATGGATGGAATAAATATTAAGTCAATACTATTTTCTTCGACAATATTTGGAAGATTATCTCTATCATAACTTCCTAATACCTTCATGTTTGAAGGTGCGTTGACATAGTCTCCAAGACAAAATAGTTGAACTTTTTTATTTAATTCAATATTGATCTTCTTATCAGAGCTATTGTATTGATTTAGGCATTGAGAATTATTTATTTCTTTATTTAAAAACAAAATTTCCAGTTCTTTATTGAATTTATCAATTGAACAAGACAGTAGCTCAATAAATTCTTTTCCCTTAGAAATCGTATCTACTTTACCTAATACAGCTATATTAACTCCATCATGAGTGTTTACCTTAACTTGTCTTAAAGGACGTACAACATGAGGAACTAACCTTAATTTTGAAGAAATTGCAGGATAGAATTTATCCACTATTTCACATGAAGACTTTGAAAAACAAACTACTTCTGAGACATCTTCTAACAATGATTTTTGCCACATTTTTCTCCAATCTGAAATATTTATAAATTCATCATAAAATAGCTTGAATTCATACTCAGGCATTAATGATTGATATTTATTAACACAGTCTTCACAGCTAATATCAGTGTCAAAACCACAGAACTTATTATCTGCTGAAATCAAATTGCAATTTGGGCAGATAAAAAAGAAGTCATGAACATTATAGGTAACATCAATATTATTGTTAGTTAGGTGTAATTCATGAACAAAAGCTAAAACTTCATTTATATTTCTGTAAGCTACAAGACTATTTAATAATATCTTGGTGAGTTTTAGACTATTTAATAGAGTCTTGATTTCATCAAAAGACAAGGTAAATCCTGTAAAGAATTCACCATTTGGAAAAGAGATGACAAAACTACGGTATAAATGGAAATACTGTAATCTAATAATTACGTATTCGTCATCATATTCTTTAAATTTATTATAGGAATAGCTTTGAGTACCTCCACCTAAAGAGTGATCTATCCAGAGCATTATTCTTTTACTTGAAATAGAAATTGCTTTATTTAGTTTTTTTGAAAAAGATCTGAAAGACTTAAACTTTGAGTCATAAAATGGGTAACTTTTATAAGTTTTAATTCTCATAGAAAACTTATTGAAGAGGACAATTTGTTTTGAAAAGAAAGTCTTTTTTTTAGTAAATAGATTAAATACGAATAAATAAAGACTCTTAACACTACTTAAAGTTTCATGTTTCTGTCTAATATACCAAACTTTCATATTGTTCCTATCAATACTTATTTACCAATGTTGAATTTGACTTTTCAACAGCTACAGTCTTTATTCCATGGTTTTTAAGGATTTTTTTAATATCACCAGCAGATGTTTTACTGCAAGGACCTATGATAATTTTGTCAAAGAGAGATACAAAAGGATTAATATCTAAACGTTTAAACTTGCACCAATTTAATAAATTAAGCTTGAATTTATTACTTTCAATTTTATATAGATTTGCTGGTATAGCATTAATTATTTTTTCTTGCTCAAACTTGCTAAAATCTACTGTTAGTCTTAATTCTGATTCATGAAAAAATGTTTGGTTTTTGACAAAAATTGCATAGTGAGACAATTTTTCTATAAGAGTTTCAGGTTGACTAATATAGTTAAAAACTGATGCAATTTGACAATCTAAAAGAAAGTTATGTTCTAATTTATCCAAGTAAGAAAAATACAAAATTGGAGAAGTTTCAAAAAAACGGAATTGATTATAAAAAAATTGAGAAAATGCTTTAAAAGAAAATACGATGCAAACACCACAGCCTTTATCACCATACCTATCCCATTGAGAGGAATCATCAGCTTCTGTAGAAAAAGAAATTGAATACAATTTTTTTTCATATTCCTCCAATTTTTTGAGACTAGGAACGTTGTCAGCTGTCTTAAATTTATCTCTAAAGTAAACTTCATGAATGTAATTTTTTAAGAATTTTCCTTCTTCAGAATCATTCATTGAATCAAACGAACTAAACCACAACTGCCTTGACTTTAGAATGTTCTGAAAATTAAACATAGAAGTGTAATGATAAATGTTAATTGAATTTATTTTACTAAACAAATAATTTTCAGCTTCAGAAATTTTTTCTTGTCTTTTTAACTTATCGCATATCTTTAAATAAATATGAAAAAAAATGTTTAGATTTGAATACATCATTCTATCTGCAATACGAACAAATTCTTTGCTCATGACAGAACCTATATCATCTCTATGATCATTATTTAAAAATGAGATATCTTTACCTTCAATATTAAGCAGATTTGAATATATTGAAAAAATACTATCTAAAAATAAATTAAATTGAACATTTAAATTCAAATTATCAGACATATAAAAACTTCGTAAATAAAACTATATCAAGTAACGAACTTGATTTTAAAGTGACAAGATCATGATTACAATGAAGCAGTATACATACAGCCTCTATTATTCTTATTCAAAATAACTATACAGAACACTTTAGTTTATTTTATTAAATTTTCAAAAGCCTTAGAAAAATTTTTGGATCTTTTAATATCATAGGTAGTATAAATAGTGAATCCTTTTAGCCTGATTATATTAATGTCTTCTTTTGAAATAAAAAGAGATTTTTTACTAATTGAAATTGTTTTAAACTCATCTTTCTTTTAGCTAAATCAGACATTGGTCAGTAAAAGTTTTATTCAAAAATTTTACTGAATGGTATGTAGAGAACAGCGATACACGGACGCTCGCTCATCTCCAGGTACTTCAGTCAAAACTCAATCATCCTAGGCAGTAGCTTTCATTGAAGAGTTTTCATAAACAAACTTTTCGGAGCCATTCCCATGAAGGCAGCCAGATTCACAGCAGATGAAATTGAGCGTGTTGCTTATCTTACCTCAAAAGGATATCTGCCTGTTGCAGTTGATGTAGCCTCAAGAGTCTTTCAGGTATGCTACTACGATTTAGGAGCAAAGCATATCAAAAACTATCAGCTTTCCAGAGTAAAATTCTTTGAATTCATCGATGATACCCAGACGCCAAGAAAGCTGATTGGCATTGAAGCCTGTGGTTCATGCAATTATCTTTGCAGATACATTGAGGAGCATAACCATAAGTGTCATATTCTGCTAGCTCAAAAGGTAAAAGCCTTTTTACATCTTGATAAAACAGACAGAATTGATGCCTTAGGTATCTTAAAGGCACTAATCACACCATCAATGCAGCATATTCCTTCAAGAACACAGGAAAACCAGTATCTGCTGAATCTTATAACCGTACGAGAGCAACTTAACAAGCAGTTTGTTCAGACGGTCAATGCAGCTCATGCCTTTCTTTATGAATCAGGTGTAGTGGCAGGTACAGCTTCTGTAGCATCAGCAACCAAGGTAACAGAAGCCTTAAAAGCTCTCTGTAATGCTGAAACTAAAAAAGAGCATTCAGAGGATGACTGCAGTTACAGTCACTTAAACTGCATCAGTGAAAGTCTGCTCAGTAACATTGAGTCTCTGCAGACAAAGATAAAAGAGATTAACTCTCATCTCTTATCCTACGCTTCAAACAATGAAATCTGCTCTAACCTTCAGACAGTTCCTGGTATAGGTAAGCTTTCAGCTGTAGCACTTTATGCTGCTATGGGTGAACCAGAGAGATTCTCCTCATCAAGAGCTTTTGCAGCTTTCATCGGAGTGGTCCGGTAACTACAGGTACAGGAGGTAAAACCACTGTCCTTGGTATTCGCAAGTCTGGTATTCAGAGCATTAAAAAGATGCTCTACATGTGCGCAATGGTTTATTTAAGACAGGCCATGAAAAATGGTACTGAATCATCATGGCTAAAACTGAGACTTAATCAGAACCGTTCTAAAAAAATCATTATATGCGCCATTATGAACAGACTTGCCCGTATTGCCTATGCAATAGCCAAATCAGGACAACCTTTTGATGAAAACAAATGCAATATGATTAAAAAGCTGAGGTAACGTAAAGTTGCCTTAAACAGTCAGTATTCCATCAAACGTGAAAAAGCACCTTAACTTCAGGGCGTCCGCTGAGGTTAATGCTCCAAGGCAGGTTGTTTCTTACTGTACTCTCACACTGGAGGTAAGAGGATCCACATTGATCTCAAACTCAATTAAAGAGTTTATTTTACTTGCTGAATTGTCCCTTTCTCCAGTCTGAGAGTGCAGTTGAAAACACGCCTTCTCAGACCTCCATTGTGGGACACCTGCTGTATATGGTGATTGTTTATGAGCTTACTTAATTTGACTGTACTCTCACGCTGGAGGTAAGAGGATCCCGAAATTTCTCAAAACTCAGTTAAAGAGTTTATTTTATGGTATGAATTGTCCCTCTCTTCAGTCTGAGAGTGCAGTTTGAGGTTCAGAAACAAAACATCATATACGCATGTGATCTTGAATATAGTTCAGGTCACCATTGAATGGACAAATTAAAAGGCGAAGACATCTGAAAAACAGAGCTTCGCCTTCGTTTTCTCTGTTACACTTTATATAGAGATTCATAAGTGTATAAGGAGAGAAAACACATGAATACTAACAGTACACAGACATCAAATTCAATCCTTTCTGAAAAATATTTTTGCGGAATTGATTTGGCAAGCAAAGTTATTCAGGTAAGTGTCACCAGACCCAATGTGGAAAGTTATGATCTTTCATTGAAGATAAAAGATTTTGATGAATTCATTAAAAAACACTATTCTGATAATTATATCTTTGCCATGGAGGCCTGTGGTAACTCCAATTACTGGGCTGATAAGATTGCAAAACAAGGTGGAGCCGTTTATATCTTTCCTGCACAAAAGTGCCGTTCATACAATCATGGCTGTAAGGATGACAGAGGTGATGCCAGAGGAGTAAGAGACTTACTGCTTACCTATATTGCAAGTCCTGAAGCGGCAACTGTTCATCCTTGTGTGATACGAGACAGACAGAGCAGAGCTGATATGGAAATGGTTAAATCCTATGGTGATATACAGTCAGATTTAACCACGTATCTAAGACGTCTGATTGCATTTCTAAAAGAGCAGGATGCCACACTATGCTACAGTTATTCCATGTCTCCAGAAGAGACCATCAGAAAAGCAAATGAATATACTGTAAAACTGAACGCTGAAGATGCTGATGTTAACTTTTCACTGATTACCGACATACAGGATCAGTGTGCAATCATCACTCTAATTCTCAAAAGAAGACAAAATATCTATGCTGCCTTTTCAAGATATTTGGATAAACATCCTGAATGCAGATATCTTATGGCTGTTCCCGGTTCTGGTCTGTTACTTGCTGCAACCTCACATATCGTTACTCAGGGAGATTTTAAACGATTTAAAAATCCAAGAGCCTTTGCAGCCTATACAGGTTTAATTCCTGAACACAGCGGTACTGGAGGCAAAAACAGAATAAAAGGTCTCTCTGATAAAGGTAACCCTGTATTAAAAACATTACTTTATGAAGGTGCCAATGCCTGTATCGGTCATAACGGCAAACAGAATAAAAAGGATAAAAGAGAAAAGATAAAACTTGCAGGTGAAATTGCAAGAAGTCTCTGGAAGATAGGCATTAACCTCAACAGTCATGATGAAATAAAAGAAATCCTACAGCACTACGATCCAGACCTTGCTTCTAAAATCACTGAAAAGAACTTCAACTCCAAACTTAGCAAATTCAAAAGCAAATGCAATAAACTCGCTCTACTTCTAGAACGTCTTACCTCATTTCCTGTAATTAAAGACTGGCTTAAGAGTAATTTCCTAGAAAATGAAAATAGCTCTTTCAGTCCTGATCTTGAAAAATTTAAAGACTGTCCCATTGATTTATCCTCTGAGGACAGTCCTTTCAGAAGGTCTGTTGCAAGGCTCAAGGCTTACTTTAAAGGTCTTAATGATATCCCAGAACAGAAACTATCTGATGGAGAGCTTTTAGATGATGTTCCTGTGAGTTTTCAGATGAATTAACTTTTACAGCTCCAGTTTAAATCAGAACAAAGAACCGTAAACCATAACTGACTAATTCAGTATATTGATAAAAATCTCTCCAGGGAAATTCTCTGGAAGCAAATCTGACAAAAATTAAAGCAGAGACAGCTAACTTTGGGATTTATTTCCCTGAGCTGAACTCTATAAACTGAAGCTTTCAGGTTTATACATTTAATTCACATGCTTGTTGTCTTTTAACCTGTCATTACAGGCAAAAGACGTTAAAAACATTATATAGAAATCCCTACCAGGGATCATAAAGAAGATTTGATCAAGACTACTGAACTGAACATTAGGATGATTGAATAGCGATTTAGTAACAGAACCAGAAGAGCAACAATTAACAGTAAAACATCAAAGGAACACTTTAACCACAACAGCGTAACAAAGTGCTATCGTTATTCTTTTGTCTTAAAAAACAGCCTTACTTATAAACAAACTTACGTAAATTCATAGAGTTATCTGTTTGCATGAAGAGCAAAAATATTTTGTGTGTTTTTTATTATTTGCTTGACAGATCGCCGTTATCTATATAGACCAATGTCTGTTACAATAATACAGCAATAAAATTTGACAACCTCTTACATGAAATAGATCAAGATTTGTATCCTCGCACTTATAAGATTGCTAAAGGTATCAGAGATACCTATTTTGACTTTTCTAGAAGAGATGCAGAATGCCACTTGCTAAGATTGTATACTTTCAGATAAAAATACAATATTTGCCAACCTTAGTGTGGCAGATCATTAATCAACCTAACCCTTCTGCTAAAAAAGCTTAAGGTCTTGGTTATATTTTTAATTAATACAAAAACCTCGCCTTAAATTAATGTGAGTTTTTTCATCGATATCATCGTCGAATTCTAGTTTTATCATATCTTGAGGAGCAAGAACGCAATTAGAAATTTCGCACAATAAACTTTGCTTATTAACAATTTCATAAGTTACTCCTGTTGAATAACTATTTTTCTCATCAAAAGAATAAACACTTCGTCCTTGGTATAAAATATTGTCAATATATAGTTGATCATCCTGAAGACGAGTTTTGATCACAAATTCCATAATTTCATTTTGATTTGGAATATATAATAAACGATCTGTTGCTTTTCCTAGTTGGTACGAAATAAAATTAGAACTACCATTAAACTCAGGAAGCTCCAATAAATAAAGCACTTTTTGATAAAAACCTATTTTAAAATTGGCTCTTATTTGATTTGAAGAATTAAAATAGATTTCATAAGACATTCCATTTAATATATGAAATTTTGCTTGGTTGAGAATTTTAATGTTACCTTGAAATTCGTCAATAAATCTCTGACACGCAAAACATTTTCCGTCAGCAGCCTGATAAATATTCCTACCCAAGACAAAAAGCTCGTTGCAACTAGAATTTTGAAAATCCAAACAGTCAACGCTATTAATTGCACTTTCTTGTGTGTACCAGTTGCATGATTTTAGGTCTGCTACTATTTCTTTAATTCGACTTTCTTTTTTAAAAGTAAAACTCTTATCAGCATAGGCTTCTTTACTGTAATGAGCTCCATCATAGATAGTATCAGGGTTGAAATAGAAATCGCCTACTAATGATGAGTGCTCCCAAGAGATCTGAGTTCCATCTGTGCTTGCATACAAAAATTCTCTTACCTTTTTGAATGTTTTTTCGATAGGAACTCTTGGCAATGAAAGATATTTTAACAGCGCTTCAGTATAGTAGCCATGTCCCTTTCTTGTATTTTCTTTAGATGATTGTCCTGGTGAGGTAGAAAACTCAATAACTGAGCCCTGAGGAACAGAAAATGGAGCAAATTCCCTTTTAAAACAACCTCTCTCGCAAAAAACATCTCTGCAAGCATCAAGAATAACTATTTTTGTTTTATCAGGGTAATCTTTTAATTTATCCATTAACATTGACAAAGGATAAGAATTATATTTTACGACTTCAGGCCTGTCATTTGTTTTTACGTCTGTTGGTAATAATATATTGTCTCCTTCTATCTGAAAACCATGCCCTGCATAATATATTAATACTACATCAGCACTTTCAATCTTATCTAAAAAAGAACAAACTGCCTGACAAAAAGATTCTCTATCAAGATTTAATTCTAAGCTTGTTTCAAATCCAAGTTTTTTAAGCTCTTGGTCAACAGACTGAGCATCTGCTACAGCACATTTTAATTTTTGTAAAAATCGATAGTCATCATTTCCTATACACAGAGCTATTTTCTTCATAAATAGAACCTCTATATTCCGAACTGATTCTGTACAGTTAACAGCTTATTACATTTGGATTATATTCTACAAATATCCACCAGCACACATTCAACAGAATCAATGATCTTCTTTCTATACTCTTCTAAAAACAGATCACTGACTTCTGCTTTTTGAGGAACATTTTTACCTAAACTAATGTACTTGTTATCACCTAGGTTATGCCCTTTTATAAGCTCTACATTTTTAATAGATGATCTATATTCTCTAATCACGTCTATGATACTTCTGATGTTGTACACATCATCAGTATAACCACATATTACAGGTATTCTCACATTAAACCTTTTACTTTTTGCAAGAATTGCTAAGTTGCTCTTAAAAAGATCTAAATTGCCATTTAATAACTCTGTGCATCTTTCCTTATCCATTACTTTTAAATCCACATAAAAGTACTCAACAAAAGGTATCACCATCTCAAGATAACTTGATGGTACGAAAAGACTTGACTCAACTGCTATTGAAATATTGTTCTGTTTAATTTGTTGCATTAAAGGCAAAAGCTCTTTTGCATATAAAAGAGCCTCACCTCCTGAAAATGTCACACCACCGTTATCTTCATAAAAGATTTTGTCTTTGAGGACTTCTTTTAGGACTTCATCTACAGAATGCTCTTTACCATAGAAACCTTCTTTTCCATCCTTAACATAAATTTCGATTTGATGATTTATATTTTCGGGATTTGAACACCATGGACATCTAATTGAGCAACCTTTTAGAAATACAGTTGTTCTAATGCCAGGTCCATCATGAAGAGAAAATCTTTGAATATTGGAGATGATCATTTGTTTTCTAACATTCGTTAATGCAAGTACTTAATATTGAAAAATCGAAGCAAATAAGTAATGACGATTGCAATTACAGTACTTACTATAATTCTTGAAAAATAAATTGTGGCAGCACCAGTTTCTTCGCCAAAGAAAGCGATACCACACTTTTCAAAAAAGATATAAAGCAATAAGTAGTTAATAGGCTCTGCATACAGGTATACACCTAAGCCATAATCACTGCAGCTCTTAAGATATTTACTGCTATGTTTTGTAAAAAGTCTTGAAAAGTAACTCAATGACACAAACATAAACAGTGGTCCTAATATGAAACTAAGCAATGTGCTCAAACCTTTAATTTCAATCATATGTCCTATGCAAAATATCCATAACAATAGCAAATGTAAAACTAAAGCTGTAGTTGTATTCCAAAGTTTAAACTTCTTACACAAAGCTATTACATCTTTTTCTCTGTAACATAAATAGAACCATACTACATAGTAAAGGTTCTTCCGCAAAAGTGTTGCTACCTAAAAATAGGTAGTGAAAATTGTCATTAAGATCTTAATAAAAAAGGTCGTTTTCCGTATGATTGTAATTGGAAATAAAAACATAGGAAGACGACCATGACTGATATCGTATCACAATTCTTTTCAGAAAACTTCTACTCTGGCTTTAGAATCACTCAAATAGGCTTTGATCAAAGTGGCTCAATCATCATTCATTTGGAACCTCCTGAGGATTATCCTGAGTGTCCACATTGTCATGCTCGCTGTACGGTAGTGAATCAGTACCGAAAGAGAGTTGTGAGAGATTCTAGTATTCTCTGTAAAAAGGTAATACTTGAGGTTGTTTACCGTACTCTTAGATGTACTCATTGCAACCGAGTAGGAACTGAAAAGATAGATTTCCTTTCAGATAATGGCTTTAGAGTATCTAGAAGGCTTGAGATGGAGGTCATTGAAGACCTAGAGAGAGCAGGCTCTATCAAAGACACATCAGAAAGAACAGGACTCAAGTGGGATAACTGCAAGGACATTCATAAATACTATCTAAAGAGTAGTCTCTACTTTGACCTTGGAGATGCATCTATCCTTGCTATAGATGAGTTCTCAATACGTAGAGGTCATATCTACGCCACCGTAGTGATTGATATACGCACTAGGAGAGTTATCTGGGTCGGCTATGGCAAGTCTGTAGCCCAAGTCAGTGACTTCTTTAAGAAGTGCGGAACTGAAGGCTGTAAGCAATTAAAAGCTGTCGCTATGGATCAAAATGCCGGCTTTGCTAAATGTGTTGAAAAGTACTGTCCTAATGCCAAGGTTGTGTATGATCAATTTCACTTGATTTCTAACTTTGGAAGAATGGTCATAAGTGCCATCAGAATTAGGCTTTCTAACCAATGCGAGAAAAATGGTAATAAAGATGCAGCTTCACTTCTTAAAGGCTCTAGATTCCTTCTCCTTACACGTAATTCAAGACTTCCTGATAATAGGCGTACAAAGCTTGATGACATACTAAAATTCTACACTGACTTAAACAAGGCTAATGAGCTTAAAGAGCTACTTCCTGAGATATTCCAATCAACTTCTAAAGAAGAAGCTGATAAGCTTTGGTCTGCATGGTACAAATTGGCTTCGGAATCAAATGTAGAAGAAATCACCAAGTTTGCTAAAACTCAAAATGAAAACTACAGGGATGGTATTACCAACGCTGGCATATACCATATTGGTACAAGTGTTTTAGAAGGAATCAATAACAAAATCAAAGTCATTAAACGTGTAGCCTTTAGATTCCGTGATTTTGACTACTTCTTCCTTAGAATTATGGATGCTTTCAGAGGCAAGCCGGCTTTTGCTTAAATTAAAAAGCACTGATGAATATTGTTATATTCTTTTCAGTGCTTTCAACAAATTTGCGGAAGAACCAATCAAATTGGATTTGAATTAACGTTTAGGACCATGCGAAGACATATCAATCATCAGCAAAGTATTTGAAGAAAATATCCGTAAATTTAGATTTCTTTTCTTGGTTAAGATCAGGATCTTTGAGCTTATCTGTAAGAGCTTTCTTGATCTTTAGTTTTACTGTTTTATCTGAAAAGAAATTAGAGAGAACAGAGTCAGATTCGGGTAGTAGCCAATCACAGTTAAACTTAGAAAAGTCAAAATTTTTGTAGAGATATAGGAAGTCAAATCTATCATCTACACCAATGAATTCATCGAATACACTTGAGAGTTTTCCAAAAGTACAAAAATAAGCTATTGTAAAAAAGTTATTAAATGGATCAGGATAGCGAATTTTTTTGGAAGATTTATGTTCTTCAGCTATCGGTCTAAGATAAACCAACAACTTGTTTATTTCATTTTTATTTAGATAGTCATTATTTTTTATAATTAATAAAACTAAGTTGAAATCAATAACATCATTTTCTTGTATTATTGAGTGAGCTATTTTTAATGACAGATCTAAAGTTTCTTTTGACACGTAATGACATAATGCAGTAACAAAAAAGTTGTAAAGTTTTTCTTTTCTATTTCTAAACACTGATAAATAAAAGCCATCTAGCCATTTTGGTTTTGATTTTTTGTATAAAAAATCAATAAACAAATAAATAAAGTAAGTGAAATTTAGATAATAAAATTTTTTTTGCTCGCTTTGATATGCTTCTATAAAATTTTCAAAATTATCTTTTAACCAACTGTTTAAAAGTCTTTTTAATTTTGAATTGTATTTTTGAGACTCGTTTAAAATTGATGATAAGAATAAATAAACCTCAGAAGTGGCATCACACAATAATGCAGGATATTTTAAGATAAAATCTACAAGATTATTTATAGTATTCGTACTGATGCTAAGATATGAGCATATTACTATTAAATTTTTAACTTTTTGAACTAAATGCATTCCATGATCTATTAGGCGGTAACCTTTGAATTCATCTTCATTTTGTTTTGCATAGTTAAGAAGATTGTTAATTGATTTTTCAATTGAACTTAGTTCTTTGTTTTGTACACCGCAATTTAACTGTTTTATCTTGTTGAATTTAAAAAGGCTTATAAGATCATTTGAAGAAAAATACTCTATATATAAGAAAAATATTTCATGATCAAAAACTACTAAATCCTGAAAGCCAAATAAACTACTTTTTTTTGTTGCAGAAATATCAATTTTTGTAACAGTGGTTCTTAACACTTCAATTACAGTGTTCTTCCATGATTTTGAATTGTCATCTAAAATTCCATTTGTAATTAAAAATTGCAAATTTTTAAGCACATAAAACAATGCAAGATTAGGATAATTGCAAGAAGATACGCTATCTTTTTCTTTTAATGATTCAATTTTTTTGCAATTATTATGAATGTTATTCAAATTGCTTCTTGAAAAAGGACAATCTATCCAGTCTTTTACAAATGGATATTTAGACCTAAACTCTATTGACATGTTGTCAAAGAGTTTTGATGCATTAATCTTATTTAAATCAACAGAGGCAACTTTATGGTTTTCTTTAGAATTTTCGGTTTCTGCAGTGGTATTGATATCAAAATCATTTTTAAAGGAACCATCTACAGGTTGATTTTCTTTAATAATCGGCTCATTACAGTCTCCTTCATTTTTATTTCTTAGTTTATTATCTCGATTTATCTTTTCTTCATATTCTATATATCTTTGCTCTCTTTCAGATAACGATGCTGCATAGTCATAATTCAATTTGAATATATAAAAATCTATTTCACTCAGATTCTTTGGATATAATTTTTGAAAATCTTTCTCTATGCATGAAAATAGTTGCTGATTCTTTCCCAAACGATATAGGGCTATATTTCTGCATTTATAGTTTCTTTTTCGTTTAGACCACGTCTCAAGCTTTTTGTAATTAAACGATACACAATCTTCATAGAAAGCAAGGCTGTCATCAAGGACATTTGAATTCCAAATATTAGGTAGCGAAATTGACTCTTTATCAAATGAAATTGAGTTTATCCTTTCAATACCTGCTTTAATAAAGACTCTTGATATAAGAGAGCATTTTTCTTTTTCATCAGAGGATATTTCATTCCCTTTAGTTAAAAAATTATAGTAAGTTGTAAATTTATCTATATTCAAAAATAATTCAAAATCAAAAACATTGATTTCTTCTAGTGGGAAAGACAATTTGTCTCTTAACATGTCTAGTGTAACTACACTGAAATCGTCTAAAGTAAGTAAGCTATTGTAAAGATTGTCAGTTGCACTACATTGTGTTGATTTTTCTATTGACCAAAATAAGTCTGAATAATGAGCTTCATATCCTACAAAACAATCCGATTTTCTTAAATCGTAACAATCTAAAACATCTATTCCTTTATTGTTTAGATATTGTTCCTCTTGATTGCTAAGTTTCTGTTTGCCTACACTATAGAAAATTGGTCTGGTATCATTTTTAGTTATTTTTGATGCCTTTCTATATTTTAAAGATCTTTTATCTTTCTCAATCTTTTGGTAAAGAGGCTTTAAAAGATTAACCAGTAGTCTAATATTGAAATCTGAAAGACTATATCCGATAAAAACAACAGTGTTAGTAGCTAAAATCGATGTCAATATTCTAGATATCAAAGAAAAATTTCTTTCATAATCAAGGTAACTGTCTTCTGTAAAGACAATATTTTCATGTTCAAAATCACCATGAATTTTTAAGATAAAATGTCGACCTTGAATTGATGAAACTTCATCATCTGAGGCTACAGTAACATAATTTTCATATTTACTATTGCAGGCAGCCTCAATTAAATTGTCGAAATTTGTTGTAATGATAGATGCTGGATTCAACGACAAGATCTTGTCATGTATTTCATTAGCCTCAGCATTCTCATTAAAACAAAATTTAACAATTTCACTGAATTTTTCCTTAGAGCATCCTAAAGCATCAAATGTAACCTGGGCTTTAGCATAATTATCTTTAGAAGAATTGTAGCCACTGTCAGTATTTTTCTTTGACTTGATATCTCTAATAGAATTGGTAATCTTATTCTTCTTTTTATCTTCAAGTACCAAATCAATGAGCTTATCAACGTCCCCATTCTTTACGTTTTTCTTTACAACTTCATCGCAAATTGACTTTATGTTATTTAACAACTCTGTCCAGGAAGGTTGACCTGATAACATTGAAACACCAGCACCAACAAAGAACGAAAGAGAACCTTGTTCAGAGGCATTATGAATTTTTGTCAAAATTCGTTTTACATCGTCATTCATAACATATTCCCTTAACAAGTTCTATGTGTTGCATTGAAATCAATAAAGTCAGAAGCAAGTTTACAAAAGGTCAAATTAAACTTTTGATTGGATAGTAAAATCAGTTAATTCTCTAAGCATAACCTTCTATCTATGTAACAACTACAACTGCTAATAAAGTATTTGAATTACCCTTTCCTTTGCAACTCTTCTAGAAGAGCTGTTGCTACCGTCTTTGGCAATGTCTTGTTTTTTCTTTTTACGAAAATCCTAGTTAAAGTTAAACACAAAGTAATTACCAATGCTGTAAGTGAGCAAATTGAAAGTCCATACATCCACAGAATCAAAGGCTCACGTGTAAACTCATATAAAGCAATAAGATCACCGTAGTGTTTTAAAGAGTGGTTTAGAGATAATACTGACCATATTACCGTAATCCAAGACAAAGCTACTCCACAACATAGAGAGATATTCTTTATAGACAAAAAGATGAGCTTCTGCTTTTTAATTGCAAGATCGATTTCTCTTAGCTTAGAATCGAACAGATCTGAAGATAAATTTGTTCGACTTTCTGCATCGATCTTATCTTTATCAAACTCTACATTAGGAACTTTGCTCTCCACTACTTTCCTCTTTTATTATAGTCTTGAAATAATCGGCTATTAAAGAATCGTCAATCTTAACATGAAGATTATATCCATGGTTAGTTGCTTTATCCCAAGGACCACCTTCTTTACGAGACCAGTTTACCAGTTGAAAGGACTGGTACTGTGAAAAGAAGGTCACAGTTTTATCAAGTAATTTTAATTCATCCACTGGAAGTGAATTGTTTAATGTATCAGGTAATTCCAAAAGAGATTGTATAAGATCAATATGCTTTATTGAAAAATCGTACACCTTTTGAAAAAAAGGTCCATTTGGCCAAGCTATTGGATTATCAATGCTCAATCTTTTGCCTGTCACAGCAAGATAAGTACCATAACAAGCAAATAAGATTTTTTGAAGCTTTGTTAAATCTATATAGAAGTTTTTAATAACAGCTTGTTTTGCAATGTAAGCTGCCACATCAACACTATTAATTTCTTTACAATCCATGGTACTACCTTAAAGCTGTTACTATCTTGAAAAATAAAATGCTTCTAGAATGAAGATCTTTATTTGGGGTTGCTTTTCAGGTCAGAACTATACTGTCATGCTCTTCAAAGACATTATTGAACCTTCTTTTACCATGATCTTTATTAGTCATAATAGTAAAAGCATCATTCAATTTAAGGACTAAGACAATCATCATTGTCAAAGAGATAAAATAATTACTTTCATGCTCGTTCTCATTAAGAGAAGGATTTCCATGCAAGTAGAGATTTCTGAGACCTAAAGGGTTATTGCTGAATTTATTATTGAAAACGAAATTGAATAAATCGTTTTCTTGTTTAGACATGAAAGAATTGTAAGAAGTTAGTAAATTGCAGTTAAGAAGATCATTCACATCTTTTTGATATACATCATTTAGAAAATTGTAACAGAGATAACCATAGTCTTCGACCTGTTCTAAAAGAGATAACTTAGACGTGTCAGCTAAAAGCACTCCGTTAGCATCTTGGAACAGAATCTTGTTCTTAAGTAACAGGTTAAAACTTGTGTACAATTCAGATAATAACTGAGAGTCAAATCCTTTTTTGTTCTCTTTCAGAAAATCGAATAGATTTCTGTGTCCTTTTAGTCTATAGTCTTCATGAAATAACTCATTGAAAATTTTCTTGGCATCATCAGAGTCATTCTTTTCAACATAAGTGATTTCAGGTTTTATAAGAGATTCAGGATAAGAATTTTCTCCTATGCTCAAAGAGATTGATACATAGTCATGATTGACATAGTTAAATTCACAGTATGCTTCAAATTGTTTAAAGATGCTTTCAAACTCAGGAAGCAGAAGTTTTATCTTATCTGAGTAGGATTCTAAATTTTTAGCTGCTTTAATATTGACTATGAAATTATCAATTGAAAACTCTTTTTTTATATAATCACTAAAGAACCAATCGATCACATCTTCAAGGTATATATTAAGGTCTTTTAAAAAACTGCAATAAGTTCTAGTTTTAAGAATATAAGAAATAAAATAATTGTCCCAAATATCATTTGAATCAAATTCATTCAATTTTTGTTTATTACAGTTGAATATTTCAAAAATTGACTTTTTTCTATACAAAGGAGCACTTGTAAAAGAAATTCTATTGTTATAATCAACAAGATTAAAGACATACTTAAAGTTGTTCAAAATTGAAGGGAAGTCAATAAATTTTTTTAACCATTTAAGGTCATAAGAAAAACAATATGAGAATTCACCTTCATTTGTTTCAAATTTTGAAATCTCATCTTGAGGGACTAATTTAATCACAGATTCTATATTAGTGAAACTAACTCTTTCCTTTATAAGGTCATCTTTAAATTTACAAACTAGGTACCTGATGTTTTTAGATAGTAATTTATTTTTCAAAATAAGATCTAAAGAATTAAGGTAAATTTTACCTTTCTGAAGGTGAATGTATTTATCTACAAGAGAATTAAATTCTTTTGATGAAAAATTAAATGGATCATTAGAATTTACAAGATCTTTTGATAAATAGAAAGGAAAAGACTCTATATGTGAAAACAAATAGCTTTTTAGTACATAACTATTATGTTCCCTAATGCGATGGGAATTAAGAAAATTCTTATTATCTAATATATACTGAAGATATGAATTCTCACATAGAAAGATAATTACATCGTCAGTTAAGAATTTTTTTGTTACATTGCTAAATTGACTGAAAATTAAAATTAGATCATCACGGTACTGATTTTCAATAGACTTAATTATTTCTTTAAGCTCATCTTCACTTTTTATGTTATTAAAATATCTTCCAACTGCGCTTTTAAAATTTTTACCTAAATCTTCTAAATTTACTTTTAAATTTGTAAGTGTCTTACTATTAAAATCTTTAAAGTATTTCAATACATTGAACAACTCAAGCAAGTCATTTATATTCTCGAAAGAATAAGATGTTTTTGTTGAATATTTATCTAAATAATACTTTACAGCCATATTCCTAATAATAGGATTCATTACGTCATTGCGAGAGTAATATTTAATTCTTACATCAATTAAACTAGCCAAAACAAACTCCTATGTTTATCCCCTATGTTTTACTTCTTAGCTCAGCAAATTACCTAAAGCCTATTGAGATCGTTGTTGTATCTAGGATAAAAACATCTCTTTCTGAAAACTCAGCTGTAAATAGTGTTAAGATTTGTCTGTTGTTTTATCTTCGTGAATAAGCCCATAGCAATCTTTGAGAAGTAGAATCAGTTTGACGTGTCAAATGATCCATATGCTCATAACCAAGTATTTCACAAAGATTTTTATAAATGGATATTTTGTCATCGTAACTGTAAACTATTCCTCTACTTTCCACGGTTAAAATTTAACTATAGACCGCATTCTACTGCGGTTGTGTTCTTTAACAAACGATAAGATACAATGAGAGAAAATTTGTGAGAAAATATTGTAAAATCAATAGATTAACATGATTTAGTGACATTTTTTATTATAATTCAAGGTGTTAACAAAAGCAAACCATAAACGGGAAAACGCCATGGATGTTGTATCAGCTAAAGGTAGAGAATTACTTCAGTTTAACCCAGGAAAATTTGCTAAGGAGGCTTTAAACCTTAACTGGAACGCATACAGATGCAGACTTCCTAAGTCAGGCTCTATTTCTTCCAAATACAAGTCTCAGACCATTAGTGCCGGAGAAATGTTGTCTGGAGTTATCAACTCCTGTCTTCTGGGAAACAATTCTCTCAGTCCTGTTCATCCTTTGCTTCTACTCTCCTGCCAGATAAAAAGAGTGCCATGTATGAATCTATGAGTTCTCCAAAGGCAAACTGGAACAGGATGATTATGTTGACAGCATGGGAAGCACATAAGCAAATTGCATCTTTAACCAATCATAAAGAACACTGTCTTATCATCGATGATTCTGTACTTGAACATTCTGGAGCTAAAAGGATGGAGAATGTAACAAGAACATATGATCATAACCTCGGCTCTACAGTAAAAATTTACATGTCTGCAGTTAGGATGGACCGATGGTCGCAGCTGCTTTACCATTGACTCAAAGCTTGTAGCCTCAGATGAAAGCAAAGCCAAATCTAAAGCCTGTTCTAAACAGAAGAACAAGTGTTTTGACCATCGTCTTCATGGTGGTGTTATACGTAATGAGGCTTACATATCAAAACCTGAACTTTTAAAGCAGATGATCTTAAATGCTCAGAGACAGAGATTTGACTTTTCATATGTACTTATGGACTCCTGGTTTACCTATGAGGTACTTCTAAAGTGGTTAAAAAACCAGAGAAACATCAACATCATTGGCATGTTAAAGAAGGATCGCAGAAAGTATCACCGTAAGGACAGACTTGGCCGTTCAGTTTGTTGCGCTCCACTTGATGAGCTATGGAGGTCTTTTAAACATAAACGTATCAAAGATAACTCCTCCATTGCCGGATGTGAGATTGTCAGAGCCTGTACTGGTAAAGAGAAGTTTGAAAACTGTATCGATTTGAAAATCGTTTATCTCCGCAGCTACAGCGTTCCTAATAAAATCCTGGTACTTTCTTCTACTGATTTAAAGCTCAGTCCTGAAAAGATAGTCAGGATGTATGCCTGTCGCTGGATGATTGAAACAGGATTTTTCAATCAGAAGGAGTTCTTTGGACTTGGCAAAGAAACACGCTCTGTTGATTTTGACAATCAGAATGCCTTTATGTGCCTTTCTGCTTTAAGAGCCACAATACTGGAATTTCACAGACGCCTGCATCGAAATGTCCGTACCATGGGAGAAATTGCCAGAAACTGTCAGGAGACAATGAGGATCATTCCTTTGGCAGAAGCAGTAAAAGAACTGTTCGACAGATTGATAGAATTCCCTGATAAGCTAGATGCAAAAGGTTGCATTGTTAAAGGAAAACTGAGAACTGTAAAGCACATGCTAAAAATGCTTCTCTGTAACTGGTATCACGACATGATTGACTATGTAAAAGCCATATTTGATTTCTGCCCAAAACAAATACAGTTTTCAGGTTCACAGAAGAAAGTGCTTACTTAAGCCTATCACATTGTATTTAATCGGTTGTTAAAGAGCACAACCGCAGTAGAATGCGGTTTATAGTTAAATTCTAAACTTGGAAAGTAGAGTAATTTTTTTATATAAGATAAAAGTTGTTTCATATAGAGATTTAAAGTTATTAAATTCTTTAGTATCGCTCAGTAAAAATGTTTAACCACTAAAGTTTGATTTATTGTTCAGGGGCTTTCTTTCCAAGAAAAACAATCTCTTCTCCATCTTGGAAGAGACTTGCATCATCTCTGCAATTTTTTGAGGTCCCAACATTGTTCTTATATTGTGATAAGCAGACAGCATTGCTTCTTCGTTATAGCAAAGAACGACAGCTACTCTTAACATTGGATGGGTTAAAAGTGTTTTGATTACATCAAAATCTGCAGGAGAGCAGGAATGACCATAGATGATTAAATTAAAGCCATCTATACCTGCGTTTCCAATATGTTGCGAATAGTGTTGGTGTTTGTATGATTTTAAACTATCAAAATTGAAACCTAAAACATGTTTTAGAACTCTCTGCGATTGCTTAAACAAATATGTACAGTATTTGTTTTGCTGCTCTTGATATAATTGGACAACATTCTGAGAGGTACAAGAATCTTCATTTATTCCGAAGATAGCAGTTTCGTCTAAACTTTTTCCATTAACATGCAGAGTGATATTTTTATATTCATTAAACAATTCAGTTAATGAAGAATAGTTGTAATTAAGAACATCACGAATATTAGAAAATAAATCTACTTTTTCAATAAAAGTTGCGTCTTGACCAGATTTATAGAGTTCAATTTCTTTATTTAATTCTATTTTAAGTGATTCGACATGGTCTTTTTGTTCTTTAACATGATCTACTTGAATTTGGATAAATTTGCAAAATTCATGGGTAAACTGTTTCAATGCTTCACGCATTTCGTATGCATTTTCTAAATCATTTTTTAAATTTAGCCATTTACAATAAGAAAATAATGAATAACCAAAAGAAGTAGATATATCTTTTTGACAAGGATCTTTGTCTCGTTCATAAAAGTAGGAAAAACGCGTCAATAAATGTTCATTTTTAGTTAATAAACACTCTATTATACTTTCTACATCCATCCAACCATTTATCTTCGAATGCTCTTTATTGCTAGATTTAAATTCTAACTGATTTAAAAATTGCCTAAGATATGTTTTTAAAAGACTGACACAAGATTCGACTGTTTTATATGATTTTTCATTTTGTGTTGACTGAAAATTAATAGATTCACTTTGCAGTTCCCTCTTATCAACAAAATCCCAATTTGTAGAAATTAAATTACGAAATAGGTTTTGCTCCCCAAAATGCAAAGGACTAACATTTTTATTATTAGATAGTTCTGTTTTTTGAGATAATATTGAAACTATGCAAGAGACTAAAGTATTACTTTCTAATATTCCTAGTTTACCGCCGTTTTCATCTTCAAAACTAGGTAAACGTTTTTTTGCAATTTCAAGAATACTTAAAAATTTAATTTTATCTTTGTCTCTATTGGGATTCGCTGATTCATTTTCTTTTATTTCTTTTGATTTACTTTTTGTATTTTTACTTTCATTGACTCCATAATATTCATTCTCCCCATCGATTAGAACTTTAAGATAATCATTTTCATGTTTTACAATCTTATTTTCTGAAAGATGGTGTAAAGTTTTTAAAAAGAATAGATATAGCAGAAAATCCTCATATCTAGATTTCAAGCCTAACTGTAAATCAAAGCCATTACCTAATAGGAGAACTGTTGGGGTTCCATTTTCTTTTTCATATTCTGTTGAAAAAACAATTCCCATAGTTAACTCCCTAAAAAGTCTTTGACAGCAAGATTCTTAAACGCTATAAGTAAAGTCTTAATGTTTAAATCCAGATAAATCATAACTATATTTGTTGCAATAAGATCTTCAAAATTACATTTCATTCTCTCAATACAAGCAAGATTATCTCTTGTTAGAGCAATCTCAATTGAGCTTAGAAAATTCCTTATAAATACAGTCTAGGAATAGTTTTGCTATTTAAAAATCGATTTCTTTAACTACTCAGAAATGCAGTAGATAAGTAATAATGGGAAAGCAAGCAACTGGCGGCAGACACAAGTATCTTCAAATCTGATAAATAACATCTGTTTGTTCTAAAGATTGCTTAGATTTAAATAGAGTTTTAGTAAGAGCAGGCTTCTCCAAAAAAGGTTAGGAGTATCTGTCTATGCTCTACTTATGCTTCTTATAAGCTCTATCTTTACAGGAGCTAAATCAGTCCATGACAGATTTACTCTCACCTCAGTTGAATATTCTGAGTGCAGTTACTATGCTCTGATGCGATTTGTATCAGACAGCAGATACAACTGGTCAAATCTACTTAAATTTATTGCTAAGGTAGCATGCTCAATAATAGTAAAACTAAACAATAAAGATCATATCTATACTCTCTGTATCGATGACACTATTATTGAAAGAGCAAGAGGTAAATATATTGAAGGTTTATCTAGAACCTTTGACCATGTAAGAGGTAAATGTGTTAAAGGCTTTGCCAACTTACTTATCTGCTGAGCTGGTGGTACAAATATCTTACCTGTAGTATCTGCTCTTATGAGTTCAAGAAAAGAGGAGCACATAATCAGAGACTTTGATAAGAAGATTGATAACAGAAAAGCTGGAGCTAAAAGACGAGCTGATTCTAAAAAGCGTAAGCCTTCAATGGTATGTCGCTCTTGCAAATCTATTATCAACTTAGGTATCAAGGCTCAATATGTTCTTATGGATACCTGGTTCTATTCAGATAAACTTACATCAGACCTTCAAGAGATTGGCTTACACAGTATCTGTATGATTAAGAAGAACCTTAAGTTCTCCTTTGTACGTAAAACTACTCGCTACAATTCAAACAAGCTTCTTTCTGCCTTAAAGAAAAGACAGAACTTAGAGTCTGACATTATCAGTGCCACAGAGGCACAAACTCCATCAGGTCAGATTGTAAAATTAGTCTTTGTAAGAAACCGTAATAACCGTAAAGAGTTTATTACTCTTCTCTGTACAGATACATCTCTTACATCTGAAAAGATTGTTGAACTCTATTCAAGACGCTGGTCTATTGAATGCTACTTTAAGTCATATTGCTTACATCAGATATATCATCATTGAAATTATTAGAAGATTTCAGGATGATCCTCTATGTCACTGTCAGATATTTAGAGACAGCTGTGATGAAATGAGAACAATTCCTTTCTTAGAAGCATTAGAAACACTTTCATGTTGCTTTACTTCTCTCATTGATGAACTGCATAAAGCAGGCTGTATAGCTGATGATATGTTACAGCTTGCATACAACATAGCTAAAGACGTAATAAACAAATGGTATGGTGCTACTGCTAAGTTTATTCAATCCTTACTTAGTCCTGAACTTAGAACACAATTTCTAAATAGTTAAAGAAATCGATTTTTAAACAGCAAATGTAGTGCTAGACCACATTTATAAGCGTTTTGTTAATAATTTTTGAAACGCAAAAGTTGAGTAATAAGATACACAGACAACTTTATTTGTTAGTAAAAAAGTCATAAGTATTATTTTTACAAAGAGCTTTAAGGTATATCTTTGATCCTTGTTCGTTGTTAACTTTTCCATCCATCGCTTTGCATACTTTTGCTTCTGAATTCGATTGAATTATTTCATCTTTATGGGTGTAAAAGAACCTAGCAAGCTTATTCCAGCAATCATCAATTATTTCCTTAACAGTTTTATCTTTGTGATTTTCACCAATACTGTTTTCTTCTGTTAGCAAGTAACGACCAATAAAAATGACATTTTTTATATTTGGAGCTAATTTAGGATCGGATAAATTACTTGAATTGTTGGAAGATTTTTGATTATCTACATTATAGAATTCATAATTCAATACATTGTTAAAAGTGCAAGTTAACGCAACGTCCATAGGTTGAGGAGGAAATATACGAGAACTATTTCTTGGAGATAAAAAGTCATATAACTCTTCAAAATTTGATATATTGATTTGCACAATTCTGTTATTAGAATTTCTATCTAAATTTAGAAGGAGCTTAGTCATCAATACAACTTCAAGAGCAATATTTGTAATTGCATCTACGGTAGATTCTTCATTCAAAAAAATCTCTGATTTATCATTATCAGATACAATATGCTCATTCTCCAGTAAATTATGAATAAACGATGAGCGATCAATTTTTAAATTATTATCAGCATCATCACAACTATTTATTTTAGGAAAACGAGTTAAAATAGATGGAGTACAAATATCTCTATCATAACAATTTACAATTGTAATTAATAAAAGGACTGAAGATGCAGTATCTTTTAAATCTAATTTTTTAACATCTGCAGATCTGCTATCAATGCCAATTATCTTATTGAATAAACCATATTTTTCATAATAGAAAACGTGAACAAAAAAATATGAAAAGAAATGTATCAAATTTTTATTAAATTTTGTAAATATGGTTGAAACAATCCTATCTGATATTGAAACAGTTGAATCAACTTGTTTTTTATTATTTTTACACCAAATAACGTAGAGTGAATAAGCAATACTTGTAAAATTCTTATTATTAAGTTCAAATCCAAATTTACAAAAGAAATCGACTTCTCGTTTTTTATCCGAATAGACTGGAGAATATGGATATGGGTATATGAGATTTTCGATAAATTTATAAAAGAAATCTATATCTCTATTAGAAAAATTATAACCAACTATTGGAACATCGCTAAAAGACAAATTAAATTCAATCATTGCTCTAATAAATTTCATCGAGCCATATAAATTTCTAGTTAAAAAATATGGATATTGTTTAAAAAATTTGATTATATCTTCGCCTTCAAAATAGCCATTAAAATAGCGATGCAAATTTTCTGGACTGCTTTGTTGAATAAATTTAAGTTTTCTTGAAGAAAAAAATGCAATAAAAACCAAGATAAATACTAGCCAATTTGCATGTTTTTCAACCAAATCAATTGAAAAGAAAGAATCTATGTTAGAGGGAAAGATGTACTTATTTTTTAAAATTTCTAAGATATTTTCAACATTCAGTTGACTATCATTATAGTCAGGACTATTGCGCCGTAATGTTTCTTTATATTCCTCTTTTTCTTCATATGTTCCTAAAAGAAAATCAACATATTTCTGCAAAACTATCATCGATTGTTCAGGATTATTGTTTCTAACAATATAGATTGCCAAATCTATAATAAAAGAAAAACCTTCGTCATGATACTTTTCTTCTGTAATAGCTTTGCAGTACATCTTAAATAGATCAGAATATTTTTTAATATCACTTTTACTCAATAAATTATGAAAAACTTCAAAATTTAATAAATTAAAATTTATTATTAAGTAAGAAGTTGGCAAGTAATTTATAAAAACGTCAAAATTACCATCAAAATTAAGCATATCAGAAGGGGCGTATTTAGACTTATTGCCAAAGAGTTCAACTAAGTAATTCAAAGATTCTTTTGATAACAAACCATCTTCAGGGACAGATAAATAGAATCTATAATTTTCAGCTAAATACCCTTTTTTTAGAAATAGCTTTATCAAATCATTACTCAGATCATTTTTAGAATAAATTGTATCTATATCATTTTTTTGTGCTATCTGATATATGCTGTCGTTTTCCAAAAGACCTTCACGATCTTTCCTATTTAAAAGCTCAAATAGATAACCTTTATCCATTAGAAGGTTATTGTATTCGTTTGGATATAACGCTCTTAAAACAACCATTGAAAAGAGTTGATCATAAAATCCATCTACTTTTGAAAACAGATGATAAGAAACTGCTGCTAACTGATAATCATTGTATATTTTTTTTATTAGTCTTAAGTCAGGCAAACAACTTGAAACTAACCATAAAAGCTCATTATTTAATTGAGCAAAAGCCTCTTTTAAAATACAGATTCTATTTCTAAGATCATCATCGCTGATGCATGCTAGAGGACAATCATTGTATATCTTGAATAATTCTTTTTTTCTTTTTATCAAATAATTTTCAGAATAATAACACGACAAAATTGAATTTACTGGGATTGTAAAGTCAAAAAACTTAACATTTTCAACAGGATCTGAAAAAACGCTACTGTCCAAAAGATAAATAAAAACTACTCTCTTGCTATTGTTAATAGAAAAGAAAGTACTATTACATCCGTTTATAACGAAATTTAAATTTCTTAAATGAGTAAAGATATTTTTGTTTTTTTGTCTGTCTAGATCTTCAAAAATTACGTATTTGCAGTGAGAATTATGAAAAAGGTAGACAATATCATTCAAATAATGATCTATGTTACCAAGTTGATCTGTTTCTGCAAAATCTATTGATAATTTGCCAAATGTAGTTTTACTTATTCTTAGTTTTCTATAAAAGAAAAAAACAAGATAGTAAATAAAAGGCAGGTTGCATAATACGGAAATAAAAAAAATGTTTGGTTTCAACAAAGTTTCTTTTACGAGATTGACAGATTTATCATCAGAAAAAAATAAATAGAACAACGATACAACAATGAGAAAGATTGCTGTATATATAAGACACTCAAATTTTGAAGGGTAATTTTTAAGTGTGTTGGCAAATCGATTACATTTAGCTAAAGAACTTTGGAATAATTGTCTAACTATTTCATTTTCTACTTTGTTAAGAGATAGTTCTGCATCTTTTTGTTGAATGCCTTTAGATATCCCATTAGCTGCAGAAGTGTCATCATCGCGTTTAAGAGTGTCCTGACACTGATTTTTTGACTCATCAGTAGAAACATAATTAAAATCTGGCAAAGATATTGTTACATATTCATCATTTCTAACTAATTTACCATGAACCTTTTCATTTTTAAAAAATGAGAAAATTAATGAACTTTTTCCTGATCCATATGGACCTAAGATTGCTAAATTTCTGATTTTTTCATTTTCTAAAGCAAATTTTATCTGATCATAATGAACATTATTTTTACCCAAATCGATAGGAGAATAATCTTCATATTTAACAGAATAATCATTTACTTGATCAAAACTATTGTTAAATAAACTTTTGGCCTTTTTTATAAAATTGCTGATACCTTTGAAAATATATTTTCTAAAGATACAACATAATCCTGTTATAAGCACAGTATTGCTGATACCTTTTAAAATTTTGAAAATATATTTTCTAAAGATACAACATAATCCTGTTATAAGCACAGTTATGTTTATAAGAAATATGAAGTTGTATATCACAAAGGATTGTAGAAAATTTATGATATTCATATAAAAGCAACCAAAGATCTTAAGCAAAACGCCGAAGTTCTTATTGTAAAACAATGGATTATTTTAAAAGCTCAAATTAACAATCATAGAGATTAACTGATTTGAGCAAAGCTCTTTAAAAATTTGGTATACAGAACAATAAGATTGGCTTTAGACTACGGAAAAAATCTTTTTGGGAGTTATTAAAGGCTCTATTAGAAAACCAAGGAGTAGATGACATCATCTTAGTTGATGGCACTGAAATAGACTTGTCATACTCATGTGCTGATAACTTTGACTGTAAGGGTAAAGGCAGACCTCATGCAGATGGCTCTGCTCCAAGACCAGGTTTAAAGCTTCATATAGCTTTCTCTGTGTTAAGACAAAGCTTCGTATATGTAGAAATCACGGAAGCTGTAGGCTAAAAAAGAGAGTCTGTACTTACAGACAGATTCCATAACTGCCTTATTATCTGTGATAGAGGCTACGTAGATGAAGAGCTTGAACAGAGAATTACTGATAGCGGTAATCTGTAACTTATCAGAGGTAAATTAAGTACTGCAGCTACCATTGATAGAGCTATTGGTGATGATGGTAGGTTAATACCTGAGTTCAAAGGTAAGACTGTTAATAAATTACCATCAAAATCCTGTGCAGACTTAGATGTTACCTTTGCTTCAGGTCATAAGAACAGAATTATTGTCCGTTATAACCCTAACTGTACTGACGATGATAAACGTTCTATCTTAAGAACTAATATCCCAAGAGACAGATTAGGTGCTAAACAGATTTACCAGCTCTACAGACTTAGATGGGCTATTGAACTGTTTAACAAAGCTAATAAGCGTAGTAACTGCTTAAAAAGCATTAACTCCGCTAATGAGAACATCATTCTCTCTTTCATTCTGTTGTCTTTAACTGTTTCTATCATCAAAACCTATACCGGTCTTAAATGTGCCAAAGATAATAGCTTTGAATGGATTTCAATGCTAAAGCTTAATAAACAGAATGAATGCTTTGATGTTTTATTCAAAGCCTTACTTTTCCGTAAGTCGTCCACTGTATATCAAATTTTTAAAGAACCTCTCGATGACATAGTTCTGCTCTGTCAAAGAACAGAGCCATCTAATCGAGATATTGTTAAGTTAAAAGATCTGCCTACTTTAGTGTGGCAGATCGTTAACCAACCTAACCCTTCAGCTAAAATTGCTTAAGGTCTTGGGTACGTTAAAAGATAGAGACCTACTTGGAATTCTTCATTAATTCATAATGATCTAAGTTATTAGTTCGTTCGAAAATCAATCTAAAAGCAGAGTTTAATTCTTTGAAATTAAATGAAGGGGTATAATATGCGTCTTCAATAAATCCATGAGAATTTGAATTTAAATTATCCAATAGAGCTTTCACTGCAATACGTTGATTTCCTACAAATTTATCTTGCAAACATTGAAGAGTTTCTCTACTTTTAAAATTAAAGAAATACTCTAAGATTCGTCTCATTACATTTAGAGCTGGATAATGAACATCATTGCTATCTCCTTTAACATAATCTCTGTATTCTTCCCAAAGCATTTCATAGCTAGATTTTATTGGATTTTGATCATACATTTTTATTAAAGAAACATTATCTTTCTTATTTATAATGTAATAAGAGAAACTCTTCTTTCCTTTAATAGGTTGAGACAATTCTTTCATAAAAAAGATATTATGAGATAAAACAAAAATTTGTTTAAATATTGATTTTCCATTTACGATATCTTGAAAAGTTCTTCTTATCATCGTGGAAACAATATAAGCAACCTCACTGTCCATACTTGACATTGGATCATCTATAACTAAAACATTACTTTTTCCCATGTTTGATTCAACGTCGAATGAACTACAAAAATATAAGAAAGATAAGAAATTTCTCTCCCCCTCACTTAGGGAGCTTATTGAAGCTTGTTTTTCAGAATTTCGTATAAGCTGATATCTATTCTGATCCTTTGTTAATTCCAGTTTAAAACTTGAAAATCCAAACAAATCAAGTTGTGAATTAATTTTTTCCATTGTTGGTATACAACTAGTTGTTTTCTTTTTTAGGGATATCAAATTTTGCTCACACTCACTCAATTGCTTTTTATATAAAGAAATTTCACTTTGTACATTATTTACTTTTTTTTCAATATCTGCTCTATCTTTTAAATATGAAGCTATGTTTTTCTTTTCATCTTGGACAATTGCACTCCATAATTCTTTTCTAATCTTATTTTTTGTAGAATCAATGTTTTGAATCTGTAAATTATAATCAGAGATTTTATTGTTTGCTTTATCTACAATTAAATTTAGATTATCAAAAATAGTTTTAGAGAATTTTAATGAGATGGATTTGCTTGGATTCTTTAATTTTTCATTTATTAAGGCTATATTTTCACTAACTTCAGATTTAAGAGAAAACAAAAGTTTTGATAATTCTAGATTTTCAACAAAGTCATCACTATAACTAGAGAGAATTCTCTCAACTGAACATTCGACTTTTTCATAAATTTCTTTTACAGAATCTGATGCTATTTTCAAAATATTGAGCTGTTCTTTGTAAGTTTCGTCAAAATATTCATTTAGCTTGTTTATAAAAACATCAGATATTTTTTGTTGACAAAAAGGACAATGATGCTCTGAGTGCTTTGTAAAATGCAAACCAGCTTTTACCCAATCACTATTATTTAATTTATCGATTAACGCTGAAACTTCAGAATCACTTTTACCTACAATTGGATTGCAAAAAATTTTATCCTGTAAAAGTGATTCTAGTTTTTGAAAATCAAATTTTTTTATAGGGCTGATTATGTTTTGTTGATTTGAATCAATTTTTTTTGCTTCTTTCTCTAGTTCATCAAACTTTCGAGGAACATCACAATTGTTTATGCTTTTTTCATATTCACTAATTAATTGATTACAAAATTTCTCTTTACTGCTTCTATATGGGCCAATATAATCTTTTAGAGATGAACCATCTAACTTTGTCTTAATATTCCAAAATCGCTCTTCATAAACATCTTTTAACTTGAATAGTTCAAGATACAATCCTGTTGAAGATTTTTTATTGTCTGAACCTAGTGATCCAGTATTGTTGTCAATTTTACTTAGCAGTTCATTTTTTTTCTCCTCTAAATTTTTTATTTCGTTTTCAATTTCAATGTTGTTTTTTCCTAGAGTAAAAATTCCAGGAAAATTTTCTTTTTCTGAAAAGTTTTCTTTTACATAATCAACGTTATATACTACGAAATTTAGATTATTAATACTTTCTCCACTAACACTTTCAATTCTTTTATCTTTTAAAGCACGACTTAAAGTAGTTTTTCCTGTTCCATTATTACCAAAAATCAAATTTATTTTGTTTAACTTACTGAAAACTCTATTTTCTTTATTTGTGAAAGTTGCTAATTCAGGGAAAGAACAGGAATTAATCATTTTTACACCTATAGCTATATACTAACTTCATCTCATAGTAAATTAAGTCTCAGTACATAATGCTAACTTCTACAAATACCGACACAAAATTCTTCTACAGCCTCAATAATCTTCTTTCTATACTTTTCTAAAAACAGATCACTGACTTCAGCTTTTTGAGGAACATCTTTACCTAAACTAATGTACTTGTTATCACCTAGGTTATGCCCTTTTATAAGCTCAACCTTTTTTATAGATGCTCTATATTCTCTAATCACATCTATGATGCACTTGATGTTATTCTCATCATCAGTATAGCCATATATTACTGGAATTCTCACATTAAACTTTTTACTTTTTGCAAGAATTGCTAAGTTGCTCTTAAAAAGATCTAAATTGCCATTTAATAACTCTGTGCATCTTTCCTTATCCATTACTTTTAAATCCGCTAGTTTTACAGTTACCCCTCTAAACCACCTCTCTCAATCTAACTAGATTTCCTTATTTTTCAAAAAGATATACATTTTTATGTTGTCAACTTTTTATAAAATTATTGATGCAATATGTTGTAATATATATTATAATAAGGAAAGGTGAATTTTAAGGAGTTTTATTATGAGACTGCAGCGTTCTAAATCTAAGAATTCTATTTCCTATTACATTACTGAGGGGTTCCGTAACGAGAAAGGTGTCTCTACCTCCCGTATTGTCGAAAAGCTTGGTACTGCAGCTCAAATTATTAAAGAGCATGGTCCAGATATTGATCCTGAACAGTGGTGCCTGCAGAGACTTGCAGAACTGGAAGCTGCTAAAAAGGCAAGCAAGCCTATTCCTGTCTCTGTTGAAATTATGGCAGGTACTCCATATGAGGCAGGTGTACAGAAATTGTTTAATACAGGATATCTGTGGCTTCAGAAACAGCTTTACTCTCTGTCTTTCGTAAAGATGATTAGAGATATTCAGAGCAGATACAAGTTTGAATATGATCTGGAGAAGGTACTTGCCGATCTTATATATTCAAGAGTACTAGAACCCTCATCAAAGTTCTCTAGCTTTGAATTCTGTCAGCAGACTCTCTTGGAAAAGCCTGACTATGAACTTCATGATGTCTACAGAGTTTTGGATGTGATTTCCAAAGAGTCAGATTTTATTCAGTCATGGCTTTACAATCACAATGAGAAAGTTGATGTAAAAGGCTCTAATGTCATGTTTTATTACTGCACCCACTTTTACTTCGAAGTTACTGAAGAGGATGATTTACGCAAGTACGGTCATTCCAAGGAAAACAGACCCAATCCTATTGTTCAGCTTGGTATGTTCATGGATGGAAACGGTATTCCTCTTGCCTTTGATACCACTTCTGGCAATAAGAATGAACAGAAGACTCTGCTGCCCTTAGAAAAGAAGATTTTGTCAGATTTCTCCTTAAAGGGTAAACACCTTTATGTATGTACTGATGCAGGCTTAGCTTCCTTTGACAACAAGTTCTTTAACTGTACAACTCAGGAAGGAAAAGACTCTGATGTTGAAGTTGACTACATTACCATTCACCCAATCAAAAAGATGTCAGAGCAGGAGCAGGAATGGGCACTGGATAAAGGTCGCTCCTTAAAGTCAAAGCCTATCAGACCTGATGAGAATGTTGAACTTGCCATTAACGATATAGGACGTAACGGTTGGCATCTGGACGGTACTGAGGCTGTCTTTTCCTTAGATGACATTGATGAGTCTTTACCTCAATACAGTAACCGTATCTTTTACAAAGAAAAAATTGTTAAAAGATATGACGCTAAATCAAAGAAAGAATTCGATGATCGCATCATTGTCACCTATTCTCTTAAATACAAGAGATTTATGCAACATAAAAGAGAAAACCTCATCAATAGAGCCTTAAAGCTGATTAACGAAAAGAATAACAAGAAAATCAGACTCAATGCCAAATCTGATGTCAGAAAACTTATCTCTGTATCCTCCTACACTGAAGACGGTAAGGAGGCTACTGTTGCCAAATACAGTCTTAACATGGATGCTGTCGCTGAAGATGCCAGATATGACGGCTTTTATGTTGTCTCCACAAGCGTTCCTAAAGAACAGCTGTCTGTTGCTCAAATCATTGATATCAACAGAGGCAGATGGGAAATTGAAGGATCCTTTATGCTGATGAAATCAGAGTTTAAATCAAGACCTGCATTTGTAAGACTTGAAGAGCATATCAGAGCTCACTTTACTACCTGCTTTATGGCCCTGCTTGTGTTCAGACTACTTGAAAAGGAAGTTAACAAAGACAGAGAGGATGTCATTACAGCTCCTGCTCTCATTGATACATTAAGAAAGATGAATATTACTAAACTTACATCCCGCAGAGCTCTCTACACCGGTAGTTTTACCAGAACTGAAATAACTGATGTTTTACACAGGATCTTACCCGTCAGATTTGATTGCGAGCTTATCCCCGCCAGAGACATGAAAGAGGCTTTAAAAGCCTCTAAAAAACAAGAAAAAAGTTTTTCTGATTAAAAATATTACTACAAGTTAAAATAACTAACTCGTTGTAATATAAAGATTTTAAGTGATAACTGTAAAACTTGAGTGGTAATGCAGCCTATGTCTAAAGGTCTGTGGTATGGAAGTCTTGTAGCTAAGGCAAAATCCTCATACAGGTACATTGCCTTTTCAGGCTCTAATATCTTGAAATAAGCCAAAGACAGAAGCTTTTGTGTTGAATTGTAGCTATTAAAGGTATCTCTAAGTGCTTTTGATAATGGTGTATCTGCTATAACCTCATCAAGTAGCCAGGTAGCTCCAGCATGGACCACTCTAAGATCCTTTGCCTTTCTGACGAATAAAGTGTTGTCTTCGATGTCTTCAAGCTCATCAGCCTGAGAGAACTCAAGTTTATAACGTGTAAGCTTGCCTTTGGATTTAAATTTATCAACGACTCTTTCTGTCTTTTACACAGAAAGTATGTGAAACTGTTTTATAAAGTCTTCAGCCCAGATGATCCTGCCTGTAAGCTCACCACCTAATATCTTGCCAACAGTAACATTCTCTCCTTTGGTTCTAACAGAACGTCCTAACTTAGGATCCCAATGGTTCTTATAAGTACATACATAAGTGTACTTGCCATTCTTATTGAACAACAAAGGTGGTAATTGAGGAACATCTATAACAGCCATAACATTACTCTATATGGTTACATAATAATATGTAACTATGACACCACAAAAAAAAGAAAGAAGCCCGTTTTTATGTGGCACTTCCTTAAATTTTATTTCGATATGTAACTAGATCGACAAAATACGGGATTCTGGTGCTTGATCTAACTGTGCATTATAGATACTATTCATTTGGGGCTCTTGTATTGTTTTTTGTTGTTAAAAACATTATACATTGAGCCCTTTTTTATTTTCTTACCCTCTACCTAATCCAGCATTTTTCTGTACTTAACCTAAATTTTCTCAGATATTAAAACTAATGAAGCAGTTTTATGCTTGTTATATTTATAGGTTCTTCCATATTGTTCTCTTTTTTAGCCTTTTCTACTGCTAATTTTTTTGCAAGGTTCTCATCATCAGCTTTAACTTGAATATAAGTAACTTTTCCAATTGCTAGGCTCCCTTTTTGTTTTCCGTGAACGCCAACCATCCATCTAGTCATGTTATAACTCCTTAAGAATTAAAAATTAACTTTTTACATATAAGATATTTAGGTTATTAACGTTTCAATGTCAAGAAAATTTGGTTCAGTCAAAAAAAAATCGCTAGTTTTACAGCAGACATTGGTCAGTAAAATTTTTGAATAAAACTTTAGTCGTAACTGTTTGATTTCAGATCACTTTCTACTAATT
>OLQT01000129.1_pt1 | contig 61563 bp, 70 predicted proteins | sample 1672651 | NCBI WGS metagenome assembly OLQT01 (sample SAMEA3136709, study PRJEB25190) | human gut metagenome | biome: human gut; feature: human-associated habitat; material: faeces | place: Austria | collected 2013 | reverse complement strand
AAAATGCGCCGCGGATGCGGCGCTGCCCAGATCAGAACGTCATGGGGCGCTGCGGCCGCAGCGCCCCGCCCCATGGGGGTATCTTTCGTACCGTCCGCGGCAGTTTTACGCCGCGCGGCGCACTTGACACAGGCTATGGATTCCACTTTCTCTTCGAATTGGCCGTTCGAAGTGCATTGGCCCGATGCCGGAAAATGTTCCAGGACTGTGTCCGCTTTCAGTATGCCCCGGCGCGGCAGAACAATGCACGCCGCGTTGGTTCATTTTTTCGCATTTCAGGAGGAATTTTCCATGACGCAGGTTTTATCCGTTGCACTTTCCGTCGCCGCAGTGTTTCTGCTCGTGCGGCTGCTGTCCACGCCGCTGCGCTGGTTCTGGAAGCTGTGCATCAACACGCTCTGCGGCGCGGTCCTGCTCGGCCTTGTCAATTTACTCGCGCCCCTGACGGGGCTCTATATCGCCGTCACCGCGCCCGCGGCCTGCATCGTCGGCTTTTTCGGCCTGCCCGGCTTTGCAGCCGTCGTGCTGATGCAGCTGTTTCTGTGAGCCGCGCGGGTGCGGCGTCACGCCCCACTGCGGCAGCGGCAGGCGCTGCATCGCGCCGAATACACGCGTTTTGAGGTCGGGGTACGTCTTCGACAGCACGGCGACGAGCTCCTTGATCTCCTGCCGCTTCGTGTGCTTGTCGGCCGGGCACGGATTGTGCACGACGGGCAGGTCGTGCTCCGCCGCGAACGTGCGCACCATGCCCTCCGTCAGATAGAGCATGGGCCGGATCTGCGTCACGCCGGTCCGGTCGAGGTACGTCACCGGCTCGAAGCAGCTGATCCGTCCCTCGAACAGCAGGCTCATCAGGAACGTCTCGACGGCGTCGTCATAGTGGTGGCCGAGCGCCACCTTGGAATAGCCCTGCTCCAGCAGCGCCTGATTCAGCGCCCCGCGGCGCATCTTGGCGCACAGCGAGCAGGGATTATTTTCCTTCCGGTGCTCGAAGATGATCGGCCCGATCTCCGTCTCCACGCGGGAATACGGCACGCCGAGGCGCTCACACAGGCGTGCGACCGGCGAGAAATCCATGCCGCCGAGGCCCATGTCGATCGTGATGGCCGTGAGGTCATAGGAATAGGGCACATATTCCCGCAGCGCCGCCAGCAGCGTCAGCAGCGTCAGCGAATCCTTGCCGCCGGACACGCCGACGGCGATGCGGTCGCCCGGCTCGATCATCCGGTAATCCTCGATGCAGCGGCGCACGAGCCCCATCATTCTTTGCATGCGAATTCCTCCGTTTTTTCGAAAAATTGCCCCTTGAGCATTTGCGAGTATCCGGGAGAAAAACAGAGCATCCGAGAGTTCTTCCGGAGAAAAATGAAATTTCCGAATTTTGTGCTTGACAGCCGGTTTTTCCTGTGGTATAAAGAATAGGCTGTGCACGGGAATATTGTACGCGTGCAGCCCGGTTTTGTCAAAATATTTATTTTCAATATACGGAGGAACTCACTCATGTCCACGACACTGGTCAGAAAAGAGGACGTTCAGCGCAAGTGGTACGTCCTGGACGCAGCGGACAAGCCCCTGGGCCGTACCGCCGTCATCGCCGCCAACCTGCTGCGCGGCAAGCTGAAGCCCGATTTCACCCCGAACGTTGACTGCGGCGACTACGTCATCATCGTCAACGTCGAGAAGGCTGTTCTCACCGGCCGCAAGCTGGAGGAGAAGTATTATCGCCGTCATTCCGGCTGGATCGGCGGTCTGAAGGAAACGAAGTACAAGACCCTCATGGCCGAGCGTCCCGAGTTCGCCATGGAGCTGGCCGTCAAGGGCATGCTCCCGAAGAACACCATCGGCAGAACTGCCATTACTCGTCTGAAGCTGTTCAAGGGTCCGGAGCACATCCATGCTGCCCAGAAGCCCGAAGCCTGGACGCAGGACTAATCAGGAGGTAAAAGACGATGTACGAGAGCAAGAAACAGTATCATTACGGCACCGGCCGCCGCAAGTCCTCTATCGCCCGTGTCCGCGTTTATGAGAACGGCACCGGTTCCATTATCATCAACGGCCGCGAGATCGACGACTACTTCGGTCTCGACACCCTGAAGCTGATCGTCCGTCAGCCGCTGGTCACCACCGACCTGCTCGGCAAGGTGGATGTGGTCTGCACCGTCCAGGGCGGCGGCGTCACCGGCCAGGCCGGTGCCATCCGTCACGGCATCTCCCGCGCGCTGCTGGGCCTGAACGCCGAGTACCGCGCCGCTCTGAAGGCCGCCGGTTTCCTGACCCGCGACCCGAGAATGAAGGAACGCAAGAAGTACGGTCTGAAGGCCGCTCGTCGCGCACCTCAGTTCTCCAAGCGCTGATCGAGACCTCAAAATGCCCAAAAACCCTGGAAACTCAACGGTTTCCGGGGTTTTTCTTTTTGTCCTGTTCTGGCTCAACCTGACCCAACCAAATCGTTTTTACCGGGGACAACTCGGGGACAACTCCCCTTTTTTCGTCTTTATGGGACAACTTCGGGGACAACCACGGGAACAACTTTTAGGCATTTGGGGGTAACAATATCGGCGCTTATCCTGCCTATCTCTTTCATTTGAAACGCTTTGTCACAACGTGAAGTAAAGAAAACCGAATAAAACCATCTTGTAGCCCTTGTGGAATCACCTAAGATTTCACAAGGGCTTTTTTGTTTTGTCCGAAAAAAATTTTTTTGAAGGGCACCCATAAAAACACCCCCTCTAATTCCTTACTTAGTGAAGGGGCTCTTCAAAAACTAACAGAGGTGCCGCTTCATGATCTTTGAAAATTAAATAAACAGGTCATCAAGTACCTTAATCAAACTGATGAGCCGAGCAGCATGTACGCTCCTGCGAGAATCCAGTGTTGTAAATATCGGGTTGCTCCTGATATGGCCATGACAGGTTTGAGGACAATGATACTTCCCTACGGGGCTGGCGGAGAACCCGGCAGAGGTGAGACTCCTATGAGATTGTGAAGCACACAGTCGCTTGATGACTTCCTATAGCGCAGAGGGCGTTGAGAACAAATACTGCGCTTTTACATGATCCAGAGCTTAGCTTAATGGGTCGTGAATTCCAAGAAAGGAGGAAAACGCATGGAAAACTGTAAGGTGATCGCTATCACGAACCAGAAAGGCGGCGTCGGCAAAACGACTACTACAGTCAATCTCGGCGTGGGACTCGCAAACACCGGAAATAAGGTCTTACTGATTGACGCTGACCCGCAAGGGAGCCTCACGGTGAGCCTCGGTGTAAAGAACCCTGACGAGTTGGATGTGTCGCTATCTACGCTTATGCAATCGGTTATAGAAGATGAACAGCCTCCCGGCAACGCGATTATCGCCCACAATGAAGGCGTTGATCTGCTTCCTTCCAATATTGAACTGTCCGGCATGGAAACGGGCCTGTTTAATGTTATGAGCCGTGAGTACGTTCTGAAATCCTGTATCGAGGGTATGAAAAAGAACTACGACTATATCCTTATCGACTGTATGCCTTCTCTGGGAATGATGACGGTCAATGCGCTTGCTGCGGCAGACAGTGTGATTATTCCATCTCAGCCGAACTTCCTGTCAACCAAAGGTCTTAACTTGCTTCTGCGCTCGATTGCGAAAATCAAGCGGCAGATCAATCCGAGACTGAGGATCGACGGCATTCTGCTGACGATGGTAGATAACCGCACCAACAATGCAAAGTCGATTATCACATCGCTCCGTTCTTCAGTAGGAGAAAACATCCGCGTGTTCGAGTCAGAAATTCCCTTTTCGGTAAGAGCAGCGGAGTGCAGTCTTTCCGGAGAAAGCATCTTCTCCCACGACAAGAACGGGAAAGTAGCAGCAGCGTATGAGGCACTCACGAAGGAGGTGACAGAGATTGAAGAACGTGCAAAAAATCGACCTGGGCCTGACTGGATACGATGAGTTGTTCGCAAATGACGAGGAACGCAAGGTAAACAAGCTCCCTCGCATTTTCGATATTCCCATCTCGGAGATTGATGATTTTCCCGACCATCCCTTCAAGGTGAAAATTGATGAGGATATGGACCAGCTTGTTCAGAGTATCAAAGAGCGCGGGATCATCACCCCTGTCACACTTCGCCCGAAGGAAGACGGACGCTACGAGATTGTATCTGGTCATCGCCGGAAAAAGGCTTGTGAGCTTGCAGGACTGGACACCGTTAAGGCAGAAGTCCGCGAGATGAGCCGCGACGAGGCCATTATCTTGATGGTTGAATCCAACCTACAGCGTTCCACCATCCTTCCGAGCGAAAAGGCATTTTCGTACAAGATGCGTCTTGAAGCCATGAACAGGCAGGGACAGCGCACAGATTTAACTTCTGTGCCAGTGGCACAGAAGTCCACATCAAGAGAACAGCTCGGCAAAGAAGTCGGTGAAAGCCAAGATCAAGTTCGACGTTATATTCGTCTGACGCAGCTTATCCAACCTTTGCTTGACCTTGTTGACGAGGGACGTATTGCGTTCAGACCGGCAGTTGAATTGTCCTACCTCAAAAAGGAGGAGCAGGAAGACTTGCTGGAGGAAATCTCCTATGCGGACGCGACGCCATCCCTTGCCCAGGCAATCAAGATGAAGAGATTCTCCCAGGAAGGCAAGCTCTCCAATGAGGTCATTGAGTCCATCATGAGTGAAGAGAAGCCAAACCAAAAGGAGAAGATCCGCATTAAGTATGAAGATGCGAGACGGTTCATTCCTGACAGCGTTCCGTACAACAAAACCGGTGAGTATATTATGAAAGCGCTTGAGTATTATCACCGGGTACAGGAACGTCAGAAAGACCGAGGTGAAGCAAGATAACCCTTACGCCAAGGGAGTGGTGTACCCTTTGGGAGAAGCTTTGCTGTTTCCCCCTCTCACACTCTCCCCCTGTTTCACCAGCTTACCAGCTCAAAGGAAGAAGAGTAAGGAGATAGGCGTACCTTTGCCTTACAAAACGAATGACCGTACAATGATGGTGAGAAAAATCAAGGAGGCGATCCTATGAGAAAGTCACTTATCATCACGGTTGTCATTGTCCTGCTGTGTTTATGCGGATGCGAAGCCGTTGTAACGGTTCCGGAGAGTCCTGAACTGACAAGAGCAAGCGAAATGTTGCTGACAACGACTGCCGCAGAAGAAAGCACAGATAAGCTGGAAGCAACCACCACATCAAGCGTTGAAATAGATGTGCCTGAAAAGAACGAAGAAGAATCAGGAACCCCGACAGAAGATGTTGTCTCTGTGGACAATAAAGCTGACCTGGCAGAGAAGAATGGCCTGGTAAGTTCAGAAAGCACTGTCCCTTCTTTTGAGGAAGTAAAAGCGGATAAGCCTTCGGAGCAAACCGAGACTCAACTGCCAGCACCGAGCGAGCCGCCCAGGGAAACGGAACAGCCCAAGCCTACAGAACAGCCGGTTGCCACTGAACCCGATGAAGCACCGGCAGAACCTCCGGCACCTACGGAGCCAACTGCGATAACCGAACCACCGATCCCTTCTGAGACAGAACCACCGGTGGAGACACAGCCAAAGACCGCATACGATTATGAGTTTGATATCAATGCGATCCGTTCTGACTGCATTGCTATCGGTCAGGGTATGGGCTACACGCTGAATACCTCGCTGTCTCCGCAGAATGCGACATGGTGGAACCCGATAACAGCATCGGAGTCCAATCAAGGAAGCGGACTGCGGTCCAGGCTGGAACAGTATATTCGCTTCCACACCGTAGAAAACCTCAGTGCCTATGGTCTCGATGAGATCACGGAGTTCAACATCTGCTGCGAATCAATCGGCGGCGGCTCTTACGTCATCTACTTTGTATTCGCATAACATCAAAACACAACAACAAGGACGAAGTCCTCTGCTGAAATAGCGGAGGGCTTTTTCTTTATCAAAAAAATGAAAGGATGAAAAGTCGATATGAATGGTATTACCAAATCCAAGAGCACGAAGCTGCTCTCGGCACTTCTTGCTGTCCTCATGATCGTCGCAATGCTTCCTACAACGGCGTTTGCATGGTCTGTCGAGGAAGGCACGAAGTGTACCTCCACGTATGGAGATCATTATGTCGGTTCTGATGGAGAAATGTTCTACAGCAAGCCGACCACCACGGCCATCTTCTATAACGATGACGGCAGTTTCTATGTGAAGACCTACAGCTCCGGCAATGCCAAGTACAAATATATGATGATCGACGGCAACGGCAATCAGCATCATGTGTACTGCATTGAGGGCGGTGTGTCCTTCGACTACAGCGACACCTACAATTCCACCAGCGGAAAGAACAGCAAGTATTTTCAGAATCTGCCTATTACCGCGCAGTACGGAATCATGATGGCGCTGATGTACGGCTATCACGAAGGTATGACCAGCCCGATTCCCGGTACGAACAATGATGACTTCGCATTTGCAACACAGTGCATCATCTGGGAGTACCAGCAGCAGCTCCGCACGAGCCCTACCTCCATTGCCTCCAACAACGGCATTGATGCGGATATGTACAACCACACCATCAAGGGCAGACCCGCAGAGCAGTGCTACAACTGGATTCTGGAGCAGATGTCCAAGCACTATGTTGTGCCGAGCTTCTCCTCTCGCAATCAGAGCAACGCACAGACCTACACCATGAAATACGATCAGGCGAATGACAACTACAGCATCACCCTGACCGACACCAACAACACCCTGGCCGATATCAACTTCTCTGCCAGCGGCATTACCGTCACCCGCAGCGGAAACCAGTACACCTTCACCAGCAAGAACATGATTTCCAATGCTGTGATGATCTCGGCGCAGAAGAAGACCAATCTCGGCATGGGCAAAATGCTCATTTGGGGCTGCCCCGGCAAGCAGACAATGGCCTCCGGCGCAGAAGACCCTGTGTTCTTCTACCTCAAACTGAACACAGAGACCTATGGCGTTGGCCACATCGTAAAAACCAGCGAAGACGGCAAAGTCGAGGGTATCAAGTTCAATATCTCCGGCAATGGCGTCAATGAGACGGTTACGACCGGTAAGAACGGTACAGTCGATCTGGATCTGCTTCCCGGCACCTATACCGTTACTGAGCAGACCGATGATAAGTATGAAACGCAGTCCGCGCAGACTGTCACTATCGTCAGTGGCAAGACCTCTACCGTCACGTTCAATAACACTCTGCGCCGTGGAGATTTGAAGGTCACGAAGACTTCTGAGGATGGTCTTGTCGAGGGCATGAAGTTCCATCTGTACGGCACCTCCTATTGCGGACTGCCTGTGGATGAGTATTCCGTAACTAATGCCAGCGGTATGGCGGTATTTGACGATGTGCTGATCGGCACCGGCTATACCCTGGAGGAAGTCGGTACTCCCGACCGCTATATTGTCCCCGACGATCAGACGGCGGCAATCGAGTGGAACAAGGTCACCAATAAGAGCTTCGACAACGACCTGAAGCGCGGCGACCTCAAGGTCACTAAGACTGCGGAGGATGGGCTCAACGAAGGTCTGAAGTTCCACCTGTATGGCACCTCCTACAGTGGCATTCCCGTTGATGAGTATGCTGTAACTGACGCCAGCGGCGTTGCGACCTTCAGCAGCATTCTGATTGGCACCGGCTATACCCTGGAGGAAGTTGAGACCCCGATCCGCTATGTCGTCCCCGACAATCAGATGGCGGCGATTGAATGGAACAAGGTGACCAACAAGAGTTTCGATAACGTGCTCAAGAAATGGAACCTTACTGTTACCAAGCAGGACGTCGAAACGGGCTCCGCTCAGGGCGGTGCGAATTTGGCAGGCGCCAAGTACGGAATCTACAAGGGCGACGAGCTGATCGACACCTATGTCACCGACGCGGATGGCAAGTTCACCACCAAATACTATGTCTGCGGCACCGACTGGTCGATCAAGGAGCTGGACAGCAGCAAGGGCTATCTTGTTACTCCCGGCAACGAGCAGATCGGCGTCAGTCCGAAGAACTATACCGCAGAGTATAACAGCGAGGCCATGAAGCAGTACGAACAGGTTAAGAAAGGCAATATCGCTATCATCAAGCACACCGATGACGGCCAGACGCAGATCGAGACTCCTGAGGAAGGCGCAGAGTTCGCCGTCTATCTCAAGAGCGCAGGCTCCTATGACAATGCCAAGGACTCCGAGCGCGATTATCTGATCTGCGATGAGAACGGCTTCGCTCAGACGAAGGATCTGCCATACGGCAGATACACCGTCCAGCAGACCAAGGGTTGGGAAGGTCGAGAACTCCTGAAGCCGTTCGACGTGTTCGTCAGCGAAAATGGAGAAACCTACCGCTACTTGATCAACAACGCCAACTTCTACTCCTATGTAAAGGTGGTCAAGATCGACAGCACGACCGGTAAGACCATTCCGGCTTCCGGCATCGGCTTCCACATCTACGATCCTTCCGGCAATCAGATTCAGATGACCTTCACCTATCCGACTGTCACTACCATCGACACCTTCTACACGGACGGCGACGGTATGCTGATTACGCCCGAAAAGCTGGAGTACGGAAAGGGCTATTCGCTGGTCGAGGTATCGGCTCCCTATGGATATGTGCTCAACAGCGATCCTGTGTATTTTGACATCACCGAAGATAACTCCACCGAGGAAAACGCGGTAACTGTGGTGATCGTCGAGAAAGAAAACGCGCCTCAGATGGGCGTCATCAACGTGGAGAAGACCGGCGAGTATCTCGCCTCCGTCGTGGACACCAAGGACAGCAAGCGTTTGGTTTATGCTGTCGGCGGTCTGGCAGGTAGCGAGTACACCGTGACCGCAGCGGAGGATATCTACACGCCGGACGGTACTCTCAGATACAGCAAGGAAGAGGTCGTGGCAACACTTGTTACCAAGGAAGACGGCAAGGCCGTAACCGAACCTCTCTTCCTGGGCAGATACCATGTTGTTGAGACGAAAGCCCCCTATGGTATGATTCTCAATCCTACCGTTCAGACTGTGGAACTGACCTACGCAGGCCAGGAGGTAGAGATTACCGAAACCTCCACCGGTTTCTACAACGAGCGCCAGAAGGTCGAGATTGATCTGAATAAGGTCATGGAGCAGAACGAGGTCTTCGGTGTTGGCAGCAACGGAGAAATCACCTCTGTCAACTTCGGCCTGTTCGCCGCAGAGGAAATCGTTGCGGCAGATGGCAGCAGTATCCCCGCCGGCTGGGTGCTTGAGGTCGTTGAGTGCGACGAGAACGGCTATGCAGCCTTCAGTACCGACCTTCCCGTTGGTGCAAAAACCTATGTCAAGGAAATCAGCACCGATAAGCACTATGTCCTGTCCGATAAGGAGTACCCCGTGGTATTCGAGTACGCAGGCCAGGAAGTTGCTACTGTTCACATCGCCGTGAACGACGGCAATGAAATCCCCAACGAGCTGACCTACGGCACGATCAAGGGTTATAAGGTCAACCGTGAAACCGGCGATAAGATCTCCGGCGCTCTGTTCGGACTCTTCCGCGCAGACGAAACCAGCTTCACCGAGAACAACGCTCTGCTGACTGCTGAATCCGGTGAGGACGGCGTCTTCACCTTTGAGAATGTGGTATACGGCAGCTATACCGTGCGCGAGCTGCGTCCTGCGGCCGGCTATCTCGAAAACGAGACGGTCTACGCCGTGACTGTGGATGAAGACGGCGACGTAGTTGAGATCACCGTGGTAAACGATCTGATTCCCGAAATCGGAACGACTGCCACCATCGGCGAGGAAAAGGAAGTCTGCGCCACCGAGGTGTTCACGCTGACCGATACGGTCGAATACAAGCACCTTGTCCCCGGCAAGGAGTACACCGTCAAGGGCATTCTCATGGATAAGGCCACCGGCGAGCCGTTCCTCCAGAACGGAGAGCAGGTCACTTCCGAGGTGACCTTCGTTCCCAAATCGCCCTCCGGCAGCGTGGAGGTGCTGTTCACCCTCGATGCGAAGCTCATTAAGACGGACACAAATATTGTTGTGTTCGAGAGCCTCTACAGCGACAGCAAAGAGCTGACTGTTCATGCGGACATTGAGGACGAGGATCAGACCGTGACCGTCATTGTCCCCGAGATCAAGACCGAGGCTTCTACCGACGGAAAGAAAGAAACGACCATCGGCGGCGAGATCACCATCGAGGATATCGTTTCCTATCACAACCTCACCCCCGGCAAGGAATACGTTGTCAAGGGAACGCTCATGAACAAGACCACCGGTAAGCCCGTGACGGTCAATGACGAGCCTGTGACTGCGGAAGCCGCATTCACACCCGAAACCAGGGACGGCGAAGTCAAGGTGGCTTTCACCTTCAATTCCTATGTCATCACCGAAACGACCGATGTTGTTGTGTTCGAGAGCCTCTACCGTGAGGATATTGAAATCGCAGTTCATGCCGACATCGAGGATGAAGGCCAGTCTGTGAAGGTATATGTCCCCGAGATCAAGACCACTGCCTCCATCGACGGCAAGAAGGAGATCACTACGGCTGGAAAGGTAACGGTTGAGGATGTGGTGTCCTACACCAACCTTATCCCCGGCACCGAGTACACCATCCGTGGCACTCTCATGAATAAGGCGACCGGCGAGGTCTTCACCGTTAACGGCGAGACAATCACCGCAGAAGTGAAGTTTACGCCTAAGGGCAGAAATGGCGAGGTGAAAGTGAAGTTCGTCTTTGACGCTTCCGGTATCACCAAGAGCACGAGCCTGGTAGTCTTCGAGAGCCTGTATCGTGATGACGTGGAGATTACCACGCATAAGGACATTGAGGACAAGGATCAGACGGTGACGATCACGCCGCCTCCTGATATTCCCAAGACCGGAGATACCACGAATATCCCGCTGTGGGGTGCTCTTACCGGTATTTCTCTCCTGGGAGCTGGCGTAGTGGCGTTCTTCACCTTCAGAAAGAAAAAGGAGGAAAACGAACATGAACGCTAAGATGATTATCGGCATCTGCCTTGTGGTATTCATTGTCGCAGGGCTTATCGTTCTTCGCCTGAAGAACAGAAAGTAATGGACAAGGGCGGCACCCGTCAAAAGGTGCCGCCCGATTCCATAAGGAGGAAAGATTATGGATGAAAAAAGAATGGTCGGTGATTACACCGTCATCAACTCCATGTATATCGGGCACAGAGAGATCATCTTGGGCGAGAACCAGAAAGCAGCCAGCGGAGAGAGATATGTCTGCTGCTATGCCGAGCGAGTGATGTTCTATGAACAGTATCTTGAGGCACAAGTCAGCGATGATTTTGCAGAGATCGTTAAGCTCTACGGAGAACGCGTGACGCAGGCCGCAGACGAGATCATGAAGGAAACGGAAAAGGTAACGTCCGAGATCGGTATGAACGACGAGATTACGGCAAAGGATTGTAAGCCAATTTCGCATGATGACGCTATCGAAGATAAAGTCATCGTGATACGCGGGAATGTGCTTCGCCCTGAGTTCAGACACGCCTCTCACCAACTGATGCTTTGCACAGGAGGCTTCGGCGCACAGAAAAACGCCAGAGGACGAACCTGCTACTGCATCTCCCTCTATAGCGGAAAGCAGACGTCGTTTTATCGCGGTGATGTCCTTGGCGTCATGGATAAGCGTTCCTTGCCTGAGTGGGCAAAGATCGGACTTCAAAACGCCCTTGAAATAAGGCAAAACGAGAAAAGCCATCCCAATGAAAGAGGTGAAGCAAGATGATCGACTATGAAAAGCGAGCCATGATAGAGGCCGAGGATAAATACACCTTCCGTCAGAGTTCTCAGATTTCTTCGCAAACCGGCTTGATCGGTTATCTCCGCGCTGATATGGATACTGACGGCAACGGCTTCTTCAGCTCATGGAACGACTACCGAAAAGACCTTAAAACCGATGAGTTCAAGCAGGAGTTTGACGAGGTTATCAATTCTTTGCGTGAGGAAGGAGATATTCTTCACAACCGGAAGGACCTCGCTTATTACTGCTATACGAATCCGCAGAGCAAAATGCCCACCGAGCAGGACTATTACGGTGTCCGTGTCGATACAGACAAATACACCTATCTGCTGCGCCTGAACCCGAATAAGGGCGAGTACAATCTTTACTGCTACTGCTATGTCAAGGACTGGCTCAATGGGCACATGAAGGATGCGGCAAAGGGTATCCGGTTCATTAACAGCCACTATAAGGAACTGTTCCGCATCCCCGATGGCGGCAAAATCAAGATCCACCTTGCATGGAACGAAGACCAGGAGCGAACTTGCAGATATATCGACGACTACCATGTTGAGATTGGCGACAACCTTTACCACATTTGCGAGTTTGCCGAGCGGATGGAACAGAACGGACACACCTACGAGCCTGTTCGCACAGAGCTTCCGGAGCAATGCTACAGCATTCTCCCCGGTTCCGGTGAAATCATCGTAGTCAAGCGAAATGAAAAAGGCTACTACAATCCCCATATTCCCGCCTCCAGCAAGGAACAAGCGCGGGAAATAGTCGATGAGTACAACGGAAAGCTGGGCGTTACCAGAGCCCAAGAGGAAGCTATGAGAACCGGCTCCATGTTCGGCTTTCATGTTCCCGGCGCTGATCCGAAGAACTATGGCAAGGACGGCATGCCCCTGCCCCCGAAGGACAGAGGTGACGCCAGATGAGCGAGTTCTGTGTCTGCTGCGAAGCGGAGATACCGGAGGGCAGAATGATCTGCCCTATTTGTGAAAAGGACGGAGGTGAAGGAAGTGGAAGACAGACACATCATATGGAGCAACGAAAATCTCGACCTGGACGACTGGCGCGAAGACTTGCAGGAGCAGTATCCCGACTGTTCCGAAGATGAGCTCTATCGCATCATGTGCGAAACAAACGCCGAATATCTCTCCGACGAGCGTGTGAACCTGAATATCCAGTTATCCCAACCGATCCTTGTGATTGCTGACCTTGGCCTTTGGAACGGACGGCGCATGGGATATAAGGAGATCCCAAGCGGCAATATTCGTGACTGCCTATCCGGAGGATACGATTACACCACCTGGTACGTGGACAAGAAGGGCGACTTCCGTTGTGATGACATTCACCATGATGGCATCAACCACTATCTCTACCGGGTTTACAAGGACGGAGTTTCCGAATATCAAAAGGACCGGCTAAAAGAGAAACTATACGAAGGCACCGCCACAAGATCCGATGTTACGAGGATCACGAGACGCCTCGGTGATGAGATCGGCAAGGTGTATGGCTGGGAGTTTCCGACAAGGCAACCGGATCGAGGTGAAGCCAGATGAGAGTAAACGCTATGACAGAGCAGTTTGAGGATGTAACAGTTCTGGGGCATCCGATGATCTTCACCTGTCTGAGAGTGGATCAGGATACAGTCCCGGATGGCTTGTATATGTACGAGGTCAGGCACGATGATGACCAGCAAGGCGACCCCGTACAGATCGGCAACTGGATCATGGTCAATCATTGGGGAACGGTTATCTCCAACAAGCCAATCCGACTGGAGCTAAGCCCAAACAGGAATAATGCCTACCGGGATATTGACCCAGAAGAGGACTGGAATTATGAAGGAACTGTCACAACGGTAAAGGAGTATATGGAGAAGCATCCTCCTGTACTCCATAAGGAAAAAGAACAAGAACCTGTGAGATAGGAGAAAGCAATGGATAGAAAGAAAGCCATCTGCGAATATCTCCGCCAGAATCATATCGGCAAGGAAAAAGCCATCCACAGCAAGGATCTTGAAAAGCTGTTCATGCTTGACGGAAGAAATATTCGCCGCAAGATCAGTGCTCTCAGGCAGGATGGCTTTCCTATTTGCAGCGATGAGACGGGATATTACTACGCAGACAATCAGAAAGAAATCAACCACACGGTTTGCAGGCTCAATGAGCTTGTTACGAAGGTGTCCAATGCCAGAACCGGCTTGCTGTTTGCTTCGGTTCTTAGTGAGAAGGAACAGACCATAGAGGTCACAATCAAAGTAAAGTAAGGAGGTAATCCCATGCCGAGCAAATACCAAATCATTTCGGAGCTGGCATCCCAGACCGCAAGGGATATCACCTCCAAGGCAGAGCGATACACGGACTTTCTCGTGACCGCCGCCAACAATTATAAGTACAGCTTTAAGGAGCAACTGCTGATCCATGCCCAGAAGCCGGACGCGACGGCCTGTGCGGAAATCGAGACTTGGAACCGGCTCGGTCGTTGGGTGAACAAGGGCACAAGAGGCATTGCGCTCCTTGTTGATAGAGATACCCCATACAAGCTGCGCCATGTCTTTGACTACTCGGACACGAACAGCCGTGCCGGTCGAGTGGTCACGCTTTGGCAAATGCGTCCGCAGTATGAAGAACCCGTAAAAGAAAGCCTCCAGGATAGCTTCGGAGAGGTGGAGCTTACGGCAGACTTTCCGCATTTTATTATGGAGATTGCAAAGAATGCTGTTGAGGATAACTTTTCAGATTACCTTTCCAATCTCCAGTCTGTCAAAGGTGACAGCTTTTTGGAGGAACTGGACGATCTCAATCTGGAAGTCTGGCTGAAAGACACTCTGCGAAGCAGCGTCGCGTATATGGCGCTGGTGAGAGCAGGTTATCAGCCGAGCCTCTACTTCACACGGGATGATTTCTCCCACATTTACGATTTCAATACGATTCCCGTGATCTCTGTTCTCGGTGCGGCAACGAGCGATATTTCCGAGATGGTGATCCGAGAAATTGCAGAAACCGTAAAAGGACTGGAAAAAGAGGAAAAACAGAGTAATCGCACATTTGCAAGAGACCGATCCTCTGAGTATCATGAAAGCAGAAACAATAAAACCGAAAGGAGCTATGAAGATGGAACTGACCTATACGATGCAGGGAGATTACCTGATCCCCGACCTGACCGTTCCGGAGAGCCCGAAGATTGGGAAGTATGGAATGCTGCGTCGGACCTTCCTCCGCGAGCATCGGGACGGAATCTATACCGGGATGCTGTTGGAAGGAACGCTGAACAGCCACTTGGAGGAAGTGGACGCTCGGGCCAATCGGATGATGGACAAGCTGACCGAGCAGATGAAGACGCTCAACGGCGTGACCGAGCAGATGAAGGCCGAAGACCAGATGAAGTGGGTTCAGCTGATGAACTCGATCCGGAACTCGGCGGAGGAAGTGGTCCTGAGAGATCTGATCTACGCGTAAGTCTTCCCTCTGAGGAAGAACAACAGGAACTGATTGCAGAAGCGGAGGCTGAAACGACCTCCGCTTTTGCTATTTCTCAGGAAGATATTGACGCTGTTCTGACTCGTGGCAGCGGTATCCATGATGGAAAGTACCGTATCTATGAGCAGTACCTGAAGCAAGAAACCCATGAAGCAAATGTCGCTTTTCTGAAGGATGAGTACGGCATCGGCGGTGCGTATCCTGCTGTTCCGGGCAGGCAGCTTGATGAGAACCATGACGGAAAGGGCATCAAAATCAGCAGAGGCAGTATCATGCACCCTGATGCAGAAGTCCTTTTGAGCTGGAAAAAGATCGAGAAGCGCATTGGAGAACTGATTGCCACGGACCAGTATCTCAGTCAAGCTGAGAAAGAGCACTATCCTGCGTATCGTGCCGAAGCGGAAGCCCGTAGAGGGCGGTCAGCTATTTCAGAGGAGTTTCGCTCCATCGTTTATGACTACAACGACTATGTGACGCAGCTTGGAGAAGAGAATAAAAAGCTGAACCTTTATTATCTGTCAAGCTGCTGGGGTGCTTTTTCGGTCGGTGATAAGAGGATGTATGCGCGTACCTCTGACGGCGATTTCATCCTTCCGATGATGCGCGAAGCGATGAATACCATCATTGCTGACAACACGCATCTGACTGAACGCTGCGAAGCAATGCTGACGGCGTTGAACAGCGATCTGTCAAGACCGCTGGAACCTTCTTATGACGAGCTGAACCCTCCACCGGAGCCGGAAAAAGAGTATCGTTTCTCCCTTGGCGATACCGTCTATCTTGGAACGCATGAGTATGAAGTGCTTTCCTTCGACGAGAATGAAGTGGTCCTGTATGATACGCAGTTTCCTCTGTTCAACAAGACCATGACACGCGGGGAGTTTGAAGACCGGCTAAAGGAAAACCCGTTGAACGATCACTTGCTTCACGCGGTAGAAGAACCTCAGATTGAAGCGACTGACGAAACAGCGGTTGCTGTGGAAGAGCCAGAAGAATCGGTAGAAAGCGGTCCTTTCATCGACCACTATTATGTTGTCGAAGACCTCTCTGCAGCGCCATTATCGGTAACGGAATACCCTGATCGAGAAGAAGCGCTGGAAGCATACTTTGCTCTGCCGGTAGATACCATGAAAGCCTTTGGTGTAGTCAATACCAAGGAGTTGCCCGGCAGTCTGGACTTCATTCAGTGCAGAGATGGCAAAGACACTCTGATTGAGGACTATGCCAAAACGGATGATGACTCATGGAGAAACCCTGAAATTGAAGGGCTCGTTGACCAGCTAAAAGAAAAGCTGGCCGAGCGCGACAAGCCGATTGCACCGCCTCCGCAGAAACAGCGCGGCGGCAAGGTGACACCCCATGTACTGCTTCCCGAAATCAATACCGACTACAGAACCAACTTCAGAATCGCACGTGACGATATCGGTGTTGGTACACCGCTGGAACGGTTCCACCACAACAGGATGGCCATTCAGCTTCTGAAAAAGCTGGAGGATGAACACCGACTGGCAGATACAAATGAGCAGCGTATCCTTGCGGATTACGTCGGCTGGGGCGGTCTGTCAGATTATTTCAAAGAGGACAATCCCCATTATCAGGAGCTGAAGGAGCTTCTGGCAGAAGATGAATACGCTTCTGCCAGAGAGTCCACGCTGACGGCGTTTTACACGCCTCCAGTCGTTATCAAGGCGGTCTACAGCGCACTTGAGAATATGCACTTCAGAACCGGCAACGTGTTGGAGCCTTCCTGCGGCATCGGCAACTTCATGGGGCTTGTACCGGAGTCTATGGCAAGCGCGAAGTTCTATGGTGTTGAGCTTGACAGCATTTCCGGCAGGATCGCCCAACAGCTTTACCAGAACTCCAGCATTGCCGTGCAGGGCTTTGAAGACACCAACCTTCCGGACAGCTTTTTCGACGCGGCTGTAGGCAATGTCCCCTTTGGCCAGTTCAAGGTGCCTGACAAACGCTATGATAAGCACAACTTCCTGATCCACGATTACTTCTTTGCCCGCACCCTGGATAAGGTTCGCCCCGGCGGTGTGGTGGCGTTCATCACATCAAAGGGAACGATGGACAAGGAAAACCCGGCAGTCCGCAAGTATATCGCCCAGAGAGCTGACCTGCTTGGGGCGATCCGACTGCCAAACAACACCTTCAAGGATGCAGCAGGCACAGAAGTCACATCGGATATCATCTTTCTGCAAAAGCGAGACCGTCTGATCGACATTGAGCCGGAGTGGGTTCACCTCGCAACAGACGAAAATGGCATCCGCATGAACTCATACTTTGTCAGCAACCCGGAAATGGTGCTTGGCGATATGCAGATAATCAGCGGTGCACACGGTCCGGAGTCGGCTTGTGTAGCTTATGAGGACGCGGAGCTGGGAGATCTGCTGCAGGACGCTATTCAAAACATCCACGCTGAGATTACCGAGTTCGAGCTGGATGATCTCGAAGCTGAGGACGAAGACCTCTCTATTCCCGCAGACCCGTCCGTCCGAAACTTTAGCTATACGGTGGTAGACGGCAAGCTCTACTTTCGAGAGAACAGCCGAATGAACCCTGTTGAGGTTTCCATGACGGCGGAAAACCGTATCAAGGGCATGATCGCCATCCGCGACTGTGTAAGGACGCTTATTGAGTATCAGACGGAGGACTACTCCGATGCTGAGATTCAGGCGGAGCAGGTCAGGCTGAATGAACTCTATGATGATTTCAGCAAAAAGTATGGGCTGATCAACGCAAGGGCAAACAATTCCGCCTTCAGCTCCGACAGCTCCTACTGCCTGCTTTCCTCTCTGGAGGTGCTGGACGATGAGGGCAACTTCATCCGAAAGGCAGATATGTTCTCCAAGCGGACAATCAAGCAAAAGGTTACGATCCTCTCTGTGGATACAGCTTCGGAAGCGTATGCACTTTCACTTGCCGAAAAAGCCAAGATCGACATGCCCTATATGATGGAGCTGACCGGCAAGAGTGAACAAGAGCTGTTTGAGGACTTGAAGGGAGTTATCTTCCTGAATCCCATGCACACGAGCGACGATGACGGCAGGCCGAAGTATCTCCCAGCCGATGAATACCTTTCCGGCAATGTCCGCGAGAAGCTCGAATGGGCACGGCGCAGCGCAGAGCTCTATCCGGAAGATTACTCCGAAAATGTGCGAGCACTGGAGGCTGTACAGCCCGTTGACCTGACAGCAAGCGAGATTTCTGTCAGACTCGGTGCGACCTGGCTTCCTCCGGAGATTGCAGAGCAGTTCATGTTTGACCTGTTCGACACACCGAGGTACTGCCAGTGGAACATCCATGTTCACTTCTCTCAATATACTGGCGAATGGAACGTGGAGGGTAAATCCTACGACCGCACGAATGTCAAAGCGTACAACACCTATGGTACGAGCCGGATCAACGGCTATAAGATCATGGAAGAGACGCTGAACCTGAAGGACGTGCGGATCTTCGATTATATCGAGGATGAGAACGGCAAGAAAACGGCTGTGCTCAATAAGAAGGAAACAGCAATCGCGCAGGGCAAACAGGAGCTTATCAAACAGGCGTTTGCGGACTGGATTTGGAAAGACCCCGACCGGCGTGAAAAGCTGACACGGCTGTATAATGAGAAGTTCAACAGCACACGCCCGCGTGAGTACGACGGCAGTCATATGAGCTTTGTGGGCATCAACCCCGAAATCACGCTCAGACCGCACCAAGTCAACGCCATCGCTCATATCCTCTACGGCGGTAACACGCTGTTAGCGCACGTTGTGGGGGCTGGGAAGACGTTTGAAATGGTTGCGGCAGCGCAGGAGAGTAAACGGCTGGGGCTCTGCCAAAAGAGCCTGTTTGTCGTTCCCAATCATTTGACGGAACAATGGGCAAGCGAGTATCTCCAGCTATACCCCTCTGCGAACATCCTCGTGGCAACAAAGAAAGATTTCGAGACCAAAAACAGAAAGAAGTTCTGCGGCAGAATCGCAACCGGCGACTATGACGCGGTGATTATCGGGCACAGCCAGTTCGAGAAAATTCCAATGTCCATTGAGCGGCAGCGGGCTATTCTGGAGCAACAGCTCGACGAGGTGCTGGAGGGCATTGCCGAGCTCAAAAGAAATCGAGGCGACAACTTCTCCATCAAGCAGTTGGAGCGCACAAAGAAGACGGTCAAGCAGAGGCTCGATAAGCTGAATGACCAATCCAGAAAGGATGATGTCGTGACGTTTGAAGAGTTGGGCGTTGACCGTATCTTCATTGACGAGGCACACTACTACAAAAACCTCGCCGCGTTCACGAAAATGCGGAACGTGGGCGGTATCAGCCAGACGGAAGCGATGAAGTCGAGCGACCTCTATATGAAGTGTCGGTATCTGGACGAGCTGACCGGAGGCCGCGGCGTTGTGTTTGCGACCGGTACGCCGATCTCCAACAGTATGGTTGAGATGTATACCATGCAGAAATATCTCCAGTACAGCACCCTAAAAAGGAATGACCTGATTCACTTTGACGCCTGGGCTTCGACCTTTGGCGAGACAGTCACAGCTATCGAACTCTCCCCGGAGGGCACGGGCTACCGCGCCAAAACAAGGTTTGCGAAGTTCTATAATCTACCGGAGCTCATGGCAATGTTCAAGGAGACCGCAGATATTCAAACGGCGGATATGCTCAAGCTCCCCGTGCCGGAGGCCCATTACCACAGCGTTGTTTTGAAGCCATCGGAAACGCAAAAGGAAATGGTGGCCTCTCTTTCAGAACGAGCCGAGCGTGTCCGTAATAAGATGGTGGATTCCAGCGTGGACAACATGCTTCTCATCACCAATGACGGCAGAAAGCTCGCCTTGGATCAGCGGCTCATGAACGATATGCTCCCTGACAGCGAGACAAGCAAGGTTGGTGCCTGTGCTGAGAATGTCTTTGACATTTGGCAGCGCACCGCCGATCGGAAATCGACACAGATGGTGTTCTGCGACCTGTCTACGCCACATGGTGACGGCAAGTTCAATGTGTACGATGATCTCCGAAACAAGCTGATTGCCAAGGGGGTTCCGGCAGAGGAAATCGCCTATATCCATACGGCAAACTCCGAAGCGCAAAAGAAAGAGCTGTTTGGCAAGGTGCGCTCCGGTCAGGTGCGTGTGCTCATCGGTTCCACGCAGAAAATGGGAGCCGGCACCAATGTGCAGACGAAGCTTGCGGCACTTCATCATTTGGATTGTCCGTGGCGACCGTCAGACCTGCAGCAGCGGGAAGGACGAATCATCCGCCAGGGCAACGAAAACAAGGAGGTCGATATTTACACCTATGTCACGGAGAACACCTTCGACAGCTACCTGTATCAGTTGGTGGAATCCAAGCAGAAGTTCATTGGGCAGATCATGACCAGCAAATCCCCGGTGCGCTCTGCGGAGGACATTGACGAAACCGCCCTGAGCTATGCGGAAATCAAGGCGCTGTGCGCCGGCGATCCCCACATCAAGGAGAAGATGGATCTGGACATTGATGTGTCCCGTCTGAAGCTGCTCAAGGCCAACCATCTGAGCCAACGCTATTCGCTGGAGGATCAAATCCTGAAGGAGTTTCCGCAGAAAATCAAATCGTTGGAGCAGCGCATTGAGGGCTATCGGGCGGATATTGACCAGCGAAAAAGAAATACCGAGCCCAACGAGGACGGCTTCTCTCCGATGTTTATGCCGGGCGGCACGGTAAGGGAAAAGAAGGCTGCCGGCGATGCCATCCTCGGTCTTTGCAAGTCCATGACAAGCCCCGACCCGATTCCCATCGGTCAGTACCGAGGCTTTGATATGGAGCTGTCCTTCGACACCTTCAGCCGGGAATATAAGATCACACTGATTCATCAGCTGCGGCATACGGTCACGCTGGGAACGGACATCTTCGGCAACATTCAGCGACTGGATAACACCCTCGGCGCTTTTGAGGAACGAATGGCGGCGTGTGCCGAGCAGCTGGAGAATACACGGGTTCAGCTTGAAAACGCAAAGGCTGAGGTCCAGAAGCAATTCCCCCAGGAGGAAGAACTGAAAGCCAAATCGGAACGGCTAAATGAACTGAATGCGATGCTCAATCTCGACAAAAGAGAGAACGAGATCGTTGACGGTGAGCGAGCCGAGGAAGAACCGAGCCGGTCCAGCGATGACAGAGAGCGATAAAAAAACAATTTGCACATTTGTAATGTCGGGCGTCTCTCGCTACAATGAAGTTAGAAAACAGATGGAGGTGCTTGAGATGTTCCGGCATAAAGCAGAAAAGCGAATCGTAGAGCTGGGCTCCGAACAGCTTCGGCTTGCCCAATATGCGCTGCTTGCGTTCCGAAATAAGCTGATCGCGCAGGGCCAGCCGACAGAAGACATTAATGAACTGCTACTGAAAATCATGAAATAAGACCGTGACAGCCGCAGGTGAGAAATACTGCGGCTGTCATTTGATCAAATAACGAATACCTCTTGAAAATTGGGGAACATTATGATATAATAGCTTCAATAAATGTTCCCTACAAGGAGGGCGCTATGAACAACAATTATCTGCAAATTCAGGAGCTGCTTCATCAAAGGGCAGATTTTCAAGCAAGACTGAATCTACTTCCTTACGATGGCAACCCTGAAATAAAAGAACGTGATGGAAAAAAATATCTCTATATTCGCAAACGTATAGCGAGCAGGCTGACTTCCACTTATGTGGGAGAGTACTCCGATGAACTGTATCAGTTGCTTCTGAGAAATGCCCGTGAAGGCAGAGAGTTGAAAAAGAACATTCGGAGACTCGACAAGGAACTGGCGCAGCTTGGATACTCAGATGCAGAGCTTTCAGCGAGAGTCCAACTCAATCTGGACTTTGCCAGAGCCAATATGAAGTCCAATATCTACGATCAGGCTGTATTGGAAGGTGTTGCAACAACATTCCCCCAGACGGAGGACATTATCGAAAACGGCAAGGTGTCCGGTATGTCAGCTTCCGATGTGCAAAAGATACTGAACCTAAAGCACGCATGGGAGTTTGTTCTGGATAAGGATGTTATCAGCTACCCTACCGACTATTCGATCCTTTGCCATATCGCCAAGCTGGTAAACGAAGGCTTTTATCAAGACGGAGGACGTATTCGCGGAGTGCCTGTAACAATCGGCGGTACGAGCTATATTCCGCCGCTGCCGATAGAAAGTATAGTCAAAGAGAACATTGAGGCGATCCTTGCAGATTCGATTCCTTCTGATGAAAAGGCCATCACTCTTTGCCTGTACTGTATGAAAGCGCAGATATTCAACGATGGCAACAAAAGAGCTTCCGTGATCTTTGCGAATCATTACATGATTTCGCAGGGAGCAGGCATGATCATCATCCCGGAAAAAGAGGTTCCAGAGTTTAAGCGTCTTTTGGTTGCTTATTACGAAGATAAGGATACCAGCGAGATCATGGACTTCATGAGGTCCAAGTGTATCAAGACCTTTTAATATTGGGGAATATATCGGAAATCATATGCCAGAAAAGTTCCCTACAACAACTGAATATAACAACCATCATGACCGTTCATTCTGAAATTAGATGAACGGTCTTTTTTTGTCCCAAGTGCTTTTACATAGCCGTCGATGCTTACCACATCGGCGGCTAAATCTTTATGAAGGAGGTTTTGCAAATGACCAATGAAGAGCTGAATACCGCACTGTATGAGAAGATGTTCGCTGAACAGCAGCGGTATCGCGAATGGCTGCTATCTCAGCCGCCTGATGAAATCCTCAATCACTGCTATGAGTTCACGGTGAGAGAGGATATCGTACTGGCTCTGGAGTACCACGATCTGTCTGACAAGCAGTGCAAGGCGCTTTTGCAGTCGCGCAGCCTGCTTGCCGATGTGTTCAAGGACTTTGAGAAGCGAGAAACAGATCACATGGACAACATTCGTGACACCATAGAGTGCCGCGCCAATGCGATCATCCGCAGAGACTTTATGCGAGAGCGACAGGAAGCGAGGTGATGCACGATGGGCTATATTGCGGCAGATGACATTCTAAAGGCGAGAGAGATGGATCTCATGACCTATCTTCGCAACTATGAGCCGCAGGAGCTTGTTCGTGTATCCGGCAACACCTACTGCACACGCGAACACGAGTCGCTCAGAATCAGCAACGGGAAATGGTACTGGTTTTCGCATGACATTGGAGGGAGATCCGCGCTTGATTATCTGATAAAGGTCAAGGACTACTCCTTCATAGATGCTGTGAAAACCATTCTTGGAAACGCCGCAGTGAAAGAGCCGGTTCCTTATTACCAGAAGGAGAAGGTCAACCGTGATCTTCTGATGCCGAAGCTGGATGAAGACACCTCTCAAGTAGAGAAATATCTGTACAGCAGAGGCATCCATCCGGCTGTGACACTCTACTGCATTGAGAAAAAGCTTCTGTACCAGACGGCAGCATATCACAATGCGCTTTTCGTAGGCTATGACAAGGAAGGCACTCCCAGGTATGGAGCTCTTCGGGCTACAAGGAGCCCTTACAAGGGCGATTTGACAGGGAGCAACAAACACTTCTCCTTTTCCATGAATGAGAACCCGGCACCCGAACACATTCATGTCTTTGAGTCTGCGATTGACGCCATGAGTTACGCGACGATGCTGCTCTTGAATGGAAGAGACTGGAAGAAAGAAACGTTCCTTTCTTTGGCTGGTGTCTACAAGACAAAGCGGGAGAAAGTTGTGCCTGTTGCGCTGGAGCGTTATCTGAAGGACTACCCAAGCATAAAGACAGTCCATCTTCATCTTGACAACGACGGCATAGGGCGCGGGGCTGTCGCCGGAATCGTATCCGGGCTCCAAGAGAAGTACACGGTGCTTGACGAACCTCCCTTGCACGGGAAAGACGTCAATGATGAACTCAAAATCCGCGTCGGAATAATGAGAGAAAGAGAGGAAATAGAACGATAATGGACATTACGATTTATCAGATCAACATGAGTCGGGACCATAATCGTATCGCCTTTGAAGGTCTGGACTTGCTCAAAATGTATCAGGGTTCAGATAAGATCGACAGCCGCATCTATGACCGTGTGTTCGAGGGTGAGGTCGATTGTAAAGACCTTGAGGATGTGTACCGCAAGTTCAATCTGGAACACCCGGAGGGCTATAAGGGTCGGTCTTTGTCCGTGTCGGATGTTGTCGAAATCGTGGATGAAAACGGCGATTCGACCTTCCACTTCTGCGACTCCATCGGTTTCAAGCAGATCGACTTCGATCCCCACCTGACAGAGGAATACAAGGAAGATAAGATCAAGGTCGTTCTCTGCGAACCCGGCAAGGTGGCACGAGTAGCCGAGATCAGCAACACGCTTGCTGATCTCCAGAAGACCGTCAAGGGCGATATCGAGCAGTTCTGCCCCTACGAGGAGGCCGTCGCCATCATCTGCAATGAGGAAGGAAAGTTCAACGGCATGATGCCCAACAGGGCTATTTACAGCGAGCCGCAGGAGGTTGAAATGTCCTATGGTGAACTGACGAGCAGGTTCCGCGAGGCCGAACGGAATGGAGGCGAGCATCTTACGGGATATATCGTCTTTACCGAAGACAGTTTCACAAAGCCATATCCGGAGACTGCGCGAACCTACACCGTGAGCAGCAACAATAAGGCGTTCCAGCCCAATATGGGCGGATACTCCGTCTACGCCAGCGCACTGGACGGCTCCGATCCGATGATCCGTCTGGAGGGCTATATGCAGAGCGAAAAGGGCGGCAAGGACGGATGAAAGATCGAGAGGTGCTATATGAAGAGCGACGAGAAGGAAATGATCGACGTCATCTTCGGCCCCTTCTTTATCTGCGATTGCAGCGGCCCCAACTACGGGTCTCTGAATCAGGAGCAGATCGACCGTTTCATGAAGCAGTTTGAAAACCCTGAGAGGCTCATTCGCATGAATGGAACGCTGATGTCTGTTCCCTATAAACCGGAACCGGATCTTTCGAGGTGATGGAGGTGAGGGCATGAGAATCATCGACGATACCTTTATCATCGGGATTGACAGCGGCTACGGCAATATCAAGACCGCAAATTGCTGCTTTCCGGCAAGTGTTGCAGCCTACGACACCGAGCCGGTCTTCAAGGATAACATGCTGGTGTATGGGAATCGCTTCTACCTGATCGGAGAAGGCCATAAGGAGTTTCTTGCAGACAAGACAAGGGACAGTGACTACTATGTCCTGGCACTTGCCGCGATTGCAAGGGAGATGAACATCAAAAAGCTTACCACCGGCAGGATCAGAATTGCCGCAGGGCTTCCCTTGACATGGGTAAGCGGCCAGCGGGATGACTTCAAGAACTATCTTCTGCAGAACCGGTCAGTTGAGTTCTCGTTCCGCAATACCAATTACTCTATTGGGGTAGTAGGCGTCGATGTGTTCCCGCAGGGCTTTGCTGCCGTGGCTGACAGGCTCTCCGATTTCAAGGGTGTGAATATGCTCTGCGATATCGGCAACGGCACAATGAACATCATGTTCATCAACGACAAAAAGCCGGTTCCTGGCAATATGTTCACGGAGAAGTTCGGAACGCACCAATGCCTGTTGGCTGCTCGTGAGAACGTGATGAGAGTTCACCATACCACCGTCGATGACGCGATCATCAACCGGGTGTTCCGGTTCGGGACAGCGGACATCAATGAGAAGTATCTGAAAACAATTACTGATACAGCAACGGAGTATGTGGCGGGAATCTTCCAAAGACTCCGTGAGCATGAGTACAACCCTGAGCTAATGAGGCTCTATGTTCTCGGCGGTGGAAGCTGTCTCATCCGAAACTTCGGCACCTTCGATAAGGAACGTGTCACGATCAACGACGATATCTGCGCCACGGCAAAAGGCTATGAGTACCTGGCAGAACTGAATATGCGCCGAGGTAGTTCCTGATGAACCTCAAACGATTCAGTATCCGGTTCAACCTCGATGATCCCAACGATCTGAAAGCGTGGAGATATCTGCATCGAAAATCAGATCATGTTGTAAGCAAGGAAATCATCAAGACGATCAATAAAGCCTGTGAGCTGTCAGATACGGAGAGACTTCTCCGGAAAGTGGTTTCTGAAGAGATGGAGAAATCTTTGAAAGCATTCTCCTTTGAGCCAGTAAAAACTGATCCAGAGACAATCGAAACGGAAAACAGCATAATGGATTTCCTTGAAAGCTTTTAGTGGCTCCGGATCGGAGCCACTTCCTGCTATCAAAAACAAAGCATGGCTCCGAATCGGAGCCAACATGAGAAGAGGTGAAAAGAAATGACAAATGAAAAGAGAGCTTTGTCATGGCAGGAGTTTTTGGACTCCGGCTTTGACGGTCGAGACTACAATTTCCCCGATTTTGAGGGGACTTTTGAGGCCGAGATGGTCTGCAAACGCTGGGACAAGAACAGTAAGCTCTTGGTTTATCTGGACTTTGATGATGGAAGAAAGATCATCACTTCCGCGTGGCAGGACTCTAACTACAAGGGTCTCGCGGATGTTCCTTTTAATACCCGCGTCAGAGTTACTTTCCAGTATTCCAAGAAGGGCATTTCTTATCTTAGAAGTGCCGAAGTAATCTAAACCATGGGATCAGTGGCATTGTCTTAACAAGCAACGAATCTGTCCGTACAGATTCAGCTTGTCTGGGGCAATGCCCCTGAAACCCCAGAAAGAAAGGTGATGTTAAATTGAGAAAGAGAAATTGCAGAGTAGAAGTCTGCTTCACTAAGGATGAACTGTCTGCGCTCTCGAAGAAAGCAAAGAAAGCAGGAATGTCTATCGGCGGCTTCATCCGGCACTCTGTTGCAAACAAGGAGGTTAAGGAAGCGCCGCCTGCCGATGTTCCTTACCTTATCCGTGCCATGCGTCAGGCCGGGTACAATCTGGATCAGACGTTGAAGAGATTCAATTCTACAAACGTCCCGGATATGCCCCAATTCAGAAAAGGACTGGAGGAACTTAGAACGGCGACAAAACTGGTCTCCGACGCTTACACCTCCGGCACCGGTTAATGGCAGTCACTTCTATCTGGCCGATCAAAGGCAGAGTGGATAAGGTCATTAACTACGCCAGAGATCCCGAAAAGACGCATGATAAGAAAAGCCTCCTGAATCTTCATGAAATCGAGGGTGTCATTGAATACGCAGCCGATGAGATGAAAACGGAGACCAGAGCTTTTGTGACCTGCCTTAATCTTTCAAGCGAAGAAAATGCGGCAAAGGAGTTCATGGAAGTGAAGCACCGCTATCGTAAAGAAGACGGCAGGGTCTGTTACCACGGCTACCAGTCCTTCAAGGCTGATGAGGTAGATGCGGACACGGCACACAATATCGGTGTAGCCCTCGCCAGGGAGCTTTGGGGAGATCGCTTCCAGGTTGTGATTGCGACCCACTGTAACACGGGCCATTATCATAATCATTTCGTCATCAATTCCGTTTCGGATGTGGACGGCCTGAAGTTCTACAATTCGCCGCAGGATTACAGGCACATGAGAGAGGTGTCAGATCGGCTGTGCCGTGAAGCACGGATCTCTGTGATTGAGAATCCTGACGGGAAAAAGAAGAATTATGGAGAGTGGGCTGCTGAAAAGAATGGAAAGCCAACAGTCAGAGACACGATCCGCGCGGATATTGACCGTGCAATTCTTGCCTCAACCACGGAAAAGGATTTCATCCGCGTAATGGAAGAAATGGGCTATAAGATTGAGACAAAGACAGAAACAGGCGCTCCGCGGCAGCATCCCATAGTTATTCTTCATGGCAAGAAACACTTCCGTCTGGATAAGTTGGGAGAGTTCTATGAGCTCGAATCCATCAAGCAGCGCATCCAGAACAATATTCGAAAAAGAGTGCCCTTCCCGGAAGTGAAGGAAGACAAGAAAGCACCTTACTATCACTACAAGGAGAAGGCGCAAAAAGCAACTGGGCTATATGCCCTCTATCTTTACTACTGTTACGAACTTCATATCATCGTTCACAAGCCGGCATCTATCAAAAAGGTGTCGGTTTTTTTGCGCGAAGATGTGACAAAGCTCGATCAGTATATTGCTCAGGCTGATTTTCTTGGGCGTACAGGTATCACTACTACGGAGGAGCTTTTATCGTACAAAGCCGATAAGGAAGCTCTGATAAAGACGTTGGACAATGAACGCAAGGGATTGAAAAACAAACAGAGGCAGTGTTCTCGTCGGAACGATGAGAAAGGCGCTGCGGAGATAAAAGCCCAGGTTGACGTTATTACCAGCGAAATGAGTGCCATACGCAAGGAAATCAAGCTTTGCACCGCCATTGCCGAGCGGTCTGCAAGGGTTCAAGAGAACCTTGAGGATATCCGGCAGCAGGAATCTGAAAGAAAGGAGAAAACGACAGATGAGTTACTCGTCAGGAGAGGCGGCAGAACAAGTCGTGAGAATGACCCTGAACGGGGTTGAGGTCGCCGCAAAGATCAGCGGTAAAGCTGCGGAGCGGCTGGCTGTTCTTCTCTATGCGGTCCTGAAGGATCAGAAAAAGACGCGCGGCAAAACGAGGCTTACCAGTATGCTCAGGAGCGGAAAAGAACTCAAGGTGTTTTCCGTGAGCGACAATGAACTGGAAAAGTTCTGTCGGGAGGCCAAGAAGTACGGCGTCTTGTACTGCGTCCTAAAGGATAAGACAGACACGGACGGCCATACCGACGTGTTTGTCCGTGCCGAAGACGCGAGCAAGATCAACCGTATCTTTGAACGCTTCGGAATTGCCACGACCGATCTGGCTACAGCAAGGGGCGAAATCGTCAAGGCAAACGAGGAAAAGAACAGTGACCGTCCGGAACCTGACCGTCATACCACGGAAAAGGATAAGGATGAAGCTTTCGTTGACGCCATGCTTGCGAAACAGCCCAACAAGGAAGAGGCTCAGACGCAAAACCCCACAGAAGGCCGGAATGCGAAGTCCCGTCAGTCCGAGCCTACCTCAAGGCCGCGCGAGAAAACCGACAAGGGTATCTCTGATTCACCGGAACGGAGCCGGAAGTCTGTGCGAGAGACGATGAAGGAGATCCGGGAGGAGCAGAGACAGAGGTCGGATTCCGCGCAGAGAACGAAAGACGTTCCTACGAAGGGGCCGGAGCACATCGAGGTGCCCAAGAAGAAAAGGGAAAAGGAGAGATAAATCATGGCAAACTATGATGACATTTTCAATGCAAGCCAGTCCGTGGAGACGGACGAAAAGAGCTATTCCTCTTTCGATAAGGAGGAATGGGCGGCGCAAAAGAAGCAGGAGCGCGAAGATGCTTTCGCTCTGATCGACACGACCGCCGAGCACATGGCCAACGACGGTGCGCTCTTCCAGTCTTATCTGGATGTCCAGGCGCACTTTGACCGCTATTCGGTGGGCAACGCCCTTCTCATCACGGCGCAGAGGCCGGAGGCAACCCAGCTTGCGGACTCCAAAAGCTGGAGAGAAAACGGCGTGTATATCAAGAAAGGCGAAGTCGGAATTGTCCTTCTGGAACCCGGTGAGGAGTTCACCAAGGAGGACGGTTCGGTCGGCGTGAGCTACAACTCCAAAAAGGTGTTCGATATCAGCCAGACCAACGCCAAGCCCAAGGATCGCGGGAATGTGAGACGTGACGACCGCCTTCTGCTCAAGGCGCTTATTCACAACGCTCCCTGCCCGATCAAGATCAGCCAGGAAATGCCGGAGGGTATCAATGCGGTCTATCGCCCGCAGGATAAGATGATTTTTGTTCGCGGTGGGCTGGAGGCACCGGATCTGTTCCGCGGCCTTTCCCAGGAGCTTGCTCATGCCCATCTGGACAAGGGTGATTATAAGCGCAGCGACAACGCCTTCGTTGCCTACTGCGCCTCCTATGTGCTGTGCAGTCGCAATAACCTCCCGAAGGATATGTTCCGATTTGACCGTCTGCCGGAGAACATGTCCACGATGGATGCCCGTTCCGTGAGGACCGAGCTTTCCAAAATCCGTGACGTTGCCAACGTGATCTCTGCGGATATGGCAAAGGTTCTGGACAAGAATCGCCAGCCGGTTGAACGCAGAGACGAGGCGAGATAAGGAGATGGCAACATGGCAGAGGAGAAAAAGGTCCTGACGCTGGACGAATTCGAGCAGCGTCTTATGGTTAGCGGCCTGATGGATTTTCGTAACGACCTTCTGAAGGACGATAAGCCAACGGAAGATATCAACGATCTGATCCTGAAGGTCATTGATGCCCCAACGAAAAAGGAGAAGCGGAGATCTGAACGTGAGGAAAGATAAGCTTTCCAAACAGAATGTGATCCTCTATTTCCTTGGCATCATTCCTGTTGTATGGCTTGGCCTGTTGATTGCTCCCTGCCTGGAGGATGGTCTGATCGGGCTGGTACAGCAGTTCGGAACGATAATGCAAAACCCATTCAGAATAGAGCTTTGCGAGGACAGTGTAAAAGCTGTCCTCGTTTTGCTTCTGGCCTATGGAATTGCAATCGGCGTCTATCTTTCCTCAGAGCACAATTACAGGCGACGAGAAGAACATGGCTCAGCCAAATGGGGCACGGCTGGCTCAGTCAACAAGAAATATGCCAACAAGGATAAGACAGAGAACAAGATTCTCACGCAAAATGTCGCAATCGGGCTTGATGGTCGAAAGCACAGAAGAAACCTGAATGTACTGGTATGCGGTGGTTCCGGTGCCGGTAAGACGAGATTTTTCGCCAAGCCGAACATCATGAACGCAAATACGAGCTTCGTAGTGCTTGACCCAAAGGGAGAACTGCTCCGGGACACCGGGCACCTCCTGAAAGAGCACGGATACGACATTAAGGTTCTTGACCTCATTAATATGGAAAAGAGCCACTGCTACAACCCCTTTGTTTATCTGCAAAGCGACGACGATATTCAGCGTCTCACAACCAACCTGTTTAAGAACACAACGCCAAAGGGCAGCCAAACGCAGGACCCCTTCTGGGATCAGACTGCGGCTATGCTCTTGAAGGCTCTCGTTTGTTACCTTCACTACGAGGCTCCACCTGATGAACAGAACTTTCCGATGGTGATGGAAATGATCAGAGCGGGCGATGTGAAAGAGAACAACGAGGACTATCTTTCAGTCCTTGACGAGCTCTTTGAACGGTTGGAAGCGAAGAATCCGGAGCACATTGCGCTCAAATACTATCGGGCGTACCACTCCGGCAGCGCAAAGACATTGAAGTCGATCCAGATCTCCTTGGTGTCCAGACTGGAGAAATTCAACCTGGATTCGCTTGCAGGCATTACGCAGACCGATGAAATGGATTTGGGCGAGATCGGAGAAAGGAAAACAGCGGTGTTTGCTGTTATCCCGGATAACGATTCTTCTTTCAATTTTATCGTCGGTATGCTGTACACGCAGCTATTCCAACAGCTCTACTATCAAGCCGATTCTGTCCACGGCGGCAGACTTCCGGTCCATGTCCATTTCGTCATGGACGAGTTCGCTAATGTCGCCCTACCTGATGAGTTCGACAAACTGCTGTCCACCATGCGTTCGCGGGAGATTTCAGTTTCAATCATCATTCAGAATCTGGCGCAGCTTAAGGCCCTGTTCGAGAAGCAATGGGAAAGCATCGTCGGTAACTGCGACGAGTTTCTCTACCTCGGCGGTAATGAGCAGTCCACCCATGAGTATGTCTCCAAGCTGCTTGGCAAAGAGACCATCGACACGAACACTTACGGTCGATCTCGCGGGAGAAATGGAAGCTACTCTACAAACTACCAGCTCACAGGGCGTGAGCTCATGACACCTGACGAAGTGCGTATGCTGGACAATCAATACGCACTTCTTTTTATACGCGGTGAGCGTCCCGTACAGGATTTCAAGTACGACATTCTTCATCATCCCAATGTACGGGAAACCACCGATGGCGGAGCACCGGCGTTTACGCACGGTGAAGACACCAGAAGCATTGCGGCTATGTCTTTCGTGTTTGACAAGAACGTTGTCAAGCAGGCACAGGAGATCAAGCCGGAACTACACGATTTTGAACTGCTCTCAGAAGAAGAGCTCCAAGAAATATTTGATAAAAAGGAGAAAGAAGAACATGAAAAACATCAATCGTAAGAACAACACTCAGAAGCCGGAGATTCCCGGCAAGGTCAAGAAGGGCTTCCGCTTCTATGCTGCAGCGGTCCTGTCCCTTGCTCTGGTTATGGGCATGAGCGTTACAGCTTTCGCAGCCGGTGACCCGATCACGGTCGTCAACAACCTGTCCGATTTCATCTTCGGTCTGATTCGTGCGGTCGGCCTCATCCTTCTCGGTTGGGGTATTGTGCAGGTCGGCCTCAGCTTCCAGAGCCACGACCCGAGCCAGCGTTCCAACGGCTTCCTGACTCTGGCTGGCGGCATCATTATCACCTTTGCAAAGGAAATCCTCAACCTGATCGTGGGCTGATCCGGTTTCCCGAAAAAGGGGCGGTCAGCAATGACCGCCCCGGATTGGAGGTGTAACAAATGTCGGATAACTGGATTGTACAGAATCTCGAAAATGCCCTTGAGGTATGGAACGATAAGTTGTCTGAGATCTGGCAACTGATCACACAGTCACCGCAGACATTCAAAGGTGGCTCTATTTGGTCAGTCATTACAAGTATCCACGGAGCTTTGCAAGCCATCGGCTACGCACTGTTGGTGCTTTTCTTTGTGGTGGGCGTTGTAAAGACGTGTGGATCGTTTGCTGACCTGAAAAAGCCTGAACACGCTGTAAAACTGTTTGTCCGATTTGCAATCGCAAAGGGGCTGATCTCGTATGGCATGGAACTCATGCTTGCAATTCTTGAAATCATCCAAGGCGTGGTAAGCACAATTATGAACTCTGCCGGGTTCGGTACGCCGCAGGCGACCATTCTGCCGCAAGAAATTGTCACGGCGGTTGAAGACTGCGGCTTCTTTGAGTCCATTCCGCTTTGGGCGGTTACGCTTATCGGCGGGCTGTTCGTGTGGGTACTCTCATTCGTGATGATCCTGAGCGTCTATGGACGGTTTTTCAAAATGTATATGTACACGGCAATCGCACCGGTTCCGCTTTCCACCTTTGCCGGTGAACCCACACAGAATATCGGCAAGAGCTTCCTAAAGAGCTATGCCTCTGTATGTATGGAGGGAGCGATCATTGTTCTTGCCTGCATCATCTTCTCTGTCTTCGCGTCGAGCCCGCCTGTTGTGGATACAAGCGCGACAGCGGCGTCTATGGCCTGGAGCTATATCGGTGAGTTGATCTTTAACATGCTGATCCTCGTCGGTGCTGTGAAGATGGCGGATCGCCTTGTCAAAGAAATGATGGGAATCTGAGGTGCGTCATGGCAAAGAGAATCATGAATAAGTGGCGCGGCTATACCGTAGCGGATTGCGATTGCAAGTATTGTCTCTATTACGGCGGCAGGAAAAACCGTGAAGTGAACTGCCTTGCAGATGAGTGTGTCTGCAAGGCGGAGCTTCAGGAAGCTGCCCGTCGGGAAAGGAAAGAAAATGGAAGTAAAAATCAATAGAGAGATTCGGAATTATACCGAGTCAATGTTCTTCGGACTGTCCTTCAGACAGTTCGTTTTTTCTTTGCTGGCTGTTGGTGTTGCTATCGTGCTGTACTTTGCGCTCAAGCCCCATGTTGGAACGGAAACCGTTTCCTGGATGTGCATCCTCGGCGCGGCTCCTTTCGCCGCAATGGGATTTATCTCCTATAACGGGATGACGGCAGAGCAATTTGTTTGGGCGTGGCTGCGGTCAGAACTGATTGAGCCGAAGCAGATCAAGTTTGAGCCGGTGAATATCTACTACGAGGCGTTGAAGGACACCATCGACGCCAAGGAAAAGGAGGTCTACAAAGGCAATGATTAAAAGCATCAAAACAATCCTGTCTCAGGATAAAGAGAAGTTCGTGGTGCCGAAGAAGGTGCAGGATTTGATCCCCATCAAGTGCATCTGGCCTGACGGTATCTTTAAGGTCGGAAACAAGTTTTCCAAGACCTACAAGTTCAGCGACATCAACTATATGGTGGCAAGTCGAGAGGATAAGGAAAGCATGTTCCTGACCTACTCTGAGCTTCTGAACAGTCTGGATAGCGGCGCAACCACGAAGATCACGATCAACAACCACAGACTGAACAAGGCGGATTTTGAGGACTCCATTCTCATGCCGATGAAGCGTGACGGGCTGGACGGTTACCGCATGGAGTACAACAATATGCTCCTGGATAAGGCAACCGGAGCCAATGGCATTACGCAGGAAAAGTATGTGACCATCTCCGTGAGCAAGAAGGATGTTGAGGAGGCACGAGCGTATTTCGCCAGAGTTGGTGCGGATCTGACAACCCATTTCACGGGGCTCGGTTCCAAGTGCGTTGCACTCAATGCGGTACAGAGACTGCGTATCCTTCACGACTTCTACCGCCCCGGCGATGAGACTGCCTTTGAGATGAACATCAATAAGAAGGCACGAATGGGTCATGACTTCCGCGATTATATTTGCCCGGACAGCGTGGAGCGGAGCGCAGACCACATCAAGCTCGGAGAAAAGTTCGCAAGAGTTCTGTTCCTCAAAGACTACGCAAGCTATATCAAGGACAGTATGCTCTCCGAGCTTACCGAGCTGAACCGAAATCTGATGTTGTCCATCGATGTGATCCCTATCCCTACGGATGAAGCGGTACGCGAGGTCGAGAACAGACTGCTGGGCGTTGAAACCAATATCACCAACTGGCAGCGCAAGCAGAATCAGAACAACAATTTCAGCGCCGTCGTTCCCTATGATATGGAGCTCCAGCGCAAAGAGTCCAAGGAGTTTCTGGACGATTTGACGACCAGAGACCAGCGCATGATGTTTGCCGTTGTGACGATGGTTATCACGGCGGATACCAAGGAGCAGCTCGATCTGGATACCGAGACAATCCTCTCTACTGCGAGAAAGCACATGTGCCAGATGGCCACGCTGAAGTTCCAGCAGACGGACGGACTGAACACGGTCCTTCCGATTGGCGTCAGAAAGATTAACACGTTCAGAACCCTTACCACTGAGAGTCTCGCGGTTCTGATGCCGTTCAAGGTACAGGAAATCATGGATCAGGGTGGTATTTATTTCGGTGAGAACGCGATTTCTCACAACCTCATCATGTGCAACAAGGCAAACCTCCTGAACCAATCGGCGTTTCTGCTGGGCGTTCCCGGCTCCGGCAAGAGCTTTTCTGCCAAGGAGCTGATTACCTTCCTTATGCTGAACACCGACGACGATATCCTCATCTGCGACCCTGAAGGCGAGTATGCGCCGCTGGTGGAGGCGATGGGTAATCTCGGATCGGTTATCAGGGTTTCTGCCGGAGGCAGGGACAGGCTGAATGCCATGTATATGGTTGACGGCTACGGTGAGAACAACCCCATCGTGGTGAAGTCTGAGTTCATCATGTCGCTGATCGAGCAGATCGACAAAAAGGGCGTCGGCCCTCAGCACAAGTCCATCATTGACCGCTGCATTACCAATGTCTATCGCAATGCCGCAGAGGACGGGACCGTCCCGACGCTCTGTACGCTGCGTGATATGCTCCTGGAGCAGCCTGAACCGGAGGCAAAGCAGATCGCTTTGTCTCTTGAACTTTATACCACCGGATCGCTGGACATTTTCGGCAAGCAGAGCAATGTCGATCTGGACAAGCGCATTGTGGTGTTCGACATTCACGGCCTTGGCTCTCAGCTCAAGCCCACCGGACTGCTGGTTATCACCGATACCATGCTGAACCGTGTGACGCTGAACTGGAAGAAGGGCAAGCGCACCCATGTCTTTATCGACGAGTTTCATGTGGTGTTTGAAAATGAGTTCTCGGCGCAGTTCTTCAACTCCGCATGGCGTCAGTTCCGTAAGCGTAATGCTTATCCGACTGCGATTACGCAGAACGTGGAGTACCTGCTTGACTCCGTTCAGGCCAGCACGATGCTTTCAAACTCTGAGTTTGTTATCATGCTGAACCAGGCAGCGTCTGACCGCGAGAAGCTCGCAAGGCTTCTCAACATTTCAAATGAGCAGATGAGCTATATCACCAATGCTGACGCAGGCTGCGGTCTGATTAAGTACGGTTCGGCGCTTGTCCCGTTCATCAATCAGTTCCCGCATGATACAAAGCTCTATCAGCTTATGACCACGCGCCCCGGTGAGGGCGAATTCGCAAGAGGACAGGATTAACCCTGTCCTCAATCTTTTATGGAGGTAATTTGAAATGAAAATCAAAAAGATCATTGGCATCGCCGCTATTGTGGTTCTGTGCGGGATCGCGGTATTCTCTGGCGTCGTGTTTCATCACCAGTATCAGGATCAAAAGAACAGCGCACAGCAGTTTGAGGACTTGTCCAATATGATTGCTGATGTGGACAAGAGCGAACTCGACAAGGAGCCTGTCCCCGAGCCGGGTGAAGACGCGCCCGTAAGTGAGACAATCTCTGAGGAAGAACTGGCTGAGCGAGAAGCAGAGCTGGCAATGGAGAAATACAGAGCCCTTTTCGATCAGAACAGCGATTTTGTGGGCTGGATCTCCATCGACGACACGAACATCAACTACCCGGTCATGTGGACACCGAATAATCCTAACTACTATTTGAAGCACAGCTTTGAGAAGGAGTACAGCGATTACGGCGTTCCGTATATTGACGAGGACTGCGTGATGGGAGAGAGCAACAACTACGTCATCTACGGGCATCACATGAAGAACGAAACGATGTTCCACGACCTTTGCAATTATGCCAGCAAGGACTTCTATGACGAGCATCCGATTATCAAGTTTGATACCCTGTTCGGCTTCGGAGAGTATCAGATTGTGGCGGTTTTCCGCTTTGATACGAATAACGACACCTTCCGGTACAATCAGTTCACAGATATGGATGAGGAACACTTCAAGAACTTCATGAATAGTGTTCATCTTCGCCAGCTCTATGACACCGGCGTGGACGCCGAGTACGGAGATCACCTTATCACGCTTTCCACCTGTGAATACACCTACACCAATGGGCGCTTCGTGGTAGTTGCCAAGAAGGTTTAATCCTGTTCTTTGAGGAAGGAGGCGATAGCTATGAGCAGGATTAAGACGAGAGAAAGCGTGAAGGATATTAAGGTCATTGATAAAGCGGCTGTTGCCTCCGAGCGTATGAAGACGGCGCTGGTCAGGTCAAAGGATCAGTTTGAAAATCTGATGGACGACGGCCAGGTCACGCCGTCTGAATATGCGGAGGATAAGATCCGCTATGCTGCGGAGGATGTTGCAGATCGTGTCGGTCATGAGGTGTCATCCGAGACGAAAAAGGCTGTCAATAAAGGCAAAGAGTCGTATCGGAAACATCGTGAGGAAAAGCGGATCGAGAAGAATGAGGAGAGGGTCAACCGCTATGAAGAGGGCTTCCGCAGGGAGGAACAAGCCCGATCTGAGATAAATTCTTCTCAGGAGACCCATTCACATCAGACAACTGCACAAAATAAGAACACTGTTCGACAGAGGAAGAGTGCCCACCAACAGAGTACCGTCAGAGAAACAGCATCTACAGGTGGTGAAGTCCGAAAGAATGCTGTACGCGGAAAGCGAAATCAGACCATCAAGACTGCGGAGCGGACGGAACACACGATTAAACAGTCCGCCCGTTCTGCCGGAAAGAAGACGATGAAGACCGGTGCAAAAGGCACGGTTAAGTCTTCGGAGAAGGCAATTAAGACTGCGGAGAAGACCTCCAAAGCGGCCATTAAAACGGCTGAGAGAACGGCCAAGGCAACGCAAAAAGCAGCCCAGGCGACCGCTAAGGCCGCACAGAAGGCTGCTGAAATGGCAAGGCAGGCTGCGATTGCGGCATACAAAGCGGCAGTAGCGGCAGCGAAAGCAATCGCCGCAGCCATCAAAGCGATTGCCGCAGCCATCAAAGAACTAATCGCTGCCATTGCCGCCGGAGGTTGGGTAGCAGTCGTAGTGATTATCGTTATCTGCTTGATCGGTCTTATCGTGGCATCCTGTTTTGGGATCTTTTTCTCTTCTGAGGATACCGGCTCTACGCAGACCATGCAGCAGGTCGTCCAGGAGATCAACCTGGACTATCAGAATAAGCTTGACGATATCAAGAACTCAAACACCTACGATGAACTTGAAATGTCAGGCTCCCGTGCAGTCTGGCCGGAGGTCCTTTCCATCTACGCTGTAAAGACCACCAACGACCCGGATAATCCGCAGGAGGTGGCATCTATGACCGACGAAAAGAAACAGCTTCTGAAAGATATCTTTTGGGAAATGAATGAGATTTCCTATGAAACCGAGGAAAAGACAGAAACGGTCATAATTGAAACAGATGATGGAGAAGGCAACATCATAGAAGAGGAAGTCGAAGAGACAACGGTATATCTGTATATCACTGTGAGTCATAAGACCGTAGAAGAAATGATGGCTCAGTACGGTTTCACCGAGGATCAAAAAGCCCAGGTTGCCGAGCTGCTCTCACAAGACAGCAGCATGTGGGCATCTGTTCTCTACGGCATCTACGGAGCTGACGATCAGATTGTTGCGGTTGCGCTGTCTCAGCTTGGCAATGTGGGCGGCGAGCCCTACTGGAGCTGGTACGGTTTCGGCTCTCGCGTTGAGTGGTGCGCCTGCTTTGTATCGTGGTGCGCCGATCAGTGCGGGTATATCGAGACTGGTGTTATTCCCAAATATGCAGGCTGTGTCAACGGTGTCAACTGGTTCAAGGATCGAGGCCAGTGGGCAGATAACGATATCGAACCGGCACCAGGTATGATCATCTTCTTCGATTGGGATAACAAAGGCAGCTCCGGCCCGCAAGACGGCGAATCCGATCATACCGGTATCGTTGAACGGGTTGAGGACGGCATTGTCTACACCGTCGAAGGGAACTCCGGCGATAGCTGCCGCGAAAACCATTATGCTGTTGGATATTATGAAATCCTGGGCTACGGGATTCCTGCCTATTAACAGCAAATGCCACCCAAATGGGTGGCACTTACATATGAATGTCCTTGTATTTGTCTAATTCAAGGATTATTCGGTAGATCTGCTCTTGTTCAGATTTGTTTTTTGTCAGCAGAAGCTCGTAGCATTTTGCGGGGATATCTGTGCTGTCATCCGGTGTGCTTCCAATCTTATCAAAGAGCTTGGAGAGAGGAACATCTATTGCTGCGGCAATCTTCTCTATGCTCTCAAGCGTAGCATTTTTCTCACCGCGCTCGACCTGTCCTATATACGTTGGATGGCAACCGGAAAGCTCAGCTACCTTTTCCTGGCTGAATCCTAACTGAAGTCTGTAACTTCTTATTCGTTGACCAACTGTCTTTGCTATCTCACTCATTTTAGGCACCTCATTGTGTTCTAAATATAGTCTATAAATATCGGAACTGTTTTTCCACAGACCATTGATATTGTTTGCTCTGCGTTGTATACTATAAGTATTATAATTGTGGAAAGTAGTGCCTTTAAGCACTGGTTGAGGGCTGAACGATGAAAAATCAAACTTGTTGCTTTACCGGTCATAGAAAAATACCGTTGGATGAACTGGAGAGCGTGACCCAACGGCTGAGGGATGTAGTTATTGCAAGTATTAAGGACGGCTATCTGTATTTCGGTGCTGGCGGAGCTTTGGGATTTGATACTCTTGCTGCGCAGACAGTATTGGACCTGAAAAAAGGCTATCCCCAAATTAAGCTTATTCTTGTCTTACCCTGTAAAACGCAAGCCAGAGGCTGGAAGCAAGAAGATATTGAAGAATACAACCGAATAATGAAGGGTGCTGACAAAGTAGTATATACATCACAAGATTACTATAACGGGTGTATGCACAAACGAAACCGTCACCTTGTAGATAATAGCAGCAGATGTATTTGTTTTCTTACCGAGAAAACAGGCGGCACATTTTATACTGTCAATTATGCCTCTGAACATGGGCTGACAATATTCAACATTGCTAAATAGCTATCGCAATATGTGCCCATAACTCCTTCTCACATGCACAACTACACTCTTAACGAGAAAAGGTGCGACCATTTTGCCGCACCTTTTCTTTGCATAATGCGAATATCAGCCAAATCCATTGAAAAAAGAGATGGAGTGTGATATAATACATTGTACGTTTTTGTAACCACGAGTCGGTGTCCCTAATCCATGCCATATGGAGGTATCATATGAAGGTTCGTTACGATAAGCTGTGGCGTCTAATGAAAGACAATAAAATGAAGAAGAGCGAGCTTGCGAAAGCAGCTGAGATTAGTTCCTATGCTATGACCAAGTTGAATCGTGATCTTCCGGTCAGCATGGAAGTTATGATGAATCTATGTAAGGTCTTCCACTGTGATATTGGGGACCTCATGGAAGTAATCGAAGAAGACTAAAATTGACTAAGGAATGAGTGGAGAAATGCGAAACTTAGAAAAACTGTTTTCCAAACCGCTTCCTTCGACGCGTGGAGGATCGTTCTACAATACCTTCCCCCTATCCTACAAAGATATCTCCAGAGGCAATTGCTGTCTATATTGCATCTGCAACGAACCCCGACGATACTGTTCTCGACGCTTTTGCAGGAAGTGGGAGCACTGGAATTGCGGCTCTTCTCGCTGAGCATCCAACAGAAAAAATGCAAGAAACAGCCAATGCATTAGGAGTAGAGCCCATTTGGGGAAAAAGGAATGCAATCCTATATGAAATTGGTACATATGCCGCATTTGCTACAAAGACCATCAGCTTGTTCAGAAGTTCTATGCTGAATAGACAAGGAAGATTCATATGGACATAAAAGCAAAACTTCGCCCTTTCTATGTGGCTAAGATGCTCTATGCGCAGACAGATGAGGACCATTATCTGACGATAGCTCAGATCATGGAGCAGCTCGAAAAAGACTATGGTATTTCAACCTCTCGCGGAACTGTGGGTGATGACATAAAAGCACTCCAGGAGCTCGGAGTTGAAATTGAGGTTGTCCCTTCGACGCAAAAGCGTTTCTCGCTCATTGGCCGGAGATTCGATCTGCCTGAGCTCAAGACATTGATTGACGCTGTAGAGTCTGCAAGATTCATACCTAAGAAGAAGAGCGCCGCCCTGGTTGAAAAGCTCGGTTCTCTCACAAGCCAGCATAATACGGAGAAGCTTGTTCGCAATGTTGATGTAGAGAATCGCCTCAAAGCCGACAACGAGAAGGTCTACTACATCATGGAGGCGTTGAACGACGCGATCAATGCCAGCAAGAAAGTGTCGTTCCAGTATTTCACCTACAATGTCCGAAAGGAGCAGAAGCTGAAATACGATGGCTACACCTATGTGTTTAGTCCGTATAAGCTGATTTGGAATGGCGATTACTATTATGTGGTTGGCTTCTCTGAAAAGCACAAAGGGATCGGCAGTTTCCGCGTAGATCGCATTGCCAGATGTCCCAAAATCCTTGATGAAGACGCTGTGCAGCCTCCGAAGAACTTTGACCTGAATGTCTACCTGAACTCAATGTTCCGGATGTACAATGGCCAGAGAAAGCAGATCGAACTGGTGTGCAGCAACGCTGTTATGGATGCGATCATAGATAAGTTTGGTAAAGATGTTCATGTGCTGGCCAATGATATGAAATCCTTCCGCGCCGTAATCGAAACCTCTGTTGGCAGCGTCTTTTATAGCTGGATATTTGGGTTTGGAGGAAGAGTTGCAATTAAGTCTCCCGAAGATGTTAAAGCCGAGTATGCCGAAATGGTACGGACTGCTGCGGAGGCACTTTCTGAGTAAGCCAAACGAACACCGCAATTTGGAGGATATCAATGCTTGATAATAAAGGATTCGACTTGTGGGCAGACGGATACGACAAAACTGTAGGCGTATCTGAGGAAGGAAACACCTATCCTTTTGCCGGATATAAAAATGTGCTGGGAACCATCTATAAGACCATTATGGAGAAAAAGAACGCTGTTGTCCTGGACATTGGCTTCGGCACCGGAACGCTCACAACGAAGCTGTACGAAAACGGCTGTAACATCTACGGCCAGGACTTTTCAGCGCGGATGATTGAGCTGGCTTCCGAAAAGATGCCCAACGCTCATCTATATCAGGGCGATTTCACACAGGGATTGGTAGAGCCGCTCTTGGCACAGCGCTATGACTTCATCGTAGCGACCTACTCCTTGCATCATCTAACCGATAAACAGAAGGTCTCCTTCCTGCGTGTGCTGTGCGATCATCTGAACCCAGACGGACAGATTCTGATCGGTGACGTGGCCTTTGATAACCGAAGGCAACTGGAACAGTGCCGGAAGGACGTGGGTGACGAATGGGATGACGATGAAATCTACTTTGTTGTAGACGAGCTCAAAGGAGAATTCCCGGAGCTCGGTTTTAAGCAGATCTCTCACTGCTCCGGTGTTCTGTCCATCCCTGCAAGGATTTGATAAAAGCTAAAAGGAGAACCTCCTGCTGACAGTTCGGGATATGACGGAGGATAGATGATGAAAATAGAATCTGATAACATTATTCTACGCGATATGATTGAGTCCGACATTGAGGACTATGTGCGTTGGTTCACGGTGGAACGTGAATGGGAAAACTGGGATGCTCCCTGGGAAAAAGAGGATACTTGCAAAGAAACCGAGCGTAAAAGATGGATGGAATACTATGAATCTGTGAAAGATCGTCCGGATGATGCACATCGGTGGAAGTTTGAAATCGAATGGAACGGCAGACACATCGGCTGGGTCAGTTCCTACTGCATTGACGAAAATTACGAATGGGTAGGAAAAACCGAGGCCTGTCAAACTGTTTATCATGCCGTTGGAATTGATATTTGTGAACCGGATGTGTGGGGTAACGGCATCGGAACAAACATTCTCCGTACCTTTATGAACTATTGTTTTGAGAACGGTATGAACGAGCTTTACACACAAACCTGGTCGGGCAATGCCCGTATGCTCCGCTGTGCCGAAAAGCTTGGTTTTGTAGAATGCGACAGAGACGTCGGCGCGCTGGAGATTGATGGGCAGAAATATGATGGGCTGACTTTCAAGATAAAAAAATGATTACGCACAGATCATTTCGTAGTTTGTGAGGATAAATCGATGAGCAGAATAGAAAATGTTGAACTGACAGTATTATGCTTAATCGAAGATGGCGATAAGATACTGCTTCAAAACAGAGTAAAGAAAGACTGGCAAGGGTACGCATTGCCGGGCGGGCATGTGGAACCCGGAGAATCTTTTGTGGATGCAGTGATCCGCGAGATGAAAGAAGAAACCGGCCTGACGATCCTTGACCCAAGATTGGTTGGAGTTAAACAATTTCCGTTAGAGAACGGAAGGTATGTTGTCCTGTTGTTTAAGGCCACGCGGTGGTCGGGTGATCTCATCTCATCCGAGGAAGGTCAAATGGAATGGATCAAGTACAGCGACCTTTCAACAGTAACAACCGTAGATGATTTTGACGATCTCCTGAAAGTGATGAACACGCCGGAACTGACAGAATTTCAGTATCTGGTTTCGGGAGACGAATGGACTGTAGCAATTAGATAAATCGGAATTTGACGGAGGAAACACAAATTGAAGCTTGAAGAATATGGGAAGGAAAACAATAGCATTATAGTGATGCTGCATGGAGCAAATTTTGTGCATTGCTATGGTAGGCAATATTCGCTCGCTAATTCTTTTCACATTATCGTACCCCATATCATGGGATTTGGAGATGAAGCGGGCAGAATCTTTTACACGGATACGTGTTGTGCCGAACTTGTAAACATGATAAGAAGCCTCAACAAAAAAGTTCTACTGGTGGGATTTTCATTGGGTGCGCAACTTGCTTTCAAGCTCGTATCGGAATATCCGGAATTATTTTATTCTGCCATAATCGTCAGTCCGTGGCTGAACAAAACGGAATCTTCATTAGTGGAAGTTATGAAAATGAATGAAAAGCAATTTGCTTCATTCAAGAAAAAGTGGCTTTGTAATATCATAGGCATGATGAATGGACTTCCCAGAGAGCCGAGAAAAAATTTTGTTCATCAGATGCAGAATGTTAAGATTGATACTATTCGTAATTCCGTGAATAATGGCATAACATTTGAAAGCGAACCGGACTTTGCCAAAGTGCCAATTCCTATTATTGCGTTGGCCGGAGGAAAAGAACCAAAAGAAGTAATGGACAGCGTCAAACGAATGGCTGAGATCAATCCGAATTGTCGGTGTGAGATATGGGATAAGGCTGCTCACAATATTCCGCCGATGTTTGCAAAAAGATTCAACCAGTTGATTTTAGACACGGTGCAATAAATTCCCATTTGTGGAGGAATTACCTATGCAAATTACGATTAAAAAGATGGAAACCGATGATGAAATACGAGGTAAGGCATACGTCCATTGGAAATCATGGCAGGAAGCATATCCCGGTATTGTAGATCAGCAGTTTCTTGATGATCTGACTTTGGAAAAGTGCGAGAGCATAGCGTATCGCTGGACCGACAATATCATTATTGCAAAAGACGGTGATCATGTCGTTGGCTTTACCGGCTATGGAAAATACCGCAATGATGACCTTGAAAACACCGGCGAAGTTTTTGCCATCTACATATTAGCAGAATACTACGGACACGGCGTTGGCTATCAGTTGATGCAAGCGGCACTCTCAAAACTGAGCCATTACAGCAAAGTTGCGGTTTGGGTATTGAAGGATAACGAAAGAGCCATTCGGTTTTACGAGCGATGCGGATACTGCTTTGATGGGCGGGAAGAAACGCTCCAGCTTGGATCACCTGTGGTAGAAGCAAGAATGATATTAGATCGTCCAAATTAAAGAGGTGCAAACTATGGCGGAAAATACACGGGAATCGCTTAACCAGCTTTATCGGCCATTAGACGAAAAGTTGCATGAGCTGATTGCAAAGCTTACCAAATTGCACGGTGGCTTTACGGTTACCAGTGGCTTTTATAACGGTCATTATCACAAAAACGTTGACGGCTTATATCAGGCAGACGCATACCCTATTCCGGTTATCAGTGTGATGGGGCTGTGCGATATCGAGATTGACTTTGATGGCATTACCGTCACTACGAAGCTCTCAAAGGATCAAATCACAGCGTTTGACTGGAATACCCTTGGAGATGCCTGTTTTGAGGTTTATGGCGTAGAGGATTATTTGAGTGACTATGGGAATGAGCAAGTTGCCGGTCAGATAGAAGACAATCTCTTGTCCAGTGATGAAAAAGAATTCTTTGTTTCTTTTTCGCTCCCATCGGCTATAGGCGGCGAGGAAATCATGAGGTTTCTGAGGACGCTGCAAAAGAACCACTTTTACTATTGACCGGTCCAAATGGAGGATAAGATGAACATAGACTTTGTCCCCGCAAAGGCAAGTGATGCGGTTACCATCAGTACGCTCCGGCAGAAGATTTGGGATACGACGTATCGGGGCATTTACCCGGATGCGGTCATTGATGACTTCGATTATGACTGGCATCAACAGCGTGATCTGAAAAAGATCTCAGATCCATCTTTCACGGTCTATCTGATCAAATACGGTGACGAGGATATTGGATATTTCGTTTTTCAGGATGCTGGCACCAGTGTATGGTTACATTCCCTGTATGTGCTGTGGGAATATCAGCGCAGAGGGATCGGGAAACGGGCTTTTTCTATCTTAAAGGACTACTGCAAGGAAAAGGGGATCAGCCGTTTTGTCTGCGGTTGCAGTCCTCACAACGAAAATGCCATGCGCTTCTATCAGCGCATGGGCGGTGTGCTAATAAAAACCGATACCGGACACGAGAACATGCAGGAAGACGGCGTTATATTTGAGTTCGATTTGCGAGAGTGACGGAGGCGGCAGATATGCGTCAAAAAGACATCGTTTCACAACACATAGGAAGCATGCTGTGCCGAAGTGATATCTCGGTCACAGATATGCTCGGCATTCAAAGCCAGTTTCTCCGATACTCCAAATGGGTTGCTAAAGTGCGCGGCATTGACATGGACGCCGAGCCAGACAGATACTTCCGTGCATGGACGTTGCGTGGCACCATGCATATCCATGAGATGCACGATTATGCCCTCTATATGCATGAGGGCAATCGTTCTCCCTACATGAAAGAATATTGGGATGATCATTCCGTTGTCTCTCATGCGGTCAAGTGCCAAGCCGAGGATCGGATGCTCCGCCTGATCGAGGCCGGCGTCACAAAAAGAAAAGACATTGTCAAATCATTTCAGGAGAGCGGAGCCTCGAAGGAAACGATGGATTATTTGTTTAATGCCTGGGGTGGACTTCCGCGCATCCTCATGGAGCGAGGTGAGATCATCCAGACCATATCCGACGAGCTTTCCTATACGATTGCACCGAAAGTGTCAGTCATGACGGTGGAACAGGCAGAGCTCGAACAGATGAAGCGTTATCTTGAAAACTATGCCCCAGGCTCCATCAGTGACGCCGTTTACTTTTTCCGGTATACGAGGTCAAAGGTAAAAAGACTCATGGAGCAATGTGTCTCGGCCTCATTGGGTATGCTGATCTGGAAGGATAGCGTTGTCTATAAGAATATGGAAGCTGTCTACGATTCAAAAGCCACAAATGCGATTTTCGTACTGCCTGGATTTGATCCACTTCTGGTAGGACACGAGAAAAAAGAAAACGGAATGGTACCAGCGGAACATCTTCGTGATGTTTACAACCTCCAGGGGATCATCAAACCGGTCATCCTACATAAGGGACAATGCATTGCCACATGGACTGTCCGGAAAAATGCGATCTACATCAAACCGTTTCAGGCTGACAACAAAGCCGTCTGTAAACGAGCGGAGAAAAAGATTCGGGAACTCACGCAGTGCAGTGAGTGCAGATATGAGTAACATTGTAGATTATGAAAAACACTTTCGCGTGTACTGCGAAGAAAACAGTTTAACGATCAACCTTTCCTACGACATACCGGAGGGATATGAAACGGCCAACGGTACGTTTGATCCAACTGTCAATACGCTGTTCATCAACAAAGAGATGCTCCAATCTCAACCGGAGTACGAGCAGATGTTCTATCTGTTTCATGAGCTTCGCCATGCCTTGCAGTATTTGCACCCGGAGCGCTTTGACGATCTGATTTCCAGGAGCCGCCTCTATGTCATCCAATATGACGGCACCTGTTATAAACTCGTTGACGGTGAATGGAAAGAATGCAAGCTCGATGGATCAACAGAGCATTTTACGGAGCTATATCTTGGACAGCCCTATGAACGGGGCGCAAATGACTTTGCGTATGAGAAGGTGAAGGAGCTTTTAGGAGATTCCCCGGAGCTTCAGGAGCTCCATGCATTCTGGACACCGAAAAAGCCGATAGCAGATCAGGTGTATGAAGAACTGTACCGACAGATTGATGATATGATAGGAGAAGCAAGTTGTGAAGCATACGCAGGGGGATAATCCGATGATTGAGCTGCGAGCCATCAGTGAAGATAACTTCAGAGAATGCCTGCTTTTGAGAGCAAGTGTAGAGAATGAGGATTTTGTCGATCCTGTGACCTATTCACTTGCGGAAGCATGGGTTTACTATCAAGACACAAGGCCGTTTGCCATATACAGCGATGACACGATAGTTGGGTTTGTTTCCATGTATGTGGGAGAAGACAATTATCAAATCATCAACTTCTTAATTGACGATGCATTTCAGAGGAAGGGATATGGATCAAAGGCGGTAAAGCTCTGTATTGAGTATTTGCAAAGGGAATTCTCTGCCTGCAGAATCTCTGCTCCGGTAAAGATGGAACATATTGCTGCGCAGGAGTTCTGGATAAAGCAGGGCTTTTGTCTTTCCGATACGATTGAGGATGGATATGTATTTATGAGACTCTTTTTGACTTGACAAAAAACGAACCCATGCATAGCGGAATGAAATGATTTGATTGAGGTACTGAAGATGGCAGAAACTTATTATAAACCATGTTCGGAGTTTGACCGTTGCAATGAACTGATCGAGAAATACTGGAACACAAAGCAGTTTGAGAAGTGCTTTGAAGGACACATGGAACTTGCTGAGAAGGGCTATCCCCTTGCCGAATGTCAAGTGGGCTACTTTTTCTATGACGGGATCGGTGTGGAGAAGGACGCGGATAAGGCGTTTTATTGGACGCAGCGTGCCGCAGAGCATGGTGATCGTGACGGCCAATTCAATCTCGCATATTTCTATGAAGAAGGGATTGGGACGCCTGTTAATATGGAAAAGGCAAAGCACTGGTATAAGAAAGCTGCGGAGCAGAACCATGATCTTGCCATCCAAAAATGCCAGGACTTAAATCTCGGGGATGAATAATATGAACGCAATTCGTTGGGTCTTCTTTGATATTGGTTCAACGCTGGTGGACGAGGAAGAAGCCTATAATCATCGGATCAGAGACATGATCCGAGGCACCTCCATCACCTTCGAGCAGTTTTCCGAAAAGCGTATCCAATACGCCAAAGCGGGATATAACGGAGATCAAAAGGCAATCGAGTATTTCGCTCTCAACAAAACGCCATGGCACAGCGAGGACGAGGTTCCCTTTGATGATTGCGAGGAAACCCTGCGGACTCTGTGCGACAAGGGCTATCAACTTGGCATCATCGCAAATCAGAAGCCCGGAGCAAAAGGCCGTCTTGACGCGTGGGGACTTGGCCGATATTTTTCGGTGATTGCTTCCTCCGCTGAGCTTGGCGTATCAAAGCCGGACAATGAGATATTCCGGCAAGCGTTGGCTATGGCAAACTGCAAACCCGAAAACGCTGTCATGGTAGGCGACCGGCTGGACAACGACATTCGCCCAGCCAAGGAGTTGGGCATGAAAACTATCCAAATTAGGAAAGGGATCGCCGTTTATGCAAATCTCTCCTGCGGGGCAGAGGTTCCGGATTTTACAGTGGACAGCCTTTCAGAGATTATAAGAATTCTCTGAAGTAAAGATGTGAATTGAGGTAAATACCATGTTTGATTGCGCTGGCTTCATAAAAGCAGTATTGAGACAAGACAGGGCTGAGATCCGTTCCTATTTTGCCGATGACGCCGTGATCAACTGGCACTGCACAAATGAGTGCTTTACGGTGGATGAATATATAATTGCAAACTGCGAGTACCCAGGGAAATGGAACGGTGAAATAGAAACTGTTCACCAGGCAGATGATCTATTTGTCGTTGTTACAAAGGTCTATCCCAAGGATCGCACTGCTTCCTTCCATTGCGTATCATTCATCCGGTGCCGCAACGGGAAAATAGCGTCACTGGATGAATATTGGGCAGATGACGGAGCGCCGCCAAAATGGCGGAGCGATATGAAGATCGGAAAGCCGATTTCTGAGGAACGCATATGAGATTATTATTTGAGATAGATAAAAAAGACTATGAACACTGCACCCGCCATTTCGTTCGCAACTCCGCCCGCAGCATTATCATAAGAGATGGAAAAATCGCCATGATCCACAGTCTGAAATACGATTACTACAAGCTCCCGGGCGGCGGAATTGAAAACGGCGAGAGCCCTGTGGAGGCAATGATCCGAGAGACGCGGGAGGAAGCCGGACTTGTGGTCAAACCTGAGACGGTCAAGGAATACGGCTATGTCCACCGGATTCAGCGGAGCGACATGGATTCCTCCGAATGCTTTGTTCAGGATAATTACTACTATCTGTGCGAAGCGGAGCCGGAAGCAGTTCGGCAGGATTTGGACGCTTACGAGGCGCAGGAAGCCTATACTTTGGAATACGTAGCGCCCTTGATGGCAATTCAAAAGAACCGCAGCGTGGACGCGAGCCCATATAATCCCATAATGTTTGAACGCGAAGCAAGGGTATTGGAGCTGCTCATATCCGAGAAGTACTTTCGATGATAGGTTGCACTGGAGAAATTTGTATGACATTTTTGGATACATCCGATTTGAAAAATGAAGAAATCGCCCTGCGGCTGGATCACACTTTCCCAGGCGATCCGGCGCGGAACTGGGTGCCTGCGTACTATTTCGACATTTTGGACGACACCGGACAGAAGGTGGGCATTTGCGATCTGCGAATCGGCCACAACGAGGGGCTTTACTACGGCGGGAATATCGGCTATGCCGTAGATGAACCATTTCGGGGCAATCATTACGCGGAAAAAGCCTGCCGCCTGCTGTTTGAACTGGCACGTCGGCATGAGATGGATTATCTGATTATTTCCTGCCAGCCCACCAATCTGCCATCTCGCCGTACTTGTGAGAGTCTGGGCGGGAAGTTGCTGGAAGTCGCAGAGCTACCTCCGGACAATGACATGCGTATCAATGACGGCCATACACATGAGTGTATTTTCCGCTATGAGTTATAACATGTAAAAGAACAAAAGGAGAGAGCTATGCCATTTGACTATAAGAAAGAGTACAAAGAATTTTATCTTCCGAAGGACAAGCCGTCGATTGTGACGGTGCCTTCTATAAGATTCAAGTCGATGAGAACCAATTTGACTATTGAGGGATGCGTCATGAGAATCAAGACCTTTAGAAGGGCATAAAAAGATGACAAAAAGCGAATATCTATTAGATCCCTGTAGGGTATCTTCGCTGCCTTATTGGAAAACTGTGACGGTTCAGATCCCGGAGGGAATGCGGATTCTTCACGAGAGCGATCTGCGGGATGCGCCTTTGGGCAGCGAGACACCAGTCCGCTATTTTCGACTGATTCACCGTCTCTGCAGCTTGGAACGCCCCGCCGTCCCGGAGGGATATACCGTGACCCCTTTGACGCCAGAGATGGGAGCCGCGCATATTCAGCAATGCTATGATGACATCTCCGTTTCTGCAGAGGAACTGGCCGCTTACCAGTCACGGAAGGTGTATGACGGAACGCTCTGGCTTGCGGTTAGGGAACATTCCACCGGGAAAATTGTTGCCTCTGGGATCGGAGAACTGGATCGGGAACTTCGGGAAGGCATGTTGGAATGGATACAGGTCTCTTTGAAATACCGAAGGAAAGGTCTTGGGGCGTTTCTTGTCCGGGAACTGCTGTGGCGAATGAAGGGTAAGACTGACTTTGTGACTGTTTCCGGCAAAGTGGATGATCCCAGCCGCCCGGAGCAGCTTTATCGGAGCTGCGGCTTTACCGGGAATGATATTTGGTACATATCACGCAAATGACAACAGGGGTAACTGACAATGAAGCGAGTGGATAGAGTTCTTTTCAGGCTGATGCCGGATATCGTGAGCAAGCGTGTGCTGGAGCCCGCCTGCGGCTGCGCAGAGTTTTCTGTTGCGGCGGCAACCCATGCGGCAGAAGTCGTCTGTTTCGACTTGGACGATAAGCGTCTGGACCCGACTGTGCGACAGACACTGAAGCTCCACTTTGAAATCATGGATGCCACAGCGATGCGCTTCCCGGACGGTTCTTTCGATACAGTTGTTTTGTACAACGCAATCGGCCATCTGGCGCATATTGCAGAACCTGTTCTGTGGGAATGCCTGCGGGTTGTGAACACGACCGGAGTTGTTTGGGTTGTAAGCTCCTTCCGCATGGACAAGGCAGTGATTCAGGAAACGCTTTTGCCGCTGTTGGATCATATGGAGTTGTCTTATTCCACGCAAGAGGACTCAGTTTACACCTATGTTCAGATCAGGAGGAAAACGAATGGCATTTGATTATAAGAAAGAGTACAAAGAATTTTATCTTCCGAAGGACAAGCCGTCGATTGTGACGGTGCCTTCTATGAATTATATAGCCGTGCGCGGCAAAGGCGACCCCAACGCGGAAGACGGAGAATATAAGGATGCCATCGGCTTGCTCTATGGAATTGCTTTCACCATCAAAATGAGCAAGAAGGGTAGCCACCAGATCGAAGGATATTTCGACTATGTGGTGCCGCCGCTGGAGGGCTTTTGGTGGCAGGCAGGCGTCGCCGGAGTTGATTACGCCCATAAGGAGAACTTTGAATGGATTTCTCTCATCCGTCTGCCGGATTTCGTGACAAAGGCTGATTTCGATTGGGCGGTAGAAGAAGCAACAAGCAAGAAGAAAACCGACTTTTCCAAGGTGGAGTTTCTGACATATGACGAGGGGCTCTGTGTTCAGTGCATGCACATCGGCCTATACGACAATGAGCCTGCAACAGTGGAGCTCATGCATCAGTTTATGTCTGAACAAGGGTATGTTCTTGACATTACTGATTCGAGATACCACCACGAAATCTATTTGAGTGACGCAAGAAAGACCGCGCCGGACAAGCTGAAAACCGTAATCCGGCACCCGATTAAGAAGGTGTAAGCTATGGCCTCCAGCAAAGCCTATCTCGATTTCATTCTGGATCAATTATCCGGCTTGGATGAGATCTCCTGCCGGGCGATGATGGGAGAATACATCCTTTACTACCGAGGAAAGATTATCGGCGGCATTTACGATGATAGATTCCTTGTCAAGCCTACTCCTTCTGCAAGAGCCATGATGCCGCAAGCGGAAATGGAACTGCCATATGAAGGTGCAAAGGGAATGCTGGTGGTCGATAATGTTGAGAGCAGAGATTTCCTAACGGCGTTGATTGACGCTATGTATGATGAACTCCCTGCATCGAGGAGAAAGAAGGATTGAGATACTATGAATACAGAGATTGATATCAGCAATGTTACCCTACATACAGACCGCATGATCCTGCGCCCTTGGCGTCAGACTGACCTGGATGATTTATACGCCTATGCTTCTGCTGACGGCGTTGGTCAGATGGCAGGCTGGAAGCCCCACGAATCCAAGGAAGAATCCCAAAAAATTCTGGATATGTTCATCGGTCACAAGAAGACTTTTGCTTTGGAATATCAAGGCAAAGTAATTGGCTCTCTCGGTATTGAGCAATACAATGAAGATCACTTTCCCGAATTTGCAGATAAAAAATGCCGTGAGATTGGGTATGTGCTCTCTAAAGAGTATTGGGGGCAAGGGCTGATGCCGGAAGCTGTGAAGGAAGTGATCCGGTATCTTTTTGAAGAAGTTGGTCTTGATGTGATCTTCTGCGGTCATTTCCTGTGGAACAAACAGTCGCAGAGGGTTCAGGAAAAGTGCGGCTTCAAGCATTACGCCTTTGATACATACGAAACAAATGTAGATACCACTGAAGAAGACGAGGTGAATATCCTAACAAGCGAAGATTGGCAGGCAGAGAGCGTTGTGATTAGGGAGTATGCCGCCTTTGATCGCAATGAAATTATGAACCTGTATACAAGCGTCGGCTGGACGAACTATACTGACCATCCTCAGATGCTGGAAAAGGCATATAAGAACTCTCTTTGTACACTCGGCGCATATACCGCGCAAGGAAGGCTGGTTGGCATTATAAGAGCCGTGGGCGACGGAGCTTCTATCTTGTTCATTCAAGACATTATTGTGCTCCCGGAATTCCAGCGCAAAGGAATAGGAACCGCTTTGCTTAAAGCAATCGTCAGCCGTTATCCCGATGTATATCAAACGGAACTCATGACGGACAACACGGACAAGACCATTGCCTTTTATAAGTCGCTTGGTTTTACGCCGGCGACTGAATTTGGTTGCTTGGGGTTCATGAAGCTGAATACGTGATTCAAGAAAAAAGTTCAGGAAAATTGAAAGTAGGTATTGACCTTACAGCAAACTGCAATGATATAACGGTTTCAGAAAGGAGGTGCCGGATATGACGATCAAAGAATTCTCGCGTCTATGCGGCTGCAATCCTCAGACTCTTCGGTACTACGACCATGTGGATCTGCTGAAACCGGTTAAGGTGGATTCTTGGACAGGATACCGCTATTATGATGAGGATCAGGCACTGCAATACGTGAAAATCAAAAACCTACAAATGGCTGGTTTCTCTATCGATGAAATCAGGGGGCTCCTTGATGCTGATAACGACACTATTTTCAAGGCGTTCTCGGCGAAAATAAAGGAACAGGAGGACCGTCTGCAGAAAACTAGGGAGATCCGGCAGTCATATCTGAGCGAAGTTCAGCGCATGAAAGAAAAGGTTAAAGAGTTCCGGGAGACAGTACTCTCCCTGATGGAAGACTATGATCCGACTGAGGAATTCGGCATTACAGCCGATGAGTACCGGGAAATCGTTGATTCCCTGACCACCTATTTGGACACTCACGAATTCACCGAGGGAGATTTTGATTATGATCTGTCTGATGATGGGGATGCCGCTCGTGAGGAGCCGGAATACCTCAATGTCCTGAATAATCCGGATTTTGAGGTGATCTATGAGCAGCATGGGTGGGAACATGCTCGGGAAGTCATTGGAAAGTTCACTGTTCCTGATGACGGAAAAGAATACATGCTGCTGTTCACTATCTCAAAGGATAAGGAGAATCCGACAGCGTTTGCAAACACAGCTCTTTCCGTTATGCTCGGGGCGAATCTGAAGTCCCGCAAGAGAACATGCCAGAACAGTCAGAAGCTTGGCTGTAATGTGACGGTCTCTGAAGACGGTCAGAATCATTTTTGGCTCTTAAAGAGAAAATAAGCCGTATAATCAACTTCACAACCCAGATATACTCTTCGTTGAAGGAGGTGCAGCCGATTGGCCGCACCTCCTTTTTGACTTTCTGTTACCCTCTTGTAATTTTCTCCGAGTTGAGTATAATAACGATAACGGGATTTGAAATCCCAGATAGAAACAGAGGTGCTGGTATGAGGACAAAAGACCAAGGGACTCTCGACAAAATACTGAAGTTCGTAAATAAGTATTATCAAGAAAATCGTGTTGCTCCCACAATCAGCGAAGTTGCTGCTGGTGTCGGTGTGGCCAGATCGACAACTCATCGCTACATCCAGGAGCTTAGCGATAGAGATTTGCTTGATTACGGCAGAGGTATTCTTTCTGCGCCTGAGAGTGCCAAAATGAAGACAGCCTACATTGCCGCCCCGTTAGTTGGCTCGATTTATTGTGGCTCTCCGGAAGAGGAAGAGGAAAACGTCGAGGAGTATGTCAGCCTTCCTGTTTCTTTATTTGGCAAAGGAGACTTTTATATTCTCCGAGCCAAAGGCGATTCGATGGTCGATGCCGGTATCGCCGAAGGCGATCTGCTGGTGATAGAGCGTAATTGCCCTGCTTCCGAAGGGGATATAGTCGTTGCGCTCGATCAGGAACAGCAGAACACGCTAAAAAGGTACGTTGGCTTCGACAACGACGAAAAGTGCTTTATCCTTGCTTACGAGAATGAAGCACGGTATCCGGGAGAGGTCATAAAACTGAAGAGCTTCGAGGTTCAAGGTGTAGCTCGTCACGTAATAAAGGCTCTCTAAAACAAATTATCTTAATTGATGGGAGATGTTTTGGTTGAACTCTGTTGACGTGAAATGTCCGATTTGCGGGGCTATGAATGAGTCTCTTAATTTAGAAGAAACCGATGGGTGGATGGAATGCGAGAGCTGTGGAAACGCGGTCCAAATAATGAAATACGTTAAGACCAGGCGTGTACCGTGCTTTCAGATGCACGATTGTCAGGTGCTCGTACCGCTTTCGCAAAAGTAATGGCAAAGGAGTACGGCGATGCTGGAGGATTGGACGATTTACTCCTGGTATTGCCCGAACTGTCGGAATGAAGTTGCGGGGCTAAAGAACAGTAAAAACCAGATAAGAGTAAAATGTAAAACTTGCGGATCTGAAATGGTCCGTACAATAGTTGGACGGAGACATGATGTAATTGACATCTACGCTCCGTCAGGGCAGGAACACAACGATTTAGAATTAAGGAGATACTGACATGACGATGATCGAGAGCTTCGTTAAAGAGCGCAATGAGGCGCTGTTTAGCTTGGATAGAAGGAAGATAGAAGCTTACCTCGTCAAGTATGGCGAGGGTGAAACCGCAAAAGCCCCTGATCTGCTGTTCTGGGCAAGCGTGTATAAAGCGATTTGCGGAATCAACGGAGCACCGAGGGATGTACTGGAGAAAGCCCATACCTGGCTTTCTCGTAATGGGTTCTCTATTCCGTCCTAATAGGTAATCTGACAACTGAATCAACGGCATCACGACGGAGCGGTCGGGCTGAAACAGGGCCACACTAAATCCGATTCCAGGTCACTTGACCGTGTGGCAGAAATGCCCGAACCCAACCGGTAGTTATTCCAGACATACGTGAGAGGCCACCGGCAAGGCAAGACACTATAGCTCTATCTATAGGTCTACCTTGTCGGTGGCCTTTTTCTTTTTCTCACCGACAAACAACAAATACATATTCGCAGCCTGAAGTACAAGGGCCAAGGATACAAATACGCTGATTTCAAACTCTTTTGAAAAAGCGGTATGGGTACCCTTAGATTTCTGCACCCTTTTTCAGGCAGGCAGCATCGGGAGTCCTTTTCGCCAGCGTAGTTGTGTCCTTTGGACCGCAGCAGGCGGAAAGGACTTTTTATGTTACGTCAGTGGCTTTGCTATGTAGCAGCGTATCCGTGATCTCTGAATTTTTGACTTTCAACCCAAATTCAAAAATTCAAAGGAGATCACAAAATGTCAAACATCACAAACCTAAAGAACTACTCGTCCTTTGTGAAGGAATGCCGTTTCTTTTACTGCCAAACTGTATTTGATGGTGATTGGGATGGCAGAGAAAAATTCATAGTTTCCTCAGACACAACTGAGAATGAGCTGTGGATGAAGTACCCAGAGATAATGAAGGCTTTGTCTCCTTACATGTTCTGTAACGATGCTTGCGGAGATATTTATGCAGAAAGCCTCAAGAACATAAACAAGTTTAGAAAACGGAGCTCAAATACGATTGATTTTGGAGCAATTGAGGTTTTAGAAGATCAGATGGACATTGAGGCACCCGAATTGGGCATAAGACTGATCTTATCAGAGGGGCTATCCGTTTGTACTCCACTTCAACGTGAACGTATTCAAAAATACTACATTGAAGGAATGTCTCTAAGCGAAATAGCTGAAGGCAAGAATATTTCTACTGTTCAGCAATCCATAGATGCAGGAATTAAGAAAATGAAAAATTTTTTTGGAGTAGACCCATAAAAACACCCCTTCTAATTCCTTACTTAGTGAAAGGGTATTTCAAGCTATCCGGATAAGCGTTCCCTTACTTAATCTTGAAAGGAACAAATGAAATGAACGAAGAGAAAAAAGTAAAATATGGAGAAATCTATTTCTATGATTTCGGCGAGCATGAAGGCTCCATTCAAAATGGCCTACGTCCGGCAGTCGTCATACAAGATAATAAGCTAAATGATCATGGCCCAACGACGATCATTGCCGCCATTACTTCAGTAACAAAAAAGCTATACCTCCCTTCACATATTCTGATTGGTGAACAGTTTGGGCTCACAAAGCCGTCAATGATCCTTCTTGAGCAAGTTGCTTGTGTGAATCAGAAAGATCTTGGGAACTTTGTGGGAGCCATCAACAACGAGAAAATAAAGCGTGCAATCCGTTGCGGACTGAAAAAAACATTTGGATTGTGGGATTATGCACCGCGCGGAGACGCAGATGTTAGATGTTTGTGCCCCAAATGCTTGCAGGACTATATTCACTCCAACAAATATATTGTGAAAAGGCTCGATCCGTTTGCCGCTGCCAAAGAGCAGTGTGACAAGTGTGATTCCAATGGATACGACTATATCCTTATTCCCCGCAAGGACGAATTGAAAGATCAAATGTGTAAATCTCAAATTCGCACATTTGAGATGGAGGCAGCAAATGAATAAGCTAAATGCAGTCAGAATAATCACCTATCCCCAAAACGCTGGAACCACAACTACCGGGTTGCTCCATAAGCAAAGAGGCTGCATTTATAGCAAATCACAGGATGAATACTATGCGGGAAAGGAGGCGCTCATATGCATGTGCGCACCGGCATGGCCACGCCCTATCTGAGCGACGAGCATATGGCGCTGATCAAGGCCTGCGTGGAAAAATGCCGGGACGAAAAAATGCTGGCCTGGTTGTACGACGAGGATCGCTGGCCCTCCGGCGCGGCGGGCGGCCTTCTGACCAAAGACCCCCAATACCGCGCCCGGCACCTGCTGCTGACCACAAAGCCCTACGGCGAAGGCCAAGCCGAGGCGGGACTGGATTCTTCGGCCCGTTCCGCCCGCTCGGAGAATGGTACGCTGCTGGCCTGCTACGATGTGCAGCTGGATGAAAACGGGTGCCTGACCGGGGCCAAGCGAATCGCCGCAACAGAAGAAGCGGCGGGACGGAAATGGTACGCCTATCAGGAAACCGACCTTCCCAATCCGTGGTACAACAACCAGACCTACGCCAATACACTGGATCCCGCTACGATGCAAAAGTTCGTGGAGATCACCTACGAACGCTATCTGGAAACCGTCGGCGAGGACTTCGGCGGCGTTGTTCCCGCCATTTTCACGGACGAGCCCCAATTCTCCCATAAGAGTGCGCTGGCCTTCGCCCGGGAGGAAAAGGACGTGTTCCTGCCTTGGACGGACGATCTGCCGGAAACCTTCCGGGCGGCCTACGGAGAGGAGCTGCTGGAGCATCTGCCGGAGCTGCTCTGGGAGCTGCCGGAGGGAAAGGTTTCTTTGATCCGGTATCATTATCACGACCATATTGCTGAGCGCTTCGCACAGGCCTTCGCCGATACCTGCGGCGGCTGGTGTCAGGAGCACGGCCTGATGCTGACGGGCCACATGATGGAGGAACCCACGCTGAAAAGCCAGACGGCGGCGCTGGGCGAGACGATGCGCTCCTATCGCAGCTTTCAGCTGCCGGGCATCGACATGCTCTGCGGCAGCCGGGAGTTCACCACTGCCAAGCAGGCGCAGAGCGCGGTGCATCAGTATGGCCGCCCCGGTATGACCAGCGAGCTTTACGGCGTTACCGGCTGGGATTTTGATTTCCGGGGGCACAAGCTCCACGGTGACTGGCAGGCGGCGCTGGGCGTGACCGTCCGGGTGCAGCATCTGGCATGGGTCTCCATGAAGGGCGAGGCCAAGCGGGATTATCCGGCGTCCATCAACGATCAGTCCCCCTGGTGGCAGGATTACGCCTATGTAGAAGATCATTTTGCCCGGCTGAACACGGCGCTGACCCGGGGAAAGCCGGTGGTGCGGGTAGGCGTGATCCATCCGGTGGAGAGCTACTGGCTCCACTGGGGTCCCGCCGAGCAGACCTACGGCGTGCGCCAGCAGCTGGACGAGCATTTCCAGAGCCTGACCGACTGGCTGGTGAACGGCGGCGTGGATTTCGATTTCCTCTGCGAATCCCTGCTGCCCTCTCAGTGCCGGCAGGGCGGTGCGCCCCTGCGGGTGGGGGAGATGGCCTACGACGCGGTGGTGGTTCCGGGCTGCGAAACCCTGCGTTCCACGACGCTGGAACGGCTGGAAGCCTTCCAAAGGGCAGGCGGCTGATCTTTCTGGGCGATGCGCCCCGCTATGCGGAGGCGAAGCCGGACGAACGGGGGAAACGCCTGTATGAGCAGTCCCGGCACACGGAATTCAGCCGGGAGGCGCTGCTGGACGCGCTGGAGCCGGTGAGGCTGATCGATATCCGCGACGAGAACGGCGTGCGGACGGACAATCTCCTTCATCAGCTGCGGCAGGACGGCGACGGTCTGTGGCTGTTCTTAGCCCATAGCCGGGAACCCTACAACAATGACGTTCCCACTCGCCAGAACATCCGTCTGACGGTCAAGGGAGCCTATCACGCGCACATTTATGACACGCTGACCGGCAATATTCTTCCGGCGAATGCGGAAATTCAGGGCGATAAGACCGTTATCCGGGCGACGCTGTACGATTATGACAGCCTGCTGCTGCGGCTGGATCACGAACCGGCGCTGCCACGGACGGAGACCGAAGGGGCTGCCGCGTCCCGCCCGGTGGGCGTCCCCGCGCTGGTGCATTATGTGCTGGACGAGCCCAACGCGCTTCTTCTGGATAAGGCGGAATACGCGCTGGATGAGGGGGAGTACCGGCCTGAGAAAGAAATCCTTCGGGCGGACAACGCCCTGCGGCGGGAGCTGGGCTGGCCGCTGCGCATGGACGCAGTGGCGCAGCCGTGGACGGTCAAAGAAGAAAAGACGGATCACACCGTGCGCCTGCGCTTTGCGGTTCATTCGGAGATCGCCGTGCCCGATGCGAAGCTTGCTTTAGAGGACGCGGAGCTGGCGAAGATTTGGCTGAACGGGAAGCCGGTACGATCCGGGCCGGAGGGCTGGTACACGGACAAGAGCATCGGCACGGTCGCCTTGGGAACGCTGGAACCCGGCGATACGGTCATTGAGGCGGAATGGCCCTTCGGGCGGCGTACCAATCTGGAATGGTGCTATCTGCTGGGGAGCTTCGGCGTTCGTCTGCAGGGCGAAAGCCGCACCCTGACGGCGCTGCCGGAAAAGCTGGGCTTTGACGATGTGACCCGGCAGGGACTTCCCTATTACGGCGGCAACATTACCTACTGCATCCCGCTCACGACCGAGGCCGGAACGCTGGCCGTCTGCGCGCCCCATTATGACGGCGCGGCCCTTCGGGCGGCGCTGGATGGAGAGCCGAAGGGTTATCTGGTCTATGCGCCCTACCGGCTGACGCTGGGCGAGGTGGAAAAAGGCCCCCATCTGCTGGAGCTGGCCCTGCTGGGCAGTCGGCAGAACGCCTTTGGCCCGGTGCATCTGGCCGATGAAAAAGAAAAGTGGATTGGCCCCAATGCATGGCGCAGCGAAGGCGCATGCTGGACGGAGAGCTACCGCCTGAAGCGGCTGGGGATCCGCAGCCGCCCGGAGGTAGAATTCCGGCCCTAAACAGGACAAAAAGAAGGCCTTGCCTTTCCAAATCCATTTTCTTATAATAGGAACAGAATTTGAAGACTGGGCTTTGGCCCTTTACAAAGGAGCAGCGATATGAATTCGATCCCCCGCAGTGAACATCCCAAGCCTCAATTCCGGCGCGACAGCTGGATGAACTTGAACGGCCTTTGGGCCTTTGAAATCGACAACGGCAGAAGCGGCAAGGCCCGCGGCCTGAGCGCGGCAGATGCGCAGCTTTCCGGCCAGATCCTGGTGCCGTTCTGCCCCCAGAGCGAGCTTTCCGGCGTGAATCATAAGGATTTTCTTTCCGGCGTATGGTATCGCCGCACGTTTGAACTGACGAAGGAGCAGCTTTCCGGCCGGGTCGCGCTGCACTTCGGCGCGGTGGACTATCGCTGCGAGGCCTTCGTTAACGGCGTCAGCGTGGGGACCCACACCGGCGGATACGTTTCCTTCTGCTTTGACGTGACCGAAGCCGTGTGCGAGGGCGAAAACGTCCTGACCGTCTACGCCGAGGACGACGAGCGGGATCCCCTGATTCCCCGGGGCAAGCAGAGCGAGCTGTTTTACTCCCACGGCTGCGACTACACCCGCACCACCGGCATCTGGCAGACGGTGTGGCTGGAGTTCCTGCCGGAAACCCATATCGAAAAAATCAAGATTTTCCCCAGCGTGGAAACCGGTTCCTTTGACGTGGAAGCCCTGCTGAAGGGCGCGG